>Ga0310909_10001602_pt1 | contig 13436 bp, 9 predicted proteins | sample GREbulkMGT000H_FD_203449 | JGI IMG/M metagenome (GOLD analysis project Ga0310909, IMG submission 203449) | Lab enrichment of tropical soil microbial communities from Luquillo Experimental Forest, Puerto Rico - GRE.bulkMG.T000H | ecosystem: Environmental > Terrestrial > Soil > Tropical forest >... | reverse complement strand
TCCGCCGAGATGATCGCGCAATGCGGCTTCGACAGCGTGACCGTCGACATGCAGCATGGCGTGCAGGACTATCTGTCCATGGTGCAATGCTTCCAGGCAATGCACGGCCATCCGGTGACGCCGATGGTGCGCGTGCCCTGGAACGAGCCGGGCATCATCGGCAAGGTGCTGGACGGCGGCGCCTATGGCGTGATTTGCCCGATGGTCAACACGCCACAGGAAGCGAAGAATCTCGTCGCATATTCCAAATATCCGCCGAAGGGCGTGCGTTCCAACGGCCCGATCCGCGCCGGCATGTACGGCACTGCCGGCACCTACCAGAAGGCTGCGAATGACGAGATCGTGCTGCTGCCGATGATGGAGACCAAGACCGCGGTAGAGAGCATGGAAGCGATCCTCGATGTCGAAGGCATCGACGGGGTCTATATCGGCCCCTCCGATCTCGGCTTCTCCTATGGGCTCGTGCCGAAGCTCGACCGTGAGGAGCCGGAGATTCTCAAGATCTACGAGAAGATCGTGAAGGAATGCGGCAAGCGCGGCTTAAACCCCGGCATTCACTGCAGCGGCGCCGACGGCGCGGTACGCGCCATCAATATGGGCTTCAAGCTCGTGACGCTCTCGAATGAAGTTGGATTGATGTCGACCTACGCAAGGATGCAGGTCAACCAGACGCGGGAAAAATCCGGCGGCAAGGCGTGATTTTGGCTTCTCCCTCTCCACTGCTCTTGCGGGGAGAGGTTGGTCAAAGGCGATGCGACCTCTCCGTAGGGGAGGTGAAGCGACGAAGGAGGCTCCCATGACCCCGGCACCCGTCATCCGCCTGCATCCCGACGACGGCGTGCTGATCGCGCGCTCGAGCCTGCCGCCCGGCATAGTGGTGGCGGATGGGGTTACCACGGTCGAACGGATACCGGCGGGCCACAAGGTTGCGATCAAGTCGATTGCGGCAGGCGAACCTGTCCGCCGCTACGGCCAGATCATCGGGTTTGCGACGCAGCCGATTGCGCCGGGTCAGCACGTACATACGCAGAACTGTGGCATGGGCGATTTCGCAAAGGATTACGCCTTCGGCGTCGACGTGAAGCCGGTGCCGAATTTCGATCTGCCCGCGACATTCGATGGTATCCGCCGCCCCGACGGGCGCGTGGCGACGCGCAACTATATCGGCATCCTCACCTCGGTGAATTGCAGCGCGCATGTTGCCGGACTCGTCGCTGATGTCTTCAAAAAGAATCCGTTCACCGGCGACAATCCGCTCGCCGATTTTCCCCATGTCGATGGGGTGGTCGCGCTCACACACAAGACCGGCTGTGGCATGACGCAGGACGAACCGCTGAAGCTGCTTCGCCGCACGCTCGGCGGCTATGCGCGGCATGTGAATTTCTCCGCCGTGGTCGTGCTCGGCTTGGGCTGCGAGGTCAACCAGATCGGCGGCCTGATGGAAGAGCAGAAGCTCGCCGGCCGGTTGCGTTCGATGGACATTCAGGAAAAGGGCGGCACGCGCAAGACCGTGGAAGCCGGTATTGCCTTCGTGAAGGAGGCATTGACCGACGCGAACAAGGTGAAACGCGAGCCGGTTCCGGCAAGCGAATTGATCGTGGCGCTGCAATGCGGCGGCTCGGATGGCTATTCCGGCGTCTCAGCCAATCCGGCGCTGGGCGCGGCCAGCGATCTTTTGGTCCGGCACGGCGGCACCGTGATTCTTTCCGAGACCCCGGAAACCTATGGTGCCGAACATCTGCTGACGCGACGCGCGGTCAGCCGCGAGGTCGGCGAGAAACTGGTCTCCCTGATGCGCTGGTGGGAGGACTATACCGTGCGCGAGGGCGCGGAGATGAACGCCAATCCAAGCCCGGGCAACAAGGCCGGCGGGCTCACCACCATTCTCGAAAAATCGCTGGGCGCGATGGCGAAGGCGGGCAGCACCAATCTGGTCGATGTTCTGCACTACGCCGAACCCGTGACCAAGAAGGGCTTCGTCTTTATGGATACGCCCGGCTACGACCCGGTTGCCGCGACCGGTCAGGTCGCAGGCGGCGCCAATCTCGTCTGCTTCACCACGGGTCGCGGGAGCGTGTTCGGCTGCAAGCCCGCTCCCTCGATCAAGCTTGCCACCAACACGCCGATGTACAAGCGCATGGAAGATGACATGGACGTCAATTGCGGCACCATCCTCGAAGGCGAGGAGACGGTACAGCAATGCGGCCAGCGCATCTTCGACCTCATGCTGAAGACGGCCTCGGGCCAGCCGACCAAGAGCGAGAGCTTTGATTTCGGCGGCGCCGAGTTCGCGCCCTGGGTGCTGGGCGCGACGATGTAGCTTTCCCTCGCGCGCTGCCGCGACGGCCGCCCAACCGGGACCGGACAGCGAAATTTCGCTCGCCGCATAGGCATCTGCTGCCCGTTGTTAATGCTTGATCCGCGCCGGGACAGGTGTTCTGCTTAAAAAAGCTGCTGGAGTAGCCCGTCCCGTGTCGATCTACGTCGCACTGCATCACGTCACGCATTACAGATACGACCGCCCGATCGACCTCGGTCCACAAACCATTCGCCTGCGACCCGCGCCGCACACGCGTACCCCGATCCTGTCCTATTCGCTCAAGGTCACGCCTACGAACCATTTCGTGAACTGGCAACAGGACCCGCAGGGCAACTGGCTCGCACGTTATGTCTTCCCCGAGAAAGCGACCGAACTGAAAATCGAGGTCGACTTCACGGCGCAGATGACGGTGGTCAATCCGTTCGATTTCTTCGTCGAGCCCTATGCCAATTCCTTTCCATTTCAGTACACCGAGGTGCTGAAGGCGGAGCTTGCGCCTTATCTCGAGGCCATCGAGCCCGGGCCGTTGTTCGCAGCTTATTTGAGGTCGATCCCGCGCGAGGCGGATTTGACCGTGAATTTTCTGGTCGAGTTGAATGCCAATCTGCAGAAAAAGATCAAATACATCATCCGCATGGAGCCCGGTGTTCAGACGCCGGAGGAGACGCTGTCCGCGTCCGCCGGATCCTGTCGCGACTCGGCGTGGCTATTCATCCAGACCTTGAGGCATCTCGGGCTCGCGGCGCGTTTCGTCTCCGGTTATCTGATCCAGCTTCGTCCCGATATCGACCCGGTCGAAGGATCACGCGAAGTCGAAAACGATTTCACCGACCTGCACGCCTGGGCCGAGGTCTATCTTCCAGGCGCTGGCTGGATCGGCTTTGACGTGACCTCGGGCATGCTGACGGGCGAGGGACATATCCCCGTCGCCGCGACGCCGCATTACCGTTCGGCGGCACCGATCTCCGGCACGGCCGGACACGCCAATGTCGACTTCTCATACGAAATGAGCGTCAAGCGCATCCGCGAAGCGCCACGGATCACGAAGCCTTTTTCCGACCAGGCATGGGCCGAGCTCGACCGGCTCGGCGAGCGGATCGAGGCCGATCTCAAGGCGCAGGATGTGCGGCTGACCATGGGCGGCGAGCCCACCTTTGTTTCCATCGACGACATGGAGTCGCCGGAGTGGAATATCGCAGCCGTCGGACCGACCAAGCGCGGCCTTGCCGATGAGCTGATCCGGCGCCTGCGCAGCCGCTTTGCGTCCGGTGGACTGCTGCATTACGGGCAGGGCAAATGGTATCCCGGCGAAAGCCTGCCACGCTGGGCGTTCGGACTTTATTGGCGCAAGGATGGCGTGCCGATCTGGAAGAATGGCGATCTGATTGCCAATATCGACAACCCGCAGAAGGCCGATATTGCCGATGCCGAGCGCTTTGCGGATTCGACTGCGGAAAAGCTCGGCCTCTCCACCGATTACGTGCTGCCTGCCTTCGAGGACCCGGGCCATTGGCTGCAGCGCGAAGCGTCGCTGCCGAGCAACGTCGATCCCTCAGATTCCAAACTCGCCGACCCCGAAGAGCGCGCGCGCATGGCGCGGGTGTTCGACCAGGGGCTCAACACACCGAAGGGCTTTGTGCTGCCGATCCAGCGCTGGAACGCGGAGGCGACGCGCTGGCGCAGCGAGCGCTGGAAGCTCAGGCGCGGCAACCTGTTCCTGATGCCCGGCGATTCCCCGCTCGGCCTCAGACTGCCGATTGCGTCGCTGCCGTATATCCCGCCTGAAGATTATCCCTACATCGTTGAGCAGGATCCGCTGGCCCCCCGCGAGGAGCTGCCGATATTCGAGAGCGCCCCGGCCCCGAACGCGCCGCAGCAAGCCGTGCAGGAACAGCACCCGACCTCGAGGGGCGTGCGCACTGCGATGTCGATCGAGATCCGCGACGGCGTGCTCTGCGCCTTCATGCCGCCGGTCGAAAAGCTCGAGGATTACCTGGAATTGATCGCGGCCGTCGAAGCGACAGCCGAAGAGATGAAGCTGCAAGTTCATATCGAGGGCTATGCGCCGCCTTACGATCCGCGCATCGAGGTGATTAAAGTGACGCCCGATCCCGGCGTGATCGAGGTCAACGTGCAGCCGGCGAAAAGCTGGCGCGAGGCGGTCGACATCACGCTCGGCCTCTACGAGGACGCGGCGAAGACGCGGCTCGGCGCCAACAAGTTTCTGATCGACGGCCGCCACACCGGGACAGGCGGCGGCAACCACGTGGTGGTTGGCGGCGAGACGTCGAAGGATTCGCCGTTCCTGCGCCGCCCCGACCTCTTGAAGAGCCTTGTGCTCTATTGGCAGCGTCACCCCTCGCTGTCCTACTTCTTCTCCGGCATGTTCATCGGCCCGACCAGCCAGGCGCCGCGGATCGACGAGGCACGGCACGACTCGCTCTACGAGCTCGAAATCGCGATCTCGAAAGTGCCGCCGCCGGGCGGCAAAGTGCCGCTGTGGCTGGTGGACCGGCTATTCCGGCACATCCTGGTCGACATCACCGGCAATACGCACCGTGCCGAGATCTGCATCGACAAGCTTTATTCGCCGGACGGTCCGACCGGCCGGCTCGGTCTGGTCGAATTCCGCGCGCTCGAAATGCCGCCCGACCCGCGCATGTCGCTGGCGCAGCAACTCCTGGTCCGTGCGCTTGTCGCAAAGCTCTGGCGCGAGCCGCAGGACGGCAAGTTCGTGCGCTGGGGCACCACGTTGCATGATCGTTTCATGCTGCCGCACTTCATCTGGGAAGACTTTCTCGATGTGTTGGATGAGCTCCGCCACTCCGGCTACGACTTCTCGCCGGACTGGTATCTCGCCCAGCTCGAGTTCCGCTTTCCCGCCTTCGGCCGTGTCCATCACGGCGGCGTTTCGCTGGAATTGCGGCAGGCGCTCGAGCCCTGGCATGTGCTGGGCGAGGAGGGCGCCGCCGGCGGCACCGTGCGCTACGTCGACTCCTCCGTCGAGCGGCTGCAGGTCAAGGCCGAGGGCTTTGTCGAGGGCCGCCATGTCATCTCTTGCAACGGTCGCCGGCTGCCGATGACCGCAACTGGCCGCTCGGGCGAAGCCGTCGCCGGGGTCCGCTTCAAGGCCTGGCAGCCTGCCTCGGGCCTGCATCCGACCATTCCCGTCCACGCGCCGCTCACTTTCGACATCATCGATACCTGGAACGGGCGCTCGCTGGGCGGCTGCGTCTACCATGTTGCCCACCCCGGCGGTCGTAATTATGAAACAAAACCGGTCAATTCTTACGAGGCTGAGGCGCGGCGGCTCGCGCGGTTTCAGGATCACGGCCACACCCCCGGCAGGGCAGACCCCCCGCGCGAGGAACGCACAATAGAATTTCCTTTGACTCTCGACTTGAGGACGCCGCTCCCGCATTGAAAGTATAGGAGGTACGGGAGAGTCGGCATGGCGGACACCACCGGCGAGGAAACAGGCCAAGCGGCCGGTCAGGCAAGCGGGCAGGCGACCAAAGCCCGCCCGGCGCATCGCCGCGTGACCCAGTGGATGCGCGATTACGTCCGCCTGCAGGGCATTCCCGACGAATACATCGCCCAGGACGGCCAGCCGCGCGCGGTCTGGACCCGCTTTTTCGATCATTTCGCGGCACTCACGCCGGCCGACATCGACCGCCGCTTTGGTGCCGCCGACCGCCATTTGCGGGAGGCCGGCGTCACCTACCGCGCGCCGGGCGAAAGCGCCGACCGGCACTGGCCGCTCAGCCATCTTCCGCTGCTGATCGACGAAGCCGACTGGCAGCAGCTCTCTGCCGGCATTGCGCAGCGCGCGCACCTCCTGGAGCTCGTGCTGCGCGACCTCTACGGCGAGGGCAAGCTGGTCGCGGACGGAGCAATCCCGGCGGCGGCGATTGCCGGCAGCACCGAATATCTTCGCCCCGTCTGCGGCATCAAGCCGCCGGGCGGTCGCTACCTGAGCCTCTACGCCGCCGACGTCGGCCGCGGTCCTGACGGCCGCTGGTGGGTTCTTTCCGACCGCACGCAGGCGCCCTCCGGCGCGGGCTATGCGCTGGAAAACCGGCTTGTACTGTCGCGCGCCTTTACCTCGCTCTACAAGGCGATGAATGTCGAACGCGTGGCGCCGTTCTTCGAGGCATTCCGCGATGCGCTTCGCGCCAGCGCCGATCGCGACGAGCCGCGTATCGGCGTGCTGACGCCGGGCTCCTTCAGCGAAACCTATTTCGAGCACGCAACGCTCGCGCGCTATCTCGGCTTCCTCCTGGTCGAGGGCGACGACCTCGCTGTGTCCAACGACCGCATCTATATCCGCACGGTCGCGGGGTTGAAGCGGCTCGACGTGCTGCTTCGCCGCGTCGATTCGAACTCGCTCGATCCCCTCGAGCTCGACGCCTCGACGCGTCTCGGCGTGCCCGGACTGATCGACGTGCTTCGCAAGAATGGTGTCGTGGTCGCCAACATGCCTGGCTCCGGCGTGCTCGAGGCGCGCGCACTTCTGGGTTTTCTGCCAAGCCTGTGCCGGCGCCTTCTCGGCGAACATTTGATGATGCCGCACATCGCAACCTGGTGGTGCGGCCAGAAGGCCGCGCGCGAGGAAGTGCTGTCGCGGCTCGACGAGATTGCGATCGAAGGGGCTTATGGCCGGGCCGTTCCCGGCTTTGCGAGCAACGGGCCAGTGCTCGCGGGCGAGTTGTCCGCCACCGAGCGCGAGCGGCTGATCGCGGCGATCAATGAGCGCGGCATCGATTTCGTCGGCCAGGAGTTGGTGCGGCTGTCGACCACGCCGGTCTGGGAGAGCGGCCGCATCGTGCCGCGCCCGTTCGTGCTGCGCATTTTCGCGGCCGCAACGCCCGACGGCTGGACCGTCATGCCCGGCGGATTCTGCCGGATCGCCGATCAACTCGATGCCCGCGCCGTCTCGATGGGTGATGGCGCACGCGCTGCCGACGTTTGGGTGGTTTCCGACAAGCCGGTTTCCACGCGTACGTTGCTGCCGGGAACCGACACCGTGCGGATCAGGCGCGTCGCCGGCGTGCTGCCCAGCCGCGCCGCCGACAATCTGTTCTGGCTCGGCCGCTATCTCGAGCGCGCTGAAGCGACCCTGCGGCTGATCCGGTCCTTGGGCACCCAGCAGCGCGATTCCGGCAAGGGCGCCGCAAACACGCTTCCATCGGGCGAGCGAATCCAGCGCATGCTCGTGACCTGGGGCGCGATCTCGCAGGTTTCGCGGTCGCAGCCGGCAAAAGTCGCGACCGAGGCACTGCAGTCGGGCGAGCGCTTCGGCTCGGCGCTGTCGCTCGTGCGCGCGGCGCAGCGCACGGCAACTTCGTTGCGCGAGCGCCTCTCGCCGGATGCCTGGCAGGTGATCACCGAGATGACGTCGCGGCTCGCCGAGGAAGTCGAAGACGACGACGGCGTTTCAAGTGCCGCGGAACTCACCCTGCAGGAGCTGGCAAGTTTTGCCGGCCTTGCGCAGGAGAACATGAACCGGGCCGCCGGCTGGCGTTTCCTTGAAATGGGCCGCCGCGCCGAGCGCGCCATCAACACCGTGCGATTCGGCCGTCAGTTCGCCTATGATGAAGCCACCCCTGAGGATCTCGATGTCCTGTTGACGCTGGTGGACTGCCAGATCACCTATCGTTCGCGCTATCTGGTGGCGCCGCTGCTGGCGCCCGTGCGCGACCTCGTGGTGCTCGATCCCTTCAATCCCCGCTCGGTCGCATTTCAGGTGCAGGCGTTGAACGAACATATCGCGAGCCTGCCGGCGCTGCGCGAAAGCGGCCTGATCGAACGCCCGCAGCGGCTTGCGGTCGCAGTCCAGGCGATGCTGACCACCGCCGAAGCGAGCTCCCTCGACACCAAGACATTGTTTTCGCTGGAGCAGGACCTGCTAAATCTCGCTGATGCCATCGGCCTGCATTATTTCCCGCACGGGCCGAACGCGAGCCGGCCGGAGAAGCTGACGGGGCTGGCTTGATCTACGACATCCGTCACGTCACGACCTACGGCTATGAAAGTGCGGTCAGCTTCGCCCGCTGCTCGCTGCGGCTGGAGCCAAGGACCGGCGACGGGCAGCAATTGATCTCGCACACCGTCGACATCAGGCCGCGGCCGTCCCAGCGCACGGCGAGGCGCGACTTCTTCGGCACGCTGACCGAGAGCGTCGTGATCGAGACGGCGCATCGACACTTGCGCATCGATTCCAAGTCGCGCGTCTCGGTGTCGCGCAAGGCTCCTGGCCGCACTGCGCCGAGCCCGTCCTGGGAGAGCGTGCGCGACATCGCGTTTGAGGCGACCTCGCTTGGTCCGTCCTCGCCGGTCGGCTATGTCTTCGCGAGTTCGCTGGTGCCGGTGCTTTCGCCGGTCACAGCCTACGCAGCCGCGAGCTTTTCCGCCGGCGCAGGCATCCTGGTCGGCGCCGTCGAGCTGATGCATCGTATCCGTTCCGAGTTCAGATACGATGCCAAGGCAACCGTGATTTCGACCCCCCTGAATGAAGTGTTCGAGAAGCGTCACGGCGTCTGCCAGGACTTTGCCCATGTGATGATTGCGGGTCTTCGCGGCCTTGGCCTGCCGGCAGCCTATGTCAGCGGCTATCTGCGCACCATTCCGCCGCCGGGGAAACCGCGGCTGCAGGGCGCGGATGCGACCCACGCGTGGGTCTCGCTGTGGTGCGGCCCGGACCTCGGCTGGATCGGCTTCGATCCGACCAACGATCTCCTGGTCGAGAACGATCACATTATCTTGGGCGTCGGACGCGACTTCTCCGATGTTTCCCCAATCGACGGCATCATCTTGGGTTCACCCAAGCAGAAGCTAAACGTCGCCGTCGATGTCCTGCTTGTGGAGTAGTTCCGCCGCGGGAACAAGCGGAACGAATTGCTCGTCGGACCATTGTCCGCTGATGGCTGGAGGCGAATCTCCCCATTCAGGATGGAGCGATTGAAATGAGACATGTATCGCTGGTCGTCGGCCTCCTGGCTGCGTGCACCGTCACGGCCGCCTCGGCCCAACCGATCAACCTGACTGGCACATACCGGTGCATCCAGATGTGCCGTGCCGGCAATTTCGGTTTTCCCACTTACGTCACCCAGAACGGCGACGCCGTGAACCTTGTTACGGAGACCGGCGAGTCTTATCGTGCCTGGCCCGACTGGTCGTCGCCTGACAGCCGGATCTGGATCGACGCGCGCGACGAGGGCGCGGTCTATTCGCCCGACGGCATGCGCATCCAGTTCGACGACGGCAGGGTCTGGCAGCGCGACATCGGGCCGCCCCCGCCGGTGGTGTTGCGCCGTGCGCCGGCCGTGTACGTGCCGAGGTAGATCACTTTACATTTCCTGAGCTTTCGACGGGGCCGCGCCAAGCGCGGCCCCGAACAGATTCCGCGAAGCGGGCCAGGGTCGTGCGCAAGATTCTGGACTGCTTCGCAGCCCACTGCACGATTTGCCAGCGGCAATCCGGGAGTGCCTTTGGCATGGGTGTTGGTTTTCAAAATGGCAAGATTGAAGTGGAGGGCACCCAACCGGCTCATTTGTTCGCGCGGGTCATGGCCAAAGCGCCCGTTGTTACTTTTGCCCCCAATGCGGCACCCGCATTTACCACCAGTGGTTCAACGACCAAGGCGACCTTCCCTACTTGAGCCTTAAGCCAGGAACATTGGACGATACGAGTTGGCTCCGACCCGGCTGCCACGTGTGGACCCAACACGCGCAACCGGGGGTGACGTTTGCTCCAGATGATGTGATTTTCAAGCAGCAACCTCGACCCGAGGAGATGCCTGATTACGATGGTCAATAGTTTCCAGTTTTGGAATGCGGGGCAGCAAAATTAATATTTTGAACGTTGAGGGAATACAGCGATCAGGCATACGATCATAACCGTAACGTTATCATTTGGCGCTGCGGTGGACTTTAAAGGGCTGCGCAATGCCTCCACTCGCTGCTTGGACCTCACGCCATAAGGAGCGGGGAATATGTCTGAAGCTCCGAAATTATTATACGCCTCTCCGATTGAAAAATATTTAGATCAGATTGGGCACTGGTTGGTCGTGACAACAGCCCAAACGGGTCGCGGTGAAAGCAAACCGGAGCCCCCCTGGAAACAATTTGACGATAGCCATCATTGGGATTCAACCGCTGAGGAATGGATCCCCAACGATTTGACGTGATGGCCATGATCAGGGGCTAACTGGCGGGGTCGAGCGTCGCCACCGATGATGCCACTCGCGTGCGTGCCTTCAGTCGCCACAACACCCGGACTGCCGCGTCCGCCTGCTCAGGGCTGCTTTTCAACCAGGGCGATCGCTAGTTCTACGCGTCCGAGCTTGTTCTCCTCGCCGCCACCCATCCCTTCAGACTCGGCAACCGATAGGCTGCGTGCAGTCTGTTCCCACTGTCGCAGCAGTGAAAGCTTCATTTCCCGCGACAGCTGAGGATGTGTGACAATATCATTAGGTTCCGAAAAAATTGCTGTGGGATCGCGAAGAGCTGTTTCGAAATCGATTGTAGAGATGATGCTTGGCCCATACATCAATCCTCCCTTGACGGGTTGTGGGTCCCAGCAGATGCGGCCACTGTTGCCATTGCCACAATAACCGGGCCGGGCCCGGGGAAGACATCATCACACCAATACGCGGGAAGTGCGAGGCCCACCTAAAAACCTTTCGGCGTGAACCATCGCTGCTGCTCTGGGTCGGGATACCAACCCTGCATGGCGGCGAGCGCCGCTGGATCGAGAGGCTGTGCACTGATCGGCATCACGCTCGGGAAGGGAGTGCCCCGCCACTGCGGATTGGTCCCATCGATATGCGTGCCCGCAGGCACGTAGAGATCAACTCTAGTGCCACCGGCCGAGCCCACTGCCCAATCTTGGGTTAGAAGAAACTACATCGGTGGATCTCCTTCACCAGTCGATCGCATCTCCTGCTGTCGTACACCGTACCATGAAAGGCGTTACTTGGCGCGGCGATGCGCTTCCTGCACGCGATCAAAGGCGTGATGCTTGCGGTTCTTGACCTTGATCCAGTGCTTTGACCTACCCGATTGATAGGGCCGGTCGCAATGCTTCGGGCCAGCGTGGTCTTTTATGATTGCGACCGATGCCTGTGTGGTCGCTTCCGTACAACGCCAACGGTCGAGTTCGGCGCCCAGACTGCGCTCCAGCCGCCTCCGTCGTGACGCCAGTTCGGATCGAGGGGATTGCCGGGACCGCTGTTCTGGCAATTCGCACTTGGATAGAACTGAGCACAGTAGCCGGGCTCATAGATCACCTCCTGCGCCAGCACCGGTGTTGCGGCGACGCTTGCAAGAATGGCCGCAGTAAAGAGCTTGAAGGACGACATTGGCTCTGCTCCTTTCGCTGCGTCAAAGATAGCCACCGTGCAGTCGAGTTGCACCTTACCGATAGCCCATCACGCTTACTTGCTTTCTGTTCCAGTTGAAATCTGGCCGCACGTCTGCGCCGCGCTTGCCGAGGGCTGCTAACGGCTTCGCTTGCGGCGTGGCCGTGCCGCTTCAGGAGCGGACTTTGCGGATTGGTGACCGTTGCGGCAAGTGCCGTCGCACCGACCGGCCCGAAGCCGGGGATGGTCGTGAGACGACGTGCAACATCGTTGCCACGTAGCCAAACGAGCAGATCGCGATCGATCTCGCGAAGCCGAATGTGGGTGTCGAGCGCGTGTTGTGACAGTATGCCGACGATCTTGGCAGCTTCGATCGGTACATTTGGTGCTTTACCATCGATGATCTGTCGCGCCATGCGCCCAGCAAAAAAAGTAATCTTGCTCTATTATTGCACGCTTCGTTGAGGGATACCGTATCAGCCAACGATTGGGCGCGAGCCGCAGCGCGGAAGTAAATGCCAGCGCCCAGCTTTGCAGTGATGTTTTCCCCCTGTACCATGCGACAAGACGACCGGCATTCAGCGGTCGCTACGGCAAGGGGAGGATCTTCATGCGTCGCAACATTATCGCCGCGCTCGCGCTCCTGTTGTTGGGAGCGGGGTTGACCGCCTCCGCGGTCGCGCAGCAGCCGGTAAAGCTCGGTGTCCTCAACGACCAGACGGGACTGTACGCGGATCTGACCGGTATGGGGTCGGTCCACGCCGCGCGCATGGCGGTCGAGGATTACGGCGGCAAGGTACTGGGCCGGCCGATCGAAGTTATCTTCGCCGACCACCAGAACAAGCCCGACATCGGCGCTAACCTCGCGCGGCAATGGATAGAGACCGAGGGCGTCAACGTCATCCTCGACGTTCCCAACTCGGCCGTGGGACTCGCCGTGCGCGAGGTGACGCGCACGCACGACGCCGTCGACATCAACACCGGCGCTGCCACCTCGGATCTATCCGGAAAAGCCTGTTCGCCGCACGGCGTGCACTGGAGCTTCGACACCTATGGCCTTGCAGCGACGATCGGCCAGGCATTGGTGAAGCAGGGTGGAGATACTTGGTTTTTCATCACCGCCGACTATGCATTCGGGCATGCCCTCGAGCGCGACACCTCAGCGTTCGTCACGGCCGCTGGTGGCAAGGTGGTGGGGGCCGTGAGGCATCCGCTCAATACCGCCGACTTCTCGTCCTATCTGCTGCAGGCGCAAGCCTCGAAGGCGAAGATCGTCGCTCTCTCGAACGCTGGCGGCGACACCATCAATGCGATCAAACAGGCCGCGGAATTTGGCTTGGGCCGCAGCGGCGACCAGCGCGTAGCGGCGCTCCTGCTGCAGTTTCCCGATACCCACGCGCTTGGCCTCGAAGCGGCGCAGGGCCTGACCGCGTCCGAGACCTTCTTCTGGGATCTCGACGACGCGACCCGCGCCTGGACCAAACGCTTCCTCACCCGCAACAATGGGAAGCCGCCAAGCATGATCCATGCCGGGACCTACGGCGCGACATTGCACTATCTCAAGGCGGTGGCGGCAGCCGGCACGACCGACGCCACCAAGGTCGTAGCGAAGATGAAGGAACTTCCGATCGATGACTTCTACACCAAGGGCACGGTGCGCGAGGACGGACGCGTGATGCGGCCTTATTATCTGCTGCAGGTGAAGAAGCCCTCGGAATCCAGATATGCCTTCGATTATCTCAAGCTGCTCGCCAC
>Ga0310909_10001595_pt1 | contig 13453 bp, 12 predicted proteins | sample GREbulkMGT000H_FD_203449 | JGI IMG/M metagenome (GOLD analysis project Ga0310909, IMG submission 203449) | Lab enrichment of tropical soil microbial communities from Luquillo Experimental Forest, Puerto Rico - GRE.bulkMG.T000H | ecosystem: Environmental > Terrestrial > Soil > Tropical forest >... | reverse complement strand
GTGGCAGCGTAGAGGCGCTCAAAAGCGGCCTCATCGCCCTTCGCCACCGCGGCAATCAGCCAGACCAGCTCAGCTGGCGTCAGCATTCAGCGTCCCCAAAAATCACGCTTGCCCATCGCGTCCTTTCACCCCGGCGGCCGTCGTCCCGCCCGTGTCGTATCACATCTTGGGCCAAATCGTTCCACCGCGCCAGCGACGGCGGCCCTTGGAAGGGACCGGGCAAGCGGCAGGAAATGCCGGAGCGAGCCTGACGAAAAAACCCGGACCTTTTGGGTCCGGGTCTGACAATCCACTTGGCCGCCGAGGCTGAAGCTTCAGGCGATTCCCAGCCGGGCACGCATCAATCCGATGCTGTCGAGATCGGCCTGTTCCCGGGCGTTCTCTTCGGCCCGCTCGCGAGCCTGGTCGCGCTCGTCCAGAAGCTCGACCTTCTTGAGCTCGTCGAAGGCTTCGCCCAACAGGCTTTTGGCGTCTTCGAGCTGAATGCGCAGCTCGTCGGCGGAACGGGTCAGGTTTTCCCGACGCTGAATCGCGGCCTTGGCATAGGTCGGATAGGCGAAGTGGGAAGGATCGTTGATCCCGGCGCGTTCCTGCTCGCTCTGGATTTCACGTTCGAGGTCGACCGACATGCGCTGGAAATCGGCGATCATGGCTTCGATCTGCGCGACTCTGCGGCGCTTTTCGTCGACCTGAAACTTCTTCAGGCGGATCAGCGTTTCACGTGACTTCATCGACTCATACTCCCCAGAAGTCCCAATTCTCGATACGGGACGGTGGCGCCCCCAAGGGCCCAGCCGGCATGACAATCTGGCGCGGATGATGGCCTGACAAAGTTAGCGTTCCGTTTCCAAATTCCCAAGGATCCGCTCGAGTTGGCGATAACCTTCGTTAAGGCCGGTCGCCTCGTCCTTGCCCTGACGCAAAAAGGCCTCCAGCGGCTCATGCAGGGCGATCGCCTCGTCGACCTCCGCGCTTGAACCGGCGCGATAGGCTCCGAGCCGGATCAATTCCTCCATGTCGGCATAAGTCGACATTACCTGCCGCGCCCTGGTGATGATGCCCAGATAGTCCGGATTGGCCGATTTCGGCATGGTTCGGGATACGGATTTGAGTACGTTGATCGCGGGAAAGCGCCCGCGCTCGGCGATCCTGCGCTCCATCACCACATGACCATCGAGAATGCCGCGGACGGCATCCGCAATCGGCTCGTTGTGGTCGTCACCATCGACCAGCACGGTGAAGATGCCGGTGATGGTGCCAAGACCAATTCCGGAGCCGGCGCGCTCGAGCAGCTTCGGCAATTCGGTGAACACGGTGGGCGTGTAGCCTTTCGCGGTCGGCGGCTCGCCCGCCGACAGGCCGATCTCGCGCTGGGCCATGGCAAAACGCGTGACCGAATCCATCAGGCAAAGCACATCCTTGTCCTCGTCGCGGAAATACTCCGCAATCGCGAGCGTCAGATAGGCCGCCTGCCGCCGCATCAGCGCCGGCTCGTCGGAGGTGGCCACCACCACGACGGAGCGCGCCAGGCCCTCTTCGCCGAGGTCGTCCTGCAGGAATTCCTGCACCTCGCGGCCACGCTCGCCGACCAGACCAATGACGGTGATATCGGCATCGACATTGCGCGCCAGCATCGACAACAGCACCGACTTGCCGACGCCGGAGCCGGCGAAAATGCCAAGCCGCTGGCCGCGGCAGCAGGTCAGAAACGTATTCAGCGCCCGCACGCCCAGATCGAGCGGCGCGCCGACGCGCTTGCGCGAATGCGCCGGCGGCGGCGAATTGCGATAGGGCACGGGTGAAGCTCCGACCGGCAAGGGGCCCTTGCCGTCGATCGGCTCGCCCATTGCATTGAGCACGCGGCCCAGCCACAGCGGCGACGGCCGCACCTGGCTTGCGGAATTGGCGATCACCGCGCGACAGCCGCGCCGTACTCCTTCCAGCCCTGCGAACGGCATCACCACGGCGTTGCTGCCGGTGAAACCGATCACTTCGCAGGGGATGAAGCGATTACCGCCAGTATCGATGACGATGCGCGCCCCGACGCTCATCGCGTGAATGGGGCCGGCGATCTCCACCATCAGGCCGCGCACGCCGACCACGCGGCCGTAGATGTTGATGCCGTCGATATCGCTGATCTGTTCGGCGAGTGCCTTCATTGCAAAAACCTTAAGTTTTCACGCATTTGGCGCGGACCCTTAACTTCGTGTTTACCCGCATCGTTAATCATTGCGTCACTGTCTTTGGTGACTGAGGACGCTCGACCGTGAGACAGACGGAAGGGCGAGTCTTGAGAGTCGGTTAACTCCGCCTCTTAATGTTGAGCTTGAACGGGAATGGATACGAAAAGCTGCTTCTGTGCAACATCTTAGGGCGATTCGAAAAAAATTGCACTGGGAGAGCTTGCGAACCAGAATCAGATTTTGTTAACCATATGCCGTCAGGATCCGAATCAGTTGTTCAAAGGCGTTTTGAGTGCCGCAAGTGCGGCCGACCTGACGCCCGGAGCGGCGACTATAGGGGACTGGCATGCGCGTATTGCTGATAGAAGATGACAGCGCCGTCGCGCAGTCTATCGAACTGATGCTTAAATCCGAGAGCTTCAACGTCTACACGACGGATCTTGGCGAGGAAGGCGTCGATCTCGGGAAACTCTACGACTACGACATCATCCTGCTCGACCTCAACCTGCCCGACATGTCCGGCTACGACGTGCTCAAGCAGCTCCGGGTCTCCAAGATCAAGACACCCATTCTGATCCTCTCTGGCCTCGCCGGCATCGAGGACAAGGTCAGGGGTCTCGGCGTCGGCGCCGACGACTACATGACCAAGCCCTTCCACAAGGACGAACTGGTTGCGCGCATCCACGCCATCGTGCGCCGCTCCAAGGGCCATGCCCAGTCGGTGATCCAGACCGGCGATCTCGTCGTCAATCTCGACACCAAGACGGTCGAGGTCGGCGGCCAGCGCGTCCATCTGACGGGCAAGGAATACCAGATGCTGGAGCTGCTTTCGCTCCGCAAGGGCACCACGCTGACCAAGGAAATGTTCCTCAACCACCTCTATGGCGGCATGGACGAGCCGGAACTGAAGATCATCGACGTCTTCATCTGCAAGCTGCGCAAGAAGCTCGCCAACGCTTCCGAAGGCCGCAACTTCATCGAAACCGTGTGGGGCCGCGGCTATGTGCTGCGCGAGCCGCACGAGCACGAAGAGCGCATTCCCGCCTGATCGGCTTCATGGGAGCCCGAGTGGCTCACTTCTCCCAGACTGGCCCCGCCGCGAATGGCGGGGTTTTTGTTTGCGGGGTTCACGCCACCGGCGTCGTGGAGAGCGCGGCGATAATATCCGCTCCCTTGGGCACACCGAGCCCGGTGCATGCGTTCCAGCCACCGCCTGCGTCATAGCCCATGCCCTGAACGCGGTTGTTGCCCCGCTCGATGAGGCGGAAGGCACCCGGATTGGAATAGAGCGCGGAATTGAGATAGCCGATCGGCTCGCCGCGCGCGGCGTTCACCATCGCAATCAAAGCAGCCCACAGCGGGGTCGCGGCACTGGTGCCGTCCTTCACGACCTCGGTGTCGTTGACGACGATGCGATAACCCGGCGTCGATGCCGCAGCGCCGGCGACATCGGGGACACCGCGCCGCACGTTGCCGTCGTTGAGCGATTTCGGCAGCGCCAGTTTCTCCTGATACACCGGGACCGGAAACAAGTCGCTGATCCCGCCGCCCGTGCCGCTGAAGCCCTCATTCCAGACAACCTCCGAGGCGATCGAGGTATTGCCGGCGCCGAGGATGGGGCTCGTACCGCCGCAGCCAAGCGCGTAGGGGCTCGATGCGGGAAACCAGACATGAACCTTGCCGTCGGTCAGTCCGGCCGTTGCCAGTTCATCGCCGGACGCGAACAGCATGCTAACGCGCAAGCGTATCGCATCGGCCAGGGCGGCCTGCATGGCCTCATAGCCTGTCTCATTCCAGAACTTTTCGGCGCTGCCCCAGCTGACGGAAATCACCTGCGGACGGTTGATGTCGTCGAGCACGGCCTGGTGAATGGCTGCGACCAGGCTGTCCCTCGAATTGCCAGCGAAATAAATCGCGATCTTCGCCTTCGGCAACAGAGCGGCCAGCACCTGCAGATCGAGCGCGATTTCCTGTTCCGCCGCCGTCATGCCATCGCCGAAACTGTTGCTGTTGCCGGCGACCGGCACGTCGACCACGACGGGCGCCTCCCGCTTCATGGCTGCGAGCGCCGCCTTTAGATCGGCGGCAAGATAACCGCCGCCAAGCGCGACGATGCCGACGCTGACCGACGACACGTCGAGATCGAGTGGGATGCCATAGAGCGCAGCCATCTCGGTTGGCCACAACCCCGAACCCGTTCCGCCGCCGGCCTGGGCCTGCAGGCGATACGTCGGCACCATCGGCCGCTCGTCGAAGCCGAGAACGGCGCGCGTCCAGGGCGCGATCTCGGCCGGTATAACCAATTGGCCGACGCGCGCCCGAAATCTCCGCCGGCCATCGTCATAGATGCGAAGCGTCGCGCCGAAGATTTCGGCCATCTGCCGCGCCGTGCCTTCGATCTCCACGGTTCGCTGGACCAGGTCGATGCGGCCGACAGTGAGGCCATAGGCTGCGGCGAGCTTGTGGATCCGCGCCGCAGCGCGTGCGTGTGTGCGGCGACGCTGTGCCGCCAACGCCTGCCTCGTCACGGGCTTGAGGAGCCGGGCGAGATCTCCCGCGCTGCCCGGCGTGAACTTGTCCGCCGTCCGCCGCTTGACGAGGACGGTCACTGTGATTTTCTCGTCCGGCTCGACGTCGCCGACCAGCGTCGCACCTTCCGGGGCGACGCGATCGCTTCCCTTGAGCAGGACCCTGCGCGCGATCATGCCGGTCGCGGAGCCTTGTCTCATTTTCCCGAGCAGTTTTGGTTGACTTGCGGTGGGTTCTGCGTGTCGTCCAGCGCGCAGAAGGGAATCGACCAGACGAAGTCGGCGGAAGTCCCGATCTGCGTCAGGCCCGTCTTACCCTCGAAAATCGGCGGCTGGCTGGTAAACTTCCAGTACCATTCCGGCTGCAGCGGCCCGAGAGGACCCACGCCGCCGCTGAGGAAGCCTGCCTGCGAAGTGGCTTGTCCTGTCTTGTCAAAAATGGCCCGTCCATGACAGGTCATGCAGGATGAGTTAGGCACGAAACCAAGTTCGGTGACAGAGTTGCCAACGCGAATGTCCAACCCGACGTTGTCAGTGAAATCCGCTTGGGAGCCCTTCAAGCAGTAATTCTTGTAGACCGGATCGATGTCGGCACTCGACAGCATTGCGGTCAGAGCAGGCGTCTTGATGCAATCGGGATACCCCTGGTCGGCGACGCGGTTTGACGGCACCAACGGCGTCTGCGCACCGAAATTATCCCTGCAGCCGATGACGTCACAGCGGCCGGGATTGAACTTGTGCTCGAACGTCGCCCAGGTCCAGTTGGGCACCAGCTTGCTGATCACATGCATCGACACCAGCGCATATTGAACGCCATTGGCGCTGTTGACGTGATAGAGCTGCGGGATTTGCGCGACCGTCACCTGATTGTGGGTGAAACCCGGAATATCGGTTGCGGGCATCCAGTTGGCCTTCACCTCGACAGAGTCGGTCGGGAACGAAAGGTTCTTGCCGAAAGCCGCCTTCAGGCCGGAGATCTTGTAGAGGTTATTCTGCACGATGAAGTCGAACGTCGCTTTATTGTGGCGCGTCTCCTCCAGGGCGCCCTGGGCAACACCCGGCGGCAGCGCCGGCAACAGCCCGCCGCTCTCCTGAATACTCTGGCGCACGATCTGTGGCAGGATCGGTTGCCGCAGCGACGGCGGTGACGCCGTTGCCGGAAACTGCGGATTGACCTTGAACAGATCGCTGTCGCTGGCCCAGGTTTCGAAGGTCGAATTACTGCCGCCGGCGCGCGTGTTGGCCTGAATGAAGAGCTGCCAGGCGACCTGATCCGGCGCGGTCATCGCGGGGTTCGGCACCGACTGCGCCGCAGCGGGGACGGCCGCAACGACAAGCAAGACCACAAAAATCGCTTTTTTGCCCAATCGCATCATCGCAAATCTCCTCTCACATGCTCAAGGTGGAAATCCCTCCGTCATCCAGGTCGAAAAAATGTCGAGTTGATCCTGCGACCACTTCTGGCCGGGCGGCATGAAGCCAGCTGAGAGTGCCGCATAGACGCGGCGCGCGTTGCCGTGGTCGTCGAAGCCGTGATTGCCGGCGGGATCGCACATCCATTGCGCGTCGCCGAGACGAACGCCTTTCGACGCCATGCATGTGATGTCGCCGGGCCGAAACAATGGCAGAATCTCCCTGGCGAAGCCGGCCGCCATGCTCCCTGCCTCCATTTTCTCTTAACCAGAGGTTGCATCACGGTATACGTGACCAGTCCGCATGTTTGTGTGAATTGGCTCACAAGCGGTTGGCGAAAATTTACACCTCGCTGCGCCAAACCAGCCTGCCCAGACGAGAATCCCATTACGGGTAATACGTCGCGTTTCCTGCCGCACGCGATCCTGTGAGCGCGATCCGACTGGGGTTGCGCCTTTCTCCTATCGCGACGCCATCGCGACCGCCCTCGCCAGCTGCAGCGTGCTCGCCGTGACGCCAAGCTTCGGCCCGCGCGCGGTATTCGGCCGATAAAGCCCGCGCCGATCCGGATGCGACCTGAAGGCATCCGAGATGCCGACCGCGGACTCGGCGGCGCCCAGCACCATGAAGCCGTCCGGCTCGGATGCCCTTGCAAGGCGCTCGAAGATGTTGATCTTGGTTTCCTGATCGAAATAGATCAGAACGTTGCGGCAGAAGATCACGTCGAACGTGCCGAGATGGCTGAAATCCTGCAGCAGGTTGAACTGGCGATGGGCCACCATGGCGCGGAGGTCGGAGTTGACCTGCCACATCTCGCCTGTTTGGGTGAAATGCTTGACCAGCAGCTGAATGGGAAGCCCGCGCTGAACCTCGAACTGACTGAAGAGACCCGCCTTCGATTTCTCCAGCACGCCTTGCGAAAGATCGGTCGCCAGGATTTCGATCCGCCAGCCCGAGAGCGCCGCACCGAATTCCTTCAGGCACATTGCGATCGAATACGGCTCCTGTCCGGTTGAGGAAGCCGCGCACCAGATCCGCAACGCGCGGCGAGCCGCACGCGCCTGCAATAGCTCCGGCAGCATGGTATCGCGCAGATGCTCAAACGGAATCTTGTCACGGAAGAAGAAGGTTTCGTTGGTGGTCATCGCCTCGACCACCTCGCCGACAAGCGGCTCTGTCGATCCGGCCTTCATTTTTTGCACGAGTTCGGAGATTCCGGACAAGCCGCCCCTCCGGGCCAGCGGGATCAGGCGGCTCTCGACCAGGTACTGCTTGTCCGGAGACAGGTCCAGTCCGGAGCGCTCCTTCAGCAGCTTTCGCAAGAACTCGTAATCCGACGGCGTCACGAGCGATCTCCTGCAAACAATCGAACCACCTTCGGTGCGATCTGACCGAGCGGCAGAACGGCTGCGCAAATGCCTGCATGCACGGCTGCGCCCGGCATGCCCCAGACCACGCTGGTGGCCTCGTCCTGCGCGATCACGCTTCCGCCAGCGGCGACGATATCCTTGCCGCCGCGCATGCCGTCGGAGCCCATCCCGGTCAGCACCACAGCCAGAATTCCGCCCTGCCAGACATCGATCGCGGAAGAGAACAAGGGATCGACGGCCGGCTTGCAGAAATTGACCGGCGGCCCATCGTCGAGGACGATGGCGGCATCAACGCCATGGCGCGCCACGCGCATGTGCCGTCCCCCCGGCGCGACATAGATGTGACCCGCCTTGACGATCTCGCCGTCGACCGCCTCCTGCGCCGGGCGGTGGCTCGCGCGCCCCAGGTGCTCGGCGAGAATCGTCGTGAACGTCGGCGGCATGTGCTGTGTGATGAGAACCGGAAAACGATCGATCACCGCGCCAATCTCGGCGACCAGGGTCATCAGCGCCTGCGGGCCGCCCGTCGAGGAACCGATCAGAAGCGCACGCGGATTTTGGGTGCCAAAACTGCGCCGCGGAAACTGAAGGCTTGCAGACTGCGGCGCGCGGCCTTGTGGCTCGCGGCCGTGATCGGGCACCGGTGCCAAGGCCGGCGCTGAAACGGAAGAAGGCGTGCGTCGAACCTTGGCGCCGAGGTGCCGGATCTTCTGCACAAGATGGTGGCGAAAGGTTTCCGCGGCGCCGGGTTCGCGGGTGCTCTCCGGCTTCGGAATGTAGTCCGAAGCGCCGAGCGACAGCGCTTTCAGGCTGATCTCCGCGTTGCGGCGGGTCAGGGTGGAAGCCATGATGATGACGAGGTTGCGCTTCTTGGCCAGCAGCAGCGGCAAGGCGGAAATGCCGTCGAGTTCCGGCATTTCGATGTCTAGCACGGCGACATCGGGATTGATGCGCTCGATCTGGTTGACCGCATCAAGACCAGTGCGCAGCGAAGCCGCGACGACCATGTCGGGCTCGCTGCCGACCCAGCGGGAGATCATCCCTCTGATGACGACGGAATCATCGACCACCATCACGCGCAGCGGTTCATGCTGCATCGAATTCGCCGTCGCAGAACTTGTCAACGCAACACTCATTACTCACCAGCAGTACTCGAGCGCTACTACCAAGGATTTCGCCGAAGGCTCGCGAGCCGCCGGTCGGGGGCAGCAATCAGATCAGACCGACTTCCTGGAACTTGGCGGTGACAATATCCTTGTCGAACGGCTTCATGATGTATTCGTTGGCACCGGCGTGAAGCGCGCGGGCAATGTGCGCGACGTCGTTTTCGGTGGTGCAGAACACGACCTTGGGCTGGTCGCCGCCGGGCATGCGGCGGAGATTGCCAAGGAATTCATAGCCGTCCATGATCGGCATGTTCCAGTCGAGCAGGATGGCTTCGGGCAGTCCGCGCCTGCAGACCTCGAGCGCCTTTTCGCCGTCTTCGGCTTCGACAATCTGGAAATCCAATCCTTCCAATATGCGCCTTGCAACTTTTCGGATGACGCTGGAGTCATCAACGACCAAACATGTTTTCATTTTAACCTCTATTCTCAGATAATTTCCGAACCAACTTCCAATTTGCTTCTCGTTGAGCCGAACCCGTCTTCGAATCTCAGGCGGCCATCATGTCGGGCGTAATTTCGAGCACCCGGTCGACGTCGAGGACCACCATCAGCTGCCCGTCAAGGCGATGTACGCCGCCGGCGAGCTTGGCCATGCGCGGATCGAGATTGACAGGATTCTCTTCGCGGCCGTCGTCAGGAAGCCTGAGCACTTCGCCGATTTGATCGATCAGCAGCCCATAGGATTCGCCGCGCAGGTCGACGCCGACCGCCATCGGCGGCTTGCCGCCGACGTTCTTGGGCAGCCCGAGGCGGGCACGCATGTCGATCACCGTGACGATGCGGCCGCGCAGATTGAGCACACCGGCGATCTCACCCGATGACAGCGGCACCCGCGTCAGGCGTTCCGGCATGAACACATCCTGCACGCGCGAAATCGGCAGGCCGAACAACTGGTCTCCGATCATTGCGGTGACGTATTCGGCGACGCCGCCTTCGATGTTTTCGGTCTTGCTGCTCATGGTTTGATCCACTTATGCTTGCTCACGCCGCCGCGCGGCTTATTTCGGCGGTCTGTTCCTTCAGCGCCGCGATCAGCCCGGGGCGATCGAACTTGGCGACATAATCGTGGAAGCCGGCCTGCCGTCCGCGCTCGATCGCCGCCGGCGATACCAGCGACGACAAGGCGATGATCGGCATCGAACCGAGATGCGCATCGGCGCGTATGCTCTCGGCGAATTCGAACCCGTTCATATCCGGCATTTCGATATCGGTCAGCACGACGTCGAATTGCAGACCCGAGCGCAGCGCGGCGAGGCCCTCCTGCGCGCTCTGCGCAACGCGAACCCTGTAGCCTGCCGCCTTTAGCACCGGCGCCAGCATGTTGCGGAAGAACGCGGAGTCGTCGACCAGGAGGACCGACTGCGCCAGCGCCGAAGGGCGCATCTCCTTGCGATGGAACCAGTCGGCGAAAGCCATCGGCAGGAAATGACCGACGTCGATCACTTCGGTTGCCTGTCCCTTGATCACGGCAGAGCCAAGGATGCCCTCGCCCGAGCCCGCAACCTCGATGTTGAGCCGTTCCTCGACGATGTCGATGATTTCGTCGACCACCAGACCCATCGAGCGGCCGTCGTCGGCAAACACCAGGATCGGCTGCGAGCCCGAGGTCTGGACGTTCACGCCGCTCATCTGCACCAGCGGCATCAACTGATCGCGGTATTGCACCATGTAGCGACCGTTGGAGAGTTCGATCTTGTCGGCGGCGATTTCTTCCAGACGGGTGACCAGACCGAGCGGCACCGCCTTGGGGTGGGAGGAACCGGCGCGGAACACCAGCAGCGACGTCATCTGTTCGGCGCTGCCGCCACGCAAAGCCGCGTTCTCGTCGGCGATCTCATGGCTGGCATTGCCGGACGCCCCGAGCGCCTTGGCAATGCCGTTGGGGTCGATGATCATGATGACGGCGCCGTCGCCCAGAATGGTGTTGCCGGAGAACATGTCGATGTGACGCAGCTTGGTCGACATCGGCTTGACCACGATCTCCTCGGTGTGAAACACGCCGTCGACGACGATGCCGAAGGTCTGGCTGCCCACCTGCGTCACGACGATGAAGCCGTTTTCCGGGTCGGACGAGGAGCCGTCATCGATCTTGAGCAGTTTCTTCAGATGCATCAGCGGCAACAACTTGTTGCGCAGCCGCAGCACGGCGGTGTCCTTGATCCGCTCGATGCGATGCTCGGAGTTGGCGCGCGCCCGCACCAGCTCGACGACCGACAGTTGCGGGATCGCGAAGCGGTCGCCGCCAGCCTCGACGATCAGCGCCGAGACGATGGCGAGCGTCAAGGGAATCTTGATGGTGACCGAAGCGCCCTCGCCGGCCACCGACTTGATGTCGATGGTGCCGCCGATCTGGTCGATGTTGGTGCGCACGACGTCCATGCCGACGCCGCGGCCGGACACGCTGGTCACCGAGGATGCGGTCGAGAAGCCCGGCGCAAAAATGAATTTGTGGATCTGCGCTTCCGTCATCTTCTCCAGCTCGGCCTCGGTGACGAGGCCGTTGGCCAGCGCCTTGGCCTTGATCCGCTCGGTGTCGAGACCGCGACCATTGTCGGCGATGCAGATGATGATGTGGCCGCCTTCGTGATAGGCGGAAAGGCGGATCGTGCCTTGTTCCGATTTGCCCGCCGCCAAACGTTCGGCCGACGTCTCCAGCCCGTGATCGGCCGAGTTGCGCACCATATGGGTCAGCGGATCCTTGATCAGATCGAGAACCTGCCGGTCGAGCTCGGTGTCGGCCCCGTGCATCTCCAGTTCGATCTGTTTGTGAAGTTCGCTGGAGAGATCGCGGACGATGCGCGGCAATTTCTGCCAGGCATTGCCGATCGGCTGCATCCGCGTCTTCATGACGCCCTCCTGCAGCTCGGCGGTGACGTTCGACAGCCGCTGCAGCGGCACCTTGAACTCGGTATCCTCGTTGCGCCGAGATATCTCGAGGAGCTGGTTGCGCGTCAGAACGAGCTCGGACACCATCGTCATCAGGTGTTCCAGCGTGTCGACATTCACCCGGATGGACTGATTGGCGACGCGATCGCTTTCGCCTGCCTCGACCTCGATCACCGGCTTTGCCTTTTTCGCGGAAGGGCTTTGGGTTTTCGGTGCCGCTGCCTCCTGCCCGGATTCCGTCTCAGGCGCGGGGGCACTGCGCTTGGGCGCAGGCACCGGCGGCATTTCGGGCGCGAGCGGCGGAGCGGCTTCCGTTGTGGTCTCACGGAAAGCCCGCTCGAGCTCATCCAGCGAGACTTCGCCGGGACGAAGTTCGCGCTCCAGGACCTGATAGGTCAATGTGCCCTCCACGCTTGCCTTGGCCGCGGGGGTAACAGAGGCGCGAGGCGCAGCGGGCGTGCTCACGACCGGCCCGGCCGCGGCCGGCGGGGTCTCAATGCCGCGCTCGGCCAAGTGATGGAGTTTTACGATCAGGTCCTGATCATTGCCTTCCGGCTCAGCCTCGGTGGCTTCGAGCCCGGCCAGAATTTCCTTGATTCGATCGATGCTGCTCAGGATCAGCGTCACCGCTTCGGCCGTCACCGGCATTCCGTCGCGGAACTTGCCCATCAGGGTCTCGCCAGCATGGGCGAGCGCCTCAAGGCGCGGTAGGCCGAGGAAGCCGCAGGTTCCCTTGATGGTATGAACAAGTCGGAAAATGTTATCCAGAATCTTGGCGTTGTTCGGATCCTGCTCGAACCGCACCAACTGGTTGTCGACGGTGTCCAGGCTTTCGCTGGTCTCCGTCAAAAACTCTCTCAACAGATCATCCATGATTCCGGCCTTCAACCCACGCGCGTATCGACTCGATACGCCTTCGAAGCGAGGCCAGCTTCTATGGAAAGCGTTTAATATTGGTTGAGTAAATGGAAAAGAACGGGTTCAACAAATAGATAACGATGCGTTTTCGAATCTGAATCAATCTGTAAACCAGCGGTTAACCATAAGTTGTATGAAGGAGATGCAACGCAAGCGCGAAAGTTCGCTTTTTGATCTGCGACGGGCCGCAAGCCGGTTCGACCAACCTCCTCTCACGAGGCGGTCGCCACCACCGCCTCGCCTTCGGTCGCCAATTTCACGTTCAATCCGCAGGCCTGCGCGAGCAGGCGCGTATAATAAGGCTGCACCGAATGCGCATCGACCGCCGACGGCTGACCCGAACTCAGGAGATCGGCGATGTTCTGCGGCAGGCGGGCATTGAGCCCGTTGGCGGTGACGCGAAAGCCCATGGTCTCGCCCTGGCCGATCGGATCAACGCTGAGCGTGCCGCCGCGTGGAATCGTGTGCTGCGCAATCACCAGCATGTTCAAGAGCAGCTTGACCCGGTTCTTCGGCAACAACAGGCGCGGCAAATTCCAGGTGATGCTGGTCTTGCCGTCCTCGAGATGGCCGCGCGCCATGGTCTGGGCGTCGCCGAGATCGATCTGCGCGCCGGAGGAGCCTGCTGCACCAAACGCGAGGCGGCAGAACTGCAGGCGGGCGGATGCGGTCCTTGCGCTCTTGCGGATCAGATCGAGGGCAAAATCGCGGTCCTCGGGTTTCGGATTATCATCGAGCACCTCAAGCCCGTTGACGATGGCGCCGACCGGACTAATGAGATCGTGGCAAACCCGCGAACACAACAGCGCCGCAAGCTCGAGGGCATCGGGGGCGGAACCGGGAGGCATGGCACCAGACATAGAGCTTTCCCAAATGTTAGAATCGGACCATTAGCTGGCTTGATACACCGCGGACATGTGCGCTGCCAACCAAAGCCGGGAGCGAAGCTTCAATATGAAGCTTCAACATGAAGAGCTGCCCATGAACAA
>Ga0310909_10001581_pt1 | contig 13483 bp, 13 predicted proteins | sample GREbulkMGT000H_FD_203449 | JGI IMG/M metagenome (GOLD analysis project Ga0310909, IMG submission 203449) | Lab enrichment of tropical soil microbial communities from Luquillo Experimental Forest, Puerto Rico - GRE.bulkMG.T000H | ecosystem: Environmental > Terrestrial > Soil > Tropical forest >... | reverse complement strand
GTGGCGATATTTATGCGCTGGACCTGGAGCTGCCTTAAGTATTGCGCGCTTGGCTCGCCCACCGAGGGCGTGTCATCCCAACAACTTGAGCCATCGAAAGCCGCCAGAAAGCAGCGGACTTCAATCTAGGGACTATCCCTCAGAATCGCCATGGCCTCGTGTTGATAAGGCTCTTCTGGTGCCCTGGTAATGACGTAAAGAGAAACGCAACCCCTCTCGACCTTTTCCCGTAAGTCCTTCAGTGTAAACCGTTGCCCCAAACATTGGGCTGATATACGGGGCGATGATGTAGACGCTATTGATCTTTGCGTCTCGGAGAAAAAGGCGGAGCAGGAATCTGTGCACACCTCTCTCCGTGCGCCTGGCGCGTCCACCGATGGGGCTTCACCCTTACAGCTTGAACCATTGAAAGCCGCCAAAAAGCAATGCAAAGGCATTACCAGAAACGGTTCGGCTTGCAGGGCTTGGGGTATGGAAGGTGGCCTCTTCGGTCACTGATTTACCGGGACAATGTGAGTCCACAGATTTCGGGCACACCTCACCCTACCCTGTGCTGATATGGCTAATTAACCCTTCCCCTGGGTTTGAGTTCAACTCCCTTGAGAAAGTAGACGTAGTCCACTCCGAAATTCCTTACCGAGCGGAATAAACGCTCCGTAATGCAAAGATCGGGCACATTGGGGAATCATCCGAGAGTCTCCGAGACGTTTCTGGCGCCGTAAGTAAGCTTCCTGAGCGGCTCGACGATAACGGCAGGAAAATTCGCTGGGACAAACCAGTGTCAGACTACCGGGAAGGTATCGGGCGTGGCTCCCAGGTCAGCGTGGCGCGATCGCTGCGAGGATTATTTGCGAATTGCCTGGAAATTGCGCGCGAATTTATTTTCTCGCGGAGGGCTCTAACGGCGTTCCTGCCCCCTCCAATTTGTTGCACTCAATTCGGCACGAGCAACTTTGGCCGGAGTTCTGGCTCCCTCTCGTAAGCCACTTATGCGGGCGGGATAAGGGCAATCCAGTACTAAAGCCTCTCTCTGAGGATCGCTTGTGTCGTAACCCTGTCTTTCCCCCGATGCTGCTGGGTCTCTAGTGGTCACAGCCGATGGAGATCGTACCGGGGGAATTAACCGGGGACCCTGTGCAGAAGATCGCAGCCTTCCACTGTCGGTATCACTCCGCTGGGGCTTTTGTGCGTTCACGGGCATGAGCCCGGCGCGGTTCTTGTCGTGGCAGGCACTCAACACGCCTCAAACCTTAAGCCTCCCTTGCCGTGGGGGCATTTTGTGCGTGCGCAGGCGTTTCTTTCTAAATATGTATCTGTTAGCAGGCGCGAAATTCGCGGGCTTCCGTGGCTGGTTTTGTCGGTGCAGCCAGAATCAGCGCAGGTCGCGTATGTCGTTAGGTCGTCACTGCTAAATCGCAGTGCAGCAAACGAGTTGCGCAAGGCGTGTGACACATGTGACACATTCTCCCTTGGTCTGGTTCGACGCTCATCCGCGCGCGTCTCACTAATCTGCACCTATGCGTCACATGTGTCACAGCATGCAGTTTGCGCGAAAAACTCTTGAGAACACGGACAGAACACGGACAGTCAGCCAAAAGGCCACCCGGCAAGGTGGCCTATCTTATTGATTCTATGGTGGGCCCGGAGGGATTCGAACCCCCGACCAAGGGATTATGAGTCCCCTGCTCTAACCGCTGAGCTACAGGCCCATCTTGTTTAGTTTATAGCAACTTCCAGTGAATCTAGTGCCACCTCGAACTCGCCGTCATGGCCCACCAGTGGCCCACTTACCGGGGTGGGTTGGCCTACAGTGGCCTGCTTGGCAAGCTCCCGCTCCTGCTGTTTACCAGCTTCGATTTGCGCCAGAGCAGCAATCACTTTGGACTCGCGTCCGATGTTGTATCTGGTGAGCATAGAGTCGGTCTTGTGGCCAGAGATCATCTTAGCAACATCCCGGTCAACCCCGCGCTCGATCATATTGCTGACCGCCGACCGGCGGAAATCGTGAATGAGCACATCGCGCTCGATTCCTGCCTTCTTCACGATTGTCCGCCACAGCTTGCGAAAATCACCCACCGGGCGCTTCGAGCTTTTTTCCAAAGCCGTTAGTCTTTGGCTATTCCATAATGCACCGCTCTTCCGCCTGTGCCATCAACGACGTAGTGAGATGCTGCCGCTTGAGAAATCCTTTACACGCACAAATCCCAGACTCGTGGGTGGCACCGCATCAAGGATTACTTCAAGATCGGTCCAGGCGCCAGGCATTAAGGGCCTAATGAACTTCACTTCTTTGCTGTTTCCCTCGTCGTTTATAGGGAGCCCCTTTGTGTCAACTGAACCCCACTCTAGCCGAGCATTAGCGCTTGTCAGTGATGCGCTGGTCAGGTTGCCAAATCGCAGTCTCACGGCTTGAATGACGTAGCTACACGGACAAGATTACGCTGGGGATCGCCAGCGCCGAACATCTAGCGAGAGAGGGGGCAGAGAGTGGGATAGAGAAGGTCACCGCTCTGGTACGACAGCCAGCGGAAGACCGAACTCCAGGAACGCTGCCATTTCCAACTCGGACACCTGCCCAAGTACGACGATCGCAGCAGCCGTGCTTGGCTTTACGGGAAACTCCTGCTTGCCTTGCTGACGGAGAAGATGATCCGCGTGGCGCGAACCGTTTCCCCCTGGGGCTACAACCTCCCACAAACGGCCCACCTTCAGCCGCTGGCGTGAGTTTCACTTCGTCTACCATCAGGCAATTCAGGCCGTTGTTCCCAGCCTGGCCCTGCAAACAATACTCGGACATTGGAACCAGATTGCCGTCTCCCTGGCCGAGCCTAGCAGAAAAAGAAGGCCACAGATCGAAACGTTATCTTAGCGCTTATGGGGGTGACACCCCCTCCGTGGACGCGCCGGGCGCGCCTGAATCAGATTGAGGCGCTTCACCGAGTTCGTTGCGGAGTTGGATACTTTGCACTCGATCGGCATACTTCGCTCGTCATACAGAACCTATGATGAAATCTGCCTTGCGGTTTCCCAATCGTAGAATTTGTTAATCGCGGTTTGCGCTTCTTGTTCTCTTACACGAAAATTCTCAACCAGCATCTTCAACTTATCTGCTCCGTGGTAAGGGTGGTTCCTGTCATCCGAGATTCCAAGTAAGTACATCGGCAGCGCATCTCGCAACTCGCGTTTACCATCTGTACTATCGAACCAAGCTATGAACCGCTGATATTCCTGGTCCGCCCACTGCGGATAGGCGCCGTTCGACTCAATTACTTTGACTGCGGCTTCACGATCGCTTAACGTCTTGATGACTTCCTCAAGATTCGTCGGAGGCACAACCGGCGGAGCATTCTTCACAGTTGAATTACCGAATGCCCAACTAATGAGTAGGTAGCGCACAACTTCGTCGTCCTCTCGACGGATGCGCTGTTGCTCCTCATGCTCGGCTTTCGGCTTTGCCGCGTATCGTTGCACGATGTCCTTCGCCAAGCCCTTCGCCCAAAAAAAGGTGCATAATGCCAACAGGGTAGCAATAAACGTCCTTAACATAGGTGTCCGAATTTTCCTTCTCGTCAATCGCCGCAGCGAGCTCAACTCCGTGCCGGGCAGGCTTTGATTTCGAGGCCGCCTTTCCAGAAATCAAACTGGCAACCGGATTGCCGCACATACGACGTGTGGATTTTGAGGCTGAGATCAATCTTTAGGCCGTATCTTTTGCTATGTCTACCAATAAATTGCGCCCAAGGCGTGGTTGTTCCAGGAAAAGGCGAGAGAATAGATAGGCCACTGGCGCACGCCAGTTGTGGCAGATCAAAGAAACCTGCGGCTCATTAGATACAAGACCTTGCATAAACTCACCGATGAATTGACGGATGGGGAATCAGATTTTGGGCACACCTACCCCTTCCCCTTTTCATATTTGGGGCATTAGGTCGCGGCAGACGACCGCCAAGCGAGGAAGTTTAGAACGCGATCTTGCGGCGAAGAACTCCGGCCAAACCGAATATGCCGGAGACGAACATGACGAGCGTGCCAGGTTCGGGCGTTTGCGATCCTAAGCCAGCCAAAGGTGCTATATCGTCTGCTCCCGGGATCCTCGGACTGATCAGGGAAACGCTCGATGTGCTCAAGTCATACCGCAGGGGCGGGCTGGCGGAGGTTCATTTGGTGCAAACAATTGCACAGTGCGGGCCGATCGGGTCGTGATTCCTTCCATGATTTTGTGATTCCTTCCATGATTTAATGCCGCTTCATAGTGGCAATGCACTTGCTGCATCAGTGGCGTCGGCAACACAGTCGATTTGGCTTTGCCAATGCAGGCTCTGCGCCATGGAATTGGGAGCCTCGATAATTTCATCGCCAATCTCGAGCGCGACATGTGGATCGTCAAAATGGAGTCAGCAGAGTAGGAGCCACATATGAGTTCATCTTGGACTTCCGATCTTGCATCATTGGACGGTTCTCTTTCTTCCGCCTGGGAGAGTTTGGAAGAACTCAAGGCGGTTCAGATAGTCGATGTCGTGGCGGTCCTGAACCAGTTGAAGACTGCTGTTGCTGTGGGTCAAAAACTGCGTTCGACGGTGGCGGACGTGCTGCCAGAAGCTTCATGGCACAACCGCCAAGAACTCGAGGCGGTGCTGGCCCGTGCTGCACGGATTGGGAGAAGGCGTTCCCGCCTTCTGGAGTTGGCGACAGTCTTGGAAAGCGCCGATATTGTGCACCGCCGTGCGCACCGGGTCGAACACTTGAACCAGCTCCGGGCGCAAGCGATTACGGAATTGCGATCCCAGGCCACATCAGGGAAAGAACCGCCGAACCTTCCCGGGCCAGATGCCGAAAAGTGGGTTGATTGGGCCTGCTCGCTGAAAGAGCCGGAAGACTCGGCGGCGCTCCAAGCCCTTCGTTTGGGATTTGCTCACCTAGATGATTTCGTGACCGACCTCGAACCAGGCATGTGGTTATCCAAGGCCAGATCCGAAATACTGTTGTGCAATGGGCCGGAACTGAAAAGCCTCATCACGGAGGTCCGCGAGCAGTTGCGTTCCCGCCTCCTGACGCTGGCGGCCGAGTTGGAACAGGGCCACATCGTGCACCATCGGGCGGCACGGTTCAACCAACTGAACCAACTTCGCGAACAGGCCATTAAAGAGCTCCGGTCGCAAGCCAATGCAGAAGGCGAACCACCCTCGCTGCCCGGCCCAGCGACTGCCCAATGGATTCAGTGGGCATGCGGACTGAAAGAGTCGCAAGATGCCGAAGCGCTGCAAATGCTGCGGAGCGGATTCGCCCACCTAGATGGCTTTATCTCCAACCTTGAACCGCACATGTGGATTGGCGGGGGAGCGAAGCCAGACGAAGCCGAGGCGGAACCCGAGGATTCGCCAAGCTACGATTGCCGGCCGAAGCTTCAGGCGGCAGGCACCTGGCGAGAAGGCTTGGATTCACTACTGCCGGAGCCGGTGTTACCGCCAGGGGTCGAGCCGAGTGAGACCCAAAGATTAGAGCCGCAGAGATTGATGACCACACTCGCGGCTTTCGCCTCGCAGGCGTTGCCAGGGCAGCAGACTGGACCCGCGCCAAGTGCAGCAACTTCATCGCAGCAGGTAGGGGGGACCCTCGCTAACGAACCGGCGCTGGAGCATTCGCTCAGCGAACGCGCTCAGAAGCAAGTCTCCAACCTGAGCGAACAGGTACGCCAAAGGGATAAGAACTTCGTCACCCTGGAACATCCTATCGAGGGCAGTGATTCGGAGAGATTTCCGGCGGCCCTGTGGGCCAGAGTGCAAAAGGTTTCCTGGATGAAGCATCGGGTTCCGCTGGCCATTGCCACGGGGTTACTCTTCATAACGGTGGTCATCGGGTTCTGGGGATTGCACACGGTGCATGCCAAGGCGACTGTACCCATTGCGAGCACGACGTCTCTCGCCGCGTCAGGCACTCTTGAGAACAAGGTTCCCGATCAGCCCGGAGCCGCAGCCGACTCCAAGACCATCACCGGCAGTTCGACGCCACACAACGTAATGCCCTTCAGGCCTGAGGATTCCAGCAATGCTACGAAGCAGGTGGAGGCCCGAGAGTCGGCCGGCGAGGCGAGCAAGGACACCACGGGATCCGCGGTTGCCCCTGTAATCGTATTGCCGAACGACGCCGCCGGCAGCAGGAAAGGAAAGACAACGGCGGACGGCGGGATGCTAGAGGCTCCACCTCCCAGCCTGCAAGCAGGCATGCCGAACAACCTCACCGGCATCCTGACGAACGCTCCGGTCTCTGTGCCGAAGCTGGCAGCGGAGCAACCGGTGAGGCTTTCCTCAGGAAGCGCGCAGGAGGCGGTGGTCTCCTTGGTACGGCCAGTCTATCCGGCGCCCGCCCGGGAGATGCGCATTCAGGGCACGGTAGTGGTGCAGGCGGTGATTGGAAAGGACGGAAAGATCGTCAGGCTGCACGCAACCAGCGGCCACCCGCTGCTGATACAGGCTGCGCTCGACGCCGTTAAGCAGTCGCAATTCAGGCCATACCTCCTGAACGGAGTGCCTGTTGAGGCTGACACCCGGATCAACGTCAACTTCGTTATCAAGGGGAACTGAATCGACGCACCTCAATCCGCCAGGTAGTTTCCAAGATTGAGTGGACCCGCGAGCGGTCCCTGAGCTATTTGTGCATCGGCAAATTACTCATCCTTCGGAGACAAGAAGCCGAGAGTTCATTTCAATCACACCCACCTCGTTCGAGTAATGATGCGGCTCCGAATTTGTTGCTCTGTAGGGACATCGCAGTGAGCTCAGCCCAGTAGCTCCTGACGCTCTGATTGCAGGTTTTTAAGAGGCCTTTCAAGATGCGTTCCGTGGACTTCCTGTGCGGCTCGAAGCGGCGAAGAATATTAAGGTCGCCTTCGGGTGTGTGAGACCTTAAAGTCGGCGAGTGCCGTACAGGGCTGCGTCACAGCTTCCAGTTGAGAAATGATGCGAGTCCACGAAACGAACTTTGCTGGTAGGCTGTGGGTGTGCCTCGGAAAACCAAATACAACATCCCAGTTCCAACTTGGACTTGCCCGCACTGCGGCCTTTATTTGAGCACCCTTCCTGTGACGATTGCGCCCGATTTCATCCTTTCTCATGCTTCTGGGCGGCCCGCTTCCGAGCTTTCTGGATCGCCTCCGCGAGCCCGTCTAGCCCGCCTTCAGCCACTGCCATTGCTTGCAGAGGTTTGCCTTCGATGCGGTTCGCCAGTTCCGTAATCGCCCTCACGTCGCCCTTTGCGGCTTGCTTGAGTAGCGCTTCTGCAATGGTTGCCGCCCAAGTCTTGCCATCGCCATTCGGTGCTTCCTCTTCCAGGAGCCGCTCGAGTTCCTCGGTGATCGCCTTCTTTTTGGGACGGCCACCGGGATTGCCGCTTACACCTTTCGGCCAGGGCTTCAAATTGGCTGTTCTGTCGCTCACTGTTTCTCCTCTGTTTTGAATGAATCTCTTACGGCTTGGAACAAAACCGCTCATCCTCGAGAGCGGCAAGCACGGCGCGACGAATCCACTCGGACACGTTCTGATCGCTTGCTTCCGCAGTCTCGGCCAATCGCGCAGCCTCAGCCTTCGTGAACCGGATGGGGACGATCTTGCCCTTGGCTTCGCCCTTGGGCAGTTTTGGCCTTTCGGGTTTGCGCTTCACAAGCGTGCTCCCTATCTTATTGTATTACAATAATAACGATCTGTCAAGAGTCTCTGCCCCGTTTCCGTGGCGTTCCGCTCGGGCAGGCTTTTGGGTGGGTTTTTGTCGCGCTTGTTTTCCAGCATCTCTAGCGCCTGGATCAGCTTCTTGCGGGTGTCGCAGGGGCGGATGACGGCGTCCACAAAGCCGCGCTCGGCGGCGACGTAGGGGTTGGCGAAGCGGTCGCGGAGCTCCTCGATCTTGGCGGCGCGCTCGGCGCCGGGGTTGTCGGACTTTTCGAGCTCGCGACGATACACGATATTAACCGCCCCTTCGGGGCCCGTGACGGCAATTTCGGCGATGGGCCAGGCGTAGTTCGCGTCGGTGCAAATGTGCTTTGAGGCCATTACGCAATAGGCTCCGCCATAGGCTTTTCGGGTGATGACGGTGATCTTTGTGGGTTCCCCCTTTCCGTGGCGTTCCGCTCGGGCAGTTTCCTAAAACACATCGGCACTTTCCTAAAACACATCGGCACCGCTCCCTCTAGCGGTATATTCCCATGTGCCATGAGCTCAAAAGCGTACTCAGGTGCAAAGGCCGGATCATTTCTCGATTGTTAAAGCTAGCCTTCTGGCCCCGAGATGCATTTTGCGCTTGCGCAACAACCTGAATCGCGGGATTATTTCTGTACTTTTTCTGGCCCCTGATCCGAGAATAATACGTGTTAGCTCGTCCCAACCCTGTACTATGGAAGATCATCCCGCACGGACGCGTTCTCCTGGAGACTTAGTCTCTAACTACGAGATTATTGGGCTGGCTGGTGTCGGCGGAATGGGCTTCGTTTACAAGGCACGCGATACCAAACTGCAACGTATAGTTGGACTGAAGTTCCTGCCGCCCCACCTGACATTCAATGAAAAGGACCGCAAGCGCCTCCTGCAGGAAGCCAGGTCCGCTTCTGCTCTTGACCATCCCAATATTGGAGTGATTCACGGAATCGAGGAAACGACCGACGGCAGAACTTTTATTGTGATGGCTTTTTATGAAGGCAAGACACCCACCGACCGCATAGCAGAAGGCCCCATCTCAACTGGTGAAGCGGTAGGAATCTCGAACCAGATTGCTCAAGGTCTTTCAGAAGCGCATCGGCATTACATCATCCATCGCGATATAAAACCTTCCAATATCGTCATAACAAAGCAGGGCGTTGTAAAGATAGTGGATTTTGGACTTGCTTTGATACTCAGTGACCTTAGCGCAACCAGAAGCCTCGGTGTTCATGGCACTGCTATTTATGGCGCCAGAACAGATTCAGCGGGTTCCAGCCGACCGCCGATCGGATATTTGGGCCCTAGGCGTTGTGTTGACAGAGATGCTGCTTGGGCATCATCCCTTCGCACGAGAAAACTTCGGCGCAACGATGCACGCTATTCTGCATGACCCACCCGATTGTCTAGACAGCACACCACCGGAATTGCAGGCCATCACACTAAGATCATTAGCCAAAGACCCGGCCAAGCGTTATCAAAGCTGCACGGAATTTCTGGCAGACCTGGAGCGACTCAGCGACTACCTTCGGGCAATTGAAGCGCACCCCGATGACGCCACTATATCTGTACCGTCTGTCGACCCGAGGAAACTTAAGAGATACGCTCACAATGCTTGCTCGTCCTCTCTGGGCGGCGGCGATCGAAGCCGCATTTCAACACGTTGGTTAATCGTCACTTTCGCGATTCTCGTTGTTTTTGCAGCTTTCTGGGTTTCACCGCTTCGGTCGGTAATCGTTAATGACCTTATCAAACATACGGCCCCGAGAGCCGCGTACGAAGACTACCTATCAGCGCTCAGCCATATCCAGCGGTATGACCAGAGTGGAAATCTCGATCGTGCAATTTTGGAGCTAAAGTCGGCCGTCGCGCACGACCCGCAGTTCGCCCTTGGCTATGCCGAACTCGGAGAGGCCTACCGGTTGAAATATCAGCTGGACCACGACAAGAAATGGATCGACGCAGCCTTGTCCAACTGTAAAACGGCGTTGGGACTGGATGACAAGCTCTCTGCTGTCTATGTCACTCTGGGCCGAATTCACAATGATTCCGGTAATTACGATCTTGCGGTAACTGAACTTCAACACGCCTTGAATCTGGATTCGCGAAATGCCAATGCGCTGCAAGGCTTGGCCTACGGGTATGAAAGTGCCGGCCGCCTTAAGGAAGCGGAGGAGGCCTATAAGAAATCGGTTGCTCTCCGACCTGACTATTGGGATGGATACAACACACTTGGTAGTTTCTATCGGCCCCAGCGTCGATTCGGAGAGGCCGTAGCAGCGTTTCAGCGTGCAATCGAGCTTACGCCTGACAACACCGAGTCTTACAACAAACTGGCGGACGCATACTTGAATACGGGAAATCCTCAAGACCTATTGTCAGCTGAGAAGGCTTTAAAGAAATCAATCGACATAAGCCCCTCTTTCCCAGCTTTCGTTAACTTAGGCTACCTCTATCTCCTGGAAAATAGATTTGCAGAGTCTGCGGCGATGACTGAGAAAGCGTTGCAACTTAACGATGAGGTTTTCGTTGTGTGGGAGAACCTCGACTGGGCATATCGTTGGTTTGGCGAGAGAAAAAAGGCCTCGGCGGCACGAGATAGGGCGTTGGCACTATTGGAAGACGCCGCCAAGACCAGTCCTCGCGATGCGCAGGTACAATCCCACCTTGCCTTGCAATACGCCACCAGGCACCTTCGTGAAAAAGCATTAGCACGTCTGGAGTCTGCTTTGGTTCTAGCGCCAAATGATCCCGATGTACTTACCAATGTGAGTGATGCTTACGAAAAAATCGGAGAACATGCCGAGGCGGTGAAATATGCCGACTTGAGCCTGCAGAACGGGTACACGATCGCCGACCTGCGACGTGACCCCGACATGCAGGCAGTATTGGACGACCCGGGGTTCTCAGCCAGTAAGAAATAACTTCTAGCACAAGGAGACGAATTGTGAGAAAACCAAAGCAACCACCGAAGTCAGCAGCAGCAATCGACACCACAATAAAGTACGACGACCAGACACATAGATATTACCTGGATCCCGCGGTCACCAATATGTCATACGGCGGCCAGCTGCAGATTAAGGTCAATAATTTTGGTCGGAACTATTTCCTTCTCGTGACCATTACGTCACAACCTTCTCCGACCGAGCCAGGTTCCATCAACAGATACTTGGACCTCTGCCACCAATGACTGTTCGCTGATTTGATGCGTTATGCAGAAGCGAAGGATGTCGTGGCCTTCAATGGACCCAGCAAGGGGACCAGATTTCCGGGCACACCTCACCCTTACCCTGTTCCCACACTGGCTAATCAACCACCGCCAACCCCGTGGGGCTTAGTTGATTCTGCGAGTACGGAGAGATGGCCGAGTGGCTGAAGGCGCACGCTTGGAAAGTACCTATGTACGCAGTCAGCAAGTGTGACCACCTCTCCTAACGTACCCAGCCTACAACTGGTTGTCGGCTTCTTTGTCTTCGTGGTGGCACGAGATCACAGGTGGTGATTCGTGATCTCAGTGCTGGGCTACGTCACAATCTGCGTCACACCCTCGAACTTGCGGCCTACTTTGGATTCTGGCGGCGAACTCTTTCTGAAAAGTTGCATTTTGTGGATAAATAAAAATCGGTAAGGCTGCGGTCAACCAATGTTAGACGATGGGGATTTGACCATCCCCTCCCCTTGCAAAAACGGCTGCGCGCTAGCGACAGCACAATGATGCGCGGTCGCCGTCACAACGGCGTGATCGTTGCACTTTCTGCGGAGCTACAAATTGACGGTCTTGGGTGCTGGCTTGCAAGGGATGTCGGGCATTTGTCACGGGTACAGTGACCGCACGGGTCGCCGGATTCGTGATTGGTGGTGTAATGGGCTCCCTTGAAAAGGCCTGCGAGTGACTGAAATTGAGCGCCTAACACTCCCGCGTTTTCATGCTTGGTTGTGACGGGATACCGTCATGCTGACCTGTTATCGGCAATTATCTGGAATTGGCACTGGGAAGAAGCGGACAATTTTGCTCTTGCACACACAAATGGCGACAAGACGACATTAAAGTTGGTCAGCTTAACACCACTTTTGCCCGATTGTTTTCTATTACAAATTCGTCCATAGTCTTGCACGTTCCAAGTCCAAGCATTGACTTTTGCGATCCGATTTGACCTTCATGACGCCACGCAGGCAACGCGATTTCGGATCGTTGGCAGTCCATCTGGGGCGAAGTCGAGTCTGCGAACTTCCCCGTCGTTCTGAGTGTGTTGACCCAAGGCGCCACCACACGATCTTGAAGAGGAAAGAGGGAGGAAGGATATGAAGATCACAAACAACTTGTGGCTTAAGGATGTCTGCGGAAGAAAACTCATACGAGTTGTGACAATGCTGGTTGTTCTGACGTTGGCAGTTTTGGCAGTGCCCGCTAACGCAGCGGTACAGGTTAATGACACCACCAATATAGATTTGATTGTCTTCATTCCCTGTGCGGCAGGCGGTGCTGGGGAGCTCGTGGACCTTAGCGGTCCACTACACACCCTGATCACGTTCACCATCAATGGCAACAATGTCAGAGGCTATTTCCACTTCCAGCCGCAGGGCATCAGCGGTAGCGGTGAAACCACTGGTGACAAGTATCAAGCGACTGGCGTTACGCAACAGAGCTTCACACAATCTTTACAAAATGGCCAGGCGAATTTGACATTCGTTAACAACTTCAGGATGATCGGCCAGGGTCCCGGGAATAACTTCCTGGTGCACGAGACATTTCATTTCACTGTCAATGCTGACGGCACGACGACTGTGACCCACGATAATTTCAGTGCCGACTGCAAGTAGGGCGACTGGTCAAGACTCCGACAACGGACCGCATTCATCGCTCGAGATTTTAAGGAGTTCATTCGGATTTCGGGGATGACGCATGTGCGTACTTCCCCGTTTTACCCGCAATCCAATGGCAAAGTGGAGCGCTGGCACCAATCGCTGAAAAGCGAGTGTATCCGGCCCCTTACACCGCTAACCCTGGAAGATGCCCGACGCTTGATTCAGAGCTACGTGGATCGTTACAACCACGTTCGCCTACACAGTGCGATCGGTTACGTGACGCCGCACGATATGCTTCTAGGTCGACAAGCAGAGATCCATACGGCGCGCGATCGCAAGCTGGAACAAGCTCGTAAACAACGACAACTTCGTCGGCGGCAGGCACTGGCACCGCGGTTGCTGGCTTCTTCGGAGTTACAATACCCTCGCCAGGTGAAACGGAAGCGGGGCTATGCGGGGACGCAACCATGCTGAGGGATAACTTGGCGGGGCTCATCGAGCCGATTATGGGCAGCGCGGGAACAGTTCTTCTCGCGCTACTGCCCGTGGCTTCCAACCAGCAGAAAATATCGGACGATAGACCCCCAATGCCTTGAAAATCCCCGCCCCGAAGGGGCGGAATCTACACTAACGGAGAACATCGCTTCTCCATTTCCCGCCGAACCAGAACACTTCCTTACCGATGCTGCTTGTCGCACACCGGTTCAATCCCTGGGACATGCGCATTCCGCTCTGTGTCGGAGGCATGTGTGATCGAGCGATGTTCTCCCCTGTCTGCGCCCTTCCCTCCCCGACCTCCGCCGAAGGTTCGGTCGGTTCAACGGTATTACGGCGCAGTCCGACTTCTCCCGCACGTTCACATCCGCCGTTCGGTTTATGGCCTTCGCGGACCGGTCTTGATCCTTCCACCAAGACGTACAGGAGATCTCCCGGTTCTCGTGCATGTTGTTTCCCAGCGTGCGCGGGTTCTAACACTACGCAGGACCGAAACAGCC
>Ga0310909_10001573_pt1 | contig 13515 bp, 12 predicted proteins | sample GREbulkMGT000H_FD_203449 | JGI IMG/M metagenome (GOLD analysis project Ga0310909, IMG submission 203449) | Lab enrichment of tropical soil microbial communities from Luquillo Experimental Forest, Puerto Rico - GRE.bulkMG.T000H | ecosystem: Environmental > Terrestrial > Soil > Tropical forest >... | reverse complement strand
GCAGCGGATAGAAGCGGGCGCAATGCGGACAGCCGTAGGAGAAGAACTCGACGACCTCGATCTTGTCGCGCTGGCGGGTCGGCTGCGGCGGTACCAGCGCCTGGAAGTTCTTGCCTTCCTCCAGCGCTGCGCGCGGCGCCTGAGAAAACACCAGCAGGGTCAGCGTGCACAGGAGAAAGGAGAGGGTGCGAACAGGTGTTGGCCGCGGCAGGGCGCGGTAGCAGCTCGGCATCGAGAGTTCCTTCCAGTCAGTAGTGATCGTTGTTCAGCGCGCGGCGTGCGCGCGCTGGCCATTATTTCTCAATGACTCGGCGGCGGCATCTGCCCGCGGGCGCAGCCGCGCCGGTGCCGTCGACACGAACGGCGAGTCGCGATCGAAGAAGCGCCACGGCCGCTGCGCCCACTCGCCAGCATAGTCGACTCCGATGCGTGTCGCCCGTGCGATGCGCACCGCCGGGCGCCGGCGCGGCTCCTCGAGCCACAGCACATCGCCGCGCAGATCCGCGCCGTTCAGGCGCCGGTCGACGTGCAGCGCCCGGCACAGGAGCCCCGGTCCCCAGGTGCGCCCGGTGAGTCCTGCGAGTGGCTCGAGTGCTCGCAGCAGCACCGCCTGCGGCGCGTCGGGGGGTCCGCTGATGACATTCAGCAAGTCCCAGAAGCCGTAGATGAAGTACACGTACGCATGGCCCCGTGGGCCGAACATCACCTCGGTGCGCCGCGTGCGTCCGCGGGCGGAGTGCGCCGCGAGATCGCGCGGGCCGAGGTAGGCCTCGGTCTCGACGATGCGTCCCGCACGCACCGTGTGTCCGTCATCGTGCACGAGGTGCATGCCGATCAGTGCGCGGGCAACGGTGAGCGTGCCGCGTTCGAAGAAGCTGCGCGAAGGTTTACGACGGCGACTCACCGGATCAGAGACTAACGGAAATTCAATGCAATTGGCCTAAGGTGCCACATGCGGGCAGGGTCGCCTGCTGTATAATCAAAGATGTAGGGGCCTTTTCCCGGATGACTATTCGTCGACCCGCGAGGTACATGAAGTCCCTCCAGTGGAGTTTCGCTGCCGCGACTCTCGTGTTCGCTGGCTCAGCTCACTCGAGCCTCTACCCGCTGCCCCTTGACGGCTCGGCAGTGGTCGGGCGGGACTCCAGCGTCACGACGGTGTACGAGGACACGCTCCCCGACATCGCCCATCGCTACAGCCTCGGCTACTACGAGATCATCCGCGCCAATCCCGGCGTCGACGTGTGGCTGCCGGGCGCGGGTAAGCGGCTGACGTTGCCCGGGCGTCACATCCTGCCAGCCGGTCCCCGCGAGGGCATCGTCGTGAACCTCGCCGAGCACCGCCTGTACTATTTTCCCAAGCCCCGTCCGCACGAGAAGCCGATCGTGATCACCTACCCGGTGAGCATCGGCAAAATGGACTGGCGCACCCCTCTCGGGGAGACGCACGTCATCGCCAAGATCGTTCATCCCGCCTGGTATCCGCCGGAGTCCATCCGCAAGGAGCACGAGAAAAACGGCGACCCGCTGCCGAGGATGGTCGGTCCCGGGCCCGATAATCCGCTCGGAGACTACGCACTGCGCCTTGCCGCCGGCCGTGGCGAGTACATGCTTCACGGAACCAACAATCCGGTGGCCGTCGGCATGGCGGTGACGCACGGCTGCATCCGGATGTACCCCGAGGACGTGGCGGCGCTCTTTGCGCTCATCCCGGTCGGCACCAAGGTGCGCCTGGTGAATGAGCCGGTGAAGGTCGCGTGGGTCGATGGCCGGCTGTTTCTCGAGGCGCATCCGCCGGTGGACGAGGAAGGACAGTCGGTCGCGCCGGATGTGCGTCAGCTGTCGCAGAAGCTTCGGCGTGTGCTCGGTGGTGATACCGCTGCCGTGCACTGGGATCTGGCGCGCGCCACGCTCAGTGAAGCCAGCGGCATGCCGACACTCATCGGACTCGGTGCCGCTCCCGCCGCGGCGAAGCTGCAGTCAGCTTCGACCGCATCGGCGCGGGAGCGCTGAGCACCTGCGAAATTTCCCGCGGCCGGCGCGCGCCTAGCGATCCGGCGAGCGCTTCTTCCTGCGCAGCGCACTGACGACGCCCAGCACCTCGGTCGCGCGTGCGGCCAACCCCAACGCCCCGCGAGCCCTCGCCAGCAGGAACAGCGCGTCACGCGGTCGCCGCAGCAGCATCAGCGCTCCGACGGCGACCACCCAGGCGAGCGGATGTCGCCGCTGCGATCGCAGCGCTCCGACAGCGCCGGACGCGGCGCCGCTGGCGAGGCTCTGCGCCCAGCGCCGCGGACCGAGCTGTCCGATCCGCCACGCGATCTCCTCGCGCTGGGCCTCGCACCGTGCGAGCAGCTCGCGGCGGCGCTCCTCGAGGTTGGTGAGACGCTTCATGGATCACCTCGCGCGCGCCGCTCGTCCTCGGCGAGTTGTTCGAACGATCCCTCGAGCGCTCCCGAACGGGTGCGCAGTGCGCGCGCCCCCAGGTAGCCGAAGATCGCAGCGAGCACGATGAACAGCAGCGTCCCGCCGAGCAGCGCGAGCACGCGGTGCGTGTTCCACAAGGCCGCGATCAGTGTCATCACGCCGAAGGCGAGGCCGAGCAGCGCGCAGGCTACCGCACTGACCGCCCAGATCAGTGAGCGCAGCAGCGCCCGCAGGTGGATCTCCAACTCCACTTCTGCGAGCTCGAGCCGCGTGTGCAGCGCCTCGAGCAGCGCCGCGAACAATCCCCGCACCGGCCCCGTGGCGGACGCAGCCTCACTCGCCTCGGGCAGCGGCGCAGACGCATCCATTATCTGTTGCGGCCCATGATGAGTCCCAGCAGCAGCGCGACGCCGCCAGCCGCGGCGACCGCCTGCCACGGGTTGTCGCGCACGTAGCTGTCGACATCGCGTGCGCGCGCGCGCACCGTGTCTTCGAGTGTGCTCAGGCGCGCGCGCAGATCCTGCAGCGTCGCCTGAGCCCGCTCCTGCGCATCGGCGCCGCCCGCGTTCGTGGTCGAGCGCAACAGTGTCTCGGCGTCGCTCACCAGCGCACGCAACTCCTCGGCAATCTGTCCACCACCATTCCTGTCGGTCATGGCCGTACCCCTTTCAGCCTGGAACTTCCTGCCCCCTAACCCAGCCCATGATTTACGCATATCCGCATTAAAACCGCGAGACTCGCGCGGCCACCTGCGCTACTCTCGACGATTGGAGTGCACCGCATGAGCGCGCCTCTTTCGAATCCGCTGCTGGAGCTGCACAAGCTGGGCGTGAGCGTCTGGTTGGATGACATTGGCCGCGGCATGCTCGATGACGGGAGTCTTGCGCGTCTCGTCCGCGAGGATGGCGTCGCCGGGCTCACGTCGAACCCGGCGATCTTCGCTCACTCCATCATGAACGATACAACCTACACGCAGCGCATCGCGCGGCTGTTGCCGACGGCATCCTCGGCCTCGGGGCTGTATGAGGACCTGGCACTCGCCGACCTGCAGGACGCGGCAGCGCTGCTGCGACCGCTCTACGACTCGACCCGCGGCGGCGACGGTTTCGTCAGCATGGAGGTCTCGCCGCACCTCGCCGATGACAGCGCGGGCAGCTTGAAGGAAGCGCAACGGCTGTGGCAACGCTTAAGCATTCCCAACGCGTTCATCAAGATTCCGGGCACCGAGGCGGGGTTGCCCGTCATCCGTGACCTGATCGCGGCGGGCATCAACGTCAATGTGACGCTGCTTTTCTCTCCCGACCGCTACCGGGCGGTGGCGCGTGCCTACCGCGACGGTCTCAGCCGGCGTGCCGCCGAGGGCAAGCCGCTCGCCACCGTTGCCTCGGTGGCGAGCTTCTTCCTCAGCCGCATCGACTCGGCGGTGGACAAGCTGCTCGATGGACTGGCGGCGCGCGGGCAGCCGGCGGCGCGGGCGTTGCGCGGCAAAGCGGCCATCGCCAGCGCCTGTCGTGCTTACGAGATTTTCGAGGAGACCACTGCCGAGCCCGCGTGGCAGGGGCTCGCCGACCGCGGTGCGCGTCCGCAGCGGCTGCTGTGGGCCTCCACTTCGACCAAGGACCCGGCCTACAGTCCCATCAAGTACGTCGAGGAGCTGGTGGTGCCCGGGACCGTCAACACCATGCCGCTCGAGACCATCAACGCCTACCGGCGACTCGGCCGTCCCGAGCTCACGCTCGAGCGTCATCTCGCCGAGGCGAGTGACGTCCGCGAGGGCCTCGAGCGACTCGACGTCGATCTCGAGGCTGTCTCGCAGCAGCTCGAGCGCGAGGGCGTGACGAAATTCATCGAACCCTTCGACAAGCTGCAGAAATGGCTCGAGGACCGGCGCCGCGGCCAGCGGCGCTCCTGAGCTCATTCTTTCCGCGGGGGACTCACGTGGACATCAAAGCCGTACGGGAGCGACTGCTCAAACGCCGGGACGAGCTGCGCCAGCGCGCCAGCGAGGCGAGTGCGGATCTGCGTCACGAGGCCGATCCGCTGTCCGCCGACTTTGCCGAGCAGGTGACGCAACGCGAGCACGATGACGTCCTCGGGGCAATCTCGAGCTCGGCCCAGGCGGAGCTGCAACAGGTCGAGGCGGCGCTCCGCCGGCTCGACGCCGGGCGCTACACGACGTGCGCGGTGTGCGGTGAGGATATCGAGCCTGAACGGCTCGGCGCGGTGCCTTACACCGACCGTTGCCGCACCTGTGCGGAAGGGGGCCGCCGGGCGACCGGTCGCGACGCGCGCGGCTGACGATGGCGACGGCTCCGGCGCCCTGCGGGGTAATCACCATTACGACCGACTTCGGGCACCAGGGGCCTTTCGTCGGCGTGATCAAGGGCCGCATCCTCACGCGATTTCCCGAGGCGCGCCTGATCGATCTCACCCACGAGATCGTGGTGCACTGGCCCGCCGAAGCCGGCTTTTGGCTCGCCCGCTCCTTCAACTACTTCCCGGGCGGGACGGTGCACATGGCGGTCGTCGATCCGGGTGTCGGCACCTCGCGCCACATCGTCGTGGCCCGTGCCGCGGGGCATTATTTTCTCGCCCCGGACAACGGCCTGCTCGCGCCGGTCATTGGCCGCACGGGCGAATCCTTCATCGTGCGCCTCGGAGCGCCGCAGCTCGCGCGCCTGGGCGTGCAGCGCCCGAGCGCCACCTTTCACGGGCGGGACATCTTCGCGCCGGTCGCTGCGGAGCTCGCCGCCGGCCGTTGCCGTGTCGAGGATCTGGGCGAGGAGGTGACTTCGCTCGTGCCCTCGTGGGTGGAGGACCCGACGGTCGACTCCCGCAGCGTCTCAGGCGTCGTCATCACGATCGATCACTTCGGTAACCTGATCACGAACATCGATGGCACGCTGATCGAGCGCTTCCGGCTGCCGCTGGTGCATGCGGGCAACCACGCGTTCCCGGTGCTCCGGACCTATGGCGACACCCGGCCCGGTGAGTATCTCGCCCTCGTCAATTCGTTCGGGGTGATCGAGATCGCGCGCGCCGAGAACAGCGCCGCGGAGGGCCTCGGTTTGAGCCGGGGGGCGCCCGTGGTGGTGCGGGATCGGACGGATCAGCCGTAAAGGGAGATCGCGAGGACTCAATACCCCGGTTCGCGTCCGCGCTTGCAGGCATTGAAACTGCAGCGCGGCCCCCCAAAAGTTGATCGCAGGCGCGAATCCGCTATAGTTCGCAGCCTCATGGTGCCACGTTTGGCACGTTAGCCATTGAATTAATTCAGGATTTACCCGCCAGATGTCGGAACGGGACAACGAGAGCTTCGATCTCGACGATGAATTCCTGAGCGGACAGCCCGAAGACGGCACGGATTACGACCGTCTGCTCGACCGCGTGGACAAGCGCGTCCGTAACCAGGGCAAGCGCGGCAAGGCTGCCTGGAGCCGGCTCGAGGAAGTGCTGGCCGACCGGAAGCTCGAAAAAGACCTGAAAGACTTCGACGACGACGAGCTATGAGCTAGAACCCCCCGGCCCTGAGGCGTTCCAATCGTAAGCGCTGGCGCAACTGCGGGCGCCCGTCGTCCGCGTCCATTCCGTCGCACCCGCCCGCAAGGACGTAAAGAGCAGTGACCCGTACGCCCTCGGCCTGGATGGTCCTGAAGTTCGGCGGCACGAGCGTTTCCAGCCTCGCCAACTGGAGCAACATTGCCCGCGTAGCGGCCGAGCGTGAGGCGGGTGGTGCGCGCGTACTGATCGTTCACTCGGCGCTTGCGGGCGTCACCGACCAACTGGGAAGACTGCTCGACACCGCGATCCGGGATTCGCCGGAGGAGGAGCTGCGCACGATCGAGCAGCGCCACTGTCGGCTCGCGGCCGAGCTCGGCGTGCCCGTGCCGCCGGAGGTCGAGAGGCAGCTCGCGGAGCTGCGCGAGATCGCGGCCGGCATCTCCATGGTGCGGGAAGTGAGCGAGCGCACCCGCGCACGCGTCATGGCGGCGGGCGAGCTCCTCCTGACTCCGCTGGCAGTGCAGTTTCTGACCTCACAGGGGCTGCGGGTCCAGTCGGTCGATGCGCGCACCCTGCTGCGTGCCGAGCGGCAGGCCGGCGCCGCGCGCGGGAGCGTGCTCTCCGCCGTTTGCGCTTTCGCGCCCGAAGCCGCACTGCGCACGCGGCTCGAGGAGGGAGCGCCGATCACCGTTACGCAGGGTTTCATCGCGAGCGACGACGAAGGCCAGACGGTGCTCCTCGGCCGTGGCGGTTCCGACACCTCCGCGGCTTATCTCGCGGCCAAGCTGTCGGCGCAGCGGCTCGAGATCTGGACCGATGTGCCCGGCATGTTCAGCGCCAACCCGCGCGCGACGCCGAGCGCGCGCCTGCTGCGTACGCTCCATTACGACGAGGCGCAGGAGATCGCGACCAGCGGCGCCAAGGTGTTGCACCCGCGCTGCATCCTGCCCGCGCGGCAGTACGGCATCCCGCTGCACGTCTATGCCACTCAGGCGCCCGATCTCGAGGGTACGGTGCTCTCGGCCGAAGGCAGCGATGGCAGGGCGCAGGTGAAAGCCGTCTGCACCAAGAAGGGCATTACGCTCGTCTCGTTGGAAAGTCCCGGCATGTGGCACCAGGTCGGCTTTCTCGCCGACGCCTTCCAGGTGTTCAAGCAGCACGGCCTGTCGGTCGACCTCGTGTCGACCTCCGAGACCAACGTGACGGTGTCGCTCGATCCTGCGGCGAACGCGCTCGACAACGCCTGCGTCGCGGACCTCGTCGCCGACCTCGCACGGCTCTGCCGGGTGCAGGTGATCGGTCCGTGCGCGTCGGTGAGCCTGGTCGGACGCAACATTCGCGCGATCCTGCATCAGCTCGGCGGCGCCTTCGAGTTCTTCGAGGAGCAGAAGATCTACCTCGTGAGCCAGGCCGCCAACGACCTCAACTTCACCTTCGTGGTCGATGAGAACCAGGGTGATCGCCTGGTGACGCAGCTGCACGAGCTGCTCATACGCCCCGTGCCCGGGGACAAGGTACTCGGTCCCACCTGGCAGCAGCTGTTCTCGCGGCCTCCTTCATCCTCGGCCGGTGCGACGCCCTGGTGGCGCGTGCGGCGCGAAGCGCTCCTCGAGGCGCTCGGTGATAAGGACGCCGCCTTTGTCTACGATCTCGGGGTGGCACGAGTCACCGCACGCTCCCTGTGCACGCTCGGCTCGCTCGCCCGCGTGCACTATTCGATGAAGGCCAACCCGCATCCGCAGCTGCTGCGCGCGCTGCATGAAGAGGGCATCGAGTTCGAATGCGTCTCGCGCGGCGAGGTGGAGCGCGTGCTCGAGCTCTTTCCAGCCCTCGAGCGGGAACGGATCCTCTATACACCGAACTTCGCACCGCGGGCGGAGTACGCCTGGGCGCTGGCCGCCGGCGTGCGAGTGACGGTCGATAACTCAGACGTTCTCGCGGCGTGGCCGCAGCTGTTTGCGGGCCGCGAGATCTTCGTCCGCGTCGACCCCGGGGTCGGCCGCGGTCACCACGAGCACGTGCGTACCGCCGGCAGCCGCTCGAAATTCGGCATCCCGGTCACCGAGCTCGGTGAGGCCGCGCGGCTCGCCCGCGCGTGCGGCGCACACATCATCGGTCTCCAGGCGCACATCGGCAGCGGCATCTTCGACATCACCAGCTGGGAGCACACGGCGCGGTTACTCGCGGCGGCAGCGGCCGACTTCCCCGGGGTACGAGTCATCGACGTCGGGGGCGGATTGGGAGTCCCCGAGCGGGCCGAGCAGCCCGGCGTCGATCTCGTGGGCCTCGACACGCTCCTCACGGCGGTCCGTGCCGGGCACCCGCAGCTGGAAGTGTGGCTCGAGCCGGGGCGCTACCTCGCCGCGACCGCCGGTGTGCTGCTGGCGCGCGTTACGCAGCTCAAAACCAAGGGAGGAGTGCGCTTTGTCGGTATCGCCACGGGCATGAACTCGCTCATCCGGCCGGCACTCTATGGCGCACACCACGAGATCGCCAACCTCACGCGGCTCGATGAGCCGGCGACCGAGCTCGTGAGCGTCGTCGGTCCGATCTGCGAGAGCGCCGACGTGCTCGGGCACGATCGGCTGCTGCCGCCAACCCGCGAGGGCGATGTCCTGCTCATCGCCAACACCGGCGCCTACGGCCACACGATGAGCTCGCACTACAACCTGCGCGCGCCGGGTGAGGAGCTTCTCCTCTGAAGCGCGCGCTGCTCCTCATCTTCGGCGGGGCGATTCTCGCCGCACTCCTGTATGCGTGGTACCTCGATCGCCTCGTGGTGACGCAGTTCGAGGGGCGCCGCTGGACGCTGCCGGCGCAGGTGTACGCCTCGCCGCTCGAGCTGTACGCAGGCCTGAAGCTGACCTTGCCTGAGCTCGAGCACGAGCTGCAGCGCCTGCACTACCGCCGCGCCGACCGGCCGGATCATCCCGGGACTTATCGCGTGGCCGGCGAGAACGTCGATGTGGTGCTGCGCCCAGTACGCTTTGCCGATGAGACGCGCCCCGCGCAGGCCCTCTCGATCACCACCGGGGCAAAGGGCCTCGAAAGTCTGCGTAATGGCGCCGGTCGCGAGCTGCCGGTACTGCGACTCGAGCCGCTCCTCATCGGCAGCATCTTCCCGAGCCACGGCGAGGATCGCATCGTCCTCTCCCCCGAGGAGGTGCCGCCGCTCCTGCCCCAGGCGCTGAAGGCCGTCGAGGACCGGAAATTCGACACCCACCACGGCGTCGATCCCGCAGCCATGCTGCGCGCGGCGTGGGTCAACCTGCGCGCCCGCCAGATCGAGCAGGGCGCGAGCACCCTCACGCAGCAGTTGGTGCGCAGCTACTTCCTCAGCTCGCGGCAGACGTTATCGCGGAAGCTCCGCGAGGCGGTCATGGCGATGGCGCTGGACGCGCATTTCACCAAGGCCGATCTCATGAACGCCTACATCAACGAGATCTTCCTCGGGCAGGACGGCGACCGCGCCATTCACGGTTTTGGCCTCGCCAGCCAGTTCTACTTCGGCAAACCCCTGTCCGAGCTCGACCTGTCGGAGATGTCGCTGCTGGTCGCCATCGTGCGCGGGCCCTCCTACTACGATCCACGACGCCATCCGGAGCGTGCACTCGCCCGCCGCAATCTCGTCCTGAAGCAGATGGCCGAGCAGGGCGTCATCAAGCCGGCCGATGCCACCGCGGCCGCGCGTCGGCCGCTCGGAGTCACCGCGCGACCCGCGGGCGCCTATTACCCCGCATACCTCGATTTCGTACGCCGGACGTTGCGCCGCGACTATCGCGATCAGGACCTGACCGAAGCGGGGCTGCGCATCGACACGAGCCTCGAGCCACGCGCGCAGGATGAGGCCGAGCGCGCGCTCGAGCGCGAGCTGGCGCGGCTCGATCGGCAACACAAGAGCCGCACCGAGTCTCTCGAAGGTGCTGTGGTCGTCACCTCGCCCCAGAGCGGCGATGTGATCGCGATCGTCGGCGGGCGCAATGTCGGTTACGACGGCTTCGACCGCGCGCTCGATGCACACCGCTCGATGGGGTCACTGGTGAAGCCCTTCATCTATCTCACCGCGCTCGAGAGCGGCCGCTACAACGCCACCACCGTCGTCCAGGATGCGCCTGTCGACGTGAAGCTCGCCGGCGGCAAGCACTGGACACCGGAGAACTTCACGCACGAGGTCTACGGGACGGTCCCGGTGGTGCGTGCGCTCGCCGAGTCGCTGAATCTCGCGACCGTCGGGGTGGGACTCGACCTGGGTCTGCCCAAAGTTGCAGAGACGCTGCAGCGCTTTGGCCTGCCGCAGCCGCCAGCGCAGGTGCCGGCGATGCTTCTCGGCGCAGTCGATGTAACCCCCGTCGAAGCCGCGCAGCTCTTCAATGGTCTCGCCAACGGCGGCTTCCGCAATCCGCTCCGCGCCGTGCGCGCGGTGATCAGTGCCGACGGCAAGCCGCTCAAGGCGTTTCCGCTCGAAGTGACACCCGTGGCCTCACCTGAGGTCATGTATCAGCTCAATCGCATGCTGGTGCTCGTCATGGATCACGGTACGGGGCGCTCGGCGCGCGCGCTGTTGCCGCCGGAGCTGGTAGTAGCCGGAAAGTCCGGCACTTCCTCGGACTTTCGTGACAGCTGGTTCGCAGGTTTCTCCGGCAGCCACCTGGTCGTGGTGTGGGTGGGCTACGACGACAACGAGCCGACGGGGTTCACCGGCTCCGCCGGCGCACTACCGGTATGGGCGCACGTCATGGCGGGGCTTGGCACGAGCTCCTGGAATGCCACGATGCCCGAGTCGCTCGTCGAGGTTCACATCGAATACCCGACGGGGCTGCGCGCGGTTCCAGGCTGCGCAGCGGACATCGTCACGGTCGCCGTACCGGCGCAGGCAGCCGTGCCGCCGCACCCCGGCTGTGGCTTCCCCGAGGGAGCCTCCTCCAAGTCCGCGGGCCTCCTCGACCGCGCACAGCAGTGGCTGCGCCGTGTTCTGCGTTGAAGAGCCCGGCTGAAGAGCGCGGTGCCCGCGGCTATCATTCCCCGCATGCATTCCCGACCGCTGGTTACTGCCCTGATCGCCACCGCGGTGTTGGCCGGATGCACGTTGTTCCGGCCGCCGCCGCCGGTTGCGCCAGGCAGCAGTGGTACGCAGGCCGGCACCTCGCAACCCGCGCAGCCGGCGCAACCTGCACCACCGGCTCCGCCGGCCGCACCCGAAGTGCCCCCTCCGCCACCGGCGGCGCCGCCGCGGCAGTTTCACCTCGGCTCAGCCACGAGCGCGCTCGTGGCCCAGGCTCACCAGCAGGCCGCCAGCGGCGACACGGTGCAGGCGGCGGCGACACTCGAGCGTGCGCTGCGCATCGAGCCCGAAAACCCGCTCGTGTGGATCGAGCTCGGGCGCGTGCGGCTTGCGGAGAACAACCCCGCGCAGGCCAATGCCATGGGCCGCAAGGCACTGGCTCTCGCGACCGGAGACCCGTCCGCGCAATCCTCCGCGTGGCATCTCATCGCCGATGCGCTCCGCGCTCGCGGCGACAACGCGGGCGCTGCGGAGGCGGACGGCCGCGCGGCAAGCCTCGCGCCGCACTAACCTTCTCGGGAGGGCACGACCGTCATCGTCCCCACGGGAATGAACGGCACGAGACGCATATCAACATGTTTACATGCGGTTCGATGGACCGCGCGCTGGGGACGGCCCGCGCGGCAACGCCCGCGTCAGGCCGACGAAGGCTGCGGTGCCGGAGGCGGTGCAGGGGGTGGTGGTGCTCGCAGCGGTGCGCGTCGCCACAGGCCATCGCGCATGAATATCTGCCACGCCCAGCGGGTCCAGCGGGTGAGGGCGAATGACAGCCACAGCGCCCAGGCGAGCATCGCGAGCTTGTACCACCACAGAGAGATCGAGAGAACGCCCGGCGTGGGGAAATACTCGGCGCTCTGGTCGACGAGCCAGTTGAGCTCGCCCGCCTTCCCCGCGGGCTCGATGCGCATGTCGGGCTGAGCCAGCAGTCCCTGCGGAACCGCGGCGACGACCGCCACGATCGCGGCGACAGCAAGGAGCACCGAGACGAGCTGCAACAGGTTGAATCGACTCCGCCCGCTCACCGCCGGCTGGCGTGAGCGCCATTGGAACACTGCGACGAAGACCGCGAACAACCCCAGGACGGACCAGGAGAACGTCGACAACCCGAGCCCGAGCAGCAACCAGTCCCGTGCGGGGAGCGGCGTGACCGACGAGCGCCCGATCCACCATGCCGCGACGATGAACACCAGCAACTCGCCCCAGTACAGGATCGTGGGTCCGACTCCCGGTCCGAAAGCGTAGAGGATCCAGCGATCCTCGGGGAGTTGCATCGAGAGGTGCAGATTGCTGGCTGGCGCGGCCTGAGCCACCGTCGGCGAGCGGGTGATGACGTGCACCCCGGCAGCGGATTGCCAGTCGACGGTCCAGGTATGCGCTCCCGGAAGCGCTGACAACGACAGCTCGCCGTGTTCGGGCCGCAGTGCCAGAGGCCGGCCATCGCTCAGCACCCGGGTGACCACTGCATCTGCCGGGATTTGCAGGGATTGGCGGCCGCCCTGGGTGCTGCGGTAATGCAGCTCCAGTGTCGTGTCGCTCGAGCGCTTGCCGACGACGGTCCGCAGCGCGGCGCTGTCGAATGCGAGCGTGCCGCCTTTCGAGGCGGCAGGTCGCGTCACCTTCACGGTGAGCCGCTCGCCGGGCCGCGGGTAGAACTCGGAGATCCAGACGCCGGTCTCTTCCTGCGGTGCCACCGCGGGAGTGCCGCTGAAGTCGGCGTGCCAGGTGGGCGCCACCTCGAAGCGCCAGCGCTCGCTGTAGGAGCTATCGCGAGTCGCGACGAGCTCGAGCTGATCTGCGCGTGGCAGGATCGAGGCGAATGCCTGGTTTTCCACGTCCGCTCCCAAGCCGACTGCGATGTTGCCGCCGCTCACTTTCAGGCTGGGAGTTGTGACGGCCTCCCCGGCGAGCAGTGGCAGGGTGACGGTGAAAGGCGCGGACTTTGGCGCCACGCGCGCGATGTTGGTGTCGACCGTCCAGTCGTGCGAAAGATGAAAGAGCCGGTCGACGACGACGAAGGGCGGAAACTCTTCCTGCCTGGCGACGGCAGTCCCGTCGCTCGCGCCCGCGACGCGCTTGCGCACGAGCTCCAGCGCTCCGCTCATCAGGTGCCGGTCGGCCACCCCGCCCACATCCCAGTCGGTGACGTGCACGTCGATGACGTGTGGGCGCGCAGGGAATGCGAGACTCAGCGCGTCGATCTCGCCGAGAGGACCTTCGACCTGCACGAGGTGGCGACCGCGCGGGATGCTCACGTAGCGTGTGCCGTCGGGACTGCGCTGCACCCAGCCCGCCCCCGCACCGTCCACCTGCACGAGATCCGGAGTCCAGTTCGGCTCCGCCCCGGGGATGGCGAGCCCGACAGCATCGAGCGCGCTCACAGTGAGCACCACACGCAGCCTTCCCGCCGTGAGGCTGACATCGGCAGCCTGCACCGCGGCGCAATCCGGGGAGCACCGGGGTGGGGCGAGCAAATGCGTGCGCAGCTCATCGATGAGCGCGGGGGCGGGGGTGCTCTGAGCGCGTAC
>Ga0310909_10001562_pt1 | contig 13546 bp, 9 predicted proteins | sample GREbulkMGT000H_FD_203449 | JGI IMG/M metagenome (GOLD analysis project Ga0310909, IMG submission 203449) | Lab enrichment of tropical soil microbial communities from Luquillo Experimental Forest, Puerto Rico - GRE.bulkMG.T000H | ecosystem: Environmental > Terrestrial > Soil > Tropical forest >... | reverse complement strand
GCAAGAAGGGGATATGCCACGCTCCAAAGTAAAGTGTCACGATCACGGCGGAGCCAGTGATCATCGCTGAGTATTCGCCCAGGAAGAACAGCGCAAACTTCATTGACGAATACTCGGTATGGTAGCCGCCAACAAGTTCTTGTTCGGACTCCGGCAGATCGAAAGGAAGGCGGTTCGTCTCCGCGAACATCGACACGGTAAAAACGACGAATGAAACGAATAGCGGTATCCAGAGAACGATCTTTGAGAAGTCAAACGATTGGAGGATCTCCTGAAAATTGATGCTCAAAGGGAAAAGGCTGATCCCCTTGATCCAGACAGGAGAGATCAACCAGCCGTGCCCGATCTGGTACTGTACGATCGCCGGCAGATTCAGTGTTCCACATACCATGAAAATCGGGATTACCGATAAGCCGAGCGAAAGCTCGTAGGAGATCATCTGCGAGCTCGATCGAATCCCTCCGAGAAAAGGATATTTAGAATTGGAAGACCAACCCGCCAGGACGATTCCGTACACCCCCAGAGATGAAACTGCGAAGACCCAAAGGACGCCGACGTTTACGTTAGCGATTACCATTGGCACGCCTAGAAATGTGCTCCCAAACGGGATGACAGCCAAAGCCATCATCGAGGGGGCCATCGCGCATGCGGGCGCCAACCAATAGTAAAACTTGTTGACGTGCGCCGGTGTAAAATCCTCTTTAAGCAGTAGCTTTACTGCGTCAGCTATCGGCTGCAAAAGGCCAAAAAAAGGAATGTCCTTTTTAAACCCCAGCAATGTCATCGGAATTCCGACGCGATTCGGGCCAAGGCGGTCTTGAATCATGGCACTTACGCGCCGCTCCGCGTACACCGTGTAAGAAACCATCGGCAGGATGATGATGAAGATAAGACCGATTGTCTTGGCCAGAGAGATCAGGATTGTGGTCAAGATTGGGCTCATATCGATGCTGTCGCTTTCGTCGTTTCCTCGGCTTCTTCAGCGAGCGAAACACCTTTGTCGCTGATTTTGCTGAGGGATAGCCCTTTCATCTCTGGAATTGCGTCCGCGATCTGTCGGAAAACGTCCTCAATCAGATAGATGCCGTTTGTTCCAGTCAACTGCTGAATCAGATCACGAAGAATTTCCCAATCGTCCCTTGCCTCTCCGGGAGCTTGAACCGCGCGGTTCAAGCGCTGAAGCCGCCCTTTGCTATTGATCATCGACCCTCTTTTTTCGGCGAAGGCGGATCCCGGAAGCAACACGGTTGCGTGACGGGTAGTTTCGCTGGGCAATATTCCGGTCGCAACTATCAAGGAAAGCTTTTTCAGGTCGTCGGTCGTTAGCCCAATATCCGTGAGATCTTCTCCCAGGACGACAATGGCGCGAATCGATCCCGAACGGACTTTTTCCGTGATTTCAGGAAGTTTCGCGCCGGGATTCTCGTTGGTTATGCCAAAGAGCTGGGCGCCAAGCGTGTTCGGATTGCGATCCGCACTGAGCAGAATCTGATCCGCTTCCCCGCGCCTGGGAACAACGTCGTGGTCGACAATTCCCAGAGATGCGATGAGCCTTTTCGTAAGCCAAAGCTCCTCGTTGGTCATCCGTGCGGATGCAATCAGCGCTATCTGTCCGTTCACGAATTTTCTCAATTCGTCTCCGGCTCTGGCCAGAGCGCTCTTCCAGTTTGAGTTAACCAACGCTTCTTTTTCTTGAATCTGTGGTTTTTGGAGGCGTTCGGGAGAATTGAGATAGTGAAAGTTCAATCTGCCGTAGTCGCACATCCAGGAAGAGTTTACGTCGTTGTTCTCTCTGGGTGTTTGCCGGTAAACCACGTTTTGCCGCGTTCCGATGAGGGTATTGCATCCGGTCGCGCAACTCGTGCAAATACTGTTTGTTTCCTTAAGAAACCAGACGCGCATCTTGAAGCGGAAATCGGTGCTGGTAAGGGCTCCTACCGGGCAGATATCGACGGTGTTCAGTGAGTAGTTGCTGTCCAAGCGCTTGTTTGGGTATGCGGTGAGATAGGTATAGCTGCCGCGACTCACGAATCCCAAAACGTCGTCATGAGCAATTTCCTTCATGAAACGGATACAGCGCGAACAAAGGATGCAGCGTTCGTCGTCGAGCGTGACGCGTGGTCCGAGTTCGACGTGCTTCGGCTTTTTGACTTTCTCTTCCAAAAAACGTGAGCTGGCTGTACCGAACTCAACGCTGTACTCCTGCAGATGGCATTCGCCTGCCTGGTCACAGATCGGGCAGTCGAGCGGATGGTTGATCAAGAGAAACTCCATCACACCATTTCTGCACTCCTTGGCCAATGGGGAATCCGTCCGGATAGCCATCCCTTCTGCGATGTCCTGTGCACAGGAAATCTGCGGACGCGGTATCCAGCTGATGACAGGCCTTCCGTCAGGGCCTAATTCAGGCTTCCGATCGGGACCCGGCTTCGGCATCCCCATCTCGATCAGGCACATCCGGCAATTGCCCGGTGAACTCAGCTTGGGATGATAGCAGTAGTGTGGAATGAATTTTCCGACTCGCCTGCATGCTTCGATGACGCGTGTGCCCTTCGGGAATTGATGCCAGACGCCATCAATCTGGACGTTCAGGAGTTCGGTTGGTGCGCTCATCGTAAATTGTTAGTGAGAACCTGTCCCATTTTCCTTACCGGCCGATTTCGCGACAAAGTCGTCTCGGAATTTCGCGACAAAGCTTTGAGTCGGCCACGAGCAGGCTTCGCCAAATGCGCAGATGGTTCGGCCCGCTATATTATCGGCCACGCTTTTGAGCGTATCAGTATCCTGCTTTGTTCCTCCGCCATGCAGCATTCGCTCGGTGATCTTCTTCATCCAAAGCGATCCTTCCCGGCATGGAGTGCACTGGCCGCAGCTCTCGTGAGCGTAGAATTCGTTGATATTGTTCAGCGCCCAGACCATGTCGCGCGAATCATCCATAACGATAACCCCGCCCGATCCTGCCATCGAACCGGCTGCGGCCAGAGTATCGAAATCAATTGGGAGTTCCTCCAGGCCCATCTCCTTCTCAAGCATCGATCCGTCGGGTTGCCTGCTCTTGATCTTGTACCGGTCTGCCACGCTCAATACCTTCGCGGAACTGCCCCCCGGGATGACCGCTCTAAGCTTTCGTCCAGGCCGCAACCCGTCGCAGATGTCGTAAATCAATTGGCCAAAAGTAATGCCGCCCACCTCGAATTCATAGTAGCCCGGCCTTTGAACATCTCCGCTCACGCACAGCAGCCGGGTTCCCGTGTTATTTGGTCTGCCCATTTTTGCGTATTCGGCCCCTCCCATACGGACGATGTGCTTAACGTTACAAAGGGTCTCCACGTTGTTGACGATCGTTGGGCACAAATACAAGCCCAGAACTGCGGGAAAGTAAGGTGGCTTGATCCGCGGGTAGGGCCGCTTGCCTTCCATCGATTCGATGAGTCCGGTCTCTTCTCCACAAATGTAGGCGCCAGCCCCGCGGTGAACGTAGATCTCACAATCGAATCCTGAGCCAAGGATGTTTTTGCCGAGAAACCCGTGCTCTCGTGCCTCGGCAAGCGCTCGTTCAAGTATTTTCGCGCCGAGAGGGAATTCGCCGCGGATGTAGATGTAGGCTAGCCGGGCGTTCACGGCGTAACAGGAAATAATCGTTCCCTCAACCAGTTGGTGCGGATCCTGGTGTATGATGTAGCGGTCTTTGAATGTTCCCGGCTCTGATTCGTCGGCGTTGCATATGAGGTAAACCGGTTTCGCCCCCCCCGGCTTGATGAACCCCCACTTGACTCCACAAGGAAATCCTGCACCGCCGCGCCCGCGCAATCCGGAAGCTTTGACCTCGTTGACGATTTGTTCCGGCTTCATCGCAAACGCCTTCTTGAGCTCCGCATACCCGCCATCCCGGAGATAGCAATCGATGTCATTGGTCCAACCAGGACGATCGATGTTCCTAAAAATGATCCGCTTTTCACGCGGATGGGGTGTTCGAACCGTTGAAGCCATGGCTACTGGTATTTTTCGAGTAATTGTGGAACTTCCTCTTGAGCGACCGCTTCGAAAAAGTCGTCGTCAATCATGCAAACAGGTCCGAAACCGCAGCTCGCAAGGCACTCAACAAATTCGATGCTGTACTTTCCGTCTGCGCTTTTCAAGAGGTGATCATCGTGTCCGCTATGTTCGCGGACGATGTTTGCATGTTTACAAAATGTATCGAGCAGCTGGTACCCGCCCGCCATGGCACAGGAAAGGGTTCGGCAGACCCGGATGTGATGCTTGCCTAGCGGTTCCCTTCGGAACATTGGGTAAAATGTCACCAGCTCAAGTACATTAATTGGCTCAAGCTCCAGTTTGCGCGCGATCCACTCGATTGCTTGGTCCTCAATAAGGCCAAAATACTCCTGGAACAGATGAAGAAGGGGCAAAGTGGCGCTCCGCTTCGAAACCGGGTAGTGCCCTATGACCTCGTCGATCTGCGACTCAAGCTCGGCCGGAATTTCCATGTCAATTCTCTTTCAATTTTTCAGGCGTGTTGATGAGCCGGCCATTCTGAAACTGGAGCACGATGGTCTGGCCCCTCTGGTTATAGAAATATCGCGTGATAGACATCGTCTTCTTTTGTGTTTCCAACTCGAGATCCACCTTCTCAATTCGGTCAGGATTTCCGATGATCGATTCAACCTCCTTCTGGGACATATTCGGTTTCAACTGTTCCAGATTCCGATTCGCGAACTCCCGCTCGCAGCCTGTGGTCGCGAGCATTGCTGCGGTGACCAAGATGAGCGCGCCTCCCCGCATCGCTATCTGTCAGATTCACCCATGACAAAATCCAGGCTTCCAAGTATCGCCACAACATCGCTCATCATGTGGCCGGGCAGGATCTTGGGAAGGATGCTCAAATTCACGAAGGAGGGAGCCCGAATCTTGAGTCGATGAGGTGCGCCGCCGCCCCGGCTGTTAATATAAAATCCCAGTTCGCCTTTCGGATTTTCTGCGCTGAAATAAACCTCTCCGGGAGGAGCCTGGATGCCTTCGGTGTGAATGATGAAATGATGGATTAGTTCCTCCATCTTCATGAGGACTTCCGGCTTCCTCGGTGGAAGATTTTTCGGGTCCTGCACTGTAATCGGTCCGGCAGGAAGTTTTTCGATAGCCTGATACAAAATTTTTACGCTCTGACGCATTTCTTCGAGGCGGACCAGATATCGATCGTATGAGTCGCCGACCGAACCAACCGGGACGTCGAAATCATAGTTTTGATAGTCAAGGTAAGGGTTGGCCTTGCGGACGTCGTAATCGACGCCGCTGCCTCTGATATTGGGCCCGCTCAGGCCGTATGAGACAGCATCCTCTTTTGAAATTACACCGAGGTCTTTTGTGCGATCGATCCAGATCCTGTTACGGGTGAGAAGTTTATCGACCTCATCGAGCTGGGGGATGAACTCGTCCAGGAACGCTTTCAGCGCGTCTATGAAACCATCTGGAAGATCACGCGTCATACCACCAATTCGGGTATAGGAGGTTGTAAACCTCGCTCCCGTCAGCAGTTCGATGAGATTGTAAAGCTTTTCCCGCTCCGTGAAGGTGTAGAGAAAGACGGTCATTGCTCCCACATCCATCGCGAAAGCACCGAGCCCCAGAAGATGGGCAGAGATACGTGCGATTTCGCAACAGATAACGCGGATTGCCTTCCCGCGCGGCGGCAGTTCCCAGCCCATCAATTTTTCTACGGCCAAGGCGTAGGCGACGTTGTTCGCCAGAGGCGCAAGATAATCCAGCCGGTCGGTGTAAGGGACAAACTGGTTGTATTGCATGTTCTCGGCGATCTTTTCATCGCCACGGTGCAAGTAGCCAACGTCGGGATCGGCGCGGGTAATGATCTCACCGTCTAATTGCAGAACGATTCGCAAAACGCCATGGGTAGCCGGGTGAGAAGGTCCCATGTTGATAGTAAGCTTCTCGCCAAGCAATTCCGAATCGCTGATGGCCTCCAACGATTTTGCCGCACGCGCAAGCGTATCAGGCGTTTCGATTTCGCGAGTGCGAGTGGTAGTTGCCATAGAGAACGACGGATCTGGCCAAGATAAGTTTTTCTTATTTGTACTCGCAAGGGGTATTTTCGAATTATTCCGGGACGGTGCGTCTGGCCCTTTGCGAGAAAAATTGTCGCTTTTTGATTTCCTTCTTACGCAAAAAGCTTGTAGAAAGCGTCCGAGAATAAGCCCCGAGACCAAGGAGAAGAAATTAATGGAAACCCCCGCTCAAGTTACGAGCAGCAACCCTAAAGTCGTAATCATTGGCGGCGGCTTCGCCGGATTATATGCCGCCCGAATATTGGCCAATCAACCGGTTGACGTCACTCTAATCGATCGCACGAATCACCACCTGTTTCAGCCCCTGTTATATCAAGTGGCAACTGCTATGCTTTCGCCCGCGGACATAGCGCAGCCAATACGGGCCATTTTAAAAGATGCGAAGAATATTCGTGTTGTGATGGGTCGGGTAGAGACTATCGATACCGCTGCGAAAATAGTGCACACCCACGGGTTACAATATCCATACCATTACCTGATCTTGGCCGCCGGCGCGCGCCACTCCTATTTCGGGAACGATCATTGGGAGGCGTTTGCGCCCGGATTGAAAAATCTCTCGGACGCGCTGGAGCTCCGACGCCGCATCTTGAATGCCTTTGAAATCGCCGAAACTGCCGAAGATCCGGAGGTGCAACAAACCGCTCTGACCTTCGTAGTAATCGGCGCCGGTCCGACGGGTGTGGAAATGGCCGGATCAATTTCTGAGCTCGCAAAAAGAACTCTTGTGCACGATTTCCGGAGGATCCAGACAAAGAAGGCGCGTATCATATTGCTTGATGCGGCGCCGAAGGTCTTGCCGATGTTCGATGACTATCTCTGTGAGTCGGCTCTCAAGCAGCTCGACAAGCTGGATATTGAGGTGAAAGTCGGTACAAAAGTGCTTGCTGTTACCGGGGATGGCGTTCAGCTCGAAAACGAATTTATCCGCGCCCGTACCATAGTCTGGGCCGCTGGAAACGCAGCTTCGCCGCTGGCCAAGCAATTAGGAGAGACCGACCGCCAGGGGCGGATCATCGTGAATGAGGACCTGAGTGTTCCAGGCCATCCCGAAGTCTTTGCCATTGGTGACGTGGCTAATTTTTCGCACCAGGGTGGAAGACCTCTGCCAGGGATTGCCCCATTTGCCATGCAATCCGGAGAACATGCGGCTCGGAATATAATATCCATGGCTATGAGTGGTTCTTCCAAGCCGTTCAAGTATTGGGACAAGGGTAGTATGGCCACGATCGGTCGAAACAAAGCGATCGCTGATCTGAAGGTGGTCAAACTGAGTGGATTTCTCGCCTGGCTGAGCTGGCTTTTGATTCACTTACTCTTTATCGTCGAGCTCCGAAATCGTCTTGTCATCTTCTTCCAATGGGCGTGGGGATATATCACCTACACTCACGGCGCGCGTCTGAGTTACAGAGGGTTTCGGCCGGCTGTTCCGCCAAAAGAAGGTACACGTGCCCCGGCGGAGGATCTTTTGTGACCGCGACTTGACGCTGGGATGACTGACTGGTCGTCGTGGAAACCAAAGGAATCGGCGACCCTCTGTTGAAACCGAGGAGGCTGCGCCAGTCTGGTTCGATCTACAAAGATTGCCGTTGGACGAAATGTGGGAAGATGACAGGCTCTGGCTGCCCCGGATGCTTGACGGGGAATCGTTCTCCGGGTTTTTTGTATTCGATGGGGAGAGCATGGTGAGTCACCTGGTGACATGGGGGACAGATGGATGGGGACGTCTCGATGGGCTGTCTTAGTAGCGTTCACAAGAGCCTATGGCTCTGTGACTTGTGGAGGGAACCTTCTATTCGCTAACGCTGATCGGGTCAGATCTCCGAGGTGATTAACGGTTAACCTTCTGCAGGCCCATGAATGATATCTCTGGCGTAGAACTCGCTCTCTTTGGGTCGGTGAGCCTGGTAAACATCGACACCTGGCTTGCCGGGGTCGTCCACGATCACCTGGACGCCGAGTTGCGCGAAGTTATTTGGCGCTCCGGTCGGATTGACGCAGTTTACGGCCTCTGGCTGACCGATGACCGAAAGGTGGTGCTCAAGGTGCGCCGGGGTCCCGTCGATCTTCCCGCCTTGGAGGCCTCGCTCACGGCGCTTAGATATCTGTCCTCCACGGGGTACCCGTGCCCGGCTCCCGTCGCGGGTCCCTTCTTGCGCGATGGCCATACTGTCACCATTGAGGCACTGCTCGAACGGGGGAAAGCCGAGGACGCGCGTCGTCCCGCGATCCGCCGCGCGATGGCCTCATCGCTGGTCGAGCACATCCGCATCCTCCGCGCCGTTGGGCACTTGGCACCGCGCCTTCGCGCTCGTCCCGCGTGGACCCGGTATAGTAACGGGCCTTGGCCCGTCCCCCACGACCCGATCTTCAACTTCACGACCACACCTGCTGGGTGGGAATGGCTCGATACTTTCGCTCGTCAGGCCTCAGACGCTCTCGTCGCGGTGCGCCACCGTGACGAGAACGTCATCGGCCATGGCGACTGGTACGGCGGGAATCTCCGGTTTGAAAACGAACGTGTCGTTGCCACATTCGACTGGGACCTGATGGTCGAGTCTGAGGCCGTCCTGGCGGGTCTGACCGCTGGCGGATACTTGGCGGAGGGGTCTCCAACGCCCGAGGAGATTGCCGCCTTCCTGGTCGATTTTGAAGAGGCCCGCGAGGAGATCTTCATACCCGATCAGCAGCGGAGCGCGGTCGCGGGTGCGTGCTGGGTTCTAGCCTTCAACGCCCGGTGCGACCTCTTCAACTCCGGAGGCCGTGTTGAAATCGCCTCGGCATTGGACCGTCTAGGTGCCCGCCGCGAGGAATACCGCCGCATCAGCTGGTGAGCTTCCGCAAAAGGGCTTACGCCCTTGATATTCAAACGATGCCTCTTGCAAGTGATGATTAATCGTCTTCGAAATTCAAAAAAATGGGACGGCCCGGAGGCCGTCCTACGCGGGCGGGGACGCCCGCGCCACAATGTGGGACGGGCGACCTCGCCCGTCAGATTGCCGAACACCGCTTGAAAAAACGGCCAAACTCCATGGGACGGCCCGGAGGCCGTCCCTAACGGCAAAAAAACGTTGTTTCAGACGACGCAATTTTCAGGCTAGGCTCTTCATTCGTGATCGAATACCTCGACAGAATCCTGAAATTTGTCCGATTCTCCCATACGATATTTGCCTTACCCTTTGCCCTCGGCTCGATGATCGTGGCTGCTCACGGCTTACCCTCGTTGGGAGTGATGCTTCTGATCACTCTCGCGATGGTTTTGGCCAGGACGGCTGCCATGGCATTTAATCGCGTCGCCGACTGGGAGATTGACAAGGAGAACCCGCGCACGGCGGCGAGGCATTTGCTGGTTTCCAAGCCGGTGGGCTGGTCGCTGGTGGCCTTTTCGGCCGTCGCTTTTATCGTCGTTTGCTGGTTCATCAATTCTCTTTGTTTTCTTCTTTCTCCTCTCGCGCTGTTCATCATCTTCTTTTATTCCCTGACGAAACGCTTCACTTCGTTTACCCAGGTTTTTCTTGGTCTGGCGCTGGGAATCGCCCCGATCGGGGCCTGGCTCGCCGTGAAAGGCCAGTTCGAGGCACCGCCCCTGGTCCTTGGGATGGGAGTTCTGTTCTGGCTGATCGGTTTCGACCTGATTTACGCGATTCAGGACTATGATTTCGACCGCCGGAAAGGATTGGGTTCTATGGTGGTCAAATACGGCATTCCGGCAAGTCTGCGTCTTGCGCAGGTGATGCATGCCGTTTTACTCATCTGCCTCATCATTTTCGGGGTCGTCGGAGGCTTGGGGAGAGTCTACTTCGCGGCGCTCGTTCTGGTGTTAAGTGCATTGATCTACGAGCATCGGGCAGCCAGCCGGCTAGATGTTGTCGGCATCAACAAAGCTTTTTTTCAAAGTAACGCGTTTGTGAGCATGGTTTTCGTGGTGGCAGTTGCGGCGGATATCTTGCTGTAATCCATCAATACATCTTGATGGGTCAATATATTCTTTGCGCCACCGCCCTCATGTGTTAGCTTCACGTTCTCAGCACCATGGATACACATCTGCCCAAAGCACACTCCTTCGATATCGTTGATGCGCTCCAAAAGCGGATTCTGATTCTCGACGGCGCACTTGGAACCATGGTCCAGCAATTGAAACTTCGCGAGGAAGATTATCGAGGCACGCGCTTTGCCAATCACCCGATAAATCTGAAAAATAATAACGACGTTCTGTGTCTCACACGACCCGACGTTATCCAGAAAATTCACCACGACTACCTGGCGGCGGGTGCTGATATCATTGAGACCAACACCTTCAACGCGACGGTCATCTCACAGGCGGATTTCGGCCTTCAGGATTTCGTAGCCGAGATCAATCGGGCCGCTGCCCGCCTGGCAAGAAATGCGGTGCAAGATATCATGCGGCGGGATCCGAACCGGAAGAGGTACGTGGCCGGTTCGATCGGGCCGCTAAACCGAACCCTCTCGATCTCCCGCGATGTCCATGATCCGGGTAAGAGGGATGTCACCTGGGCGCAGGTTAAAGAGGCCTATCAAACACAAGTCGCCGCGCTCATCGAAGGTGGCGCCGATCTCCTTCTTGTTGAGACAACATTCGATACGCTCAATCTGAAGGCTGCTCTGTTCGCGATCGAAGAAGAATTTGCAAAACTGGGGCGTCGGATCCCGATCATGGCTTCCGGCACCATCACGGATGCAAGCGGCCGGACATTGACAGGCCAAACGACAGAAGCCTTCTGGATTTCGATTTCGCATGCGCCGATACTTAGCGTCGGACTCAATTGCGCTCTCGGCCCGAAAGAATTGCGGCCATATATTGAAGAACTTTCGCGAATTGCGCCTATCTATGTCTCCTGTTATCCGAATGCCGGTCTGCCCGATCCGTTATCGCCGACCGGGTTTCCCGAGACGCCACAGAGTTTTTCACCCCAGCTTCGGGAATGGGCGGAGTGCGGCTGGCTAAATATCGTTGGCGGTTGCTGCGGCACTACGCCGGAGCACATCGCGATGCTTGCTGCGACCGTTCGAGATGTTGCGCCACGCAAACTGCCCGAATTGCCCCGCGCGACCAGACTGAGCGGACTGGAACCCTACACCGTCGGTCAGGGTTTCACCGTGATTGGTGAGCGAACGAACATCACCGGATCACCAAAATTTTCGAAGTTGATTCTGGCCGGGAACTATGATGGCGCCGTGGCCGTTGCTCAGCAGCAGGTTGCCGGTGGCGCGAATCTTATCGACATCAACATGGACGAGGGCATGATTGATTCTGAAGCGGCGATGGTGAAATTCCTCAATCTCATCGCCGCGGAGCCTGACATCGCCCGGGTGCCTTTTATGTTGGATAGCTCGCGCTGGAGCGTCCTGGAGGCCGGTTTGCAGTGCATTCAAGGGAAGGGGATCGTTAATTCGATCAGCCTCAAGGAAGGGGAAGCAAAATTTAAACAGCAAGCTCAGCTCATCCGGCGCTACGGTGCGGCAGTGGTGGTCATGGCCTTTGATGAAAAGGGGCAAGCGGACAATCTCGCGCGCCGAGTGGAAATCTGTTCCAGGGCCTATCGGATTTTGACCGGTGAGATCGGTTTTCCGCCTGAGGACATAGTCTTTGATCCCAACATCCTGACGGTTGCGACGGGCTTGGACGAGCACAACAACTATGCCGTTGATTTCATTGCGGCCACACGCTGGATCAAAGAAAACCTGCCGGATTGCCGCGTGAGTGGCGGCGTTAGCAATATCTCGTTCTCGTTCCGCGGCAACAACGTGGTGCGCGAGGCGATGCACGCGGCATTTCTTTATCACGCCATCAACGCCGGCCTCGATATGGGAATCGTAAATGCCGGTCAATTGGCGGTTTACGACGAAATTCCAAAGGATTTGCTTGAACTGGTTGAAGACGTACTTCTCAACCGCCGGCCGGATGCAACGGAGCGCCTCGTCGAATTTGCGGAGAAAGTCAAAATATCGGCGAAGACGGAGGTCAAAAGTGAACTTTGGCGATCTGCGCCGGTCGAGGAGCGACTCACGCACGCGCTTGTTAAGGGGATCGTCGACTACATTGACGAGGATACCGAAGAGGCAAGGCAGAAATACGGAAAGCCGCTTGCGGTGATTGAAGGACCCCTGATGTCAGGCATGAGTGTGGTGGGGGACCTGTTTGGAGCCGGTAAGATGTTTCTGCCTCAGGTAGTCAAGAGCGCACGCGTAATGAAAAAGTCTGTGGCGTATCTCACGCCGTTTATGGAAGCGGAAAAGGCCAATCAGACGCTGCAGCGGGCGCACGCCAAGGTTTTGATGGCTACGGTTAAGGGCGATGTTCACGACATCGGCAAGAACATTGTTTCCGTTGTTCTCGGCTGCAACAATTTTGAAGTGATCGATCTGGGTGTCATGGTGACTGCTGAAAAAATTCTGGAGACTGCACGAGCCGAAGGCGTGGACTTAATTGGGTTGAGCGGTTTGATCACTCCTTCGCTGGACGAAATGGCGCATGTGGCTCAGGAAATGGAGCGGCTACGTTTTGCGGTACCTCTCCTGATTGGTGGCGCAACAACCAGCCGGGCTCATACCGCGGTAAAAATTGCTCCGCACTATAGCGGTACGACGGTCCATGTCCTGGATGCATCTCGGGCGGCAGGGGTTGTAAGCGCGTTGATCAGCGACGAACTAAAGCCCGATTTTGTTGATAAGAACATTCGCGATCAACAACGATTGCGTGATGAATACGCCGCTAGAAATGCTCAAAAGGCGCTCCTGTCGATCGGCCGGGCGCGGGAACGCGCGATGCCTATTGATTGGGGCGCCAGCCGAATCGACGTTCCGCTCTTTACAGGGCGCCGGGTTATCGCAAATCAACCTCTCGAGGAATTGGTTCCTTACATTGACTGGTCACCCTTTTTTCATACTTGGGAATTGCGCGGCCGTTTTCCCAAAATTTTCGATGATCCAGACGTTGGTGGGCAAGCTCGCCAGCTCTTTGAAGACGCGCAAAAATTGCTTCAGGATATTGTCAATGGAAGGCTTTTAACTGCGCGGGCGGTGTACGGATTTTGGCCGGCCTATGCGGTTGGAGACGATATCGAACTCTATGAGGATGAAACACGTTCCTCGGCGTTGACAACCTTTCATATGTTGCGTCAGCAGATGGACAAGCCGGCGAATCAGTATTGTCATTCGCTAGCCGATTTTATCGCGCCCTTAGCTTCGGGCCGAGGCGATTATCTTGGAGCATTTGCGGTGACCGCGGGATACGGGGCGGATGAACTGGCCAAACAGTTCGAGGCTGAGCACGACGACTACAACAGCATAATGGCCAAGGCGCTTGCCGACCGGCTCGCCGAAGCATTCGCCGAATTCCTCCACGAACGTGTGCGATGCGAATGGGGTTATGGAAGGGGAGAGAATCTTTCGAAGGAAGACCTGATCAGAGAGGCTTATCGCGGTATTCGGCCTGCAGCCGGGTATCCTGC
>Ga0310909_10001560_pt1 | contig 13547 bp, 14 predicted proteins | sample GREbulkMGT000H_FD_203449 | JGI IMG/M metagenome (GOLD analysis project Ga0310909, IMG submission 203449) | Lab enrichment of tropical soil microbial communities from Luquillo Experimental Forest, Puerto Rico - GRE.bulkMG.T000H | ecosystem: Environmental > Terrestrial > Soil > Tropical forest >... | reverse complement strand
TCGTTGCTCTGGTTGGCGGCCGGGCGCCAGCGGCCGAACCAATCGGCGGTATTGGGCAATGTCGGGGTCATTCGATCGAGATAGGGGATAGGCTGACCGCTCCTGACGACGCTGAGCGGCGGGGTCCGGCGGTTCCAGCTGAAGTTGAACGACATGGTGTGAGTGTCGTCCATCGGGACCCAAGCTTGCGCGATGATGTTGTCGGTCAGCGGCCCGTTCGGAAAGAGCGTCCAGAACGGCATCACAAAATGGGCGAATCGGTAATAGACGTAGCCCGGTTGCGCGGGCCGGTAAGCAGTATACATCGTGCCCCAGTCGGTCGCCCGGACATGATAGTCCGGCGCCCGATTGAAGAGCTGAAAGCGATCCATATGATCGGGGTCGATATCTCCGGCCTCGACTTTACCAGTGTGCAGGAAGCTGAAATGCGAGGTGTCGATATCGCCTTCCAAGGCTTGCAGCCAGTTGCATTCCCGCAGCCGGCAAGTGAGATCCGTCTCTTGCGGCGCGCAAAGCGTTGCCTCGAGAGCGGGCAGCGGCGGGGCAACTTCGCGCTCGCCCATATAGACATAGACAAGCCCGCCGCGTTCGGCCACTCGATAGGCCTTTGCCTTGACTTTGTGCCGAAAGTCCTGATCAGCCGACAAGTTGGGCATGTCGAGACAATTCCCGGCCGTATCGAATTTCCAGCCGTGATAGACGCAGCGCAGGCCGCCTTCTTCGTTGCGGCCAAAGAACAAAGGCGCGCAGCGGTGGGGGCACCGGTGATCGAGCACGCCGACCTGCCCCGCACTATCGCGGAAAGCGATCAGCCGCTCGCCCAACAGCATGAGCCGAATTGGGTCGCCGTCAGCAACGAGTTCCGACGACAAGCAGGCCGGCAGCCAATATTCGCGCATCAGCATGCCCATCGCGGTGCCCGGTCCAACCCGGGTGAGCAGCTCGTTTTCGCTCTGAGAGGTCATGTCTTGCTTCTCCGGTCTAGGACACAGCGATTCGTCCTTATTAGAGAGAGGTTAGCAAAACCTGGGCCAGATCGTTGGGCCTGAAGTTGCAGCAAAATGAAATCGTTGCCACCCTTCTCAGCCAATATGTCCCGCAGTCCAGACCGAGGTAACTCGCTTGCAAACCGTCCCGGGCTGGACGATCTGACCGATTCGTCCCTTTAAGAGGGTTCTCAGTCTCGCGAACGGATCGCGCCTTTTCTGTTTGGAGCAGGCGGAACAGCCCCATTTCGAGTATGGTTAACATGGAACCTTGACTCGCCAAATTTGTTGCCATAGCGTCTGTCGTCCCAGTGACAGCAAGAATATATTGGATGGCAGAGGCAATCGTTATCGACACTGCCGACTACAAGTATAATTGGTGGGTTGATCTGTGGCAATCTTGTGACCAATTCCGCGCCTTGCTTGGCGAGACTCCCGACCTTGTCTGTGCGAAACACGCGGAATTGATGACATAATCATGTCAGAAACGGTTATTGCTGTCGAAAATTTGTGCAAACGGTACTTAGTCGAGCACACATCCGACAGCCAACGGCACAAGCGCTATACGGCGCTGCGCGACGTTATCGGACGTGAGGTCCGCAAGTTCGCCCATAAGACGATTGATTTCGCCCGTGGCCGACAAGCGCTCCACGGCGGGGAAATCGAGGAGTTCTGGGCGTTAAAGAACGTGAGCTTCGAGGTCAAGGCGGGAGAGGTACTCGGCATCATCGGCCGCAACGGGGCCGGTAAGAGCACGCTTCTCAAGATCCTTAGTCGCATAACCGAGCCTAGCGAGGGGCGGGTCGTTCTCCGTGGCCGGGTCGGCAGCCTCCTCGAGGTGGGAACGGGGTTTCATCCCGAGCTCACGGGCCGCGAAAACATCTTTCTCAATGGCGCGATCCTTGGAATGGCGCGTCGCGAGATTGCCAAGAAGTTCGACGAGATCGTCGCCTTTGCCGAGGTTGAAAGGTTCTTGGATACACCAGTGAAACGCTATTCCTCCGGCATGTACGTGCGGCTCGCCTTCGCCGTGGCGGCCCATCTGGAGCCCGACATTTTAGTTATTGACGAGGTATTGGCCGTCGGAGACTCCGAATTTCAGAAGAAATGCCTTGGCAAAATGGACGAAGTCTCACGTCGCGAAGGAAGGACCGTCCTCTTTGTAAGTCACAATATGGGTATAATAAATAAATTATGCCCGACCTCCATCTGGCTAGACCGCGGTTGCATAAGGCAGTACGGCGATTCGGCATCAATCATCAGTGAGTATTTATCTCAAGGAACTCTGAACCGCGATCAAATAGTGGACCTGGATAGTCTACCTAGACCGTTTTCTGGCGAAGCTCGATTGCGTCTGACATCCATAGAATGGCGTTGCGATTTGCCTTTGCGGCACGGTGAGCAACTCAAGGCACGTATTCACTTTGAGAGCCAAACATCGGTCGCAAACCTGGCAATGGGGCTAGGTTTTTGCGATCTGGCTGGTACGCGAATTCTTACCTACGATACTGACCTTCAGGATGGTCATCGTCCCAATCTTGCTCGCGCGGGGGTTTACGCCGCGGATATCGAGATCGCGGCATTACCGCTACAGCCGGATACTTATTTGCTCGACATCGGTTGCCGCTCCGGCGATTCCGTATCGCTGGACTATATCCCGTCCGCGCTCCAGCTGGAGATCCTGGCGGGTCCGAGCACGCCAAACTTTCTTGTCCGTCGCCACGCTGGAGTGCGGCTAAGCGGCCGGTGGACCTGGAATTTGGCGAACGCGGCGAGCTCGCTCCGCGACGATCAAATGTCCGCGACTATCTGCGGTCAATCATGATCCCGAAAATCCTTCATTTCTGCTTTGGGCTTTCGTCCAAAGGGGGGGATTGGGGTCTGGTGCACTATGCTTGTGTTAAGAGTGCGGTCGAACGTATCAAGCCAGAGCAAGCGTTTTTGTACTTCGAGTATCAACCGCACGGCCCATTCTGGGATCTCACAACCAAGATAATAGAATGCAAAAAAATTACCGCCGCGCGCACGGTATTCGGTAACCCATTGGTGCATTACGCGCATCGTGCTGATGTTTTTCGGCTTCAGAAACTAATTGCAGTGGGCGGCATCTACCTGGATTGCGATGTGTTCGTGCATCGTGACTTCGATGATCTGCTCGATAATTCGGTGGTTCTGGGTCAAGAGGGCGAGACGGAAACCGTTGGACTTTGCAATGCCGTAATCCTCGCGGAGGAGGGCGCCCCTTTTTTGAGGCGCTGGTACTCTCAGTACAAAAGCTTCCGCTCGAAGGGGCATGATCCGTTTTGGAATGAACACTCCGTCAAACTGCCGCGCAAACTGGCTGAAACTCATCGCGACGAACTGGCCATTCTCGGTCCTCGAGCATTTTTCTGGCCAATGGCCGACGGCGAGGGACTGAGGCGAATCTTCGCGTCTAACGAGCCCATCCCCAGCGCCGGTGTCTACGCCAACCATCTCTGGGAAAGCCACGCGTGGTCTGACTATCTCCGCGATCTAACTCCGGCCCGTGTAAAAACATTCGATAGCAATTTCCACCACTGGATTCGCCCTCTCATCAGCGACCTGCCCGATGACTTCGGGGCACCCTCTCCTGTCAGTCGGGTCATCAACCGAATCGGGACCGATCAACTATCGGAACGGAAAAGAGGGTCGCGACGCATTGACAAACGGATCGTCAGCGCTTTGCGGAATCGCCATCCGTTGATTGATCGAGCTATCCGCAGTCGTCATAAATACGTCGATCGAGGTCTTGGTGTAATTGCCGCGTTAGCGGCAAAGGTGCCGGGCTCATATGTCAACTCCATTACCAATCTCCAGCGGCGCCGAACTTTCCAGTCGATTTACCGCCGAGACCTTTGGGGGGGCAACGCCGTTACACCTTTCTTCTCGGGTTTTGGTTCGCGGGGCGAACATGCCAAATTGTATGTTGACGCGATGGTCCCGCTACTGGCCCAGCATGCGAGTGAGTCCTCGAAAGAGTTTGTAATAGTCGACCTTGGTTGCGGCGATTTTGCGATTGGCTCCCAGTTGCTCAAATCGCTGGACGGAGTGCGCTACATTGGGTGTGACATCGTCCCCGAGCTCATCGACTACAACCAATATCGATACGGTACACCGCGCTACGGCGTTGGGACTATCGAATTTCAAACCGTCGATATCGTTCACGATTTACTTCCTGATGGTGATGTGTGTCTAGTGCGCCAGGTGCTACAACATTTATCCAATGCAGAAATATGCACAATTTTGCCTAAATTGTCGAAGTATAGTTATATATATATATCAGAGGGCCAACCACTGATACGCGAGGGGCTTCCAAATCCGGACAAGCCGGTTGGGGCAGACGTGAGATACGACTGGCGCACCGGACGCGGACGCGGTGTGGAGTTAGATCTGCCCCCGTGGAATCTGACGCTGCAAGAGATTGTACGAACTACCAGCCCGGAAGACATAAAGGGATTTATATGTACGTATCGAATCGTCTCTTTTAATCCAAGGCCGAGGAATATCCACGAGGCAGTGGAGGAGTCCGGCGAACACGTATCGGATTTAGCTCGTGGCTCGTCCAAGTACGTGAACAGCGACCTTGCCTACCCTCACGGTAGGCTAACAAAACAAGAATAAGCCGAGACCGAGCTATGCGAGCGCTTGCGGGGGATGTTGTGCTAAAACTCAACCGGCTGAAAGCTGACATTAAATCATCTGTTGACCATTTGGAGACTATTCAGCGTCGATTGCACACACTAGCCGTAATAGAGCGTGAGAGGTATTATCAAAATTTGTTGAGAGAAGAAAAATATATGGACAACACCCGTCTTGAGCAATATGGCTTCAAGGTTTATTCCCAGTATGAGGAAGATGGAATAATTCAAGAGACCTTCCATCGCATCGGCTTGGGTAGTAAGACGTTTATTGAGTTTGGGGTGGAAACCGGTTTAGAGAACAATACGTTGAAATTACTGTTAGAAGGATGGAGCGGTCTGTGGTTGGAGGGGAATCCCGATTACGTTACAATGATCAGGTCCAAATTCTCTAACGTTATAGCGAGTGGCAATTTGCGGGTACAGAAAGCTTTCGTCGATCGTGACAACATAAATGAATTGATTCGTCAATACTATAAAGGAGAAATCGATCTCATGTCCATAGATATTGACGGGAACGACATTTACATTTTGGAGAATCTGGAGGTCGTCAGACCGAGGGTAGTTGTCATCGAGTACAATGGAAAATTTCCTCCCCCAATGAGCGTTGCCCAAAAATACGATGCAGGACATCGCTGGCGGGGGACGGATTACGGCGGCGCATCATTGACAGCCATCACGAAAGTCGCAAACCGAAAAGGCTATTCTTTGGTAGGGTGTACCTTGGCAGGTGTAAACGCGTTTCTGGTTAGGAATGATCTTGTGACTGACCGTTTCTGTAAGCCCTTTACGCCGGAGAATCATTACCAGCCGGCTAGATATTTCCTCTGGCAAACATTCGTTTCGGGGCATCCCCCAGATTGGGGAGACTACGTTACGCTCTAAACCGAGGAAGTTTTGTTGAGGCAAGCGCCACCGATGAGAGCGGAATCCGAGGACGGTTCGGCTGAAGGGTTTGATCGAGGACTGAGCTGGACGGCATAGGGGAAAATGATGGTCAGCGATACGTCACGGTCTCATGAGATCATAGGGGAACTTGAAATAAGTTATTGCAGTGATTCCGATAGGGAAAGAGCGGGAAAGGGATTGGAACTGTTTCCATTGATAAATCGGGCGCTGGGAACCAACAAACTTCAGAACTGGATGATGTCGTGTTCAGAGAAGGTTGCGTTGATATTTCTCCTCGAACATCTGCAGCCCAAGGTGGCCATTGAAATTGGCACACGAGATGGCGGCAGCTTGCAGGTTCTAGCACGGTTCTGTGATCGAGTTTACTCGATCGATACTGATCCCGATGTACCCCGGCGCCTCGAGGGAAAGTTCTCCAATGTCGAATACCTGGTCGGCCGGTCAGCTCAGATATTGCCTCCGCTGCTAGACCGTCTCCAGCGGGACGGAGCGGAGTTGGGCTTTGCTCTCGTCGACGGGGATCACTCAGCCGAGGGTGTCCGGGAGGATCTGGACAATCTGCTTCGGTTCCGCCCCAACGTTCCGTTCTATATCGTGATGCATGACAGCTTCAATCCACAGTGCCGCCTCGGTTTGCGGCAGGCGAACTGGTCGACCAACCGGTATGTGCATGCGGTGGAACTGGACTTCGTTTCAGGAATTGTGCACTCCGCGCCAGCGTATCGGGACGAGCTTTGGGGTGGGTTGGCGCTGGGCATCTTGCTCCCTTTTGAGCGGGACGGACGCTTCGAGATCACCGGAAGCGCAGAGCGGACGCACAAAGCAATAATGGTCTCAGGGCGCCTACTCCTCAAGCGCTTCACTGCTGAAGGCAAATGGACGCTCCGGCGTGCTGCCGGCCGAACAAAACGGGTGCTCCTTGGCGGGTAGGCACTCCCTCATTGATGGTCTTGCGGTGCCCTCGGCTATCAGGTCCGGCGAGAGGGCGCTTCCGTCCCACCAGAGAATTATCTTCTTTTCTACTCAGGAGGGCTATCCTTGGGGCGGGTCGGAGGAACTGTGGTCGCGAACAGCGTTGAGACTCGTGGCTGAGGGTTTTCCAGTCTCTGCCAGTGTCCGCGCATGGTCGCCGCCACACCAGCGCGTGCTAAGTTTGATAAAGCATGGGGTGGAAGTGCGGCTTAGGCCTGCGCCATATCCGCTGCGGCAGCGAGTCTGGCGCCGGTTAACGGCGCCACACTGGAGCCCGTGGGCGCTGGAGCTTCAACGTTGTATCGGGGCGAGGCCCCCCGGGCTTGTCGTGCTCTCGGATGGAGCTGCCCTTCCCCCCGTCGACCTACTCGAGCTATGCATCGCCAAACGATGGCCGTTCGTTACCATAGGGCAAGCCAACAGCGAGGAATACTGGCCTAGTGACGAATACGCGGAACGATACCGTAAAGCAGTGCCCGCTGCGCTACGGTGCTATTTTGTCTCGGAAGCCAATCGCTTGCTTGCTGAAAAGCAGATCGCTCACCAGTTCTCGAATGCGGAGATTGTCCGGAATCCTTTCAACGTCGATTTTGATGCCTCACCAGTCTGGCCGCATTTGGGGCCAAATGACGAGCTGCGTCTTGCTTGTGTGGCGAGATTGCATCCCCCATCAAAAGGCCAGGATATTCTCTTTGAGGCGCTGGCCGCAGCTCCATGGGGGCAGCGGAATTGGCGACTGTATCTGTACGGCGAAGGATCGATGCGGAAATGCCTCGAACGGCTGGTTCAATGCCTGGGGCTTGGCGATCGCGTCGTGTTTGCTGGGTATCAAGACGTTAAAGAGATTTGGGCATCAAACCATGTTTTGATTATGCCGTCCCGATATGAGGGTCTGCCCTTGGCAATAGTCGAAGCGATGCTTTGCGGGCGTCCAGTCGTTGCAACCAACGTCGCTGGCCACTCCGAAATCATTGAGGACGGTGTTACAGGATTTTTGGCTGATGCGCCGACCGTAGGCAGTGTGGCCGACGCGCTTGAGCGGTTTTGGGCTAGGAGATCCAATGCCAAGGAAATCGGTGCGGCCGCTTCTAAAAGGATACGCCAACTCGTCCCATGTGATCCCACCCTGATCTATTCCAATAAGATCAAGGAGATCCTAGCCTGTGTCGAGCCGGCCTGATTGCGGGGATCCGTTTTCATCGCGCTTCGGAGAGCGGCCCTCGTGCACGTAATTGCCACCCACAAGCAGGCTCCAGTTAAAAACTCCTTCAGGGTCTCGCGTAAGGTCCCTCTGGTATAGGTCTGGCGCGCAAGGCCGCGTCGTTGCAGTGCCGGCACCAGACCCTGCAGACTTCGTTGATGAAGCGGCGGCTGATGCACTGGAACGGCGTGCTGATCAGGAAGCCGTCGCCGCCGATTGCCTCGATCGCCTCCTCCATGCGCTCGGCGACCTCGTCCGGATTGTCAATACACTCCCGACCCCCTCGCGCTTCAGCGCCAGGCCAATAGTCAACCCACTCTGTCGGGCGCCGACGATCACGACGTCGAAGCCGTGCCGTCCCGAGCCGTGAGTTGCCGGCCTGACGCAGGCTGCGACCGGGTGCGCAAATGCCAAAACCTCTCACGCTCTCTCGATCGGCCGCGCGGTCTCGGGCTCGGCGGTCGGGCGCGGCCGCAATGCGAGATGCGGTCGCCCCCGCCGAAGTCTCTGTCGTCGGCGAGATACGATATTGCCGCTAGGCTCAATGGAGCAGCGGGTAAACGGGGGCGCTCGACGGCAAGGCAGGCAAATATCGTTCGGTTACCGTCACGTCACGGCAAACCGCGGCGAGCAGGATCCGCCGCTTTACCCATCGGCTCGCATCGATGCCTTTGAACACGGCTGTTCGAGCCTTCGCCGGCAGAAACGCCAATTGGCCGTAGCGGTAGGCAACCCACTGCACCCAGTCGGTGAAGGGGCGCTCGCGCAGCTCCCATTCTGCGAGACCTTCGAGTATATCGTCTGTGCGATCAATCGTCTGCGCCAGTGCGAAAGCCGCCATCATCGAGCAACCCGCCCCGTGGCCGAGAAAGGGCGGCTGCGCGGTTGCCGCATCGCCAATGATCGCTGCTCTGCCGCTCGACCAATACTCCGGCCGAACGATCTCGAACCACTCCCCGTGGCCATCATTGGGAATACGATCGATGATCCAAGCGAGATTGGGGAATACCGCGCGCCAAGACTGGCGATCGATCGGCACTGCATTGCCGGTACTGTCGCCGGCCAACGAGGTCAATTGCACATAGACGAGATCGGCGGTTGCCGGCGCGTAAAGCAGGCGCCGCGACTCGCTCCAGTACTCGCAATGCATACACTCGGCGTCAGTCTCGAATATGCCGGGATTGCGTTTGATCACCGCCTGGTAGCCGAACTGGTTCGCAGCTCGCCGCCGAGGCTGTCGCGGACCGCGGAGTTGATGCCGTCGGCGCCGACGATCAGATCGGCGCGCGAGGAGCTTCCGTCCGCGAAGTGCAGCCAACCTTCCGGTTCTGCTGCGACCACCCGCGAGTTGAAGACGACCTCCCCGCCGGTCTCGACCAAGGCAAGGCGTCATAGAGGGTCGTCGACAGGCTCGCCTGCGACGGCACGTAAAGACGAAAATCGCGGCCGAAATGGCCGCTCGAGAAGGTCTTGCCGTCGGGGTCCCGCCGCTCGTGGCGAGAGGCGGGGATGACACCGGAAATTACCGGGGCCAGCGCGCCGAGCGCATCGAGCACGCGCAGTCCATTCTCCCAAAGATGGATTCCCTCACCCGGATTGCCGAGCTCACTATTCTGCTCGTGCACGCGCACCTGCCAGCCCTTCTGCGCAAAGGCGAGGCCGGCAGTCAGCCCCGCAATGCCGGCGCCGGCGATCTCTACCGCGGGTTTCACACCCCGAACTCCATCGGCGCACTCAGCTGTGCCACGGTGTAGTCGGCGGTATTGGTGTCGGTCAGTTCGAGGTTATAGAAATCGCGCACTGGCTCGGTGAAATAGGGGCCGGCATGCCAGGTTCCGTGTGCCAGCTTGATGAAGCGATCAGATGGAATGCGGAACGCCCGGATGTCGCCAAGCTCGGGCTGCGCAATGCCGGCGGGCGCGACAGCAATCAGCCAGGGTGCCGCATCAATCGCGCCGAGACATTGCGTCACTCGATCGTGACGCGCCATCAGATCGAAGGCGATACCCCGTTGCACGAGGCGCATGATGTAGAGGCGCGGCATGCCGCGTGCCAGGTCGAGCGCAACATCGCCCGCGCCGTGCTCCCCGCCGGCAAGGGGTGCGCCAACTTCCCCAAAAGGAGCAAATGCCTCGGAAGTGAGCTCTGCGACGGCAACACGGTTCATCTCGGCCCTCCTCGCGCGGGATTCGAGAAGAAATCACCGTATCCGTAGCAGGATTTATGCCAACCGTTGTGTCCAGCGGTGGAGGAACCTCACCTACCCAGCCCGCCGGGCGGGATCCTTCCTCTCCCGCACGGCCGGCGCTTGACAGCCTTGCCGGTCAATCATATGTAACCGATCAGTTATTTAATTGAATGGTTCAATACGATATGTCGCCCGATCGCCTCAGCACTACTTTCCAGGCTCTCGCCGACCCTACGCGGCGCGCGATCCTGGCTCGTCTCATCTCCGGCGAGGCTTCCGTCACCGAACTGGCCGAGCCTTTCGAGATGAGCCTTCCGGCGGTGTCCAAGCACCTCAGGGTGCTGCAGCGAGCCGGTCTGATCACGCGCGGCCGCCAGGCGCAGTGGCGGCCGTGCCGGCTGGAGGCCGGTCCGCTCAAGGATGCCGCCGACTGGCTGGAGCACTATCGCCGATTCTGGGCACAGAGCTTCGATCGCTTGGACGATTACTTGACCGAGCTGCAAAGGAAGGAGAAGGGACATGGACGCAGTGACTAGCGCTACCGCAGAAGCGGGAGAGCGAGAGCTCGTCATCACACGAATTTTCGATGCGCCGCGGCACCTCGTGTTCCAGGCGTGGACGGAGCCCGGCCGGGTGGCGCGCTGGTGGGGGCCGCAAGGCTTCGTCACGACGTATTCCGATATGGATATCCGGCCGGGCGGTACGTTTCGCGTCTGCATGCGCTCGCCGGAAGGCGCCGAACACTGGAAGCAAGGCGTCTACCGCGAGGTCGTCAAGCCAGAGCGCCTCGTCTTCACATTTGCTTGGGAGGACGCCGAGGGCAAACCCATTCACCAAACCCTGGTGACGGTGACCTTCGCCGAACAGGGAGACAGGACGGCGCTTACTCTACATCAGGGGATCTTCGAGACCGTCGAACGGTGCGATGACCACCGGCGCGGCTGGACCAGCACCTTGCAGCGCTTTGCCGATTACTTGGCAGAAAACCAATGAGATCAGGAGATCAGACGATGACGAACAATCGGATCGCTACCCGAGACGAATGGCTGGTGGCGCGCAAGGCCCACCTGGCGAAGGAAAAGGAGCTCACCCGCCTGCGCGATCAACTAAGCGCCGAACGCCGCGAATTGCCCTGGGTCAGGATAGACAAGCCTTACGTCTTTGAAGGGCCCAGTGGCAGGGAGACACTCTCCGATTTGTTCGACGGCCGCAGCCAGTTGATCATCCAGCATTTCATGTTTGGTCCCGGATGGAAGGAAGGCTGTGTCGGCTGCTCATTCTCGGTCGACCACATCGAAGGCGCTCTGGTGCATCTCGAACATCACGATGTAAGCTATGTAGCCGCCTCGCGAGCGCCGCTGCCCGAGATCGAGGCATTCAAAAAGCGGATGGGCTGGCGTCTCAAATGGGTCTCGTCATACGGCAGCGACTTCAATTATGACTTTCACGTGTCGTTCAAGCCGGACGAAATCGAAAAGGGCGAGGGCTACTACAATTACGAAATGCGCAAGATCGGGATCGAGGAATTGTCCGGCCGCAGCGTATTCTACAAGGACGAGAGCGGCGATATCTTCCACACCTACTCATCCTATGGACGAGGCGGCGATCTCATGCTCGGCACTTACAACATTCTCGATCTGATGCCGAAGGGACGCAACGAGACCGGCCCCAATCACAATATGACCGATTGGGTGCGCCACCACGACCGCTATGACAGCGGCGGCGGTCATGTCGCTGCGACCGGGCGCTACGTGCCCCCGGACGGCTCGGCCGAAACCGGTTCGTGAGTGCTCGGCAATGAAGCTCTTCTACGGCTGGGTCATCGTCGGCGCCGGCATCGTCATAACCTGCCTCGGGATGGGCACGATGATGTCGCTCGGCATCTTCTTGCAGCCGATGTCGCTGGCGACGGGCTGGTCGCGGACGAGCATTTCAATGGCGGCGCTGCTCAACTTCCTGTGCATGGGGCCGGCATCGTTCTTCTGGGGCGCGCTCTCCGATCGGTTCGGCACGCGAGCGGTCGTGCTCTCGGGCGGCGCGCTCTCGGGCCTCGGGCTCGTGGCGGCGAGCCAGGCCGGCACGGTCGGTCAATTCCAGATGCTGTTTGGGATCATCATCGGTGTCGCCGCCGGCAGCTATTACGCACCGCTGACCGCCACGGCGACACGCTGGTTCATCCGGCATCGCAGCCTTGCGGTGGCCCTCATCTCGGCTGGTTTCGCGATCGGCTCGATGACGATTTCGCCCTTCGCGCGCTGGCTGATTGACGATTATGGCTGGCGCACTGCGATGTTGACGTTGGGCGCCCTCTGCTGGCTGCTCATCATTCCCGCCGCGATATTGGTGCGCAAACCCCCGCTGCTGTCGCGAGCTGCAGGCGCAGCCGCGTTCGCGAGCCCGATCGAACGCGAGTTCACCGTGGCCCGCGCGCTGCGCATGCCGCAATTCGCCGCTATCTCATTTACCTATTTCGCATGTTGCGCGGCGCATTCGGGGCCGATCTTCCACATGGTCAGCTACGCGATTGACTGCGGCGTTCCGGCGATGGCGGCCGCCACCGTGTTCGGCGCGGCGGGTATCGCCTCTCTCAGCGGCCGCGTCGTCGGCGGGCTCGCGGCCGACTGCATCGGCGCCAAACGAATGATCATCTTCGGGCTGGCGCTCCAGGCCCTCTCGGTGAGCCTTTATGTGTTCACGCGCGACCTCGGGAGCTTCTACGGCTTGGCTCTGATGTTCGGCTTCTCCTACGGCGCGGTGATGCCGCTCTACGCCATTCTCGTGCGCGAATATTTCGGTGCTCGGATCATGGGAACGATGTTCGGCGCGGTCAACATGGCCTCGACCCTCGGCATGGCGCTCGGTCCCTGGGTCGGCGGCTGGCTCTACGACGTATACGGCAGCTATTTCTGGCTCTATATCGGCTCCTTCGGCATCGGCCTCGGAGCCGTCGCGATCGCCTTCACTTTCCGCCCGCCTCGCGAACTTGCCGCCTCACGCACAAGCTCGATCGTCCCGCAACGGGCGTAGCTTTCCGGCGGGATCGGCTTTATCAACGGGCGAAACCCAATCGGTGTGCGGATTGCTTCGTCGCTCCGCTCCTTACCATAACAGCTCCTTGCGGCGTCATTGCGACCGGAGCGGAGCAATCCCGGTCGTGCAGACCACACGACAACGGCGGAGCAGTACCCGCAGGCGAGGGCACAAAACTCAGGATCAAAGACGGTCAACTTAGACAGAGTTGATCTTCCGATCGATAGCCCGCACAGCAGTAAGGATTTTTTGCGAATTTTGATGCCACTATTGGCGATGGTGTTGTCAACTCGTAAACTAATCCACAAATGGTCTTACTCTTGTGCGACCTATTGGTATTGTGACGTGGCAAATACGTTAATGACAGCAATTGGTCTATGAAATTGGTGAAACGATGGATCCGTCGGCGGTCCCGAATTTTTATTATCATAGCCCTATAATCGAGTATGGGGTCTCTCACAATCAGCATCGAGATCTGGTTGGCGGATTGTGGGACGAGGTTGGTAAGCTCCAGTTCGATTTTTTGCGCATGAATGGGCTTAGTCCTGCATCCAAGCTTATTGATATCGGCTGTGGCTGCTTGCGGGGAGGAGTGCACTTCG
>Ga0310909_10001558_pt1 | contig 13550 bp, 10 predicted proteins | sample GREbulkMGT000H_FD_203449 | JGI IMG/M metagenome (GOLD analysis project Ga0310909, IMG submission 203449) | Lab enrichment of tropical soil microbial communities from Luquillo Experimental Forest, Puerto Rico - GRE.bulkMG.T000H | ecosystem: Environmental > Terrestrial > Soil > Tropical forest >... | reverse complement strand
GTATCCCGGCGGCATCAAGACGATGCCATGTCCGAGGCGGATGCGCCGCGAACGCTGGGACGCGGCGGCGAGGAACACCTCCGGGGCCGACGAATGCGAGTATTCCTCAAGGAAGTGGTGCTCCACCTCCCAGGCATAGTCAATGCCTAGGCGGTCCGCCAGCTCGACCTGATCCAGCGCGTCCTGGAAGAGGCGGAGCTCGGCGCCTGGCTCCCAGGGACGCGGCAGCTGGTGCTCATAGAAGATCCCGAATTTCATGGTCGCTCCTTCACCGGCCCCGCCCTATGTGGGCCGCACGCCAAAGAGGTTACGCAATATTGCACGTCGCTGCTCCACTTCTGACGCCGGGCACCGAGATACCGATCACTGGCATCGCCTTCTGCTGCGCGCGCACCGCTCGCGCCGCCAGCGTGGCGGCCCCAGCAGTAGCAACTCGCGGCGCTTCGCTCGATGACCTCGTCGGCGCATTGTCGAGGTACTGCTCTCCCCATCCCCGGTCTTCATTGCGCGTCCCCGACAGCGTGCCCGTTCGGCGCAGTTTAACCGCGGCGCGGTTGCTCTCCCATGTCATCAGCGCCGCTGGCGGCATAATCCGTCACAAAACGGTATAGCAGGGAATGGGAGGCGGAAATGGACAGGCCTTCAGGCCAGGAGTAGCCTCTTGGCGAAGATATACTCGATGGGAGGGACGACGATGGCGGCACTCGACGACATCCTGGAACCGGGTCCGGCGGAACGCCTGGCGACGGGCTTCGTCTTCACCGAAGGTCCTTCGTGGCACCCCGACGGTTTCTACTATTTTGTCGATATCCGCCGCAGCCTCTTGTTCCGGCTGCGGCCCGGGCAGACGCCTGAGATCGTGCGCAGCGAAACCGGCGAGGGCAACGGCACCACCTTCGATCTGCAGGGACGCCTGGTGATCTGCGAAGGCGGCAACCGGCGTGTTGCCCGCATCGCGGATGACGGCAGTGTGGCGGTATTGATGGACCGTTTCGATGGCAAGCGGATCAACCGCCCCAACGACGTCGTCTGCCGGTCGGACGGCAGCATCTGGTTCACCGACCCCGGTCTACGCATCCCGCTTGCTGAAAAGGAACTCGTCCATTCCGGGGTCTATCGCATCATGCCCGACGGGACCAAACGCCTCGTCGCCGAGTTCGAATACCCAAACGGCCTCGCCTTTTCGCCCGACGAGCGCACCCTCTACGTCGCCAATACCCGCCAAGCGCAGTACATCCACGCGATCGAGCTCGATGCCGCCGGCGACATGGTGAGGCGGCGCATCTTTGCCGACATGTCGTCTGAGGAAACCGACGGCGTGCCAGACGGTATGAAGGTCGATGTCGAAGGCCGGGTCTTCTGCACCGGTCCCGGCGGGACCTGGGTGTTTGCGGCGGACGGAACGCGGATCGGCATCATCCGCACTCCGGAGATCCCGGCCAACCTCTGCTTTGGCGGCGCCGACCTGAAGACGATCTTCTTCACCGCCCGCACCTCGGTCTACACCATGCGCAGCAAGGCGGCAGGGCAGCCGCATCCGTGGTACCGCGTCAGGGCGAGATAAGGAGAGCCACTATGAAAGTCGGCATTGCGCTCAACATGCTATCCGAGCCGCCGCGTCCCGACGTGGCGGTCGTATCCGACCACCTGGCGATGGGCGATCTCGCCGAACCGCTCGGCTTCGACTCGCTGTTCGCGTTGGAGCACCACTTCACCGGCTATGCGATGTCGCCCGCACCGCTCCAGTTGCTCGCCTATTTCGCCGGACGCACCAAGCGGATCACCTTTGGGACCGCGGTCATCGTGCTGCCGTGGCATGACCCGATCCGCGTCGCCGAGGAGATAGCACTTCTCGACATCCTCTGCGGCGGACGGTGCCTGTTCGGCTTTGGCCGGGGTGCCGCGAGTGTCGAATACGCGGGTTTCCGCATCCCGATGGGCGAGGCGCGACCACGCTTTGCCGAAGCCGCACAGCTGATACGCAAGGCCTTGCGCGAGCCGGAATTCGAGTGGCAGGGAGAATTCTTCCAGATCCCTCGCACCTCGATCCGGCCGCGCCCGATCTCGCATCCTGAAGAGCGTTTCTTTGCCTCCTCGATCAGCCCGGAATCGGCCGAGATCATGGCCAAGCTCGGCTTTGGCATATTGGTCGTCATGCAGAACGAATGGCCGAAGGCCGCCGAGAACATCGTCAACTACCGCGAGATCGCACTCTCGGTCGGGAACAACCCGCCGCCGCCGATTATCCTGACGAACGTCTCTTGCGCCGAAAGCCGCGCCGAGGCGCAGGACCGGGCGATGCAATGGCTCGGCAAGAAATGGCAGTCGATCGACGACCACTACCATTTCTCCGACGGGCACCTCGCGACGGTCAAAGGCTACGAGACCTATGGCAAGATGGCCAAGACCTATGCCCGCCTGCAGGACGAGCAAGAACGGGTCAGGGCGACCGAGTTCTATGTCAAGATCCAGATTGTCGGGACACCGGAAGACTGCATCGAGCAGATCGCCGAACTGCAGCGAGTGACCGGGACCGACCACGTCGTCACCGAGTTCTCGTATGGCCGCATTCCCCACGACGAGGCGGAGAAGAACATGCGGCTCTTTGCGCAGAGCGTGCTGCCGGTATTGCAGAACGACGCGGCGTTTGCCGCACCGCCCGCGCCAACGACGGCAACACTCCAGGGCGCGGCCAAGACCGACCTCTTCGCCCCGGCTTAGGGGGGCTACTCGCGAAACTGCGAGGCCCGCCAGCGAACGGCGGCGGGAACCCCTTCGCGGTCGACGATCTCGCGGAACTGCTGCCCGAATTCGGTCTTGGTCGCATAGAGCGGACCAACGGCGTCGAGCCCGGCGTAGAGCGCGGTGCGAAAGCCGGCAGCGTCCGCGCCGCGATTGATTGCGCGTTTGGCTGCATAAAGCGCCTCGGGCGAAATCAGCGACAGCCGTTTCGCCCAGCGCAGGCTCGCCTCGCGCAACTCGGCCAGCGGCACGACGCGGTTGACCATGCCGAGCGCCAATGCGGCCTCGGCGTCGATCGTGTCGCCGAAATAGAGCAGCTCGCGCGCCTTCTTGTAGCCGATGATCATCGGCATCACGATCGCCGGGCCGACGCTCGAAAAACGCACCTCCGGCTCGCCGAAAGTCGCGTTGTCGGCAGCGATCGTCAGATCGCACAGCATAACGAGCTCGCAGCCACCACCCATGACGTGACCTTGAACCGAGGCGATCACCGGCTTTTTCATCGTCCACGGCAACATCTCGAATTCGAGCTGCGGGTGCAGATGGTCGTGCGCCTTGGTCGGGTCGCTGCGCCAGTCATCCGTCCCCGGCTCGCGCGCCGAGATGTCGTAGCCGGCACAGAAGCTGCGGCCCTCGGCGAGCAACAGCACGACGCTCGTCGCAGGATCGGCATCGGCCCGGGTGAAGGCGTCGGTCAGCTGGAGCCGCAACTCCGGACTAATGGCATTGAGCTTATCCGGACGGTTCAAGGTGATGACACTGATCTTGTCGTCCACCTCGTAGAGAACCACGGGATCGGGCATGCTCACCCTCCTATTGTTGCCTGCCGCGCCAGCCGGTCGATCGCCCCGAGGCCCTCGCGAATGCCGCCGACGACCGCAATGCCGGCCTCGCGAAGATGTGCCACCTGCTCGCGGTTCATCAGCCCGGGGCGGGTGTGCAGCAGGTAATGCGGTTTACTGCTGCTCGCTGCCGCACGCTCGAAGAGTTCGAGGTAGGCCCACCCGACCTCTGGGGACTCGAAAGGCTGACCGTCGCAATTGTCGCGGCAGAACACGACGATGTCGTGGTGCGGGCTTGCGTCGAACGCGCGAAGGGCGAGCGGTAGGTTGACCAGGAAGGTGCCATTGCCCCAGCCATCAAGCGGATTCCCGTCGCCGGTGACAAAGCCGATCTGCTGCTCGATTTCGGCCTTCATCTCAGCCGGCAACGGAGGCAGCTGCAGGTCTGTCGACGCGGCGATGTCGAGGATCAGCTCGGCCAACCCACCGGATGAGGTGATAACGCCGAGCCTCCGACCCGCGGCGTGTTTCGCGCCCTGAGCGACGGCGATCGCCTCGGTGAATTCGACGAGGTCCGATACTTCGATCGCGTGATGGGCGCGAAAAAGCGCGGACGCAGACTCGGGCTCACCGGCAATTCCGCCCGTATGGGTGGCTACCGCATGCTGTGTACGCCCGGTCCGCCCGACCTTCAGCATCACCACGCGCTTCCCGTGCGCCGCGGCATGATCAAGTGCCGCCGCAAAGCGATCCGGGTATCTGATGGTTTCGATAAACCCGCCGATCACTTTGGTATGTGGATCATCGACCAGGTACTCGAGATAGTCTGCCGCCGCCGTTACCGCCTCATTGCCAGACGAGACGACATGGCTGAACCCAAAGCGCCTGACGTCATTCATCAGGCCGATGCAGAACCCACCGCTCTGTGAAACGATGCCGACATTGCCGGCGAGCCCCGCTGGGTCGCGTAGTTCCTGCAGATAAGTCGTGCTGCGGTGATGCGGGCTGAGCACTCCCATGCAGTTCGGCCCGCAGAGTGCGATACCGCCGTCGCGACAGATCCCCTCGATTTGCGCCTGCCGCCGGCGCCCATCCTCGCCGCGCTCGGTAAAACCGCCGTCGTAGATGACGGCGGCCTTGATCCCGCGCTCGGCCGCCGCGGCGAATGGCTCGAGCACGCGCTCGTGGCCGACGCAGAAGACGGCGACATCGGGCGCCTCCGGCAATTCTGCGATGCTGCCGTAGCATTGCCGGCCGAGAACACTCGAATAATTCGGGTTGACCGGAAATATCGACCCTGAGAAGCCAAATCGGTCTAACGAGGCGATCAGCCTTCGTCCGATCGTCGGTTTCTCGGACGCACCAATGACGGCAATCGATTTTGGCCGGAAGAGCGCTTCGAGCCCCATGAGTCCCCCTCACGCCGACAACAGCTGGCGATGTTACCTGGGGCAGGGTGCCGTGTCCCGCGCAATAGCACAAAGAGGCACTCTAGCTTGTCGTGCCTCGTAACGAATGGTAACAATCGCCGTCCGTGCATCTTGCCCGGGCCAGGGGCGGTGCAGCTTGCCGAAGAGTCCGGAACCGGTTCAACAGTCGGGGCTCGATCCTGCCACGTCGCGCATGCTGGATGCGCTGCTCGGCGACGACTCGCTGCCGGCGGCCGCGGCAGGTGATGCGATCCGTCGGCTCCTGGTGCTACTCGAGGTCGCCGACACGGTCACCCGGCGGCTTTCGCTCGATCACCAATTACCTCGTCTGATCGAGTTGATCGTCGAGGTGCTCGACGCCGACCGTGCAACGTTGTTTCTGCATGACGCCGATGCGGAAGAGCTGTTTTCGCGGGTGGCCGGCGGCGAGGGTGTATCTGAGATTCGCATCCCGCAGGGCGTTGGGGTCGCCGGCTCGGTGTTCGGTTCCGGTGTCGGGGAAATCGTCGACGACGCCTATCGGGACCCGCGGTTTAACCCCGAGGTAGACCGGCAGACCGGATATCGCACCCGCAGCATTCTGTGCGCGCCATTGCGCAACCGCGCCGACCAGGTCATCGGCGTAACCCAGGTGCTGAACAAGCGTTCAGGCAGATTCACCGCGGGCGATATGGCCGTTCTGGAGGCGATCAGCCGCCATGCCGCGAGCGCGCTCGAGCAGGCGCAAATGGTGGAGCGTTTAGAACAGGCTCGGCGCGAAGAATTGGAACTGCTGGCGATCACCGAGGCGATCTCGACCGAGCTTCACCTCGACACATTGCTCGTCCGTATCGTGGCGGCGGCGACGGAGCTCCTCGATGCCGAGCGCTCGAGCCTCTTCGTTTACGACCCGAGCACAGACGAGCTTTGGTCCAGAGTTGCCGAAGGCACGGAGCAGCAACAGATCCGCATCCCAGCAAATGCCGGGATCGCTGGCGCGGTCTTCGCGAGCGGCGAGGTGCTGAACATACCCGACGCTTACGCCGACCCACGGTTCAATCAAGAAGTTGATCGCCGTTCAGGGTTTCGCACCCGCAATATGCTCAACGTGCCGGTCATCGACCGGACCGGCGAGCGCCTCGGCGTGCTCCAGGTGCTCAACAAACGGGGCGACCGGTTCACCCAGGTCGACATTCGCCGGCTCAAGGCCTTTTCCGCGGGCATCGCGGTTGCGCTCGAAAACGCAAATCTGTTTTCCGACGTCCTGGCGCTGAAAAATTACAACGAGAGCATTCTGAAGTCGCTGTCGAACGGCGTGGTCACGCTCGATCGGCAATGCGTCATCGTCAAGGTGAACGAAGCCGCGCAGCGGGTCCTCGGGCTGTCGTCGGAGGCGCTGGTCGATCGCCCGGCCGAGCAGGTATTCGGCAATCTCAACGCCTGGATCACCAGAAGCCTCGAATTCGTCGCGCGGATGGGAGCCACCGACTACCACGCCGACACCGATCTGAAACAGCCGGACGGCGGCCTAGCTTCAGTCAATCTGACGGCCGCACCGTTCCTCGACACCGAGGGAAAGTCCATCGGCTATATGCTGGTGTTCGAGGACCTCACGCGGGAAAAACGCGTGCGCAACACGATGGCGCGGTATGTGGCCAAGGAGGTCGTCGATCAGCTGCTCGCCAGCGGCGAGGATGTCCTCGAAGGGAGCAGTCTGGTCGCCACCGTGCTGTTCGCCGACATCCGCCGCTTCTCGCTGATGTCCGAGACCATGACGCCGCGCCATACGGTCTCGATGCTGAACGAATTTTTTACCGAAATGGTCGAGGTGATTTTTACCCGCGGCGGCATGCTCGACAAGTATATCGGCGACGGTCTGATGGCGATCTTCGGGGCGCCGATCGTCGGCTCTGCCGACGCGGACAATGCGCTCTACGTCGCAAACGACATGGTCCGCGCCCTCGGCCTCTTCAACACGAGGCGGGCCGGGCGCGGGTTCGAGCCGATCGAGATCGGCATCGGACTCGCCACCGGTGAGGTTCGCCGGATCGGTCGGGGCGTCAAAGCGCATGGAACACACGGCCATCGGCAACAATGTGAACCTCGCCGCTCGGCTCGAGAGTGCCACCAAATATTACGGTACGCCCGTGCTACTAGCGGCGACCACCGTCGACGAGCTGAAATCACCCGCCGTTTTGCGCCGCCTCGATCTGATCCAAGCCAAAGGCATCACCCAGCCGACCTGGGTATATGAATCGCTCGGGCATCACACTCGCCGGACCTTTCCCGAGCTCGCCTCGGTGATCAATGCCTACGAGGCCGGTGTCGATTGCTATCAACGGCGCGATTGGCAGGGTAGCCTCGGCCATTTCGGGACGGCCCTAGAACTCGCTCCGCAGGATCGGCCGTCCCGCATTTTCTACGACCGTTGCCGCTACTATCAGGCCAGCTCGCCGGACTAGGCGTGGGACGGGGTCTGGATCATGCAGGAGAAGTAGGCGCTGGCTCTCCCTCGCCTCGCCTGCGGGGAGAGGGACGGGGTGAGGGGCTTTTCCCCGGGGTCTCGGTACGCATATCAGCTCTGTCCCGAACAACACTTTCGCGGCTTTACCCGCACCCGCTCGCCCCGCACGATCCCGGTGATGGCCCACGGGAAAGGTCGGTCGGATGATCCGAGCATATCGAATATTCGCGGCTGTGAGCGGAGGGCTGTTCGCGATGGCTTTCGCTGACACGGCATCGGCGCAGAAGCAAGGCGGCGTCCTTCGCGTCTACCACCGCGACAGCCCGGCCAGCATGTCGATCCACGAGGAAGGCACCGTCGGCGTCATGATGCCGATGATGGGCGTGTTCAACAATCTGGTCCTGTTCGACCAGCACGTCCCGCAAAACAGCCTGCAATCGATCGTTCCCGAACTGGCGACCAGCTGGGCATGGAGCGAGGACGGCAAGGAGCTGACCTTCAGATTGCGCGACGGGGTCAAATGGCACGACGGTCGCCCGTTCACCGCAGCGGACGTCAAATGCACCTTCGACCTGTTGACCAACCAGGGAAAAGAGAAGTTCCGGCTCAACTATCGTGAGACTTGGTGGGTCAATGTGGAGAGCACTACGACCAACGGCGACCGCGAAGCCACCCTTCACCTGAAACGGCCACAGCCGGCTCTGCTGGCACTGGTCGCCTCCGGCGACACTCCGGTCTACCCCTGCCATATCTCGCCGCGCGATATGCGTCAGCATCCGATCGGCACCGGACCGTTCAAATTCGTCGAATACAAGCAGAACCAGCGCATCAAGCTCGCCCGCAACGCGGATTATTGGAAACCCGGCCGGCCTTATCTCGACGGCGTCGAATACACGATCATCCCGAACCGCTCGACGGCGATCCTCGGCTTTATCGCCGGCAAGTTCGACATGACCTTTCCCTACGAGGTAACAATCCCACTCTTAAAGGACATCAAGACACAGTTGCCGAACGCACCTGCGAAATCGGCATGGCCAGCGAGTCGATCGGCGTATTGGTCAACCGGACGGTAGCGCCGTTCGACAATGCCGATGTGCGGCGGGCGATGGCACTGACCCTGGACCGCAAATCCTTTATCGATATTCTGGGTCAAGGCGAGGGCAAACTCGGCGGGGCATTGATGCCACCACCCGACGGCGTCTGGGGAATGCCGGAGGAGATGGTGCAGACCTTGCCTGGCTATTCCGGCGACGTAAAGAAGAACCGTGAGGAAGCACGCGCCTTGATGCAAAAGGCCGGCTATGGGCCGGACAAACGATTGCCGGTTACGATCTCGACGCGCAACCTTGCAGTTTATCGCGATCCGGCTGCGATTCTGATCGACCAGCTCAAGGAGATCGGCATCGACGGCGAACTCGAAACTGTCGAGACCGCACAGTGGGTCCCCAAGCTGATCAAGAAAGACTACAAGGTCGGGCTCAACGTTCTGGGAACCGCAGTCGACGATCCCGACGTCTACTTTTATCAGAATTACGTGTGCAATTCGGCGCGCAATTATATGGGCTATTGCGACAAGGAGTTCGACCGGATGGTTGACCAACAATCGATAGAGCCCGATCCGGCCAAACGCAAGAAACTCGCTTGGGAGATAGACCATAAGCTGCAGGAAGACCTGGCCCGTCCGGTCATCTATCACCTTCGTGCTGCGACCTGCTGGCAACCCGAAGTCAAAGGCCTGACGATGATGACCAATAGCCAGTACAATGGCTGGCGCTTCGAAGATGTCTGGCTCGACAAATGATGGGCAATCGAACGCATAGTAACTTTTACGCGACTCAAGTCGTCATGGCCGGACTTGAGCCGGCCATCCACGTCCTTCAATGGACACCGGCCTCGGTAGTGGCGTGGATACGCGGGTCGAGCCCGCGCATGACGGCCTTCACTCGTCTCCGATCGCTGGATAGGGAGGAGTTGAAATGACCGAGACGTTGGTCGAATACGAGTGCCGCGATCAGATCGCGACCTTGACCCTGAACCGGCCCGATCGGCTCAACGCCTTTAGCGACGATCTTGTCCGGCATCTGATGGATGCATTGCGGCGGTTCGACCTCGACCCCGAGGCGCAGGTCGCGATCATTTGCGGCAAGGGTCGCGCCTTCTCGAGCGGTGCCGATGTGCATCAGCGGCAATTGCGCAAACGCGAAGAATTCGAGGAGCATGGCGGGCCGCAGGGCTGGGGCGCCAACTCGGCCGATTTGTTGACGCGGGCCGTGAATTGGAAGCCGGTCATCGCCGCACCGCACGGCTATGCGATGGGATTGGCGCTGGGCATCGTCTTCGAATGCGACCTGATCGTTGCCGCGGCTGGGACCAAGTTTCAGGTGACCGAGACCTCGCGCGGTCTCGGCGGGTCGAAATATTGGGCATTGCTGAACTTCCGCGGCGGGGCGGCCTTTGCCAACGAGGTGGCGTTGACCGGCCGCTTCTTCACGGCCGAGGAGGCGTTTGCCGCCGGGCTGATCAACCGCGTGACTCCTGAAGGCCAGCATCTCAAAGTCGCTCGCGACCTCGCCGCAGAGGTCGCGAAGAACCCGCCGCTCTCGGTGCGCGCGACTGTGCGCACGCGCCGCTGGTACATGGAGCAGCTCGAGCGCGAGGTCATCATGCAGACGGCACCCTTGAAGCTCTATCTCAGCGAAGACTTCCACGAAGCCGCCCGCGCCTTCGCCGAGAAGCGCAAGCCCGGCCCCTTCAAGGGGCGCTGATCGGTAGCCAACTCCGATGGCCAGCGCGGCGCTCACCGAGCCTAAACCCTTCATTCGGCAGAACCTTCAGGTCTGGCTCGATCCATATATCGAGGCTGGTGACGATTGGCGGCGTGAAATCTCCATGGCGCTTTCGCGCAGCAGCGTCGGCGTGTTGCTCGTCAGCGGGAATTTCCTCGCCTCCGATTTTATTTACGATGAAGAGCTCCCGGCACTTCTAAAAGGCGCGGACGTAGGCGAACTCACAATCGTCCCAGTTCCGGTAAGCGCATCTAGCTATAAAGAAACGGAACTGGTGCGGTTCCAGTTTGCTCACCCGCCGGATCAGCCGCTCGATGGTTTACCTGAAGACCAACGCAATGCGGCGTTGGTTAAGGTCGCTGAGCAGATCGCTGCCGCTGCTCGAAAGACCCCCGAGCAGACTCCTGGCGCGTCAGCACGTCCAGAGCGAGCGGTGGCCCCAGTGGTCGCCCCCGTTACCGCGACCGATCCCCTCGCCGGGTTACACGGGGTTCCCCCACAGCGGCCAAATTATCTGCGGCATCAGGAATATTTCGATCGCCTGAAGGAAGCGGTGCTCGGTGCCGCCAGCCAGGCAGTTGGTATTACTGGCGTAGGCGGGAGGGTCGGGCTTCACGGGATGGGCGGCATCGGCAAGACCGAGCTCGCGATTAACCTGGTCAATGACGAAGAGGTGCGGCGTGCCTTCCCGGATGGGATCTTCTGGCTGACCCTCGGCCAGATCATCGAGCCATCGCTGCCAGGGTGAGCTTGCCGCCTTCGCCGCGGGCGAAGCCCGAGCTTACGCGACCGTCAACCAAGCCCGCGACCAATTGCGGCAACTGTTCGAGGGCAAGTCGTGTCTACTGGTGCTCGATGATCTGTGGCGCCTTCAGGACGCCGAGCCCTTTGATGTGCTGGGTCCGCGTTCGCGGCTGCTGGTCACGACCCGCGACGCCGATCTGCTCGTGGCGCTCGGCGCCCGCGAACTGCCGCTCGGGGTACTGAGCAAGGAGCTGGCCCTGGAACTCCTCGCCTCTTGGGCGGGAGAGCAGCGCGCGGGACTGCCGGTGGCTGCATCCAAGGTCGCGGCAAGCTGCGGCTATTTGCCATTGGCCTTGGCGCTCGCTGGTGCGCGGGTTGCCGGCGGCGCCCGCTGGGAGGACGTGGCCTCCGCGCTCGAGCGCGGGCGACTCGAATTTCTCGACCACCCCTATCGGAGCGTCTTCGGCTCGTTGCGGCTAAGCACTGATGCGCTCGATACCGCTGAGCGCAAGCGGTACTTCGAGCTGGCGGTTTTCCCCGAAGACGCGGTCATCCCGACCGTGGCGATTTGCAGCTTGTGGCGGGACACCGGCGGGATGGATCCTGCCGCCGCCCGCGATCTTCTGCTACGCCTGCACCGGCGCGCCTTGCTTGGGCGCAGCGAAGACGGCGCCCGGATTTCGTTTCACGATCTGCAGCACGATTTTCTGCGTTTGAATATCCCGTCCCTGGTTAAGGCGAATGAGGCTCTTGTCGATGCCTATCAAACCGCCGCCTCATCCGGCTGGGCGAGCGGCCCGGATGACGGGTATTTCTTTCAGAATCTGCCGCAGCATTTGGCCGCGGCCGAGCGGCCGAACGAGCTAAAGGCGCTGCTCTGCGATTACGACTGGCTCGCTGCAAAGTTGCGAGCTACGAGCGTCGTCGCAATCCTCGCCGATTACGAGCTCATCTCGAACGAGCTGGACCTCACCCTCATTCAACAGGCTCTGCGTCTGTCGATTCCGGCCCTTGCCCGCGATCGTTCGCAACTGCCGGGTCAATTGCTGGGGCGGCTGCGCGGCGTCGAGAGTCCGGCTGTCGAGACTTTGGTAGCGGGAGCGGAAAAAGGTCCTGGCCGAGCTTGGTTTTGTCCCCGATTTCCATCGCTGACGCCGCCCGGCGGGCCTCTGCGCCAGATTTTGGTCGGACACCGAAGCGGGGTCTCCGCGGTTGCGTTCCTCCCCGACGGCCGGCGCGCCCTCTCCGGCTCCGATGACAACACGCTGCGGCTGTGGGATCTGGAGACCGGCGAGACCCTGCGCACCCTCGAAGGGCACACCCATTGGGTCAGCGCGGTGGCGGTGCTGGCCGACGGCCGCCGCGCCCTCTCCGGCTCCGATGACCACACGCTGGGGCTGTGGGATCTAGAGACCGGCGCGACCCTGGGCACCCTCAAAGGGCACACCCATTCGGTCAGCGCGGTGGCGGTGCTGGCCGACCGCCGCCGCGCCCTCTCCGGCTCCGATGACAACACGCTGCGGCTATGGGATATCGAAACCGGGGAGTGCCTCGCCGAGTTCGTCACCGACGCGGCGATCACCTGTGCCGCCTTTGCCAGCGACGATTTGATCGTAGCCGGCTCGGCCGACGGCCGGATCCATATTCTCGAAATCCGCGAACCCTAGCGTTCAGCAATAATGGGCCCCCGGCTATTCGTCATGCCAGGCCCTCGGATCGGCGCTCCGCGCGTCCGGAGGACAAGCCTTGATCTGGCCATCTGCGGGAGCGCCGCCATTTATGCGGATGAATGCGCGCTGAGCGTTTCGCGTGCGCTGACGCGGAAACTGGATCGGGTGGCACCCGATCCAGTTCCCGTTACGGTCAGGCAGCTTTCAGGATACCAAGCTGCATCAGCGCGGTGACCCCGTCGTCGAGCCCGATTTCCTCCGCGATCTTGCCGCTCTCGACACGCAGTACGGTCGTACCCGTGAAGTGCATCTTCCGACCGGATGCCGGCGGCAGCGAGCCGGCGAGAAAGTCGTTGAAAGCAGCTCCGGTGTGGGTCCCGCCACCTTCCCATCGACCGACAACATAATCGCCCTCGGCGATGAGATCGGCAGCGCCCCAGAACTTGAGGTCCGGGAACGCGGCGCGGAAATCCATCATGAAATTCCGCACGTCCTGGCGACCCCGACGCGGCGCATGCAGCGAATATTGGAGCAGCATGTCGGGCGCGGCGAGTTCGTCGATGATCTGTGGGTTCCAGGGGTTACCCCAGAATCCGTCGAACCAGCGTCCGACGACGGTCTTGTTGTCCTTTTCGCGTGACATCTTCGACTCTCCTGATGCGGTGCAGAAGGGGTCCGCGCCACGCGTCAACAAGCCGGCCAGTTCGGAACGCAGCCCATCGCCCCGACGCGCGGCAATCGCGTGGAGAGGGGTAAGAAGAGTCAGCATTGATCGAACTCCCGGCGGTTGCGGCGTGGTCGCCCTCAACGGCTGCACCTCTACGCCGCGAACCGGATGCGCCTATACCCGGTTCTTGCGGTTCGATTCCGTTTGGGACCGATTGATCGCGCTGGACCCGGAAAACCCAGATCGGGCTTGCCCGCGGCCGGCCAAGGAAATAATCGAGACGCGG
>Ga0310909_10001552_pt1 | contig 13575 bp, 11 predicted proteins | sample GREbulkMGT000H_FD_203449 | JGI IMG/M metagenome (GOLD analysis project Ga0310909, IMG submission 203449) | Lab enrichment of tropical soil microbial communities from Luquillo Experimental Forest, Puerto Rico - GRE.bulkMG.T000H | ecosystem: Environmental > Terrestrial > Soil > Tropical forest >... | reverse complement strand
GATCGTGAAGTCGATCTTGTTGCCGCTCGCCTTCTCGTAATCGGCGACCATCGCGCGGAAAGCGACATCCTCCTCTTGCGCGAAGCCCTGGTTCCACCACACCTCGGCGGTGGTGGCAGCCGCGTTGGCGATATAAGGCCGCGCTAGTGTGCCGGCCGCAGCGAGCCCCAATGAGCCGCGAAGCAGCGTGCGCCGCGTTAGAAGGACCATGTGCGCGCCTCCTCTTAGCCCTGCGCAATCGGATATTTCGTGAAGATCTCCTCGACCCGCTCGAAGGCCTTCTCGGGCGCCGCCTGCGGCGCTATCCCGAGCTCGAACATTGCGATCCGGAGATCGACCGAGGTTGAGCTTTTAAAAGGTTGGAAGACCGCCCATCTTGCTGGGATCCCACTCTTTTCGGACCTGATCTTCGATCGACAAGCCGGTTGAGGTCGTAGGGCTGCGGATTATCTGTTTCTGATCAGCGTCCTTGGGCTGGTACACGCCCTTTACGAGGTGATCGATAGTCGCCTCATCACGCACGTGGCGTCTTTGTATGCGCGCTGTATCTGTTGCCATAGCGCGATCCTCCCGGAAAGTTGCTGTTTCTTTTCAAAATACACGGTCTTTGGATGGGTGTCCCCTCGAATTTTTGCAACGGGAAGGCTGATCGAAGCGGGAGAGTATTTTACTCAAAAAGCCCTGCCCAACCTACGCGGTCGGCAGCCTGGAATGGGCGGAACAGCAGCGAAAAAACCAAGATGCTTGACCGTGACCGCGACCCGTCACCTTGTCGAGCGTGCCCTCGAATTGAGCGACGAGCGGCCCAGCGCGCCGTGATATTCGCGCAGAAAATCGAGCACTTCCTCGGGCTCGGCGGTCTCAGTGAAAGCGGTGTAGCCGCGCAAATCGCAAAAGACGACGACGATGTCGCGGCGATGGCTTTCGAGAATCTTCTCGTCCCCCTGCGAGACGATCAGCTCGGCGAGTTGGGGCGCGAGGAAACGCTTCAGCCGCCCGACGCGTCCCAGTTCCTCCACCAGTTCGGCGACCCGCGCTTCAAGCCCACGATTGAGTACCGCCACCTCGTCGGTGCGCTGGCGCAATTCGCCGAGCAGGCGCGCATTTTCCATCGCGATCACCGCCTGCGCCGCGAAGTTCTCCAGGAGAGCGATCTGCTTGTCCGAGAACGGGCGAACTTCCTGGCGATATATGCCGATCGTGCCGAGGAACGCGCCCTCGTTTCGCAATGGCACGACCAGGAACGAGCGGATGCCTCCGAGTGCAGCCGCTGCGTGCCCTAGAGGATCATCGGTATCGGCGAGATCGGCCACGTGGAGGATCCGAGCGCCGTCGAGCAGCTGCTGTTGCCCTCTGCTCGGCCGGTGAGGCCCTCCGCTCAGGAATTCAGCGAATCGTGGCGGGGCACCCCGTAGCGCCTCGGCACGCATGTGTTCGCCGTCGTAAGTCCAAAGGGTGCCCATCTCACAGACGCGTCGCCTTCTCCAGCATCGCGTCGAATACCGGGGCGAGATCACCGGGTGAGGAGTTGATGACCCGCAATACCTCGGCGGTAGCGGTCTGCTGCTTCAGCGCTTCGCGCGCCCCGGTCAGGAGGCGCGCGTTCTCGATCGCAATCACCGCCTGCGCCGCGAAGACCCCGGCTGCTTCACCCGGGAAACGCACATCACGTTGCTGACCTTCGCCAGGTCAAGGCTTTCGCTTCGATCAGGTCCGATCTTTAAGGGATGCCACAGCCTCCCTTCCGATGGAATAGCGGATTGCGCCGCGCCGCAATCATCCTATCACTTTGACTTTTCGGTGGAGCTCAGAACGCGATGCACCACGGACCGGGATATACGAAAAGTGCGGGCAATGGCAGCAGGGTTGACGCCTGCGTTCAACGACGCGCGAATGAGATTTGCTATTCCCTCCGGAATCTTGTCCATCCCTCTGAGCTTGTTATTGCGGATAGTCGCAGATTGGCCTTGCGATGATGCCCTGGTCGGCGCAGCCGGAGCGCTTTTGTTCTTGAGACCGCGGCGATTGATCTCGATGGTAACGGCCGCGAGCAGCCGCTCGAGTTGGGCGTCGTTCAGGTATTTCAGGGATCCCGAGAGGTCGCTTGGGAGGGTGACCCGAGCGGGAGACGGTGCACCGATCGATGACGGTGACGAAGCCCGAGATGACGCGCCTGGCACCGACGACGAAGCCTGGTTTTGTCGTTCGAATCCTCGCATCACTCAAGAGTGCCGTACGACGATGATTGGTGCAATCTCACTTGCCGAAGCCGATCCGTCAAGGAGCGCGCAACTGGACGTTCACACGTCGCCCGGGACGGCTTGCCGTGTTGACTTCGTGATGCTCCACTTGCTTCTCCAGCACCTTGACTATTTGATCTTGGCTATTTTGGCGATAGCTGTTTGCTGGCCTTGTTCTGGCTGGAGTTGATCTCTTTGATGGCCGATGATGCCCGCATGTTCGGCGAGCTTGGCCTGGCGCGCGGCGACGGCCGCTGCTTTTGGTGCTCGGCAATCCACGCCTTAGCGTCGCCTGCAGTGGCAACACGAAATGCAGCAGCACATAGGCATGCACGATGAGGAATATGGCTGGCCCCAGCACGAAGAAGCCGATCAGTGGCAGATCTACGTTGAGGAACGGCAGCTTGACCGGGCTCTCGAACAATAGATTGCGGTGAGTCACGCTGCCGACCGCGATGGCGAGATAGAAGAGCACAAAAAGATAGCTCAGCCACAGGCCCGCCCCGACACTAGCGGCATCTATGACGGCCGAGCGCAAGGCCTCCAGATCCTTCGCCTTTTTGGCGAAGTCTGCCCCAATGACAGCGGGCTCCGCAGAAGTCGGCGCAGCGGCCTCGCTCGCAGAGCCCGAAGCCTCCCTCTTCTCGTCGATGCGATTCGTTTCGTCGGTCATCGCGGCGCGCGCTTTCACAATTTTTGAAAAACGAGAAATCCGTTTGCCGGGATCCGGCACTGCAGTCGGCCGCTCGTGGCGAGAATGTCGGCGCCGAAATTACCGATGTTGTTACCCCCGTAGATTGCCGCGTCGCTATTGAATGCTTCGCGCCATAAGCCATCCGGCAAGCGCGATGGGTCCGTTTGAATGACGTAGCCGTCGGCGAACGGCTGATTGCGTAGGCTGGCAACAACCATCAGCTGGTCATTGCCGGCGGAGCGCGTGAATGCGATTACGCGATTGCCGCCCAAAACATGAATGATGTCGATCTCCTGTGAGCGGGCAGCCGTGTGGCGCCGACTGAAGCGGATCGCATCCTGGTAAAACCTGAACAGTTTCGCGCCGCTGCCCGCCCGCTCGCCGGTCAAATCTTCACGATTGCTGATGAAGCTGTCGAAACGATACGGCTTCTGCGCACCAATTTCTTCACCCATGAAAAACATTGGTGTACCGGCCGAGAACAATGACAGGCCGAAAGCTACTCTGGAGCGCGCCTCCGCATAAGCACGGGTTCCGCTGATGAGTGCGGCGCTATTCACAGCGCACACCAGCGTCCGCTGGGTGCCGCCAGCATTGCCGGCTTCATCGTGGGATTCGTTATAAACTACCTTATTGAACTTGCTGTCGAAAAGCGCGCCGGCGAATTGTTCGACGTCAAGCTGACCGTCATTCCCGGAGCCCGCATTTTTGATTAGCCTCGCCCTGCCGCCAGCCATATCCGAGTCGCCAATAAGGTTGTGGTAAAAATACGCAAACCAGGTGGCGCCAAAACCGAGCCCTCCGGCTTCCGGCAGCTGAGTAACAGCGTCCCAGCCGGAGTGGTCTTCGGCGATCAACATGACGGTGGGCTTGATGAGCCGCAGGGTGCGGCTCCATTCGCGGAGCAACTTTATGCCGAACTGATTAGCGCTGGAGACCGAGCGGCCATCAGCATGGAGGGCGTTATCGCGATGGAATGCCTGAGTTAGATCGACACGCAAGCCATCGACGTGGAACTCTTCGATGAAAGCGGCGGCGCTGCTGACGAAAAGATGCCGGACGATCTCCTCCCAATATCGTGGCGCAAAACCGGATGAGCCGTTGTCGATGTAGCCGCCGTCGGGACGGCTATAATCGGATGGCTTGCCTTCGTACCAGTAATAGGTGTTTTGCTCCGGCGAAGTGGAGTCGTATTGCCATTCGGCGCGGGCCGCGTTGAAGTCATAATGGTTGTAGCAGACGTCCTGGATCACTACGATGCCGCGTCGGTGGCACTCGCGGACGAAGTGCTTGTATTCGTCGCGGCCGCCCGCGGCCGATTCAATGACGAAATAGTGTGAATCGCCGTAGCCCCAACCCTCTTCACCGGAGAATTCGGACATCGGCAGCAATTCAACGGCATTGATCCCAAGATCGCTCAGATAGGGAAGCAGTTTTACTGCATCCTGTAGATTTCCCGGTCGGTTTTCGCCAAATCCAAGCGCATTGACGTGCAATTCGTAGATCACGAGATCTTCGATGCGGGTCGGGACTGCGAGCCCAGGTGTGAATTCATTCGCCCAGAACTCGGCTTCCGGGATACGCTCGCCGTTCTCAAAGGCGAACTCCTTAGCGACGGTGTCGGTACCAACCACCATACTGCAGCTTTTGGTCCCATCGAGTTGCCCGGGGGTGCCCGAGAAGTGCTTTCCTTGGGGATCATCGCCGCCGCGGCCGATCTGGTTGCGTGAAAAAATGTCAGTCCGGTAAACGATTTGGCCTTGCGCATTGGTAACGCGATACATGTAAGGCGCGCCTTCGAACGCGGTGAAGTCAGGGATCACGTCGCTCTCCCAGATGCCACCGGGCCCGCGCCGCAGCTTGAATGCCGGGCGGACGGGATCGATGCCGTCGCCGTCGTCAGCGATGTAGCCATTGTCGGGCTTACCGAATACGACTTCGACGTCTCGAGCATTAGGCGCCCAAGCCGAAAACCGCAGGTCGGGTTGTTGTGCACCGTCGGAGAAAAACTTTTGCGCGCCAAGGCGCCGCGCATAGGTGAAGTAAAATTCCTGCATCCCGCCTGTCTGCTGCAGCTCAAATTCACGGTAACGCTCCGACGACATGCCGTCGTTTATTTCGGTCGGGATGCCCCACAAGTTCGCTCCGGACGGTCCGTCCAGCCGCACTCCCCAGCGGAACTTCTTGCCGACCTCGCTGTCATCGAAATCGACGTCGGCGGTGAAGCAGGGACAGCCATCTTCAGCCCTACCCGAAGTCATCGGAGTTTCGCTCCAGGTTTGTGCGAAACGCCCTGACCTGTCCCAGTTACCCGCAAGCCGCGCGTTGCGAAAAATGTCGCGTTTCAGCCCGGTCAAGTATCTAAACTGTACTGCGATTTTCGTCATGGCTCTCCTCCATCCGGTCTCGTGGGTATCGACGCTGCGCCGGGGCTGCCCGGGCGGAGACGATGACTGCCGTCAACTCTTGGTTAATCGGGTACGAAGCTAGCTTCGCGGTGGCCAATCGCATGTGATCCAGTTCACACTTGGTCGAATTTCGATTAGCGCCGTTACCACGGCAGCCCTACGGCCCGCATGGTCAGCACGCCCCGGGGCTGTCGAAGATCGCCTAGATGCACTGCAGCATCGCCGCCGGCATCGCCTTCAGCGAGCGCTCGATCGCGCCCGAGCTCACGTCGGCGTCCTCCTCAACCCGGGCGGGTCTCTATAGTCTCGCGCGCGAGGCGGGATTTTTTGGCGCGCAGGACGGCCGAGCTTCGATAAATTTTCGCGTTCTATATCAGCTAATTAAGGCATGAGACGTCATGTCGATACGACGTTTTAGGAGGGCCGAAAACCGGCATTGACCGTGAGAAATTCGATTTCCTAGCCGATTTTCGCAGCGTTCGTCAGAGATGGCCAATGGCTCGGAAGCGGCCACGATTTTTTAACCACGGTGTGAAGCGGATCACACTCCGGGTCCTAAGCTCGCCCTATGCTCTACCGCGCTCCAGCCTTCTTCCGCTGGTGACTCTCTCGAATGTGGGGATAGTCATGCCCATCAGACTGACGCTTCCGACCCATTATCACAGCGAGCCGCATGCACGAGCACGAGCTTTTGCTCATGTGCAGTCGCAACGGCGCAAGAAGCCCCCCGCTCATAAATTCGATTTCCCAATCGAGCTAGTCGGCACCGCGGCCGACGTGACGCTGTATTACGATCCGCAGCTCGGGCAAGCGGGGGCGGACCTTGCGCAGCAGCTCAAGCCGAACGTCGAGCAGACCTACGTCAACTGCCGCAATTATTTCGCGATTGCCGGCCAGCCGGTGAACGTCATCATCGCGCCCGTGAATAACCAGACCGACGGATCCGGCGGCGCCTACCATTACGGGTGCAGCTTCAACCCCGGGGGTGACCTATACTGCGACGCGGCGTTTGGCAATCCGGTGATGACCAACGGTTTGATAGTCGCAGAGCTGACCGAGTCGTTTATGGGCGCGCAGAACAAAGGTTGGGATTGCGGCGGCTCGAACGGTGAGGCCCTGTCGCGCTTTCTTGCAGAGCTCGAATCTGGTGGTCCGACAGGAGCGCTCGCCGCTTTTGCGACAGGTCCGGACTGGGATCGGGCCGGTCGGCCGAATTGGATCGACGCGACCGAGTCCACCGATCAGGACGCCGTCGCCACCGGCTGCGGCATCGTCTATCTCTATTGGATGATGTCGAAGGGCCACACGGCGGCGCAGATCACCCAGGCCGGCTGCCCCGACGACAGCCTCGCCTCGAATTATGAGGCGCTGACCGGCGGGACCAGTGCATGGAAGGACTTCAGCGCGGCGGTCGCAGCCCTCGCCGGCGGAGTTACATCCGACAATCCGTGGGGCGCAGCGGCAGCCGTCGCGTAGCACCCCGCACCATACGGGCGCGGAGCAGATCGTTCCAGTCTGCTCCGCTGCTCGAAGACGCCTCGTGCGACACAATGATTGTTCCCGATGCGGCGAACATGCCGCCGACGCCGTAGCAGACCGAGATCTTGGTGCTAAGCTCACGACCCAAGTCGGGAGGATCTCCCAAACCTGGAGTCCAGGGAGAAGGCAGATGAAGGCGTACATTGTCGGGGGCGGGTTTGGCGGACTGGCGGCGGCCGCGTGTCTCATCCGGAACGCGGGAATGTCCGGCCAAGACGTCACGATCTACGAGGCGGATGATCGGATGGGGGGCGGGTTCTTTCTGGGCGGCAGTGCGGAAAGCGGCTACAACCTGCCTGGTTCTGTCTTTGACAATCAATTCCGCTGCACATTCGACCTGCTTGATGCGGTCCCGTCTGCAAGCAATCCAGCTATTTCCGCCAAAGAAGAATTCTTTACCTTCAATACTCGCCGGCCGTTCGACGACCGGGCGCGCCTCATCGACCGCAACGGCCACATCGTGCACGGCCCGCGCTTCGGCCTGAGCTGGCACGACGGCTTCCAACTGGCACGGCTCGCGCTGACGCCCGAAGCGAGGCTGGACGGACGGCGCATCGAGGAGTTCTTTTCTGCGCATTTCTTCGCGAGCGAATTTTGGTTGTGCTATTCGACAATCATGGGGTCGCTGCCGCAGCACAGCGCGACGGAATTGCGGCGCTACCTAAATCGGACCTTGCACATGTTGCCTTACATTTCTGACATGGCGAACATCTGGCGCACGCCGTTTGACCAGTACAACACGTTCATCGAACCGCTTGTTGCTTGGCTGCGCGCGCACGACGTGAATCTGCAGAATGGCGTCTTTGTCCAGGACGTCGGGTTCGCGGCTTCGCCTGGCCGTATAACCGTCAACCGACTCGATAACGAACGGGACGGCGTCGCGACATCGGTCGCCGTCGCACCGGACGACGTCGTGCTGCTGACGTTCGGATCGCAGGCCGCCGACATGTCGGTGGGATCGATGACCGAGGCACCACGGCCGCTGCGTGCTGGAAGATCCTGGGCGTTGTGGAAGCGCCTGGCGCAGGGGCGTCCGGATTTCGGCAATCCCGACGCGTTCTTTGGCGAGTCCCACGTGTCCGACTCGCATTGGGTGACCTTCACGGTCACTACAACAGGGACGGAATTTCTCGACCTAATGTCCGCGCTGACCGGCAGCGAGACCGGACGCGGCGGGCTTGTCAGTTTGATAGACTCGGGCTGGCTCCTGTCGCTGTCGGTCTTTCACCAGCCGGAAATCATCGGCCAACCGCCTGGCACGTACGTTTGGTGGGGCTACGGCTTGTTTCCGGAACGCAACGGAAATTTTGTGCGGAAGCGCATGCATGAATGCACAGGTGCGGAGATCCTGGAGGAGGTCCTGCGACAATTGCGGTTCGATCGGCAATTAGACGCGATTATAGCGTCATCGATCTGCGTACCCTGCGATATGCCGTACGCGAACAACATCTGGATGCCACGCACACGTACCGACAGACCCCGCCCTGTTCCGGATGGGGCGACCAATTTCGGACTCATCGGCCAGTACGTGGAGGTTTCGCGGGATGTGGCATTCACCATCGAATATTCCGCCCGCACGGCGTGGGAAGCGATTCACCTCCTGCTCAAGCGCGGCCCCGCGCCCCCGCCCGTTTATCAAGCCCAGCGCGATCTGAAAGCGCTGCTCGCCGCGCTGAAGGTTTTTGTCTTTCCGAAGACCGCCCGACCGTGAGTTTCAAAACTGTGTTGCGACTGTCGAAAATGGTGCTGAGATGGTTCCGGCAGCATTCTGCCGAACGAACCCTACGTTTAGGCCGTACCAGACGCACGATCTATCGCAACCGCCGTCTCGACGCCGGGAGGTCGAGCCGCGCGTGGTCTTCGTCGTCGGGACGAGGAGATGTTCAGACGAAGTCTGCGCCTCTCCCGGTGTTGTGGAGGACACCGTAATGAGGCTCGTTCGCCCTCTGCTCTATGTGTTCGCGGTCCTCGCCGGCTTGTACCTGCTTGCGGTGGTCCTTTACGCCATTCCGGTGGTCAGCGGTGTGCTCGACGAGACGATGGAGGTTAGCTTCGACCGTCCTGATCCGTCGATCGTCACGGACTACAGCAACGGGCTGACGCCTGCGCAGAAAGAAAGCTACTACCACCTCTCGCAAGGCTCCGAGATCCTGCCTTGGTTCCTACTGACTGCGGTTGACGTCGCCGACCCTGGCTCGACCAAGCCTTTCGTCGAGAACCTTAAGCGCTACGGCTTGTTGGCCGACGCGGCGCGCAAAGATGGGTTGCCTGTCGGCCTGACAATGTCGTCCAACCCTTTCACGTTCGGCATGGACTTCGTCGGCATTACCTGTGCGGCCTGCCATGTGGGTGAGTTGCGTCACGACGGCAAAGCCGTGCGGGTCGACGGCGCTCCCAACATGTTCAATCTGCAGCTCTTCTACTCGGACGCCATCGAGGCGGTCATGGCAGCGACAAGTGATCGAGGTAAGCTGTGGCGGGCGCTCAAGCGCCTGGGGCGGCAAGATTATGGACGCTACGGGATTGCCGCGCCGTTCATCCGTCCGGCGACTCTGATCTACTACGGTGCGAACCTGCTGCTGCACCGGGAGAGGTTGGACGCGCGTCTCGAGCTGGTCGCCGTCATCCGCGCCGCCAAGGAGCAACGGGATCCCACGCATCCGACGTCTGGGTTTGGTCGCCTGGACGCGTTTGACGGCACCCGCAACTTCCTGTTCACACGCTTGCGCAAGTCGGACGCGAACGGAGCATTCGAGGTCAACAAGGCGAACATGGTCAAGCTCGACGCGCCGGTGAAGTTCCCGCCGCTGTGGTCGCGCAAGGCCGAGCCACCGAAACCAGTAGCGGCCTACCGTGGCGACCAACCTTCGCGCTTTCCGCTCGTCTGGGGCTTCAAGGACTACGACTGGGTCGAATGGACCATCGATACCGACACGGTGATGGAGCGCAATGTCACCGAGACCCTCGGCGCTGGGGCCTCAGTGATCCTCGATCCAAGGAGGACTGATTCGCTCTTCGAGAGCTCCATCCCGCTAACGAACATGCACAACCTCGAGTGGCTGGCCTATTACATCGATCCGCCGCGATGGCCGACGGCGGCCTTCGGCGAGATCAAGCCCGATCTGGCGGCCGCCGGCGAAAGCATATTCCGGAACCAATGCGCCCGTTGCCACGAGTATGGCGATGATCGGCGCACTTCAGCCGGCCTCCTCAGGCTGCACGGAATGCGTCCGGAGGCCGTCGGGACAGACCCCACGGCGGCGCTTAAGATCTCCTGTCCGGTTCCTGACACCGGAGCACTCACGATCCCACCCAGGTCCTACACCGCCGAGGAAGCGAACCTCCTGGAGGACTGCGCCGGCGTCAAGGCCGGCACGGCATTCGCCGGCAATTCTTTCGCCAGGACCGTTCAAGTCGCCGTCGACAACATCAAGCAAAAGGCCTATGCGGCGGCCGGAATAGACGCGGCGCAGCAGCGGACGATGGAGGACCTGGACCGGCGCGGTCGCGTCACTTGGCGCGATACGCTGCTCGATACCAAGGCACCCTACGGTCCTTATGCTGCAAGGCCCCTGTACGGGATTTGGGCCGCGGCCCCCTACCTGCACAATGGATCGGTCCCGACATTGTACGACCTGCTGCTTCCCCCGGAGCAACGACCCAAGAAGTTTGCGCTCGGCAGGCGCGAGTATGATCCGGTGAAGCTCGGCTTCGCCGTCGGCACAGCTTGCAGCCAGCAGGACTGTCTCGTCGACACCACGCGAACCGGCGACGGCAATGGTGGCCACATCTGGGGGACGGACCTGGCCGAGCCCGATCGTATGGCCCTTCTGGAATACCTCAAGACGTACTGACGCCGGGAGACGACGGGGTCAGCTGCCGGCCGCGACCCTCAGCGTCCCGGGAAAAGTGCCGTCATATTCCGGGGCGCCTGCCGCACGCAGGCTCTCCAGCTTTAGCAAGGGCTTGAGTATCTGTGGGATCTGGATCCGGCTGATGTATCTGCCGTAGCAGGCATGCAGCCCGGTGGCGAATCGGAGCCGGGTTTCTGCACCCTCGCGCGCGCGAGGCGGGATTTTGTGGTGCGCAGGACGGTCGCGCTTCGATAAATTTTCGCGTGCGACCGGGCGCCGCTACGGCCGAAACCGCCGCATGATCGGGCGGTGGGGAATACTTCACGCGGGTCGAAGCGTTCTTGGGCTGATCGCAACTGTCGTGTTTTTGTGGGCCGGACAGTGAAGCTGCGTGCGTCGGTGGCGTTAGCTGCTCGGCAGAGTCAGCAATGGCGCCGTCTCCGCGGTTAGCCGAGGCCGACAAAGGTTTGCGAGTTGGGTCGCCAGCAATCGCTTGCGCGACCTGCGCGAGCAGAAGCTTAAGCTCGTGGCGGTCGACCCCGTCGCTCTTCAGGGGCCGCCTTCACAGCCGCGCCAATTTGCGGTCAGCAGCGCGCTCCGCGTTGGTGGTTGACCGGTACCTCTGAAGACAGGGCTTGTTGTAAAATCTTGATAATCTGGCGGTCGTCCGCGCTCGACCTAGTCGCGGGGAACGCGTCTGGGATACCGCGCCACAATTTTGCGGTCTGAAACACGACTATGAGCGGTTTTCGGTGTGAAGCCGCGTTGACAGTAGCGGCGGAGGCCGCCGAGAGCCTCGCCGCTGAGTTCGTCGAATGCCGAGCCGAACACCGGCGATCGGAGCGGCCGTGGCTCTCGTCTCATAGGATTTTCAGACCGCGAAATTGCGGCGCGGCTGCCGACACGTTGCGCGCGACAGGTCAAGTGCAGGATGATCCCAGATTATCGCGACTTTCCAACACGTTCTATCTTCAGAGAGACCGGTCAACCACCAACGCGGAGCGCGCTCCTGATTTGCAAACTGGCGCGCATGATTACGCTGCTTGGTCGGCTTTACCCCTGCCAAAAACCCGAGGCATCGAGCGCGCGCCGGCGAGACCACTCTCCAACGGGAGATCGCCCGTGTTTACCGTGGACAGAGTGGCAATCGACTTCAGGCTTTCGGTGCCGTCATCGGATTGCCCTGCAAACTATTACCCGCAGCAATCCACGGAACCCAGGCATCACCACGCTTTGCACCACCGGGCCGGTACTGCGACGGCTGGCCCGGTTGCGGCGGCGGCAATGCGATCGGCTCGAATCCCATGCCGCGTGCCATCGTGTCGATCGCGACGACATGGGCGACGATGCTGACCGTCTCGACATATTCCTCTTCACTGAGGCCGGCGGCGATCACATCGCGAAACCAGCGCTCGCTGAGACGGCCCGGGTCGGTGCGCACGCTATGAATGACCTCAACGACGATCTCGGGCAGTTCGTCGAGGCTGTCGTGCTTGCCCTCGATCGCTGCAGGCGACAGCGCTTCCTTGCGTCGGCGGCACAGCGCGCAATAGGGGGCGTGGCGCGTTTCGGCAGCGATCGCGACGCGCTGAGCGCCGTCCCACCAGGTGCCGGGATTTCCGATCCGCTCCCAAGCGCGAGCATGCGCGGCCGTCAGATCTTCGCGAATCGTGACCTGCGTGGAAGCATAGAGCTCGGTCATGTGGCATTTCTCCGGTCTCGAAGCGTCGAGGGTGCCGGCGCCGGCAACGCCAGTCAATCGCTCACTCATCGGAGGCTAGAGCGAGAGCGCAGAACGCGACTCGTCTTGGAGTGCCAGAACCGGATTCATTTGCCCAATTAGATTCAAATCTTGAGGACGCAGATGCCTTCACCGGACGATAGGGGCACGCACGGACGGGACGTGCCGGTCGAGGAACTCTAGGTCATCAACGTCGCGCGGGCGGCGGCGCGATTTCGGGCGTTCCCAAACGATACCGGGATGGCCCTTAAGGGGGACAAGCCGGTTGCCTGTGTAGGCCCAATCCTGAAGCTCCTCGATCGCCACGTGATAGCGGGGCTCGCGGCCGGTGCGGCCGGTGAAGAGTGCCCGCGGGATATTTACCATGTGCGGCGAGCGCTTGCGCTCGTAGAGCAGCGGCGTGCCGCACCGGGAGCAGAAGCTTCGGGTCGACTCCGTCGTCGCGTCCTCGAAGCGAGAGATGCTTCTCCGGCCCTTCGCCAAGCGGGCGTGCTTGCGCCAACAGCCGATATAGGTCGCATACGCGGCGCCGTGCGCGCGACGGCTTGCCGCGGAGTGATCGAGCCAGGCCCAAAAAGCGGGAAAGTCGATCTCTAGCTCCACCGCACCGCATAGGCAGCGGCCAAACACACGCTGGCCCGATAGGTTTGACGCAGCGCGTTTATTATCACTCTCCAATTTCATACTGAACCCCCGGGAAACCCAAGGAGAAGTCCGCGCCTCTCTGCGGCCGGAGCCGGTGGCGTACGGAAGCTCTAAACGGGTAATCTCTCGCGCGGAACCAAAAGTTCGAATCCACTTCCCTCCAGCAGACAGTCGGCGAACTTTCGGTCCCTGAGCGGTGGACACGCTGGAGACGTTCTCCATCCTCGGGGTGGTGGCCGGTACAACGGAGCGACCGCGGCTCGTCACCTCGGTGGTGGGTGCTGCGTACCGCGATCCGGTGCTGACTGACTTCAACCTCACCCGGGGGCTGTCGCTTTGGCGCGGGTCTTGGATGCTGGCTTCGGTTTTGCCGTGATCCGCATCGCCCGGCCCTCTGCCTGATCAACATCAAAGGCTCCGGTCTTTCGCACCAGATCGCTCAGTTTTCGATAGC
>Ga0310909_10001546_pt1 | contig 13590 bp, 14 predicted proteins | sample GREbulkMGT000H_FD_203449 | JGI IMG/M metagenome (GOLD analysis project Ga0310909, IMG submission 203449) | Lab enrichment of tropical soil microbial communities from Luquillo Experimental Forest, Puerto Rico - GRE.bulkMG.T000H | ecosystem: Environmental > Terrestrial > Soil > Tropical forest >... | reverse complement strand
AAAGCAGATCCCTCACGAGGCCGGTTTACAGGATTCCCACATTTCCTACACGAAGGGCTGTTACACCGGTCAGGAAATCGTGGAACGCGTACGCTCCCGAGGCCAGGCAAATCGCATCCGGGTCAGTCTGAAGTTCGACAGCCCGTCCGCTCCCACGGCCAACTCCACCCTCTCGAGCGAAAGCAAAGAGTTAGGCTATGTCACTCGCGCCGGCTTTTCGCCGCGGCTCAACACCTTCATCGGCATGGCCTACGTCCGGCGCGAAAAGGCAGCCCCCGGCACGGTCCTCGAACTCCCCAACGGCAAGGCCACAGTTATCACGACGCCCATTGGCTAAGGGACACCGCGCGGCATAGAATTCCCTTCCTGGCCAATACCTAGGGCCGCAACGTTAGAGCCTGAGGGCGCACGGATTCACAGTGCGCCGGGAGTTCCTGTGTTCGAGCGGATGGGTAGGCGCTGGGCCGGTCAAAAAGGCCTGACCGAAAACCTCCGTGACCTTTGGGCTCCGTTCGCCGCCAGGAATGCCCGGTACATCCTGGAGGAAAGCGTCGAACCAACTCAGGAACTCTGCGTTGCTATCGTCTTGTGGGAAGATGTGCCGCGAGTGCAGAAGCAAGGCAAGGCTTGCTGCGCATGACCGTGACGCTTGCGCCCGACCCGGGCGGAAACATGGGCCGGCAGGTCTATTCAGTACAAATTACCCCGTTGAAATAACGGCCAAGCTGTCAAGCCGCTAGGCGGTTGTCGCGGTCAAAAGCTCATTCACCTGCTGGAACAGGCGCGCCCGGTCGGTCGGATCCATCGCTATGATCTGCACTCCAACGCCGTAATTCTCACGAATATTGCGCACGATCGCTCGGCACCGAACCTGCCCCACCGGAAGATCCAGCAGAATTTGCACCAAACATCGCAGTGGTAGCTTTTCCCTCGTGCGCACCAAAAACCCGCCGATGCCCAGGCTCTCGACGAATGACACGCCGCGCTGCGTGCCCGCCTGCCAGGCTACAACAACACTTTTCGGAGGTTTGACGCGAGGATATTTTCTTTGCTCGGGAGCGACCATAGCAAAGCCCTCAGACGCGAAATTCTATTCGCGTAGGACACGGCGGTCCAGCGAAATCTCAGTCAAACTCCAACCGGGGCGGCCACTGGTCCTTCCCGACCCGGCCGGCGGCAACGTCCGCCAGGTAATAATTCTCCCCACGAATGGGATTACCAGCGAGACGTCGCAGCATGGCCAACTGGCCTACATGCTGCATCGCATCAGCGATGGGGCCCTGTAACAACTTTTCCGGTGGCGCATGGAGCGGACCGGAACTGGCAAGGTAATCGTCAAAAGCTTTCAGCGTTTCAAAGAAGCGCTGCACCTCATCCGGCCACTCTAGCGGCTGCGAATCACGCCACACCTGCTTGCCCTTCGCAATCGAAAGCGCCCAGTCAAACAGGTCCCCGATGTGCGTCAGAATCTGAAGCGGCGTTCGTGCGTTCGCGCCAGCCTGGAAATCAACGTAGCCCTGCGGCGCGTCTCGAACAGTCTTTCCCCCTCGGTAAGCGATTGTAGCCACCGAGTGCCGGAGCAAATCCCGAACGCTGATCGTTTCCTGCGTCATTTGCGCATAACCTAGCAGGTCGTCATGTGGGAAGAAAGCGATTTTCCAAATTTCTTGGAGTGCGGCTCACCTTAACCTCAGTCGCCGAGGTGTGTTTCTTCAGGCGATATTCAGTGCCCGCTTGAATGAACCCTTTTCCGAGTCAATCTTTTTCTGAAGCTGGAGAATCGCGTACAGAACCGCTTCCGGCCGCGGGGGACAACCCGGCACGTACACATCCACTGGAATCACCTGATTGCAGCCCTGCACGATTGCGTAGTTGTTGAAGACTCCACCGGAAGTGGCACAAGCTCCCATCGAAATCACCCACTTCGGCTCGGGCATCTGGTCGTACAGCTGCCGAATCACGGGAGCCATTTTCTGTGACAGGCGCCCGGCCACGATCATCAAGTCCGCCTGCCTCGGGGATGGGCGAAACACTTCGGCCCCGAATCGCGCCACATCGAACCGCGAAGCCGCCATCGACATCATCTCGATCGCGCAGCAAGCCAACCCGAACCCCAGCGGCCAGATGGAACTTTTGCGTGCCCAGTTCACTGCCTTGTCGAGTTGCGTGAAGATAATCCCTTCATCCTGCAGCAGCTTGCCGAAGTCGTCAGGCTTCGTGAGAGTGACGCTTTTCCCCAAGGTTGTTTCCATGTGGCTCTCTCCTCAACCCCTATTTTCGCACACGCCCTTGCCCCGCACAAACGACGCCTCCCAACGATCTCACCGTGACCAAATCCGCCCTACGGGACCGACAGCACCACCTTCCCAAATTGCTTCCCCTGCTCAAGGTAGTTATGTGCCGCCATGCAATCATGCAATGGCAGCACCTTGTCCACGACCGGCTTGAGTCTGCCCTCACCTACAAGTTTCAACACCGTGCGTAGCTCGTCCTTCCTGCCCATGTAGGAACCCAGGATCGAGAGCTGTCGTGTAAACAGAAAGCGGAGATCCAGTTTCACGTCAAATCCCGTCGTCGCGCCGCAGGTGACCAGCCGCCCACCGGGCGCCAGGCTTTTCACGCTGTGATCCCACGTCACCTCGCCTACGTGCTCGAAGACCACATCCACGCCGCGATTATTCGTCAGGCGCTTCACTTCCTTCGACACCGGCATGATCTTGTGATGAATCACTTCATCGGCGCCCACTATCTTGGCCTTCTCGAGCTTCTGATCACTTCCTGCCGTCGCAATCACATGCGCCCCGAAGAATTTGGCAATCTGGATCGCTGCGCTGCCCACGCCACTTCCTGCGGCAAGCACCAGCACGCTCTCCCCAGGTTGAAGCTGCGCGCGATGCACCAGCATATGCCATGCCGTCTGGAAAACGAGCGGAACCGCCGCCGCGTGTGCCCAATCGAGATTTCCCGGATATGGCATGCAGTTGACTTCCGGACAACGCACGTATTCCGCGCAACCCCCGTCAATCATGTAACCGAGGTTCGTAAAGTCGCGGCAAAGGTTATCGTCTCCCGCAAGACATTGCGGGCATTTCCCGCAAGTCACCCCCGGCGCGAGGACCACCTTCTGGCCCACGTGCACCGTGGTCACCTCGGGGCCGACCTTGGCGACTTCTCCGGCTACATCACTTCCCGGAATGTGCGGTAAAGGTATGGCTATGCCGGGAATACCGCGCCGAACCCACAGGTCGAGATAATTAAGGGCGCAGGCATGCACGCGCACGAGGACTTCTCGAGGCCGGAGGTGAGGTTCAGGAACATCCGTATAGCGCAGCACACTCGGATCGCCGTGCTGGTGGATAACAATCGCTTTCACGGGAGACCTCCTTGGACAGGAACTGGCCCGCTTCTGACAACCAGTCAGATATATCGTAACACGATATGTTGGAGGAAACTGACCCGCCTCTCTTATTACAGACGTTACGCCAGCGCGCGCTCGCTGTCCAGATGTCCTAGAATTGACAGACCCTCGAGCCGGCTTTACGCTGAATGCCATGGACCTGTTCGAAGAAATTGTGCGCATGCGGCGAAGCGGCCGCCGCGGCGCCCTCGCCACCATCGTCCACACCAACGGCTCGATACCGAGCTACGAAAGTTCTCGCATGCTTGTGCGGGAAGACGGCTCGACCCTCGGCACCGTCGGCGGAGGCTGCGTCGAAGCCGACGTCTGGGCCGCGGCCAAGGAAGTCATGCAGAAGGAAGCGCCGCGCAAAATGGTCTTCCATCTCAACAACGAAGCTTCTTACGACAACGGCCTTATCTGCGGCGGGACGGTGGAAGTCTTCGTTGAGCCCATCCTTCCTCAGCCGATGCTCTACCTTTTCGGCGGCGGCCACGTTTCTACGGCCGTGGCCAGGGCCGCCCACGGCGTCGGTTTTGGCGTCGGAGTGGTCGACGACCGCGAAGCCTTCGCCAACTCGCAGCGATTTCCGATGGCGCAAGCAATCTTCACCAGCTTCGAAGACGCGATGCAAAAGCTCCAGCCCAACAGTTCCACCTACCTCGTCATCGTCACCCGCGGACACAAGGAAGACATGCGCATGCTCGCCTGGGCCGTTAGAACTCAGGCCCGCTACGTCGGCATGATTGGCAGCAAGCGTAAGGTATTAAGCGTCTACCGCGCCCTCGAAAAGGAAGGCTACCACATGGCCGAATTCGAACGCGTCTATGCTCCCATGGGTCTCGACATTGGCGCTCTCTCGCCCGAGGAAATTGCGGTCAGCATCGTTGCGGAGCTTGTGGCGGTCCGTCGAAACGCCGCCGCCGCGGGTCACAAGAAGTTGAAACTCGAAAGCCCCAGCGCCGTAGAAAAATAGCTTCCCGGGGTAACCCTCTTGAAGGCGGCCGGGTTCGGCGTTAGTATCTCGCTCAATAGCGGATGCCATTCGCCCCCGCATCTCATCCGTCCTTTTCTCACGCTGTTCCAGCAGTTATAGAGGTGGCATCATGCTAGCCGCGGTGATCCTCTCAGGCGGTGCCTCAACCCGAATGGGCTCCCCAAAAGCGCTGCTCCCCTATCAAGGGAGGCCCTTCCTCGAGCACTTGCTCGAAGTCACGCACCATTCGAAGGTTGGTGTCCGTCGCGTGGTATTGGGCGCGCACGCCGAGCCCATCGCCAAGGCCATCCATTTGAACCCAGACGAGATTGTAATCAATCAAGAGTGGGAGCAAGGCCAACTGAGTTCTCTTCAAGCCGCGCTTCGCAGCCTTCCGCCAGGCACCGATGGCATGCTCCTATGCCTGATTGATCATCCCCTCATCAGCAAAGGCCTGGTCGACGCTCTCATCGACCAATTCTATGCGACCAAAGCTCCGGTGGTTCTTCCCGTCTTTCAAGGCCGCCGCGGCCATCCCGTGATTTTTTCTTCCAAGGTTTACGAGGAGCTTGAACGCGCGCCTGCCGAAATTGGCGCCCGCGGCGTCGTCTGGGCCCACACAAAGGAAGTCAGCGAGTACTCGACCGCCGAAGAAGGTTGCGTGCTGAACCTCAATGATCCGGAAACATTTGAACGGGTGACCGGCGCCTCAGACTAACCCGCCCTTAGCGCGGGCTTTTTGCTGGTTCGCCACAGGCGAGGCACGCGAGCGCCCTTCACGGCTCAGGCATTCCTCCCCGAAGCCTTCGGCTCACCGGCTATTTCCCTGCCGCCTGCAGTAGCGCTTCAAGCGCGTCGCGCGCAAGTTGAGCCGCATGATACGAAGCTTCCGGAAGCCCCCCAAGTCCTTCGGACAGCAGCTCAGCCGTTATTTCTCGCAGCCCGGCTGATTCCCTTCCCCGCATGGTCTCAGTGAGCAGCGAGGCGCAAGCGATCGAAGCCGTACACCCCCGGCAAAGAAACCGCGCCTCCCGCACGACTCCGTTCTCAAAAGCCACGGAAAGCTGCAGTACATCGCCGCAAACCGGGTTGCTTACCTCAACCTTCGCTGTCGCCTGTGCTAATTCACCGGCATTTCGCGGATTCCGAAAATGATCGAGCAAAGCCTCGCTAAACATCAACAGAATTATCGCAGCCATCTCCGCGCGAGACAATCGTGTGAACCGCCATTCCGAAGCGAGGAACCTCCTGTCCACCGCACAGGTTTCGTGCGATGAATCCCTTTTCTTTCGCGCCGGCCGCAATTCCACTACTTCTTCACCGGCAAATACCTCTTCTCCATCGAAGCCACCACCACATAGTTCGGATCCACCATTTCCGTCAGGTGCAGCTTCCCAACCTTCGAGAACAGTTCGTAAGCGTCCAGTTCAGAAAGCCCATAATCCCGATGCACCCAGTGCACCATCTCCGTCACGGCGATGCGTACCGCGTCATCTACCGGCCGGTAAATCCCTGCGGTCATCAGTTCATGCTCATTTTCAAAACGCGGCCATCCCGTGCTGTAGCTTTTCACTAAATCAAACTTGAACCGGGCCTTCATCGGCACTTCCACCGCGCTCCCAGCCACTTCGCCGTCTCCCATCGCCGCATGCCCGTCGCCGAAATAAAACAGTGCTCCGCGCACGTTCACCCGCAGATAGAGCGTGTTGCCGGGCGAAACCTCCGGCGCATCCATGTTGCCACCAAACTCTGCGGGAACGATCGAACTCCGCGCTTCTCCGTTCGCTGGTGCCACGCCGATACACCCAAGAAAAGGATGCATCGGAAACTCCACTTTGAAATTCGAATCGAGCGCCTGGAACGTGATCAGCTTCCGTTCCGCATCGATGGGGTAATACCACGCACGCTCAGGCAGCGGCTCTCTTTCGAGCATCGGCGTGTAATGTGTGGAATTCGCCGCCCCAAATCCCGGTCCAAACGTGCCCACTCCTTGCTTGCCGTCCACCTGCAGATCCAGAATGTGCACCACCAGCGTGTCGCCGGGTTCCGCACCGTCGATATAGAACGGCCCCGTTAGTGGATTGTCGATCTTGATATTCGAAAACGGATCCCCGGGTTTCTGCAGGGCGTTGCCGAAACAGTCGAGCGAATTGGCCTCCAGAATCCCTCCAGTCCTGACATGAGCGACCGGTTCGGCAGGGCCAAAGGTCGCTTTCACGTTGTCCATGCCCGCCTTGAACTGCACCACGTTGGCTTGTCCGCCCGGCGAAGTTTGTGCCTGTACGCACAGCGCGAACAAAACCACTACCACCAGCATTGCGAAACGCATTCGACACTCCTTTTTCGTGGAAATGCGGAATGCATTATACTCAGCCGGGCCTCAATGCATGGATAGGAGACCAAAGCCAATGCGAAAGCTTGCATTCGCAGCGATGCTCTGCGTGTTCCTGGGGGCCACCCTTGCCCAAGAAACCGGGCGGTCGCAGGCGCAAACCGAAGTGTGGGGCCGCGAACAGGTATTATCGGCAGTCTCTAAAGTCTCGCGACAAGGAAGCCTATTTGTCGCTGTGGGACGAGGTGTTTCTCGGCTGGCCCTCTTACGCCAAATCGCCTGTGCGGAAGAGGACATTGCGCGAACGTCCGCTCACTCCGGGCCGTCGACAGCTGCACCTTCGAGCAAAGTCAGTACAGGTGTTCGGCGAGACGCCGATGACGTTCTCCAGGTACGGCTGAAGCCGTCCACCAGCGGAAAGGAAGGCGAAATCGTGCTGCGCATTACGCACACCTGGCGGAAAAAGGATGGCGAATGGCGGATTGTTGGCGGCATGTCGTGCAACGTCAACCCGGACGGCATGTGCTGACGATGGGAGCGGAATGAGAACAGTTGTGGCTGCGGTCATCGAGCGCGCGGATCGCCGGCTACTCATCGGTCAGCGTCGCCGCGAAGATTCATCTCCGCTGAAGTGGGAATTCCCCGGCGGCAAGGTCCGAAACGGCGAGAAGCTCGAAGAAGCCCTCGCCCGCGAACTGCGCGAAGAACTCGGCGTCACCTTGACGAAGAGCCGCGAAGTGGCAAGCGTGCGCCACCAATATGGGCACACCCCGGAGGAGTTGGAGATTCACTTTTTCGCCGCCGCAATCGCCGAAACTGAAATAGTGCCGCGGACCTTCGAACAGGTCGCCTGGGTCTTGCCAAAAGAACTGAGCCATTATGATTTTCTCGCCGCCAACCGGGAACTCATCGCCCATCTGGCCACGGGAAGAATCAAGGCTGGAGAAACCTTGGATCTTCCGTGACGTACTCCCCTGGCTGAGGCCAGGGGCTTCTCAGTCAACCGCAGCACACCGATGGAACGCCGTGCCCCGGCCAGGCAGGCCTGGGGTTTCCCTCGATTGCTTCGGCCGGAGCATCCCGACCTCGAAACGAAGGATTGGAAGGAGGTTCTTTGGTCACCATCGCATTTCGCTGCGAGCTGTCGCGGTGGTCGCACCACGTATTGCAGGAGTATATTGGGCAGCAGAAAGCCATGCTGTGACTTTCAACCTGGTTAACGGTGCCTTATCTCCTCCCTGAAGGGCGAGGTTTTACGGCACTACGGATGACCCGCTCCAAACTTCGAGCTTCTAGTGAAGTGGCTGCGGTCCAAAATAGCGGTAGTGGCCGGTTATCTTCCAACTGAATAAAACGTCCTCCATCTTCGGACCTTGCCCGATATTGTGCACAATCATGTAGCGCCCGGTCGCCGATTTTTTCTCCACCACGATGCCGATGTGCGGAACGTTTCCGCCCAAATCCCATGTGACTAGATCACCCGGTGCATAATCGGCCGAGTACCTACTGGCAGGCAGTTCTTCGCCTTTGCGCCTGAAGAAAACCATCAGATTGGGGACGCGCCGGTGATCGATATTCGTGTCGGTGTGAAACAGCATCCAGCGCACGTGGTTAGGGTAGCTCCCGAAATTCGCCTGCATGTCTTCGTGAACCTCCTTTTGGAGGTCGATTCCAACGGCGCGATAAATGCGAATGATTTCGTCCGTACAAACACCGGTATCTGCTGGAACATCGCCCCCAGGATAGGCAATACGCACGTAGGCCGAATTGTAGTGGACCACGTGATGGGTGCGCTCGACGGCTGCGGCGACCAGTCGCTGCGTGAACGCCGCCTGGGAAACGAAAGAAGGATCGACCTGGGCCAAACAGCTTAGCGAAAGAAATAGGCCAGCACCAAGAAGCAACCACACAAAGGACCACGGCGGTCGGCGCATAGAAATTGTCTCTTACTACGATTTGACTGGATTCGGCTTGTCGGGGTCGATGCCCAAATCCTTGATCGCATTCTGTACAGTCGCTTCGCCCACCAGCCCGTCCTGCGCCAGTTCGTGCAGCGTCGCCAGCACAATAAATCGCGAATCCACTTCGAAAAACTCCCGCAACGCCTCGCGGCCCTCGCTGCGCCCAAAGCCGTCGGTACCCAGCGTCGCAAGCCGCCGGGGCATCCATCGCGCCACCATCGCCGGAAGCGTCTTCAAATAATCCGTAGCGGCGACAAACACGCCCTGCTCATCCTGAACGCATTCCTTTACGTAAGGCACGCGCGGGGTATCGTCCGGATGCAGCCGGTTCCAGCGCTCCCCCTCGATCGCATCCATGTATAGCGATTTGTAGCTCGTCACGCTCCACACGTCCGCAGCCACTCCGTAATTCTTCTCCAGGACTTCCTGCGCCCTCAGCGCCTCGTTCAAAATCGCCCCGCTGCCAAATAGTTGCGCTCGCAGTTTCGATTTCTTGTTCGTCGCCGGCCGGAACTTGTACATGCCTTTCAGAATCCCGGCTTCGACTCCTTTCGGCATCGCCGGCATCGCGTACGGCTCGTTCATCACCGTGATGTAGTAGAAGACGTTCTCGCCGTCCTTGTACATGCGGCGAATGCCATCCTGAATGATCACGGCTATCTCGTAAGCGTATGCCGGATCGTAGGCCAGCAGGTTCGGCACGGGCAGCGCCAGCACGTGGCTGTTGCCGTCCTGGTGCTGTAATCCCTCGCCCGACAAAGTCGTGCGGCCCGACGTCCCCCCAAGCAAAAAACCGCGCGTCCGCATGTCCGCCGCGCCCCAGATAAAATCTGCAATCCGCTGGAAACCAAACATCGAATAATAAATAAAGAACGGGATCGTGTTGATTCCATGCGTCGCATAGGCCGACCCCGCCGCGATGAACGATCCTACCGACCCCGCTTCGGTAATTCCCTCTTCGAGAATCTGCCCGTCCTTCGCTTCCTTGTAATACAGCAACGTGTTTACGTCGACAGGTTCGTACTTCTGCCCAACACTCGAATAAATCCCCACCGTCCGGAACAACGATTCCATGCCGAACGTGCGCGCCTCATCCGGCACAATCGGCACAATCAGCTTGCCGATTTCCGGGTCCTTCAGCATTTTCCTCAGCATCGCCACGAACGCCATCGTCGTCGAAACTTCGCGTCCGTCGCTGCCATCGTGAAACTCGCGGAACAATTCATCGTGATTCGCAACGAGCGGCTTCGAACGCACCTTGCGCTGCGGAACATATCCACCTAGCGCCTCGCGCCGCGCCCGCAGGTACTGGATTTCCTCACTGTCTTCCGGCGGGCGATAGAACGGCACATCCGCAATGTCGTGATCGCTCAGCGGTATCCCAAACCGCGACCGGAATTCGCGCAGCTCATCCTCATTCAGCTTCTTCTGCTGGTGGGTGACGTTCTTCCCTTCGCCCGCTTCTCCGAGCCCATAACCCTTGATCGTTCGCGCCAGGATCACTGTCGGACTTCCCCGATGTTCCACCGCGGCCTTATATGCCGCATAAACCTTGCGGGGGTCGTGCCCGCCCAGCCGCAATCGCCGCAGCGCCTCGTCTGGCAGTGGCTCTACCAATTTCAGCAAACGTGGATCGCTTCCGAAGAAAAACTGCCGGATGTAATCGCCTGATGACACCACCAGTTTCTGGTATTCGCCGTCGACCACCTCACCCATTCGCTTAACGAGCAGCCCTTCGGTGTCCCGTTCAAGAATCGGATCCCACTCCGAGCCCCAAAGCACCTTGATCACGTTCCACCGCGCGCCACGGAACGCCGACTCCAGCTCCTGAATGATCTGTCCGTTCCCGCGCACGGGACCGTCCAGTCGTTGCAGGTTGCAATTGATCACGAAAATCAGGTTGTCGAGTCGCTCACGCGAAGCCAGCGTGATTGCACCCAGCGACTCCGGCTCGTCGGTTTCGCCGTCGCCGAGAAACGCCCAAACCTTTGCATCCGTACGCGGCTTCAGCCCGCGGTCCTCCAAGTAGCGGTTGAACCGCGCTTGGTAAATCGCCATCAGCGGACTCAACCCCATCGACACGGTCGGAAATTCCCAGAAATCCGGCATCAGCCAAGGGTGCGGATACGACGAAAGCCCGCCACCCGGCTTCAGCTCTCGTCGGAAATTCTCCAACTGCTGCACACTGAGCCGGCCTTCGAGAAACGCCCGAGCATAGATCCCCGGCGCCGCGTGCCCCTGAAAATAAACCGTATCGCCCTCAAATTGCCCCGTGCGGGCCCGGAAGAAATGATTGAAGCCAACCTCGTAAAGGGTCGCGGCCGAAGCGTACGTCGAAATGTGGCCGCCAATGTTGTGTTCGACGCGGTTGGCGCGAACCACCATCGCCAGCGCATTCCAGCGAATCAGCGACTTGATGCGCCGCTCAAGCGCTTGGTCCCCGGGAAAGAGCGGTTCGAGCCGCAACGGAATGGTGTTGGCGTAAGGCGTGTTCGCGGTAAAGGGCAGGTCGATGCCGCTGACCGTTGCATGGGCGCGAAGACGCTCGAGGATTTCGCGCGCCACGTCGGGTCCGCTCGACAGCAGCACTGAATCGAGCGACTCGAGCCATTCTTGAATTTCCACGTCGTCAATGTGACGTGGTGCAAAGGTATCCTGATCCATGAGAGCGATGGCCTTTCTTTCCCTTGGGCGTGGCGGCACAAGCCAGCCGGACACACACGTTTAGACAAATTCAACGCGCAATGAGTAAGAATACACCCCGTCGTCCACGAATGCACGGCTCGTGCTTCGCGGTCTTGCATGAATTTTTCGATCGCCGGGTCTACGAGGAGCTCAGCCATACAGCATTGGCATCCGGAGGACGAGAATATCACTGTGCTGACGCCGGGGAGGTTGCTCGTTGGTCTGGGAAAGCACTTAGCAGGCGCAACCGGCATGCCATCGTACATCAAGGCTGCCGGTCAAGCCGGGTTCACCCAACAGCGCCGCGAGCGACACTAACTTGAGCTGCATCGGACGGTAGAGGCGTGTCAGCGCCCCGACGCCGGCGAACACCTGGTGTTTTCCGTGACGCAAGAACCATTCGAGGTTCATGACGTCACAAAATCCAACGCTGCCTTTTTGTACACAGTACCAACCCATAGTTTCTTGTCCCTGAACCAACTTTGCGCTCACATGAGTATTGGAGTTTTGGCTGAATGGCGAAAGCTCCTGGGTGTCATTCCGAGGGTGGTCTTTGCCTGACGAATCCCTCTTCGATCGCAACACCGGCCAATGAGGGATCCCTCACCCATTCCGGATGACATCACCGAGCGTCTTTTCAGCAGGTTGCATCCTTTGACTGGCAGGTGCCTAGTGAAATCCCTTGTTGCTTTGTTCGCAGTTTCGCTCGCTCTGCTCTTCCCCCCACTCGCTGACGCACAGAACACCGGACGCATCGAGTGCGCCCGCGGTGACGGCTATATTTATCTCTACAGCTCCATGACCACGCTCGACGTTCGCAGCACGCTTCAGTGCGGCGAAATCGTCCAGATCACCGGCCGCTTCGAAACGTATTACGCCGTGCGCACTGCAAAGGACGAAGTCGGTTACGTTCCCTTCGCTTCACTCGTGGTCCTCAAAGACCTGCCGGGCACCGGCTTGCCGAAAGCCACCTCGCCGTCACGGGAACGAATCTCTTATGACGCGCGCCCTGATCCTCCACCCTCGCCGGTCAATTCCCCCTTTGTTCTCGCAAAAGGCACGCAGGTCCGCCTCAAGGTTCTCAAGACCGTAAACTCCGCTAGCGCCCACACCAGCGATGCCATGGAATTCGCCGTGATTGAGGACGTCCTCGTCGACGGCGTCGTCGTCATCCCCAAAGGAGCCAAAGCCACTGGCGTGGTCGACAGTGTTGAAACGAAAAAGCGCTTCGGTCGCGGTGGCAGCCTCGCTTTTCATATCGCTTCCGTTCGCCTCGCCGACAACGAGCAAGCGCCCTTGCACTGCTTTCAGGAAGTCTCCGGCTCTTCGAATACCTCTGCCGAAGCCGTTCTACCGCTCGCTTCCGGCAAAGACGCCACCATTCTCCAGGACGCCGAATTGATGGCCCTCGTCGACGCTGACATCCAGTTGAAACGCGAAGCTTTTACGGTTCCCGGACTACCCAAGGATGCTCCCGCCACCGCACCCGCTGTCCTGACGCAGTATCCTCAACCACCCCAACCTTAGCACCGGAGTGCCGTCTCCTCGCCACCCGCGCTCCCCTACAGCGTCCTTCCCCCATCCACCACCAAAACTTGCCCGGTAACGAATTCCGCCGTAATCAGATAAACCACCGCGTCGGCAATTTCCTCCGGCCGCCCTGGCCGCCTTAAGGGCGCGCACCGGACGTAGTCCGCTTCCCACTCCGGCGGATCCCCAAGCATGCTGATCGTCCCCGGAGCAATCGCGTTCACACGAACTTTCGGCGCCAATTCCTTCGCCAGCACGCGTGTCAGCATGATGATTCCCGCCTTCGAAATCGAGTGCGGCAGAAACTCCCGCCACCCCAACAACCCTCCAATGTCCGAGAAATTGATGATGACCCCCCGACCCGAGCGCTCCAGATAAGGCGCCGCCGCTTGTGAGCAAAAAAACGGTGCTTTGAGGTTTGTATCCAGCGACGAATCCCACCGCGACTCGGTCGTTTCTCCGAACTTCGTTCCCAGAAAGTTGGCCGCGCTGTTCACCAGAATATCCAGCCGCCCAAACTGCTGCGCGACGTCCTCGAAGAGTTTTTGAATCATCGGAACGCCGGTAAGCTCGGCCGAAAACGAAGCCGCGCGCCGCCCTCGTCTTTCAATCTCGCCGACCACCTCACGCGCCTCGTTCGCCGATTTGCCATAATGCACCGCTACATCGGCTCCCTCATCCGCGAGCCGCAGCGCCACCACACGTCCCA
>Ga0310909_10001540_pt1 | contig 13626 bp, 18 predicted proteins | sample GREbulkMGT000H_FD_203449 | JGI IMG/M metagenome (GOLD analysis project Ga0310909, IMG submission 203449) | Lab enrichment of tropical soil microbial communities from Luquillo Experimental Forest, Puerto Rico - GRE.bulkMG.T000H | ecosystem: Environmental > Terrestrial > Soil > Tropical forest >... | reverse complement strand
ATGAGGTAAGCGGCGACAGGCTGCCCACCCTTGAGACTCGGGTGGAGACGGAACTCGCGCTGCAACCAAGAGAGCTTTGCCAGCCCCATCATGAACAGCCCGAACAGGATGACGACCGGGCCGCCGAGCAGATTGGCCTCGTAGCGATAGGACAGCAGCAACTGCCCGAGCGATGTTGCGCTCGCCCCGAGGATGACGAATACCGTCGAGAAGCCGAGCACGAAGCACATGCTGAGGCGCAGGGCGACAAGTCTTCCTTCTGGCTCGCCCGATGCGGTGAGGGTGTCGCCCGCCACGTAGGAGACGTAGCCGGGAACCAGGGGAAGCACGCAAGGGGACAGAAACGAGACGATCCCCGCTCCGAAGCTCGTCAGCAGACCGATGCCCGAAAGCCCGCTCATCGATCTCGGTTTCCTTCGCTGCCCGTTTGCGCGTGCATCGTTTGCTCGACCAGCGATACCATCTCCTGGCCGTCCCATTCGGCGGGACCCATCTTGCGGGCGATCTCGCGGCCCTGGCGGTCGATCAGCAATGTCGTCGGCACCCCCGGAATGACGAGAGTGCGCGACCCCTTGCCCGACGGATCGACGTAGATCGCGAGCTTTTCGAACTTGAGCTCTTGATAGAAGCGCTTGACGGGTGCCACGCCCTCGCGGTCGATCGACAGCGCGATGACGAGGAAGTCCTTGCCGCCGAGCCTCGCCTGCAGGCGATCGAGCGTCGGCATCTCCTTGCGGCAAGGGACGCACCACGTCGCCCACACGTTCAGCAGCACCACCCGCCCCCCGAAATCGCCGAGGGTCAGTTCATGCCCCTCTTCATCGGCGAAGTGAATTTCGGGGAGATCGCGCGGCCGATCGAAGACCGAAAGCTCAAGGGGTTTCACCGAGTCGGGAGAGCCGCCGGCTTCCACTGCCGGAGCGGGTTCTCGGACGGCGCTTGCCGGGGAGAAGGCCTGCCGACCGTACTCGTAACCCAGGACCAGCAGCACGATGGCGCTCCCCGCGACTGCGGCCAATGTCGTCAGTCTGCGCATCGGATGGCCTGCCATCTCCGCTACTTCCGGCCTAAACGGTCGCCGCCCGAACCCGCTGGGAGATCGGCCCGCAACCGCGCGACCAGCGGCAGCATTGTCCCGTCAAGGGTCTCCGGTGTCATCGGACCAACCTGCTTGAAGGCGATCCGGCCTCGTGCATCGACGACAAAGGTCTCCGGCACGCCGTAAACCCCCCAGTCGATCGCGACCCGCCCGCCGATGTCGGCCCCGGTGCGGGTATAGGGATCACCCATCCCATCGAGCCAGCGAGCCGCATCATCGGGCTTGTCCTTGTAATTGAGGCCATGGATTGGGACCGTGCCCTGCGCTTTCAGCCGCATCAGCACGGGATGCTCCTCGCGGCACGCGACGCACCAGGATGCGAAGACGTTGACCAGCGAAACCTCGCCTTTCAGATTGCTCGACGATAGGCCGAGACTGCGGCCCTTGACCGAGGGCAAGGCGAAATCCGGGACCGGCTTGCCGATCAGCGGGGACGGCACGAGCTTCGGGTCGCGTCCGAGGCCGAGCGCGAACGCCACGAGCAGAACCAGGAACAGCGCCGCTGGTCCGAACAGAAGCAGCCGAGACCATCGGCGAGGGTCCGGCGAGCGGGCCGCAGCCTCGGTCGCCGTTGCAGCAGGCATCTTCCGGATCGCCATGCCGCTAGATAGTCGCATAGACCTTGGGCGGGCTGCCCTTCACGATCTCATAGACCGTTAGTCGGTCAGGCTTTTCGCCAGGCATGCCGGGAGTGCCCGTCGGCATCCCGGGGAGCGTGATCCCGGTAATCTGGGGTTTTTCCGAGAGCAGCCGGTTGATGACCTCGATCGGAATGTGACCGCCGACGACGTAACCGGCCATCAGTGATAGGTGGCAAGGCTGGAGACTGTCTGGGATACCGTATTTCCCGCCCATTATCGTCAGATCGTTGGTCGGGATGACCTTTACCTCGAACCCGTTGTGGCGCAGGTAATCGGCATAGCCCTCGCAGCACTGGCATTCCGGGTTCTTGTAGAGCGTGACGTTGCCGCGATTGGCGACGGGCTTGGCGTTTGGTGAGAAAAGACCCGTCACTCCACCGATCGCGGCTGTGCCACCAACCGCGCCGGCGACGCTTATCAGGACCGTACGACGGCTCAGGAAGGATGCTTTCATGATGGTGATCCCTTCGGTCAGCACTGGTGTTTGATGAAGGAGCTGATCTCTTCCGGTGAGGCAAAGAACACCGAGGCGCGGTCGCCTTGCATTCCGGCCGGCATCAGGGTCGGCTTGCCGGGGAGAGGTCCGGTGCTGCTGGAATCCGTTTTGAAACGGAGATTGGCCTCCCAGAAATCGGCGGTTTCCCCATCCACCGTCATCACGTGGTAAGTGTCGTGGCAGTACCGGATCGCCTCGACCTGGCGATCGGTTCCGAGCTTCTTGAGATCCTGAAATCCCGAGGCCATCGCGGGCTCGGCAGCATGGCCGGCGCTCGGCGTCTTTAGAAACGCGATCAGGTCGGCGCGTTGCCGGGGGTCCGACATCCCCGGAAAAATCATGCGGTTTTGCGGAACGAGGCTCTTGGGTGACTTGAGCCACGCGTCGAGTGAGTTCTCGTCCCAGACAATGTCCGATGATTTGAGTGCCGGCGAGTAACGATCGAAGCTGCCGACGCTGCCCGCCTTGCGGCCCCAGATTCCGGCGAGGCTCGGTCCCGTCATGTTTTGGTCGGGCTTCAGCGAATGGCAGGCGATGCAGGCGCGGAACAGGGCCGCTCCCTTTTCCGCATCCCCGGCCGCCGTCGCCGGAGCAGCCGCCGCCGGTAACAATGCGAGTGATGCCAGAACGGCGGCGCGTATCGCGTGCATATCACTCAGGCCACCCGAATGACGCTCATCATCCCGCCCTCCTGGTGGTCGAGGATGTGGCAATGGAACATCCAGTCGCCGGGGTTGTCGGCAACGAACGCGATCTCGGCGCGCTCGCGCGGCGGGATCAGCACCGTGTCGCGCCATTCGCGATATTTCGTGCGCGCGCCGTTGCGCGTGATCACGCGGAATGAGTGGCCGTGAAGATGCATCGGGTGGTGCCACGCCGTCTGGTTGTCGATTGCGAGGACATACGACTTGCCGCGCGCGAGCGTCAGGACCGGTTTCATGTGGCGCATGTCGTCGTTCATCATCGCCGTGCCGTTGATCGCCCACATCGAGCCGCCCATCATCCCCATCCCGCCCATCATGCCGCCGCCCATCCCCATCCCGCCCATCATGCCGCCGGTCAGGGTCACCTCGTGCCGTTGGGCGTTTGCGAGATCGGGCTCAGGCACCGGGTTGGGCGGCAATTTGGCCGGTGCGGCGAGGGGTTGTGTTGTGAGCGGTTGCTCGCCGCTGTAGGAGATCTCGACGAGTTTGTATTCGAGCCCCTTGTAAAACGTGTCGAGCACCGCCGCCGATCGGCCGGGCTTGCCGGCTATATCGAGAATAAGGTCGGTCCGCATCGCCGGTCCGAGCACGACTCGCCCGCCTTCCGGCGCATGCGGCTCGACCGGCTGCCCATCGAAGGCCACGACGAGCGGGTGATGGCCCTTGAACTCGAGCCCGAAGACCCGTGCCGGCGCGGCATTGATGAGCCGCAGGCGAATACGTTCGCCGGACCGGACCGGGAAACGATCGGGAACGCGGCCATTGATCGTGACCGTGTTGCCGATCCGGCCCGACATGCTCATTTCCATGCGGTTGCCAAAGCCGCCCGCGATCGAAGCGTCGTCATTCAGGCGAAAGTCGCCGAGGACCCAGACGACATCACGATCCACCGGTAGTGGCTGGGGTTCCTCGATGATCAATGCACCCATCAGGCCGCGCCCGACCTGCTCGGCGCTGTCCGCATGCGGGTGGTACCAGTAGGTGCCGGCATCCGGCGGCGTGAATTGGTAGGTGAAGCTATCCCCCGGCTGGATCGGCGGCTGGGTCACATAGGGCGCGCCGTCCATCGCGTTCGGAATACGCAGGCCATGCCAATGGACCGTGGTGTCCTGCGCCAGCCGGTTCTCGACGCTGACCCGCAAGGATTCGCCCTGGCGCAGCCGGATCTCCGGCCCGGGGACGCTGCCGCCGTAGCACCAGACGACGGTCCGCGGATAAGGATCGGGGGTGATCCGCACGCGGCCCTCGGCTGCGATCAGGGTCTTCTCCGAGGAAGCCGTGGCGTGGACCAGACCCGGCCGCAGAATGGACGCAATCGCGGCGCCGCCGCCCGCCGCCAGCAGCGATCTCCGGGAGGGCCCAGAACGGGCGATCGTCACCCCGTTCCGAGTCATTTCCGGCGGGCTCCCGCAACCAGGTCCTTGAGGCTGGAGAGCTCGATCGCGCCTGGGACGATCTGGTCCCCGATCACGAACCCCGGCGTGCCGGTGATATCGAGGGCCTCTGCGAGAGCGTGATTCGCCTTCAGCGCCGCGTCGATCTGCGGAGAGGACATGTCGCGTTTCAGGCGATCGACGTCGAGCCCGACCGCGCCCGCGACTTGATAGACCGTATCCTCGGTGATTTGGCCAGACGCGGCCATCATCGCGTCGTGAAATGCCTCGTATTTGCTCTGACGATGCGCCGCCAGCGCGGCGCGGGCAGCCGCAACGGACACCGAGCCCAGGATTGGAAACTCCTTGTACGCGATGCGCAGCTGATGATCCCCAGCGAGCAATTCTTTGAGCCTCGGCTGCACCTGCTTGCAGTATGGGCAGCGGTAGTCAAAGAATTCGACGAGCGTCACATCGCCTTTTGGGTTGCCGCCGACCGGCGTCCCCGGCTCGTCGAAGATCTCGCTACGTCGCGCGATCAGAGCCTGCTGCGCCTTCTCGCCGGCCTCAGTCTTGACTTTCTCCTCGGCCGCCCGGATCGCCTCGATCAGCACGTCAGGATGCTGCAGCAGATAGTCGTGAATGATGCTTTCGATTTCTCGGCGCTGCTCTGGAGCACGCTCGGCAGCGCCCGCCGGCCGCAAGGGCACCGCTGCGACGGCGACGCAACACAGCGTCAACGTCCCGACCGACATGCGGAACAACATGACAAGGGTACTCCACTCAGAAAGGGTACCGATAAGCGGGAGGCACCGGCGTGAGACGCGCCGATGACGCTCAAACTTCAAAGATTTGCAGACGCGCTGAGGCTCAGACGCGCCCGGTCGTCTTTACGAGTGGAGGAAAGCCCGCGGTGGGCGGGGATCGGGGGCCGACGCTATGCCCGTGACGATCGCGTCGGCAGACGTCGGAAAAACGGCCGCCGGCCTCGGCTCAAAGGTCGTGCTTTGCGGTGGCAGCGCGGGAATCGTCCAGCAGGACATAGTCATGCAGCTCGGAAGCGACCTGTGTTGCATGTCGGGATCGCAGCCGCTGCAAGGGCTGCCGGCGCTAGAGCCTGCCTGTCCCGGCCCTTGCATCTGGGCCGCCATGGCGGCATTTGACACGACCTGACCGGCCAAACCCAGCGCGAACGCCAGGAGCAGCATGAGTACGCGCGACCGGCTGACGAACAACCCCAGCATGCCCGATCAACATAAGACCGGCCCCGAGAGTTGCCAAGCCATCCGCATGCCGGCCTCGGTCACATCTCCGTCGGTGGCTTCCGGTACTTGGCGAGCGTTGGCAGCCCCGCTCAGTCGTTGGCGGAATATTTGCTCGGGATCTCCCTGCTCTGCAGCGTTCTGGCGCCGCGTGGTGCTGGTATTGCTGATCCTATCGCTCTACGGCTTCAACTCGCCTCGCGTGTTCGCTGATACCCGAAACGAGGCGCCCGGGAGTTCGCGCACCGACGATCACGTCCACGTGACCGCCCCCAGGGCGGGCGATACCCTCCTGATCACGCTCCGCATTGACCCCGGTTATCACATCAATGCGAACCCGGCCTCAGACGATTACCTGATCCCGACGAGCGTCGCATTTGCGGGCCCGATTCCCGAGCGCATTGTCTATCCGCCCGGGATACCCTTCAAACCGGCATTCGCCGATGACCCCATCAATGTCTACGAAGGCACCGTCGTCGTCGCGGCAACCTTCACGACGGGAGTGCTCGATCGCGCGCATGGCCTCGGCTTCACGGTTACCGCACAAGCCTGCACAAAGGAGATCTGCCTCCCGCCAAACGATATTAGCGCACGCGCAACCTGGTGAAGCGCCTGTCACGTCATCGGTCGACCGGGACGTGCTTCGCACGCGTGTGGGCGGTGAGGCGCGCCGCGCTCTACCTCATCATTGCCGCTGCGGGGAACCTTGTTTGGGAAGCCGGTCAGATCCCGCTGTACACAATCTGGTCGATCGGCACGACGCGCGAGATCTTTGTCGCCGTCACCCATTGCACGGGCGGAGATGTCTTGATAGCGACGGCCACTCTGCTGTTCGCCGCGCTATTCGCGTGCCTTCTCGGGTGGCGCCCTTTCGGTTACCCCATGGCTGCTACCGCGACAGTTCTCGGAATCGCTTACACGATCCTGAGCGAGTGGCTGAATGTTGCGGTCTGGCACACCTGGTCCTATAGCCCGGCAATGCCCGTGCTGCCCTGGCTTAGCACCGGCCTTGCGCCGACGTTGCAATGGCTTGTCGTGCCAGCATCGGCTTTCGCAATCAGCGGAATGCGAAAAAGGGACGGGGCATGATACGCGCCCGGAGTGGCATTTACAGAATCCGAACCCGGCCCCGGAGCAACTACCTCATCCGCGCGACCATTGCACTTGCCGGCCGCGAGGCGGAACGGATCGTTTGTTCGGTAGCGGCATTCTTCAAACCGGCGTTCGCCGAGCAACCGATGACGTTACGAAGGCGTCGTAGTGGTCGCAGCACCGTCCAGGTGAACCTGATTATCGGATCGCTTGCCGCCAGGTACACACCGCAGCGAAGACCGTTGGCACGGGAGGATGGCCAATACCGACACTGTCGGGTGATCTGATGCAGATCGCACGCTCGTCGCCCTTGACTCCGGACCATACTACGGACCCCACATATGGAGCCGGAAAAGTCCAGTCATGCCGGCACTCACCATCGCCAGAGCCGCGCGGGAAGCGGGCGTCAACATCGAGACGATCCGCTTTTACGAGCGGCGGGGCCTGATCGAGCGTCCGCTGAAAGGCGAGGGCTATCGGGTCTATTCGCGCGATCATGTCGCGCGCATTCGGTTCATCAAAGAGGCGCAGCAGATCGGGTTCTCGCTTGCCGAGATCAATGAACTGCTCGCGCTCCGTGCCGATCCGAACGCCGATTGCTCCGCGGTCCAACAACAGGCGATCGCGAAGCAGCAGGAAGTCCGCCGCAAAATCGAGCAGCTTCGAGAGATCGACGCGGCGCTCGAAACCCTGATTGCCGCCTGTCCGGGTCAGGGCGCCCTGCAATGCTGCTCGATTATAGACGCCCTGAACCATCGGCCGAGGACGCCAGCCCAGGCCGCGGAAGGCCCGCCCACACGATCACGTAACCGGAGCAACGCATGAAGACAGCGACTTTCACGATTGAGGGGATGCACTGTGACGGATGCGCCTCGACCATTAAGGCCCTGCTGGACCGCCAGCCGGGCGTGCAGATGGCGACGGTGTCGTTCGCCGACCGTCAGGCACTCATTCTCTACGACCCGACCGCGACTGACGAGAATCGCCTTGCCGCCGCTATCGAGAAGCCCGGCTTTCGGGTCGCCGGACCGCAACCGCCACGACTCTAATAACCCCGCAGGATTGATTTCGAAATGAGCATTGCAAACATTGAGCCCGCGGCTTCCCAGCTATGGAACGAGGAACCCGCAACCCGCCCGGATCGGCGCAAAATCCGTGCCCGGATCGGCGGTCTTCATTGTTCGCTGTGCACCGGCACGATCGAGAAGGCGCTTGGCCGCTTGGCCGGGGTCGATAAGGTCGCGGTGAGCCTCACCCACGAACAGGCGCTCGTCGAATACGACCCGAAGGTCGTGCGACCCGAAGAACTACTCGGGACGCTCCGCGACATCGGCTACACGATCCACGACCCGCGCAAGCTGCGGCCCTTCGAGGAAGAAGAGCGCGAGCTTGTTCGCGAGGGCAACCGTTTCGTTCTCGCCGTGGCGCTAAGTGTCGCGTCCATCCCGATCATCGCCGATCCGCAAATAGGCTGGATCGGCTTTCTGCCGGCACTCGTATGTCTGAGCCTCGGCGGACTCGTGTTCCTCGTGTTGCGGTCGAAAAGCCTCCTCGCGGCCACCTCCGCCTTCGGCGGCTTGGCCGTCATGGCGGGCGGTCTGCTTTATCTCAACTTCGCAGGCTATTTGGCTACGGCTGCTCCGTGGGTGGTCGGTGCCCTGGCGTTGGCGCTGGTCTTCGGCGTCGGGCGGCACATCCTCTACATGGCCGTGCAGGCGCTGCGGCGCGGCATCCTCAACCAGCATGTGCTGTTGGAGATTGGGGCATTCGCCGGGATTGCCGGGGGCGTGATAGGCCTCGTGCTCAACCGACCCGAATATCCAACCGCGCAATTCTTCGCGGTCTCGGTCATGGTCGCCACCTATCACATCTTCTCCGAGTGGCTGTCGCTGATCGTCAAGACGCGAAGCTCGCAAGCGGTGAAGCGGCTGCTCGATCTGCAACCCGAGATCGCGCGTGTCGTGCGCGGCGACCGAGAGGTCGAGCTGCCGATCGAACAGGTCGGGCAGGAGGATCTCGTTCGGGTTCGCCCCGGCGAGCGCATCCCGGTGGACGGCACGGTGGTCGGTGGGCATTCCGGGGTCGATCTATCGCTCGTCACGGGCGAGTCCTTGCCCGTCGCCAAGGCCAAAGGCGATCCGGTGATCGGCGGCTCGATCAACGGCACCGGCACCTTGCTGGTCAGGGTCACGGCGGTCGGCGAGGAGAGCTTTCTGCAGCAGATTGTCCGACACGTCGAGGACGCACGCGCCCTCAAGCCCGGCCTGCTGCATCTCGTCGATCGGGTGCTGCGCGTCTACACGCCGGTCGTGCTGGCGGTCGCCGTGTTCGCCGTGATCGGCTGGCTCGTCGGCTCCTGGCTCGGGACGGGACAAGTCGATCTCGAACGTGCGGTCTTTGCCGGTCTCAGCGTGCTCGTGATGGGCTACCCATGCGCGGTCGGCATCTCTGCGCCGCTGTCGATTGTGCGCGGAGCCGGGCAGTCAGCCGAACGCGGCATCCTGATGCGAACCGGCGAGGCCTTCCAGGGCTTCCGGCTGGTCAAGCAGATCGTGTTCGACAAGACCGGCACGCTGACCGAGGGCCGGCCCACGGTGAGCGAGATCGAAACGCTCGATGTGGGCAAGACCGAGCTTCTCTCCCTGGCCGCTGCGGCCGAAGCCTCGTCCGAGCATCCGCTCGCCCAGGCGGTCGTGAAGACGGCATTCGAGCGCGGCGCGGCTCTGCCGGAGGTTGAGGCGTTCGACGCCTATCCCGGCGAGGGCGTCGCCGCGCGCATCGGCGGGAAGGAGGTCCTGGTCGGCAGCCCGCGTTTTCTGGCCGGTCGTGGCGTCGGATTCGCGCAGCTGCAAGAGCGGATCGAGACGCTCGAGGCCGCCGGGCGGACGGTCATCGCGGTGGCCCGCGACGGCTGCGCCCTCGGGTTGCTCGCGCTCGGTGACACGCTGCGCTCGGACGCGGCCCAGGCGGTCGCCGCGCTCCGCAAGAGCGGTCTCGCGACCATCCTCATGACCGGCGATAATGAACGCGCCGCAAAGCGGATCGCCCACGAGGCCGGCATCGATGACGTCCATGCCGGGGTGCTCCCGCAGAACAAGGCCGGGATGATCCGAAAGCTGCAAGAGCATTCTCACGTCGCGATGGTCGGCGACGGCATCAACGATGCGCCCGCCCTAATGCAGGCCGATGTCGGCATCGCAATGGGGGGCGGCACCGACATCGCGATCGAGTCGGCGGACATCATCATCCTGTCGAACCGCCTGACGGCGGTGCCGGTGGCGCGCGAGATCAGCCACCGCAGCTACGTGAAGATGGTCCAGAACATCACGCTGGCCTTCCTCTTCAACGGGATCGGTATTCCGGTCGCGGCGACCGGGCTGATCTACCCGGTATGGGCGATGGTGGCGATGGCGGTCAGCGTGACGGCGATCTTCATCAACTCGCTGTGGGGCCGTCCGCGCGTCTTCACCGACGCGATCCAAAGCGTCGGACGGCCGGTTGAGAGCGGGGTTCCGCAACCCGCGTGACCTGAAGAAAGGATTCAAGAAAATGAGCGATCATCGTTCATCGGCTCGCGCAACGCTTTTGGTTTTCGCCGCGCTACTGGTTCTCTCGGGCGTGCCCAGCCAAGGGCTTGCGGCAGAGGCGTCGGCAGCCGTTGCTGACACGAAGCCGTCGCCGAAAGTGGTCGACATTCCGGTCGATGGCATGGCCTGCGTCGCATGCGCCGCGAGCGTCAAAAGTGCCGTGAAGGCGCTTCCCGGCGTGGTCGGTGTCGAGGTCAATTTGGAGAAGCGAAACGCTCGGGTCACATACTTCGCCAGCCTTCTGACCCCGGATCGCATCGTCGCCGCGATCGACAAGCTCGGCTATACCGCCGGAATGCCGAAGGACGCGCCGTGACGCTTGAGCAGTTCTTGCAACCGCTGAGCACCGGCCTCAGTCACAATCCGCTCACCGCTTTCGGGATCACCTTTGTCGGCGGCATCGTCGCGAGCGCGGTGTGCCCGTGCACCGTCCCGATGGGGCTCGGCGTTGCAGGGCTGGCAGGGGCCTCCCAGGTCCGTGCCCGGTACGGCGGGCTGCAGGTCTCGGCGGCATTCTTCGCCGGTATCGTCATCAGCCTCACCGCCTTGGGCGGCGTGGCAGGACGGCTCGGGGCGCTGGCGACCGAGTCATTTGGTCGAAATTGGGCGCTCGGGATGGCGGTTCTCTCGCTGGTCGCGGCGGCGCTCGCGCTGTGGTGGCCGCGTATGCCGATCGACCGGCTCACCGCTTGGCGAAGACCGGGCGTGGTCGGGTCGTTCGCCTACGGTGTCGTGTTCAGTCTCGGCACATCCATCGCGCCGTTCCTGCTGCTGCTGACGATCGCTGCCGCCGAAGGCCGACCCGAGATCGGGTTGATATTGGCCTTCATCTTCGGTCTAGGACGCGGTTTGCCTTTTCTGCTCGCCGGCATGGCGGGCAGCGTCATCACGGGTTTCACCCGGCTCGGCCTGCGGAGCCGCACGATTCAGGTCGTAAGCGCGGCAGCGCTGCTGACGGTCAGCGCGTATTACGCCAACGTGTTCGCGGAGTTGAAGTAGATGGCGCAGGAGCCGGCCGGTGGCGAACTGTCCGAGATCGAGTTCTCGGTCCCGTCGATGGTGTGCGTCGGCGGCGCCGATAAGATCCGCCGGAAGCTGACTGCACTTCCCGGTGTCGAGGCCGTGAAGCCCCGGCTGCGGCGGAAGCGCGTGCGGGTGCGTTTCGACCCCTCGAAGGTCGAGGATGCGCTAATCCGTGCTGCGCTCGACGCGGCGGGATATCGCACCGCGCGGATAAGCGAGTAGTAAGCGCAAAGCACCGCTGGGCATGGACCGTTACGACAGCTTGGTTTTTCTCCCGTTTAGCCGACCGCTATCCGGACTCCTCGCCTTGCCAAGCCTCGCGGCTTTCTTTCACAAGCAGGACGACGATCGCCAGGGAGGCGACGCCATCGACCCACCACCAGCCCGGCATGAAAAACTGTACGAGCAGTCCGATTATGACGACGCCGGAGAGATAGCCACAAGTGATCGACTCGACGGCATCGGCGCGGAGCGCGCGGCTTCCGATCTGATCGGCAACTCGTATTTTGGCGCTCGCGAGCCACCACATGACCGGGATCGCCAGAACGGCAATCGCCAAACCCGGTGTCGAGAACTCCTGACCCTCGCGCCTCCACAGACTATAGGCGGCGCTCACGATCACGTAGGCGGCGAGGGCGAAGAGGAGTGCGCTGCCTATTTGGCTCGCCCGATGCTCGACCTGCTCGGAAAACTTTATCCCCTGGCACATCTCGGCATGAAGCCGCCACAGCAGGACAGCAGCCGAGGCCAGCTCGATCAGGCTGTCCGCCCCAAACGCGATCAGCGATAGGCTGTGCGCTGCGATGCCGGCGCCGATCGCCACCGCCGCCTCGATCAGCATCCACGCACCGGTGATCCATTCAAGGCGGAGGGCTTCGCTGACGAGATCGGATCGTAATGGTTGTGCAGCCATCAGAATCCCAACTTGCCTGATCTCGGGATATTCCTTGCCCGCCGACGTCCGACGTGGGAACATAACAACATGCGTGCTCATATTGCTACGATGCCGGTCCCGACTCCATTGCCGGAACTGGCGGACGGGCAGATTGCCGAACTGGCGGATATTCTGCGCACGCTCGGCGAGCCGACACGGCTGCGCATCCTCCTTGCCTGTTTAGCCCAGCCGGCCTCGGTCGGCGAGATCGCGGCGCGGGTCGATATTCCCCGCTCGCTCGTCAGCCATCATCTGCGGATGTTGCGGGCAAGCTGCTTTCTGAGGTCGAAGCGCAACGGCAAACAGATCATCTATTCGCCGGCTGATGACCGTGTGCGTTGCATCCTGGAAGATCTGGTCGAGCACGTCGCCGAACGGCCCGACGAGACGGAGCACGAGCAGACGGTTCAACACGAGCTTCGTGAAGTGCCCAATCGCGACAAGAGGCGGGCATGAGCAGCACGCAGCAGGTTTTTGCAGCTGGGCCGCCCGTATCGTTCCAAGGATCGCGGTGGCCGCGCGGATACAGCCAACTGCACGGCGCGGATCTCAGATGGGCGATCGCCTTTGTGCTGCCCTATGCGGCGGTGTTCTTCGTCTTTGTAGTCTATCCCTTCGGCTATGCGCTGTGGATGGCGGGCAGGCCGGCGCTTTACGCCGAATTGATCGCAGATCGGTCCTATCTGACGGCGGTCGTCAACACCCTGCTGTTCGTCGGCATCGGCGTGAACGTGAAGATGTTCCTGGCCTTGCTGCTGTCCGGCTTCTTCCTGCGCCCGCGCTGGTGGATCAAGGCGTCGCTGGCCGTTTATGTTTTGCCGTGGCTGATCGCCGCGGCACAGGCCGGCGTGTCGTTTCATTGGATGCTGCAGCAGGAGGGTTTGGTCAACGGCGTATTCTCGGCGTTATTCGGGTTCGACGGTCTGATGTGGTTCAACGATCGCTGGCTGGGGCTCGGATGGAACATCGCCGTTTACATCTGGAAATGGATGCCGTTCTGGACCCTGATCTTCATCGCTGCGCGCATGCGGGTACCCCGGGACATCTATGATTCGGCGGAAGTGGACGGGGCAATCGGGATCCGCCGCTTCGTCCATGTCAGCTTCCCGCTGCTGGCGAACCTCTACCTGCTCTGCACGTTGCTTTCGACTCTCTGGGCCATCGGCGACTTCACGACCGTCTATCTTGTCTCGGGCGGCGGGCCGGCCAGCTCAACGGACGTGCTGGCGACCCTCGGCTTTCACTACGCCTTCGATCTCGCCAACCCGGCGCTCGGCATCGCGGCTGCGATGTCGGCCTTGCCGGTGCTGATCCCGATTGTGATCCTGTTGATGCGCAAGCTTCAGACCAGCGAGGTGGAGCTGTGAGCATCACCTCGGCACTGGCACAGCCGATGCGCCGGCGTTATCGGCTTC
>Ga0310909_10001532_pt1 | contig 13663 bp, 8 predicted proteins | sample GREbulkMGT000H_FD_203449 | JGI IMG/M metagenome (GOLD analysis project Ga0310909, IMG submission 203449) | Lab enrichment of tropical soil microbial communities from Luquillo Experimental Forest, Puerto Rico - GRE.bulkMG.T000H | ecosystem: Environmental > Terrestrial > Soil > Tropical forest >... | reverse complement strand
CGTCGGTGAAACCACCGCTCCTTGGGGTGTGCCAGCCTCACTCGACGTCCACTCTCCATCCTCCAGCACTCCTGCCTTCAGCCACTTGCGAATCAGGCGGATCACGCGTAGGTCGGCAACCCGATGTTCGATGAAGCGCACCAGCCAATCATGGCTGACCGTATCAAAGAACGATCGGATGTCGACGTCCAAAATCCAGTTCACCTGCGTGTGGGAAATCCCGACGGCGAGCGCATCCAGCGCATCGTGCTGGCTGCGCCCCGGTCGGAACCCGTAACTGAACCCCAGAAAGTCTGCCTGGTAGATCGCGTTGAACACCTCCACCACCGCACGCTGGACGATCTTGTCTTCCAGCGAAGCGATCCCCAGCGGCCGTTGCCGTCCATCCTCCTTCGGAATGAACTGCCGTCGCGAGGGCAGCGCCCGATAGGCGCCGCGATGAACGCGTCCATGTAGATCGACAAGATTGGCTTCGAGGTTCTGCTCATACTGTCGCCACGTCCACCCATCCACTCCAGGCGCCGCATCCCGTTTGAGCCAGGAAAAGGCTGCCCGCAGCAAATCGACATCCACGTGGTGTAACAGAGCGGTGAACCGTTCCTTCTTCTCTGTCTTGGCTCGCTCGCGTACACGATCAAGTCCCGGAAACACACTTCCCCGGCTCAGTGTCCGGCGCGTGCCGTGCTTGACCGCGTTCCCCTCGGCCCCCTCCCTTCGCTCCGCCGGCTCCGCTGCCGATCCTTCGGCATTGTTCGCCGGCTTCCACGCTACTTTGGAGAGGTCTGACTTCTCCGGCCCGTGCGTCATCGGCTACGGCTCCTCGCCTTCCCGATACGGACCGCTCCATTCTGCAAGCGGTCGAGCTGGAGATATCCCGGTTCCCGTACAAGGAGCGTCCGTACATGCCAGGGTCTCTGACCACGAGGGATCGGACCGGATGCTCGCGCTGGCGCTTCCGTCCATGTTGCCTTCCACCAATCTAACAGTGTCGGCACCCCTAAATGGGATCTTTCGCGGCTCAATGGCTGGCCTATACGCTCCCCTGCCGACGCTTCACCCCCATCCTCGCGGATGACGGTGCACGGCTCGGGGTCGATGTGGATCGCTACTCCTTCATCGTGGCGGACTTCCACCGCCTACTCCTTGCCGGTCTCCCGGCGCACTAGATATATCCCACGGAAATAAACAAAAACAGACTCTGAAAGTGAAATGTCCGCTTCTGTGGATTTTCGTCTGCGCTGATCATCGGACACTAGCGGTTGAGGGCGGCCGATAAGGAACCTCGCCCGAGCGGCGCATCTCGGCAAGCAGCGCCGACTGTCTGGCCACGAACTCCTGATACTGTCTCGCAAGGCTCCGAAAGCGCGTTTCTGAGTGCAGTCCCTTGAAATCGGGGGAGCGCTCGAGCTCATACCACCAGCCAAATTTCTGTGCGGCGAAAGCCGCCTCGAGCGCCTTCAAGGCACCGTCCGTGTTGCCGAGTAACGCGAGCGCACCGGCGTGAACCGCTGCCACCTCACTATAGGGCTTGTGGTGTTCCAGCCCCTTCAGCATGGAGTCCAGCAGCTTCGCGGCGCGGTCGCGCTCGCCCGAGGCGAGCAGGAGACTCGCGTACTGCACCGCACAGTTCGCTTGTGCATCAGTGCCTCGACGGCTGAGCACAGAATCCCAATCTGGCGTCAGGCACACCTCCAGTGCGCGCAGTCCCCGGCCATAGTCGTGCCGTTCGAGGGCGTCGTCGCGAATCACGATAGAAGGGCAAGGCAGATCCGCACCGTTCAGTATCGTTGCGTTGAGCTTGCCGTGTGGGAGCGCATAGAGCTCGGTGGCTGCGCGCTGCGTCTCACCCAGGTTGATCGCAAGGCAAGTCTTCCACAACGCAGCCCCTATAGGTCTCGCAGCCGGGGGAATTGCGGATAGCACGTCCTGCGCCGCCGCGGTGTCTCCGAGTTCGCGGTACGCCTCCGCCGCCTCCACCCGCATCCAATAGGTCATCGGATCCAAAGCAATCGCACGCTCGTAGAGCTTGACGGCCTCGGCTAAGTTGCCGCGAGCAAACTCTACCTGGCCGAGCCGCGCCAGCGCTGGGTGGTAGGTGGGGTTGACGCGCAGGGCTTCGAGAAAGAGCGCCACGGCTCCATCCACATCGTCTCTCTCCAACCGGCTCAAGCCTTTCATGTAGTGATTGCGCGGTGCGAGTGGGTCGAGCTGCCGCGCACGCTCGATCATGGCGAGCCCATCATCGGTGTGCCCGATATTATCGAGCCACTCGCCGTAGAGCTCGTAGCCCTGGGCGTAGTTCGGGGCGAGTGCGAGTCCTTTGCGGAAATCCGCATCCGTGACGGCATCGAAAGCCTCGCCCGCCCGCCCATTGGCTCGCTCCACCCAGGCTTCCCCGAGCTCCGGATCGAGCGCCAGCGCTTTGTCAACGAGCGACGCGGCTTGCTTCTCGGTCTCGGCGTCCACATCCTCGTCGGGACGCGAAAGCCACCAGAGTAGGCGCAGTCCATGCGCCTCTTCGGCGTAGGCGACAGCGAAAGTAGGGTCGATTTCCGTCGCGCGCCGCAGCCGCTCGATGCCGGCTTTGGCGTCCGCGGTCTTGAAGGTGGATAAGAACGAGCGACCCTCCATGTAAGCAAGGTAAGCGTCGAGCTTTGGTGTGCCCCGCTGGACGCCGTTGCCGGGGCTGGCCTGGAGACTCACAGCCAGCGCATCCGCGACTTTGCCGGAGATTTCATCCTGAACCTCGAAGATGTCGCCCATATGCCGCTCGAAACGCAGCGACCACAGGTCACTTCCCGAGCTCGCATCGAGCAGCTGCGCCGTAACCCGCAGGCGATCCCCAGCACGCTGCACGCTGCCCTCGACGAGATAGCGCGCATTCAACTTGCGACCAATGTCACGCGCGTCCACATCGCGCCCGTGAAACGTGAACGAAGACGTTCGCGCGATCACCGAGAGACTCTTCACCGCCGCGAGGCGGTGCAGCACGCTTTCGGCGATCCCGGTCGCGAGAAACCCATCACTCGGCTCGGCGCTCAGGTTCTCGAAGGGCAGCACGGCCACGGTGTGCGCGGGCAGTGCCGACGCCGGAGGGGCTTCCACGCGCACCGCCGTCATGACCGCTGCGAAGTGTGCGCGCCGCGCGGCATAGGCACCGATCGCTAGCACTGCCACCGCGAGTATCGTGACGACGATCGCGCGCAGGACCGACTTCGACCGCCAGGACACACGGGCCGGCGCGCCACCCGACATTGCACTCGCTGGCAAGCGGACCGTTGTCGATGCCTCCCGTGACAGCAGTTGCCGTACGCGATCTACAAATGCGGATGGCGTCTCCCCACCCGCCAGGCGCGTCCACTGCACCTCGCGGAATTTGTCCGGCACATTCTCTTCATCGTCAGCCGTCTCATCGATCACCACTGGCACGAGAAAGGCCTTATTGGCCATGATCAAATGCGAGCGATCGACGGCGAGCTTCCACTCGAGCCGGAAGTAGCCCTCGGCCCGCTCATGGGTGTGTCTGGAGATGACGGCGAGGAAGAGTGCGCAGGTCTTTATCTGCTTGCGGATCGACTGGTCCCAGGCATCCCCGCCGCGCAGCTCGCTCTGATCGAACCAGACTTCAATCCCAGCAGCCCGCAGAGCGTCGCAAATGCGTGAGGCTGCCTCGGCATCCTGTGAGGCGTAGCTCAGGAATACCGCCCCACTCGGTGTACTCACCCGTTCAGGCAACCGTTCCCCCATCCGCGCCTCTTTATATTGGTGGTGCGCTGACCTGGTTACCGCTCAGCAGTGTCTTGTGAGGCTGGCCGCTGAGGAATATCGCCGGCGCGACGCATGGTGGCGAGCAGCCCCGCCTGCTTCGCAGCGTTGTCGCTCACCTGTTTCGCCAGAGCCTGAAAGCGCGGGTCCGCCCGCAGTCCGTGCAATTCCGGTCCATGCTCGATGTCATACCACCACGCCCACTTGGCGGCAGCATAAGCCACTTCGAGCGCTTGTAGCGCAGCGTCCTTGTCGCCGAGCAGCGCAAGCGCATCACCGCGCGCCCGGGCGCCACCCTCAGAGGTGTAATCCTTGTGGCGCTGCATCGCTGTCAGCATGGCGTGGAGGAGCCTCGCGGCACGATCGCGCTCGCCGGCCGCCATCAGAATACTCGCATACCGGACTGCACATATCGTTCGCCCGTAGCCCGAGGAACTGCCCAGGATCGGATCCCAATCCTCTGTCAGACACACTTCCAGGGTGTGCAGCGCCCGACCATAGTCGCCCCGCTTGAGGGCGTCGTCGCGGATCACTGCAGAGGCACAACTGTGAGCAGGGCCGAGTACCCGCGCTTCGAGATCAGCGCGCGGGAGCGCATAGAGCTGCGCGGCCGCGCGCGGCTCTTGGCCCATGTAGCTCAAGACACAGAGTGATTTCGCCCCTGGCGAACCCTCACGGTACACGTCCTGCGCGGCCGCGACGTCTCCGACGGAGAGGTAGACCATCACGGCGGTAGAGCGCACCCATTCCGCCCTGGGATCCAAAGCAACCGCACGCTCCAGGAACTTGGCTGCCTCGGCGAAATTGCCGCGGGCGTACTCCATGCCGCCAAGCTGGGTCAGTGCAGGATAGTACTTGGGGTTTACGCGCAGCGCTTGGAGAAAAAGCTCGACTGCCTGATCCTCCTCACCCCTGTCCCCCAGGATGAGGCCCTTCACGTAGTGATTGCGCGGTGCGAGCGGGTCGAGTAGACGCGCACGCTCGAGCATGGCGAGCGCATCGTCGGTGCGGCCGATCCCATCGAGCCACTCGCCGTAGTTCTCGTAGCCCTGAGCGTAGTTCGGGGCGAGCGCCAGTCCCTTGCGGAAATCCGCATCAATGGTGGCATCAAAGGTCGTGTCGACTGATTGTTGCTGCCACCGACCGAAAGCCCGCTCCACCCAGGCTTCCCCGAGCTCCGGATCGAGTGATAACGCCTTGTCGACGAGAGCGCTGGCCTGCCTCTCGATCTCCGGCGCGGTGGGCGCACCTGTATGCAACATCCACCACAGCACGCGCAGCGCGTGCGCTTCCTCGGCGTAGGCGGCAGCGAACCCTGGGTCTATGGAGGTCGCACGCCTGAACCGCTCGATGCCTGCCTCGGCGTCCGTGATATTGAAGGTAGCGAGCAATGATCTACCTTCCATGTACGCCAGATAGGCATCGAGCTTCGGCGTGCGCTGGGAAGAAGTCTTACCGGGCTCCGCCGCGAGACTCACGCCGATCGCATCAGTCACTTTGCCCGAGATCTCATCCTGGAGCTCAAAGATATCGCCCATACGCCGCTCGAGACGTAACGACCACACATCGCTCCCGGAACTGGCATCGAGAAGCTGCGCAGTGACCCGCAGGCGATCCCCTGCGCGCTGCACACTGCCCTCGACGAGATAGCGGGCATTCAACTGACGTCCGATGTCACGCGCGTCCACATCTCGCCCACGGAAGGTAAACGAAGAGGTGCGCGCGATCACCGACAGGCTCTTCACCGACGCTAACCGGTGCAGCACGCTCTCTGCGATCCCGGTCGCAAGGAATCCATCACTCGGCTCGGCGCTGAGGTTTTCGAATGGCAGGACGGCCACCGTATGCGCGGGCAATGCGGACGGCGGAGGCGCTTCCACGCGGACAGCCTTCATACCCGCTGCAGAGTGTGCGTGCCACGCGGCATAGAGGCCTATCGCCAGCGCTGCCAGTGCGAGTGCTGCGATCACGAAGGTCGGGTACGGCAGTAAACGCCGACCCGGAGCAGTGCTCGAAGTTCCCGAGGCCGCTGCCGCAGCCCCGCGAACCAACGTATTCGATTGAGGAGACTTCCCCGAGAGGAGTTGCTGAATGTGCGTGACGAACTCCGCTGACGTCTGACCTGCGGGCAAGCGCGTCCACTGCACCTCGCGGAACTTGTCCGGCACATTCTCTTCATCGTCAGCCGTATCATCGATCACCACGGGCACCAGGAAAGCCTTGTTGGCCATGATCAGGTGCGAGCGATCGACCGCGAGCTTCCATTCGAGCCGGAAGTACCCCTCGGCCCGCTCGTGGGTGTGTCTGGAGATGATGGCGAGGAAGAGTGCGCAGCTCTTGATCTGCCTGCGGATCGACTGGTCCCAGGCATCCCCGCCGCGCAGCTCGCTCTGATCGAACCAGACTTCGATCCCAGCGGCGCGTAAGGCATCACAGATCTGCCGGGCAGCGTCTGCGTCCTGCGAGGCATAGCTCAGGAACACTGCTCCCGTGAGTATGCTTGCCGGCTTGAGCGACTCCGCCCCCATTCGCGCCCTCTTCCTCTTCGTCCGCCCCGACTCAGTCGGGGAACCTCAGCTGCCGCATCACCGCTTGATAGCGCGCCTCTTTGCGCAGCGGATCAAATAGCGGATCTGTCTTCAGCTGAACGAGGTAAGGATCGCGGTTACGCACGGCGGTCTCGAGCCAGTCGAGCGCGTGCGGGATCTGTCCCCATTGTGCGTGGACCGCGCTGTAAAACATCGCGCCGGCGTCACCCCAGTAAACCTGATACGGCTTGAATGTGGTCGCCGCCTCGGCATGCCGGCCCAGCTTGTCGTAGATCATCGCCAGGCAGAGAGCTTTGTTGAGTTCCTCTGCCAGTTCGCACGTCGCCAGCGCGTTCGGAAGATCACCGTTAAGGTAATAGGTGAAGGCCAGGAAGCTATGAGCCAGCCCGCGGAGATTGTCACTGGAAGCCACGGCGATGGCATCTTTGTAGGCGCCGATGGATTCTTCAAAGCGCCGCGCGTAGTTCGAAGCTTGTCCGAGTAGGAGATGGTTGTCGAAGTTCAGCGGGTCCAGGACCACCGAGCGGCGAACCGCGGCGAGGCCATTTTGAGCCTGACCCATCGCCACGGCACCGAATCCGCATGCTCCCAGAATTTCCGCTTTGCCGGGTGCCAACGCCATCGCGTGCTCGCACTCCTCACTCGCTCGCGTGAACTCGAGAGACCGAAAAAGGGCGACCCCGAGCGCCTCGTGACCTTCGGGCAGCTGCGGTGCGAGTTCGATCGCTTTCAGGGCATCGGACCGAGCACGAGCGAGGTTTTCATGGACCTCGGCCCCCCGCGCCCACGTCATTGCGAGGTCACCGAAGGTGAGTGACCGTCCCGCGTACGCCAGCGCGTAGTCTGGATCGAGTCGAATCGCTTCCGTAAAACCTGCGATCGCAGGCTGATGCCACTTCTCGGTCACCATTGTGTGCGCGGTCTTGCTCGCATGCAGGTAGGCATCGAACGCGGCCGGATTGCGCGTGCCACCGACTTCGATCTTCGCGGCAACGTCGCTCAACAGAGTGACCTTGAGAGCGCTGGCCACCGCGTTCGCAATCTCGGATTGCATCGCGAGTACATCGCTGAGATCGCGATCATAGGTTTCGGACCACAAGTGATATCCGGTGGCCGCATTGATGAGCTGCGCGGTGATGCGCACGCGCTGTCCCGAGCGCCGCACGCTCCCCTCGAGTATGGCGCCCACATTGAGCTCACGGGCGATAGCGCCGATCTTGGCGTCTTTGCCCTTGAACGAGAAGGCCGACGTGCGGGCCGCGACCTGAAGTTTGTCGACGCGGGCAAGCGAGTTCAGCAGCTCCTCCGTGAGTCCGTCGGAAAAGTATTCCTGCTCTCTATCCCCGCTCATGTTCACGAAGGGCAGCACCGCGATGGAATGGGGCGGCGGGTTGAAGGCAGCCGGGACAGTGCTCGTCGAGCTCGCCGTTGGTGTCGGTGTGGACACGGCCTGCGGGGCTGTCCACGGCTGCTTGTGTACGAGGTAAGCGGCCAACCCCGCCGCAGCGAGGGCTACCACCGCCCATACAGCGCGCCGTGACGGCCGGCTCGCTGCAGCGTGCGACGCCACGCTTCGCGTTTCGGGAACCGGTGCTGACCGGCTCGCCGGCGCTTCTTCGGGAAACATCAGCCGCCGTATCCGCTCGACAAAGACGGGGGACGCCGCGCCACCAGGGAGCCGCATCCACTGTAGTTCATGGAACTTCTCGGGAACCGAGGCGCCTCGCTCCGGGGTGACATCAATCACGACCGGGACGAGAAACGCCTTCTTCTCGGCCATGTCACCGGCGCGTTCCACGGCCAGACGCCACTCGCGACGGAAGTAGCCCTCGTCCCGGGCCTCGGTGTGGGCGGATATCAGCGCGAGAAACAGCCGGCAGTCGTGGATCTGCTGCCGGATCTGGTGATCCCAGGCCTCCCCACCCCGCAGCTCGCTCTTGTCGAACCAGACCTCAATGCCTGCCGCGCGCAGGGCCTCGCAAATCCGGCTGGCAGCCTCCTCATCCTGTGAGGCATAGCTGAGAAATACCGCGTGCGCTGGCTCAGTCACGAAGGGATCACCCTGACCCGATGCGCTCCAAGGTCATGCGAGTGGAGGTCTTCCCATCGCCTCCGTGGGCGGGAGCTTAGCCTAATTGCTAATGTCTCCGCAGGCTCGAAGGGCGCGTGCCACCGCCGCCCCGCCTTATTTAGGAGCCAGCGGGCAGCGGCCGGTGATCGGTCCGAAAGCCTCGCTGCCGGGCATCACGCTGACGACCTTGTAGTAGTCCCACGGATACTTCGACTCCGCCGGCGACTTCACCTGCATGACGTACATGTCGTGGATCATCACGCCGTCGGCGCGGATGTAACCGCCACGTGTGAACATGTCGTGGATCGCCGCGCGCCTGAGCTCGGCCATGACTTTGTCCGCGTCGGTCGTGCCCGCGGCCTTCACGGCTTTCAGGTAGGTGAGGGTCGCCGAGTAGGTGCCGGCCTGGGTCATGGTGGGCTGCGTCTTCATCTTGCCGAAGAAGCGCCTGGCGAATGCGCGCGTGTCGTCGTTGAGGTCCCAGTACCAGCTGGTCGTCAGGTACAGGCCCTGCGCCGTTTCCAGCCCGAGGCTGTGGATGTTGTTGATGAAGACCAACAGGGCGGCCGGCCTCATCGTCCTGGTCAGGCCGAACTCCCTGGCCGCCTTGAGAGAATTGGTAAAGTCATCGCCCGCGTTCGCAAGGCCGAGCACCTGTGCACCGGAGCTCTGTGCCTGCAGCAGGAACGAGGAGAAATCCGGGCTCGACAACGGCACGCGCACCGCGCCGAGGTTCTTGCCGCCCTGTGCCTCAACCACTTTGGCCGCAGCGCTCTGCAGCTGCGCGCCGAAGGCGTAGTCGGCCATCAGATAGAACCACGTCTTGCCGCCGGCCTTGAGGACGGCGGAGGCCGTACCGTTTGCAAGTGCGGTGGTGTCGACGACGTAGTGCACACTGTAAGCCGTGCAGTCCTCGTTCGTCAGCGATGCCCCGACCGCTCCGATGATGATCAAGGGTATCTTCCTCGCCGCCGCGATCTTGGACATGGCGATGCTGACGCCGGTGTTGGCGCCCACGATCGTCATGCTCAGTCCCTTCTGGTCGGCCCACTCGCGGAACTTCGAGGCGCCGATGTCCGGCTTGTTCTGGTGGTCGGCGACCAGCGTGCTCACCTTGCGGCCGAGGACCATGGCGCCGACATCCGCGACCGCCATGTTCATGGCCTCGACCGAGCCAGGGCCACCATCGTCGGAGTACACCCCCGAGAGATCATCGAGGTTGCCAATCACCACCTCGCCGCCGGCGGCAAGTGCCCTGGCTTCGCAGGCGATGGTCAGCAAGACCACAGCCAGCCCGGTCTTCAGCCGCTGAATGCTCATGCCGACCCCCGCCTCAGGAGCAACCTGTGTGATGCGTGTTGATGTGGTGGTTGCAGCCCGCTGACGTTACACCGGCGCCAGCGCGACTGCCACCAGCCTCAGTCCACGGGTCCGAGCGTCCAGCCACCGTCGATGGTGATCTGCTGACCCGTGAGATACGCGGACGCCGGTGAGGCGAGGAACAGCGCGAGCCCCTTGATATCCTCGGGAAATCCCACGCGGTGCATGGGCATGACGGCGGCCATTGAGCGCTGTACCTCCGGGTGCTTTGCGTGGCCGCCGCCGATGTTGGTCACGAAGAAGCCCGGTGCGATTGCGTTCACCGTGATGTTGAAGGCCGCCAGTTCCTGGGCGACACAACGCATGAGGTGCGCTGCGCCGGCCTTGGCCGCCATGTAGGCCGAGCCGATCGCGGGTTCGCATTGATAGCCAGCGACCGAGGTCGTGACGATGAGCCTGCCCGAGCGCTGCGGCTTCATGATGCGCGCCGCCGCGCGCAGCGTCGCGAACACGCCGGTGAGATTGACGTCGATGACGCGGTTCCAGCGCTCGTTGCTGTAGCTCTCGAGCGCGCCGTCCGGATTGCGCGCTCGTTCCGAGCCGGACCAGCCGCTGATGAAACCGGGGCCCGAATCGATGCCGGCATTTGCAAACACGATGTCCAGCCGGCCGTGCGCTGCGACTGCGGCGTCGAAAGCCCGCTCGAGCTGCGGGTGGTCGGAGACATCGACCACCTCCCCGCGCACCGCGAAGCCCTGCGACTTGAGTCGCTCGGTCTCGGTGGCAATGCGGTCGCCATCGATATCGAGCAGCGTTACGTACGCCCCGTTCTCGGCCAGTCCTTCGGCGATGGCAAGTCCCAGGCCGCTGCCGGCGCCGGTGACGACGGCGCCCTGACGGGCGACGCTGAACAACTCTGCGACTCTCACGCGCGCCCTCCCCGCGGCTCCGGCCGCGGCAGCCCTGCCGCCGGCTGCCCGGCCACATCCACCACGATCTTCATTCCCTGCTGACGCCGCAGGCGCTCGAGCCCCTGCTCGATCACACCCTCGAATGGGATGGTCTCGACCCAACCCTCGAGCGGGTAGCTGCCGCGGGCCATCTCGGCGATGACCGACGGAAAAGCGTTGACCGACAGCGCCACACCGGTGAGATGGACTTCGGGCATGAGAAGGTCGAAGGGCGGGATGACCACCGGCTCGTGGTGGATCGCCACCACCACGGCGGTTCCATCGACGCGCGTGCCGTGCAGCATCGCAGCGAAGGCCTTCGCTCCACCCGCGGCGTCGATCGAGGCGTGGGCCCCGCGGCCACCGGTGAGGTCACGGATCGCCGCGACGACATCGCACGCGGTCGGATCGAGCAGATGCCGTGCGCCGAGGCGCGCGAGCCCCGCGCGCCGCGTGGGGGATGGATCTACGACGATGGCCTCCACTCCGCGGCTTCTCAGTGTCAGGAAAGCGCCGGCACCGATCGGTCCCGCGCCGTGAATGGCGACCACTTCCCCGGCACTCACTCCACAGCGATTCACCGTGTGCCACGCGATCGCGAGCGGCTCGATCAGTGCGCCCTGCAGCGCACTCACGCCGCGGGGCAGCTTGTGTGCGCGCGGCCACTTCACCACCGTGTATTCCGCCAGTCCTCCCGCGCGGTTGTAGCCCTGGATGGCGAGCGAAGGACAGTGGTTGTACTGGCCGAGACCGCAGTAGAGGCAAACGCCGCAGGTCTCCACCGGCTCAACCGCGACCAGGTCCCCGATTTCCAGATCGCCGGTACCCTCCCCGAGAGCTACGACTTCTCCGCACAGCTCGTGACCCATGATCACCGGGTTCTGTACCCCGGTGAGCGGGTGCGGGCTGCTGCGGGTGGTGACCGGTCCTTCGTAGTACTCCAGCAGGTCGCTGCCGCAGATGCCGTTGTAGCACACGCGCAGCTTGACCTCGCCGCGCCCGGCCTCCGGCTCGGGTACGGAGGTGAGCCGCAAGTCCTGCCGGCCGTAGTACAACGCTGCGCGCATCGCCCTTCTCTCCACCTGACCGCTCTCAACCCTCGGGGGTGCGCCCGCCCTGCCGCATCATCTGCGCGTAATCCGCCTGCGACATGCCAGCCATCTGCGCGGCGACGTACTGGAAGCTCTTGCCGTCGGTCGCGAATAACTTGGCGAGGAAGTAGATGTTGCCGCCGAGTGAGATCATGCGGTTGTAGTCCCGGTCGAGGACCGCGCGTTTCTGATCCTCGCTCATGGGCCAGCCATCGAGATAGGCGCGTTCGTCGGCTTTGAAGCGCGCGCGGTTCTCGGGCTTCATGAGCGACATGCAGAACATGTTGAGGTGATAACCCAGGCGCGCCTGGTCGGTGTCGAAGACCGTGGTTCCGGGAATGTCGGCGTAGGGCTTGGTCTTTGACATAGGCACTCCCGGCTCAGCCTGAACGGCGGATCGCGCGGCGCTTGGTCGCAGCCCGTGATGAGGTTGCGGCACGCCGCGCGCGCAGCTGTGTACGCGAGGACCGCGGCGGGCGGGGCACGGTGCGGCGCGCGTCAGTGGCATTGTCGAGCCAGCCGAGCACTTCGCGCAGCCCGTTGAGGATCGCGTCGGGGCGGCGTGAGCGCGGCTGCCTCTGCCACTCCTCGCGCGGCGTCGTACCCGTCGTAACCGCGAGCGCCGTCGCGCCGCCGCGCCGCGCCATCAGCACCTCTACGACCGGATCATCACCGACCACTGCCAGCGCGCGCATCGGCACGCCGAGCCGCTTCGCCACGAAGCGCAGCGCACGCAGGGAGGGCTTGCCGGTGAGTGTCATGGGCGCATGGGTCAGGCGGCGGATCGCAGCCGTGATCGCATGCGAGTAGCCGATGGTGAGCCCCTGCTTCGTGGCGAAGAACGCCACATCGGAGGCGACGCACAGCTCGGCGCCAGCCCAGATGGCCCGGCAGGCCGTCTCGATATCCTTCATGTTGCACTCGGGATGCCAGCCGACGAAGACACTGCCGACCTCGGTGGCGCCTGCCTCACCCGCGTGCACGGTCTCGATACCGGCATCGCGCAGCGCCTGCCCTACGCCAGAGCTGCCGAGCACCAGCGCCCGCCGGACACCGCGGCGCTGCAGATAATCGGCGGCGATGCTGGAGGGAGTAATCATCTGCTCATCATCGACCGGCAACCCCGCGGCGCGCAGCTTCGCCGCCTGCGCCGCCGGGGGATGGGCGCTGCCATTGGTGAGGAGCGCAAAAGGCACCTGCCGCGCTTTGAGAGTGGTCAGGACTTCGATCGCTCCGGGCAAGAGCTCGTAGCCCCCGAGCGTGCGGTCGCTGAGGAGCAGCGTCCCGTCGACGTCGAACATGACGGCCCGGACCGGTGTCCGTCGGCCCGGCTGCGCGTTCACCCGTCCGGCGCGGCTCATGTGGAAAGCGCTCCGGATCCGGCGCCGCCGCGGAGCTCGAGCCGGAAATCGCTCTTCACCACGCTCAGCTCCTCGATGTTGCGCATTCTGAGGACTCGCCGCAGCAGCTCCATGACCGGTTTCGACTCCGGGTCATAGTGGCGCGCCGCAGGTCCGGCGGCCCGCATCGCATCCACCTGCGCGCCGGGCATAGTGGCACGCAGCAGGAATTCCTCATCCGACAGATCGCGCCCGAGCCGTCCCCGCAGCTCCGCGAGCGGCGGCATCGGCGGTTCGGCGCGCAGCTCCGCAGTCCGCGGCAGCGACTCGATGCGCTCCATGACTTCGGGTGCGATCGGGATGTTGGGCCGGCCGAAGCGCCCGAGCGCGTAGCGAATGCACTCATCCGGGACCACCGCGTAACGCTCGCGGCCGGTCACGTTGAGCACGGCCTGGGTCAGGATGATCTGCGAGAACGGCGTCATCACGATCGGCCAGCCGAGCTCCTCGCGCACGCAGGCCATCTCCTCGATGACCGCACCCTCGCGATGCGACAGCCGGTGCTCGGCGAGGTGGC
>Ga0310909_10001531_pt1 | contig 13667 bp, 18 predicted proteins | sample GREbulkMGT000H_FD_203449 | JGI IMG/M metagenome (GOLD analysis project Ga0310909, IMG submission 203449) | Lab enrichment of tropical soil microbial communities from Luquillo Experimental Forest, Puerto Rico - GRE.bulkMG.T000H | ecosystem: Environmental > Terrestrial > Soil > Tropical forest >... | reverse complement strand
AGAAGGCCGCTCACTTAATTTCGGGAGCTTCGAAAGGCGGCCTCGGGAATCCCGCCCGGCTGGTGAGGCTGTCCACTCGTTTGATGACAGGGAGCAAGACACGTTGGCCGACACCACCAACACGCAACGCGTTCACGGCTATTGCGGGCTGTGCATTGCGAGATGCGGCTCCGTCGCGGTGGTGGAGGATGGCCGCTTCACGCGGCTCGAACCCGATCCCGCGCATCCGACTGGCCAAGCGCTCTGCGCCAAGGGCCGCGCCGCACCGGAGCTCGTCTACTCTCGGGAGAGGCTGACCCACCCGTTGCGCCGCACGCGCCCGAAAGGCGACCCCGACCCCGGCTGGAAGCGGGTTGGCTGGGACGAGGCGCTGAAGCTCACCGCCGCCGCGATGCGCCGAGTTGCCGAACGGCACGGACCAGAAGCAGTCGCCTTCAGCCTCTCTTCGCCCTCCACCACCGCGATCGGGGATTCGGCCGGCTTCATCCGGCGGCTGATGAACGCCTTCGGCAGCCCGAATGCCGTCACCAGTCTCGATCTCTGCGGCTGGGGCCGTGCTTTCGCGACCAGCTACACCTATGGCGTGGGGAGTGTCGGCACGGGCGGTGGCGGTGGCGCCATGCCGGACATCGCCAATAGTGGGTGCCTGATCCTGTGGGGCTACAACCCGAGCTACTCGCGGCTCACTCACGCGACCGCTGTCACCGAGGCGTTGAAGCGCGGGATGCGGCTGATCGTAATCGATCCGCGCCGGGTGGGCCTCGCCAACAAGGCCGATCTTTGGCTCAGGGTGCGTCCCGGCACCGATGGCGCACTCGCTCTCGGCATCGCCAATGTGATGATCGAGCGCGGGTGGTATGACCGTGACTTTATTCGCAACTGGAGCAATGGGCCGCTCCTGGCGCGCGCCGATACGGGTCGCCTGTTGAGCGAACGCGACCTCACACCGAGCGGTGATGCGCGCCGCCTTCTCGCCTGGGACAGCGAGGCCGGACGGTTGGTGCCTTACGACACCACTACCGGCCGCTATGACGGAGACCGTAAGAGCCTCGCGCTCGAAGGGGAATATCGCGCGGCGACCTTGCAGGGCGAGGTGATCTGCCGCCCGGCATTCGAGCTTTATGCTCGGCTCTGCCGGCGCTACTCGCCGGATGCCGTCGAAGCGATCTGCTGGATTCCCTGCACTCAGGTCGAGGAAGCCGCCCGACTGATCTGGCGCACGCGCCCGGTCTCCTACTACGCCTGGAGCGGCCACGAGCAGCACGCCAATGTGACGCAGACGGCGCGCGCAATGTCTCTGCTCTATGCGCTCACCGGTTGTTTTGACATGCGCGGCGGCAATGTGCTGTTCCCGGCGCCATCGTCAGCACCGATCACCGGCGAAGAACTGCCTTCGGCAAAGCACATGGCCCCGAGATTGGGCCTCGCCGAGCGTCCCCTCGGCCCGGCGCGCTGGGGAAGCGTCACCACGCGTGATCTCTACCGGGCCATTCTGGGGAGAGAACCGTACCCGGTCCGCGCCTTGATAGGCTTTGGCTCCAACATGCTGCTGGCTCACGCCGATGGCGGGCACGGGCGTAATGCGCTCGCGGCGCTTGAATTCTACGCGCATGCCGATCTCTTCATGACCCCGACCGCCGAACTCGCCGATGTCGTGCTGCCTGTCGCGTCATGCTTTGAACGGGAGGCGCTAAAGATCGGCTTCGAGATCAGCCCGGCGGCCCAATCCTTGGTCCAGTTTCGCCCAGCCGTCGTTCCGCCGCCCGGCGAAGCCCGCCCCGATACCGACATCGTTTTCAACCTTGCCGCCCGCCTCGGGCTCGCCGAGCAATTCTGGAATGGCGACGTCGATGCCGCCTACCGCCACCAGCTTGCCGCCACCGGCGTCACATTAGAGGAGTTGCGGGCCAGCCCCGGAGGCGTGCGGGTGCCGTTGCAGACGCGCTACACGAGACATGCCGAACCGGACGCGAATGGCGCGCCCCGCGGCTTCGCGACACCCACACGCAAGGTCGAGCTCTATTCGCAGACCTTTCTCGATCACGGCTACGCCCCATTGCCCGATTTCGAAGAGCCGCAAATCGGTCCGGTCGCGCGGCCCGATCTGGCGTCGCGCTTTCCGCTGATCCTGACGAACGCGAAGCCGACATTGTTCTGCCAGACGCAACACCGCGCGCTACCCAGCCTGCGCAAACGCGCCCCGCATCCCGAAGTGGAGCTTCATCCTGAGGCGGCGCGGTCGCGCGGCATCGCCAATGGCGACTGGGTGTCGATCGAGACCCCGGAAGGCAGTGTGCGTGCCCGCGCCCGGCTCAACCGCAACCTCGACCCCCGCGTCGTCATCGGCGAGCATGGCTGGTGGCAAGCATGCGCGGAGATCGGCGCGCCGGGCTACGACCCATTCCAATCGCACGGCGCCAATCTCAACCTGATCATCGGCAGCGCCGCACTCGACCCGGTCAGCGGAACCGCATCGCACCGCGCCTATCTCTGCGAGATCCGCCCGGCCGCGGGGCTAGTGAGCGGGTCACGCAGCGGACCGCGCTCGCTCAGCTTACCGACGGCGCGCTAGCGAAGCTCACTGTTAAGAGCCCAGGAGCCCCGCCGACCTGGCAGTAACCGCGGCGCTCGATACGACAGTTTTACCGATTTCGGATAACATCTCGTTTTTGGTAAAACCACTCTCTTCAAGGGTAATCGTCGACCGCCGCATTTTTCGCCGCAGGCAATGCGCGTAGGCGCGGAGAGTTCGCTCAAAACGGTCGATCGATCCTAGCCTTGCAAAGTAGAACCGAAAGTCGAGGCCGCACCGTGTTTGAATTTCGCCTTGCCAAAAAGACCTCATCGATTCCGCGACGCGCGCTCCTGATGGGCGGATTCGCCGGGGCGTTCAGTTGCGCTTTTCCTGGGATCGCTAATGCCGCGACAGCGATCGCCTTGCCGGCCGCAGGCGGCAGTCGACGATTCTCCGTCCTGTACAAGGGTTTCACGATCGGCGCCCACACCGTCTCATATTCGCCGGCGACCGGCGAGACGCGGGTCGACACCGACATCGATCTCTCGGTCAAGGTAGCCTTTCTTTCCGTCTTTGCTTTTCGTCACCGCTCCCAGGAGACCTGGCGCGCGGGGCGGCTAATGTCGCTCAACAGCGATACGGTGGAGCATGGCGAGACCCTCCACGTCGAGGGCGCGGCGACGCCGCAGGGATTTCGTGTGATGAGTAAGGCGGGTCCCGTTATCGCATCCCCCGCCACCTTGACGTCAAACAGCCTGTGGACCCCGGCGATGCTGGAGCAGGCAACGGTGGTCGACGCGCAGCGTGGCGGCATCATTGGTGTCAGTGCGCGCAAGTTCGGGGACGAGCAGATCGTCATCGCCGGACGCCCGGTTGGCGCCACGCGCTATACGCTGATCACGCCCTATTTTGCCGGCACTGTTTGGTACGATAGGACGAACGTTTGGGTGCACGGCGAGTTCGAGCGTGACGGCTCGAAGGTCGAGTATCAGCTTGAGGCGTGAGGCTCGCTCAGCGGCGGACAAGGGGCATTCGGTTATGCCGTTCAGACGACCTCTATGCCTTGTCGCGGCGATCATGGCGAGCACCGTTGCAGGCTGCACGACGGTCTCGGTTGCCCTCGCTCCGACCCCGATTACCCTCGCCACCGGGACGCCCGGCGGCGTCTATCATCCGGTCGGAAGCGCGATCTGCCAGATGTTTGATCTGGGGGGCGAGCATCAGGCGATGCCGTGCGTCGCGGTGAGTTCCGATGGTTCAGTGGCGAACATCCGACGCGTCGAGAGCGGCGATGCAAATTTTGGCCTTTCGCAGATCGACGTCGCCTATGCCGCTTTTCACGGTGAAGGGCCGTTCGCGACCGCTGGCCCCGATCCGAGGCTGCGTACCTTGATCGCACTCCACCGGGAAGCATTTACCGTCGTCGCTCGCGCCGATAGCGGCATACGCGATTTCCAGGATTTGGGGCGCAAGCGCGTCGGCGTCGGGACGAGCGGCGTCGGTTATAACTTCACGTACGATGTCGTCCTCGGATTTTATGGCTCAGCGACCTCGAGTCCCGAGCGTGTGCTAGAGCTCCCGCCCGCCGAACAGAACCAGGCGCTTTGTGAGAACAAAGTCGACGCGATCATTTTCGAAGCGGGGCATCCCAATGGGCTGACCCAGGAGGCGACGACGGACTGCCGGGCGAGGCTGGTGCGCGTCGCTGGCCCGCCGATCGATCGCCTCCTTGCGACGCATTCCGATTACGTCGCCTATATCATCCCGGGCGGCATGTATCCCGGCAACCCTGACGGTATCCCGACAATCGGCACGCAGGCCGTGCTCGTCACATCGAGCAATCAGTCAGATGAGCTGTGCTATGCCGTGGTTAAGGCAGTAATCGAGAACTTCGCCGATTTCCGACGGTTGCACCCCGCGCTCTCGACCTTGGAGATCAAGGACATGGTGCCCGGCGGGTCTGTCATACCGATCCATCCGGGTGCGCTGAGCTATTATCGTGAGGCCGGCCTCATCCATTAATGAGACGTCCCAGAGCAAGCGCCAGTGCTGGATCATGCCGAGGCGCGCGCTGCTCGACCGCATCAGCACCACGCGCTGCCCAGCCTGCACGAGCGCGCCCCGCATCCGGAAGTCGAGCTGCGTCCCGCAGCGGCGCCAGCGCGCGGCATCGCCAATGGCGACTGGCTGTCGATCGAGACCCCGAAGGTGCGCGCCCGCGCCCGGCTCAACCACAACCTCGACCCCCGCGTCGTCATCGGCAAGCATGGCTGGTGGCAAGCCTGCTCGGAGATCGGGGCGCCGGGCCACGACCCGTTCGCATCGCACGGCGCCAATCTCAACCTGATCATCGGCAGCACCGCACTCGACCCGGTTAGCGGAACCGCATCGCACCGCGCCTATCTCTGCGAGATCCGCCCGGCCGCGGGCCAGTGAGCGGGTCGTGGCGCGGTCGATTGGCGCGTGTATCCATAAACCTGAGAGCGCCGGGCTAGCCGAGTGTCCGTGATCCATCCAAAGGCCGACTAGGGTCCTGCGCTAAGCAAGAGTCCCATGGGTTCAAAGACCCGACATTCACCTTGTCTCTCCCAAACCGCCGCATTCGACCCCTATACAGACATAGCAATTCGCCACCGTCTATGCGCGGCGGTCATGACACCGCTTGAACTTGTCTCCGCTACCGCACGGACAGGGGTCATTGCGGCCGATCTTTCCGCTCGTCAGCGCCTTTTGAAGGCGCTGACGTTGCAGTACAAGGCTTGCCGCCCTGACACGTTCCAGCTCCGCCGCTGGTAGGCCTTCAAGGCTGACCTGCGTCAGATGGGCACCGGTCAATACATCGTGTTCATCGTATTCAAGCTCCACGAGGCGGCGGCTCGTTTCCCGGCCGGTCATCATCACCGCCCGCGTGTGCTGCCTGGCTGCTAAGCTTTGCCGCGGCGCTGACGGCGACCACACATAAAGCGTCATCGCCATTCTGCCGTAAATCGAGAGCGGTCGGGCGCGCCGAAGTTCCATGTTCTCGCGGAGCGCCTGATTTATGGCCGCCGCTAGCTGATCGCGGAAGTCGCCCGCGGCATCGAGGAGAAAACTCGCCAGCACAGCGCGGCGCGGCTCGGTCGAATGGGCCAGCAACTCGATGATCTCGGCCAGCCGCTGTGGCAAAGGTTGTCGCGGTGCACGCCGCGTGTCGCCGTGGACGATTGCGCTGAAATACCTTCTCTGAATGGGCGGTTTCAGCCCTGAGGATCTCACGATGGACAGTTTGCCGACCGCTGCGACAGAGACGCCAGGGGCCACCCAACATCGGTCAACCGTCCCGGACGCAATATGGCCCAGGTGACACGACATGGACATAACGCCAGTGGCAGGGCTTCAATCTGGGCACAGTGGCTGGGGGTCGCGGTTGGCGGTTTGCTCAGCTCAGTATTCGTGCTCATTCTCGCTTGGTTCATCGGCTCGTCGCTCTTCCGGCGGTTATGACCGCGCCGGGACGTAGCGCCGGGGTCGGCACGTGCTCCGAATCGGCAGGGGTGAGGCGGGCCACCGCGACTGTTGTCCCGCGCTGCCGATCGTACCTTGAGGGCCTGTTCCGCCACTTTGAGAACCGACGCCAATTGGCGGCCTATGCCGGCCTGGCTCCCAGCCCATGGAAGAGTGGCAGCGTCGACCACGAACAGGGCATCTCGAAGGCAGGCAATCCGCGTCTGCGTACCACAATGATCGAGCTTGCCTGGATGTGGGTGAGATACCAGCCCGCCAGTACTCTCAGCTGTTGGTTCCGCGAGCGCGTTGGCTCCGAGCGCGGCCGGATCCGCCGCATCTCGATCGCAGCACTCGCCCGCAAGCTGCTCATTGCCCTCTCGAGATATATCAAGCATGGCGAGATCCCGGCGGGTGCTGTCGTGAAGCCAGTCTGAGGCATCCCGGAAGGCAGAATCATCATCGCGAGTTCCACGAGGCCTGATCAGCCCCGTCGGATCCGGGCGGGCGGAACGTCGCAAACAGTGGCTGTGATATGCCGTCATACAGTGTGGACCCACCCTCCCGAGCCCGATGACCTAAGAATGACGGATTATGGTGTTAGCCGCTCTGAAGCGGCGACCGAATGCGAGGTTCTGCAGGCATCAAAGCCGCAGCCCACAATGGGCTCGAGCCACGGATCTGATACAGCAGGGGGGCACGCGGCCAGCAAAACCCTGTGGATTTGCCGCTGCGCTTGGACGACGCTGCTGCGTCGCCCACAACTCCACAGGACCAACATCAGTAAGCATTGATTAATTAGACAGAAAAGGAGCTGCGGCTAGGCTGTAAGACCAGTGAGGCAACGGAGCAAGCTCGCTCAGGCAACGCTCGACGTCTCGGGGCATTCGCCGATGAGGCAATACGGCTTCCTATCCAGATTGCCGCGCCACATCGATAATGGCGGAGCCTTGACGGTCCTACCCTCATGTGAAATCTGTGGCCGAAGATGCGCCCCAATGGCGAGCTCTCCTCGGATCCTCAACAGACAGACAGGCACCGTCAGACGCGAAGCTATGCAGCAAGCCCGTCTGGCCGTTCATCATCGCTCCGCGTGCTCAGGCCTCAAGGCGCGAAACACAAGCCCCGCTAACCGGCAACCCGCTAAGCTTTGCTAGCGTTTCGGTCCCTTGACCCCTTCCGCGCGCTCCGTGAACCTGATCGCAGGCGACGGGACGAAGAACGGCTTTCCCGCTCCGAACAAAGAACCGATAAAAACCAAAAACGACTACTTGACAGCAAAAGCCCCATACAGGTTCGAATCCTCTCTCCTCCACCAGTGAGTCTACTGCCAACCTGACTTTCGGGCGTATCCCATCGATACTGTCCCCAAATCTGGGTATGCATATCGGGCTATTAGCTACCGACCTCTCGAAAATGGTTAGGGGACCTTGCGAATTATGAGGCAAGAACGACCCCGCCGTAGGCCTCGACCGTGGCCGCGATCAGCCCGTGAAGTTGCAGTGGCGTTGCTTTGGTTGGTCGCAGGCGCCGCCGCCAGCGGGCAAGCCGACCCCGGCGTCGCTTCCAACCGCGCCGCCGCGATTCAGGCGATCTGCCGGCAATACGCCGCCGCGCAGACGGGGATGCCCCCCGATCTCATGTTCAATGAATGCATGTCTGGGCGACACTGCTGGGTGTCTCCCGGCTCGGCAGGCTATCAGTGCGAAGCGCCGGGGCCGATGACATGGCATGGTGGTGGTTACTGACCCGGCGATCGGCTTGGTTCCCATTTGCGCGGCGAGTCATGATTTTAGAAGATCGATTCGGAAAACTATCCTGGCAACAGCGGACCAGCTGCGCCAAAACGCTTGCTCCATTTGTGTTCGCGTGTGACAGGACAATCGACTTTTCTCGATCGGGGTTAAGCCTTCGGGTCAAGCGACACCGGGATGGGGAGTACCGCATTGTCCGCGAGCATCGCCAGGATCTCCGTGCACGCTCTCGTAAAATGTCCCATCAAGCGCCGTCCGCTCGGCACGACCTGGCCGGTGACTAGCCGTCACAGGAGCAGCGCCAGCAGGTGTCGACCCAGTACCAAGATAGCCGCGAGAGCGATAATCATCAGGGGGATGTAGTTGAGTTTCCCGGGGTGGTAGGGGCGGCGATCGATGATAATCGCGACAACGAGGACGAGCACACACCCCGCGAGCGCGACGCTCGTTTCGGTCAGGCCCATGCCAGAGTCACAGGCCTAACTGGCGCCGCGCTGCGGCGGGATCGCAGCGCCCATAGATCGATTAGATTAGCTGTTAGACAGCGCAGGTATCCACCGCGCTTGGCGTACATAACCGGATCCGAGACTGCAGCAAGATTCTCACCGCGCCTCCATGCGTAGAGATCCTTCGTGCCGAAGAGCTGAAGGCAGCTGAGGGCTAACGCTTTGCGTGCGAATGCGGTTCAAATGTCATAGCTACGGAACCAGTCACCTCCCCAAAGTGTGGGTCGTTCGTTCGCAGGTTCTTGCGGCTGAGGAAGACCAACCATGGAAGACGGACCTTGGAGCGTCGCGCCGGTTGATAGCCAGCATTACCGCGAGCTGGCGGGGAAACTCTGTGAATTTGCACACCAATGTCGCTTTCTCGGAGCCCGGCAAGAGATATTGGACCTTGCTTCACGGTACGAGGGGAGAGCCAATCACCTCGATACGCGAGGCGCAGCTGCGGGTTCCTCCTCGGACCCCTGTTAGAGCGTCCTCCGCGTGCCCTATCGGCATTGCCGAGCGCAAACTCCGCCGCCGCCAATTGACCGAGGATGGGGAATGTGGAGATCAGCGGGCGGGACTTGCGTTAGCCCGGCACTCGTGGTGAGAGAGCGGCCGATGAACAAGCTCGCGCTGGCCGTGATCTGTTTAGCGATACTGCTCGCCGGATGTGGGGGCTCCTTAAAAGGGGATGCCAGTGCGGGGCCGAACCCAGGCGGCGGGTTCTACGGCGCGCCGAATATAGATAACGGGCGCGTAAACCCTTAGCGAACACCGGACGAAGTTTGGGGTTCGCGCCGCCTGCCCGGACCACGAGGCGGGCTATGATGCGCCCGTTGCAGCCAGGAAACCGAAGTCACTGGGGCCGTCACAGCCCCTCGCTCGAATGTCCTCTGCGGGGAAACCCAGCACCTCCGAGAGCGACAACCCCGCATTGACCCCGTGCCGTACCAACACCTTGGGGCTCAGCCCGAGTTCCATGAGGGCCGCCGGCGTGAGCAGCGCAATGTGATGGCGCGGCTGCCCGCTCGGGGCTGCGCACCACGCCCAGCGTACACAACCTCGCTTGCATCGACCAAACTCCAGCGCTTCGAGTATAGGCCCAGACGGCCAACGCCTGTCGTCCGTCGGTTATGGTTCCATGGAATGAGCGGCCACCCGGCGTTCAAGGCCCGTTCACCGGAGCAAGACCGAGTTTGCTCAAATAACCGGGAATGCCCATATTGACCGCATCACCGATAACGGCGAGAGAGCATCGGTGACTGATAGATTGGCCTTCTTCCGCAACAGGGGATGTCGCGAGCTGCCGCTCTTGCAGCAGACGAGCAGGCGGCTATGTCTCCAGAACAATGCCAGTCCCCCGCACATCGTTGCGAACTCTTGAGCGTGAAAGCCACCAGCCTCGGCGTCCGCGAGATCTTGTTTGATATTGAGGCGAAATGGCGTCGGATGGCGGAGTTGGATCAGGCTTATCTCAATACGCTAATGTTACCGATAATGGATGGCGCAGCTTCCCGGACCCCGATCTCAGGCACCGCTCAGGCTATCTCAGGCTGGGAGCCGGCATTTACGGGTGTTCCACAGGTTCATGATCGGAGATCAGCCAGTGAGCAGCACAAACGGACGGCAGCCGTCCTCCGGGAACTTGCGCGGCGATATCGCTTTTTCTCGCGCGCTCGGAGGGTTAATTGAGCTTGCCAGGACTTATGACTGAAAGGCCGATCATCTCGATCCAGGTGGCCGGCTAGGAGAAGCGCCCAACGCGCCTAGTTCGCCGCAGGTGGCATCACTGGGCAGCTCCCCGCCCTCCGGGTAGGCGAGGAGCACCCTCTCTGCGCGTGATCGTGCCTTCGCAAGCTCCCCAGTTCGCCCCCTAAGACCGGAAAAGAGATATGTCAAGGTTCTCGGAATTCGCCACAGCCCCGCTGGAATGCGCGCGAAAGCCTGATCTCACCGACATCGGCGGAAAGACGGGGCGGCCACACAACGAGCACTACGTCACGGCCACATTGGCCCAATGATTGCGTCAGCGGTAACGAATGAGCAACGGATCGGTTGGCGCAGTATGAGCATATCTAACCGCAATGGCCTCGACGTCGAAACGATCCTGAATGACCTCCATGTGAGCAAGGTCAACGCATCGATCTCATTGTCATGTGACGGCCGTATCGAAGTGAAGCTCGGCGACGCGCTGAACGGATATGACGCAGAAGCGAAGGTGGACACCTTAACCGAGGCAGCAGAATGGCTGCGAGACAAAGCTCTAATGCATTACCCGCGGGGTAAGTTCTCGCGCAAGTATGCCGCGCTCGATCGGGCGGGGGTGAATACCGGGACGCGCTGGTCCGAGATCGACCTCCTTGACCTCGGTCACATGCTCACGCGCGAGCTGCCGATAAAAGAGATCGCGAGCCACCTGTGCCGAAGCCCGGCCGAGGTGCGAGACAAAATCGCCGAACTGGGCCAGGCATGCAAAGATGACAGATCGCGACATTACCCTCATGGACGAAGGCTTGAACTGGTGGAGCGCTGATCGCAACGAGCGGTTCTAAGCGACCTCGCTGGACGTGTCTTGAAGACTGCTGGCACGCGCGGACGGCGACGATGAACGACGGCCGCGGCGCCAGGGTTCAAACCCGTCTCGACGCCACGTCCCCGATCCTCCACGGAAACCTGGCGCACATCTTTCGTGCCGGCTCCAAGGTATGGGCGGCAGGGGGCGTATCCCACTTGCGAGAGGATGAGCCGGCGCCGCGGACGGGGGCGGGCTGCGCAGGACGCCATAAGGGCAGGCGAGATGCCCATGTACGCACAACGCAAAGGCACCTTACGAGCGCGCCAGTGTTTGGACAGCGAAGCCGATGGTCAAGCCAATGGCACAAAGGACCCACCCCCACGCCAAGACGACCTATCGTGTGATCCCAATTGGCGACGGGGCGTTCGCCGTGGAGGTCAGTATCCCGACAAGCCATCCGGCCACCATCAGCACGTTCGCCACCAAACCCGACGCCGAGGCATGGATCGCCGAGCACCGGCGCCGAGTACAGTTCGAAGACACGCCGCGCCGCTGGTTTCGCAGGTCGGTTCGCAGCGGGACCAAGCCTCGTCGCAGGGGGTGAGCCGCCGGGCGCGGGAGTGGTCCACCCGGTTTGGCCAGGGCCTCAGGGTTACTAAGGCGAAGAGCACAGTGTCCGGCCTTTCGGCGCTGCGCGGCCGTGAGCGGATCCGGGGTATGGCGTCGTGACCCATTCTGCGCGGAACCGGCGGCGCGTACCGTTTACGCACGTAGGGCGATCACTTCTGCCGCCGGATCGTCCGCCTGAGAAGCCGGCCTTCCTCCAGCGACCGGGGTTTTTCTGGGTCGGTACTTCTTGGCCTCGACGAGGAATGGCCGTCTCCCCGTGCCCGTAGGTACGGCCAGGATGCGGCCTGCTCATCCGCTGATCGTTCTCTGACTTTCGAAACGCCCGTGTCGCCCGGTGCGGGGGATTTCCGTTCAACTATGTGTTTGCGCTCCCGCTCGACCCGCATCGAGATCGCGGTGAAAGAGTGCCGGAAGCTAAGCCCTCCGAGGCCGGCGAAGCACGTCCAGAAGCCGCTCCAATTATTGTTGTCGCCCGTCATCTGCAACACGCAGCCGATGCCGTGGGGCTGAATGTCGGAGAAATCGATGGTACCGCTGAGATGGTCGCCGATGATCGGGCCAAAATCGAGGGTCTATCCCTCGCCGTCTATTTGCAAATAGTTAATGTAGGTGCACAGCGGGATGGTCTGGAACAGGCGGTCGGTATAGCTGCTCGGGTAGAAGGGGTTGGTTACTGGGATGTTTATATAGTCCGGAGCCTCACTTCCTAATTGGCCGGGGAGATTGGGGAGAGTAAAGGTGACGATCCGGCGGTCGCCGGATCGGTCAGATCCGTCAGCTGCGCCTGGTGCTTCGTCAATGCTTCGTGTGTTAGCGTAAGCGTTGCCAGCTTGTAGGCACCGGGCCCTCCCAGAATGTCGGCGGCACGTTTCCGATGCACACTGTGTCGGCCGGGAAGTTGCACGAGGCCGGTGTCTGCACGGTATCGGTGATCACCGTGAACTCGTAGATCTGGTCGGGCGGCGCCGCAAAGACGGGTGCGGCGGCGAGCAATCCCGCCGCGGCGGTCATTGCCCCGGCCATTAGGTAACGTGCTCTCTTCGTGCCTCCGGTCTTGTACATGATCTTGGGTTTCCTCCTGTCCCCGGCCCCGGCGCGTGAGCCCCGGCGGTTGGCCCACTTCTTGCGCGATTCCCCGGGCACGCTCCCGAAAGGCGGAGGGCGTGTATGTTTCCTCCTCACCTTTCCGGCGCGCTGACGCTGTTGACGCGCCGGGCCTTTTTCCCCGACCGCATTCTGTTCGAGCCTCCCGCCCGCCGCGGTCTCAGGTAGCTATTGGTAAAAGGCCTCACCGCCAGCCATTTTGTGTCTAGGTGTGTAGGTAGGTCTGAGACGACCGCAATAAACCCAGGTTTTCTGCTGCGTATGTGCGGAAGCGCGACAGCCACAACACGACCGCCCCCTCACCGCCGCTATCACCCGCCACGTCGTCCATCATTCCTATTGAGGGCGGGCCGGCGGCGAGAATGTCTCAGATGCCGTAATGGCGCGCGGCAACAATTGACGCGACCTAAACAGGCACGGAACGGGTGCGGACCGGAAACAGACGCGGCCTGGTGGCCGAGGCCGAGCGCCACGGTCGCGATCTCGGCTGCCATTCCGCCTGGCTCGAAACCTTTTCGTTCCAGGCGCCGGATTTCTATCGCAGGCTCGGCTACCACGAATTTGCCCGCTCGACTATCCCCCCGATCACCAGCGTCCGTTCCTGAAAAAGCGCCTCGAACGAGAGACCGCATGAGGCGAGCACTCGACCGTCTTCTCGCGATCGTGGCGCGGCTACACGATTCCGAACGCGACTGCCCGTGCGCCCGCGAGGAGAATTGGCGACGATTCACGCCCTACGCGATCGAGGAGGCTTACGAGCCGCCGACACAATCGGCGCAGCGACATGGCCGAGTAGAAGGAGGGGTTGGACCACCCGCTGCCACGTGCTCTGCCGCGCTAGTATGACTGCGCGACCACCCGCCTCCCGCGCGATTGCGGGAGGCGGTCGCATGATTGTGCGTCACCGCAGTTTGCTCCGCCTGCCCATGCCGCACCTCGCCGAAGAGCGGCATCGGATTGGAATAAGCCTCGATATCGAGCTCTCAGGCGGGGTTCTTAGCCGCGCAATGCAGGCGTGTAGCGAATTTGCAGTCGGGCACGCCGTCTGGCCAGACCGCTCATTCCGGTGTGAACTTGAACGAGTTAGCGTCCGCGCTGGTGGTGGAAAATCGAGGGTAAGCGCGCGTCGGGCGGAATGCCCGATGACATGGAGCTCGGCGCGCGCGTGAGCGACGGGT
>Ga0310909_10001518_pt1 | contig 13728 bp, 20 predicted proteins | sample GREbulkMGT000H_FD_203449 | JGI IMG/M metagenome (GOLD analysis project Ga0310909, IMG submission 203449) | Lab enrichment of tropical soil microbial communities from Luquillo Experimental Forest, Puerto Rico - GRE.bulkMG.T000H | ecosystem: Environmental > Terrestrial > Soil > Tropical forest >... | reverse complement strand
GTTTGACCGGAGTCGCGGGATATACAGGCCGTTCACGACCGGCGATCTGGTTCGTGTCCAAAACGGGCCGTTCGGTAAAATGCTAGCCAAGATCAAATCAGCCCGGCCGCATCGGCGGCTCGAACTGGTCGGCGATTTTCCGTTTCGGCTCACCGTCGATGCCGGGCAGCTTGAGAAAATCAGCGCTTGACACAATGGATCGTCTCAGTGCATTACGCTCGCAACCATCTCTTGTGGTCCTGCCGTTCGGGGGAGCAAAGATGGCCGTGGGCGCGACCAGGCCCACCGTGGGGCTTGCAGGCGCGCCGGCACAGCACGCCTCGCCCCGGCTTTAGATTTGCCTCCTGCTCCGCGCTGCGCGCTACGCAGGATAAATCCTGAAAGGATCATTCCCATGCCGCTCAGCGCACGTTCGCTGCACGCTTCCGGCCGCATCAGCGACAAGCAAATGGCCAAGCTCGAGGTGCTCCGCGGCACCAAGGCGCAGAAATCAAAAATGGCGCCGTTCCATTCCCGTCGCAAAGACGAGGGCCACACCCGCAACAAGGGCGTCCCGGAAATGTGCGACGACCAGATCAACCACAAATCCGTGCAGGACAGCGGCGGCACCTACGGCCACGGCGGCAAATATGGCCCACCCTCCAAGGGCGGCCGCGCCGGCCCCGAAGGCCAATTCAAGCGCCGCGAGATCGACACCGGCGAATTCGAGCGCCCGAAATTCCCGAAGGGCGGCGATGTCAAGGCCAGCAATCCTAAGACTGGAAACACCCGCATGAAAGGCCGCATCCCTGCGCAGGGCGGCCAGTACGGCGGCGGCGGACGTAATACGCAATGACGCTGAGATGGCCAAAGCCTCGAAAGCGACCGCCAATTATCGCCGGGGCAACCTCCATCGCCATTGCGCAATCTGCACGATGTTCCGCCCGCCGTACGGCTGCATCTCGGTCGAAGGCAAAATCCAGCCCGAAGACCTCTGCGATTACTTCAAGCGGAACCCGGACATGCCAAGCAAATCCCAATCCCAAGCGCGTCTGATGGCGGCGGCAGCTCACACACCAGGCGGCTACGGTGGCGTGCCGCAATCGGTGGGGAAAGAATTTAACAAGGCGGACACCGGCAAAAAACGCAGCAAATTGCCCGAGCACGTCGGCAAGCTGCGTAAACGCGGGCTTATCAGCGATAAGCAGGCGGATCGAATGGGAGAGCGCTGAATAATCAGATACCATCAACGGAAATTAGCGGATGCCAATCAAAAAAGGCCAAATTCTCAATCCGACCGGCAAGAACGGCAGCAGCCGGCTTGACCAGATGGTCATTTACGACCTGCGCCAGGCCGCGCGCCGGAATACCCCGGAGGCATTTCAGTTCATCGTCGCCACCATGCGCAACGAGGATGCGGATGATCGCGTTCGTCTTGCCGCCGCCGAGATCATCCTCGAGCGCGCCTATGGCAAGCCGCAGCAACAGGCCCAGATCGACGTGCAGCATCGTTTCGTCGTCGCGCCGAACACGATGGAACTTGAGCAATGGCTTGCCAACAAGGGCCAGCCGACGCCGATGTTGCCGCCGCCGGATGATGATGGAAAGCCGAACTGATGTGGCCCGACGAGATGCACCACGTCACGCATACGCCGCGCATAGATTTGCGGCCGTGGACATTCTTATGCATTACCGCTCGTCGTCGCCTCAAGAGCATTAGCAACGACAATCTAGGCAAGATCATCGGCGATGTTGCGACCGATGTCATACAGTCGGTCTTCGATGAAGACCCGCCGCAGCTGAACTTCGGTATTGAGTGGGGGGATGATGAAGATGGGCACGGCGGTCCCGCGCCGGCTGATGCCGCCACGATGTATGTGAGACTGCCATTGGGGCCGTCCGACGACGGATGCGTTTATGCCGTTTCGCTCGAGGGCGCCGTTGATCATGTCATCGAATTGTATGAGGACATTGAAGGGAAGGTAACCGACCCGAAGGGCCAGGAGGTGTGCCGCAAGATTGCCACTCGCCTGCGGGTGCTGGCTGCAAAGCTCGATGCCGCGGGGAGCTGATGCTTGAATGACCATCCGCTCAGACAGCGACATCGATCTCATTGCGCGGTTTCGCCACCTCTCCGGCAAGCGGGCGCTGGGCGGTTTTGAGTCGCTGCTTGTTTCCGACTTTGACGATCCACACCCAGAGGAACTGCGGTTTCACTTCGAGCGCCATGACACGGTCGGCGGCCACATCTTAACCGAAGCGCATTTGCCCTCGGCATCGGAACCGGACAACTGGCGAATAAGGCGATCAGAGAAGCTGGTTCCGATGTGGTGGGACCGGGAAGCTGATCCCGATAACGATATGCTGGTGATCGAGGATCGTTCGCGGCCATCTGATCGGTTCTACTACCCGCGATCGTGGCCGGGCATATTCAAGGAAGGCCCGCGTGAACGGTTTGAGCGTGAGCGGCACGAACGAATAGAAGCGGAGAACAAGGCGAGACGCGAGGCAGCGGCAAGGCGAGCGGCGCAAAAAGCCATCAATGAAATGGAGCGCCAGGCCTGGGCAGAGGCACAGGAGGCGGAGCGCCGGGAAAGGCGCAAGGCGTATGTGCAGGAGATGCAGCGTCTGGCGGCGCACCCTGCTTCGCTAAAAGCTACGCAGGGCGTATTGCCCAAGACAGCGGACTACGAGGATTTCCGGGCATGGCTGGAGCACATGAACGCCATCGATATCACCGTGACGCGAGCCGACTACGATGCCCTTCGGCGGTGAGGCGTCGCCACGGCCTTTAGAAGGCCGCTGATGCGTTAAATCTCGGGCAGGTAGGTAGAGGCCGTCCACCTACCTGCCCGCCATGGTCCCGCAACTTAGGGCGCGCGGGCATGGGAACAGTGCTGGTGATGAGGTTGTCATTATCTGGCGTCATCGCCATCGCCAGCATTGGCTTCCTCAATTGCATCGGCGAAATAATGAAGCAGATCTGGGATATCGCGCGGTTCGATCGCGGTCGTTTTGACGGAAACGCCAGATCCTTTGTTGCCGTTGAGAATGATCACGATCGCCGTGGCGGCGTTGGCGGCCTCATGTGCATAGGCCGCAAGATCATCGTATTTGCCAGGTCCTTCATCCCTTCTCATGGCGCCTCACCATCGTCATCCATCCCGTCGGTTGTCATCGTCCGGCGTCTCCGGATCGTCGTGCAGTTCGATGCGATGCAGCACGTAGAGCATGGTCTTCTTCAGACCGGCGATCTCGCGTTTGAGATGGTCAATGCGACGTTCCAATGTTTTCACGCGCTTGCTCACGATCTCGCTCATGGCGCATTCTCAATTCAATCAGTTCAGCTTGTAGACTGTGGACCTGCTGCAGTAATTCAGCAGTTGTCTTGGCGAGTATCTCGTTCTCGTGGCGTAGCCTGCGGATGGTGTTCTCGTTCTCGCGCCGATGCCGTCTGACAATGTTGCTCACAATTAGCGCCTCCACTTGGTTTGCGGCCATGGCCGCGGGCTGATCTCCTGCAACCGCACCAGCGATGTCAGGATGTCTGCCTGCCACTCGGGAACAGGCGTGTCGCCGCGCGCATAGTGGTATGATTGCCGGCATGAAATACCCAACATCTCGGAGCCGCTCGACGGCGTGTAGCCGAGTGTTGCAAGCGCCTCCACGTATTGGCGCGCTGTCATTTTTGGGAACTTCACTTTAGGCAATGATTTCGCGCGAGGTGCGCGCTGCTGCATGCGGCACTCCATTCACGGAACTTGCGGTGACAGAATTTGGCTGTCGTCGGCACACGATAAGCCTGTGACACTATGACCATGCGATGACTACTGTCAATGACTGAGATTAATAACAGCGATTAAATTTACGTCACGGATATATCAGCTTGTAACCAACGGAGAGCAACGATGTCAGACGCACCCGATGTCGCCGCCCGGCTTGCGGCCGTGACGCAGCACCTTTCATCGCAACAGTTTCACAACGGACCGATCACGCCATGGGTGCTCAGCGAGTTGCTGGCCATCCGCGAGGCGATGAATGCGCCGCCGCCGCCGCAGAACGGAGGCAAGGCCGACGCGCCGAAGCACAAAAGTCACGGCTGATAATTGGTGGCAGCTGTTCTGGGGCACCCGGTAAATGCTCGATCGCACGATATGGCGCGCGCTCGATGGACCGCAGACGGCGCTGATCACGTCGCCGGTGTTCGAGGTGTTCTATGGCGGGGCGAGGGGCGGCGGCAAAACGGACGGCGTCCTCGGTGAATTCGTCGTGCATGCGCAGAACTACGGCCAGCATGCCATCGGCATCATGTTCCGCCGCGAGCGCACCCAGCTCATCGAGGCGATCGAGCGCAGCCGCGCCATCTACGGACCGTGCGGTGCCGTCTATCAGGAGCAGGACAAGCACTGGCGATTTCCGAATGGCGCACGCCTGCGGTTCGGCTATCTCGAGCGCGACGCCGACGCCGAGAGCTGGCAGGGACACAGCTACACGCGGGTTTACGTCGAGGAGATTGGCAACTTCCCGCAGGAAGGGCCGGTGCTCAAGCTGATGGCCACGCTGCGCAGCGGGAATGGCGTGCCGGTCGGGTTCCGCGCCACCGGCAACCCTGGCGGTCCCGGGCATTTGTGGGTCAAACGACGCTATATCGATCCAGCGCCGATGGGCTGGAAAGTGATCCGCGACGAAACATCTGACCTGCCGCGCATATACATACCCTCCCGGGTATCCGACAATTATTACTTGGGCGCTGACTATATCCAGCGCCTGCGCGCGAGCGGCTCGCCCGAGCTTGTGCGTGCCTGGCTCGAGGGCGACTGGAACGCCATCGAGGGCGCGTTTTTCTCGGAATGGAGCGAACGCAACATCGTGGCGCCGTTCGCGGTGCCGCGCGACTGGATACGGTTTCGGTCTGGCGACTGGGGTTCCGCTAGCCCATTCAGCATTGGCTGGTGGGCAGTGGTTCAGGACGATCACAGTTGCCCAGACGGCGCCGTGCTGCCACGAGGAGCCCTCCTACGGTATCGCGAGTGGTACGGCGCCGAAAATCCTGCCGCGGGGGCCAAGGGCCTCAAGCTTACCGCCGAGCAGGTCGGCGACGGTATTGCCCGGCGAGAGGCGGACGATCCCAAGCTTGCCTATGGCGTGATGGACCCGAGCGCATTCAAGGAGGATGGTGGGCCGTCAATCATGGAGCGGCTGAATGGCAGGATTATCGCGAAGGGAATGGCTGCGTTCCGTCCGGCGGACAATATGCGAGTTGCAGCAAGCGGAAGCCATGATCGCAGAGGGCCGATGTCAGGCTGGGATGCGATGCGCGCTCGCATCCGCGGTCAGGCTTCTCGGCCAATGGTCTTTTGCTTCGACACATGTATTGCCTCGATCCGGACCATCCCCGTCCTCCAGCACGACCCGGACCGCGCCGAGGACCTCGACACCGAAAGCGAGGACCACGCGGCGGACGACTGGCGCTACGCCTGCAGTTCGCGGCCCTGGCGCCGCCACGTAAAGCCGGCCGATCCCGCGCAGGAAGCCTATCGCGTGCCCGGCGACCACATGGATGGCGTGCAGTCGAGCGTGAAGCTGCTATGAAGAGTTACGTCGACCTGCTGTGCCTGTTCATCTTGCGCGAACGTGCGCGCGGGACCGAGTTTTCACGAAGCATTGCATATCTCAAAGAGGTCATCGCCAAGGAAGACGAGCGAAAGGCCAATAAGGACGCCGAGCGATGGCCCGATGAGGAGCATTGCTGGTGATCCTGCTTCGCGCTTCGCGCTACGCAGGACAGGTCCTGCATAAATCCAGACTATATCCTGCGAAGCCTTACGTAGCCTTGGCGAAGTAAGGGCGAAGCAGGGAGCGAAGTAGGAAGCCTTGGCGAAGCAGGGCGCGTCCTGCGTAGCTTCAGCGAAGCAGGGAGGTGACCAATGGCAACGCTGTACGTGACTGAATTGCCGGCGAGTGCGGCGGCTGCCCTGCAAGTTACCGTGGTGCCGCCGATCGCCGAGCAGACCGTCACTATTGGCGGCTCGTCAACGGCGTCGAATGCATTCAACGCCAGCACGGGCCTCATCCGCGTGCATGCTGACAGCATTTGCTCGGTGGCATTCGGCACCGCGCCCACGGCTGCCGCCACCAACATGCGCTTTGCGGCAGGGCAAACGGAGTATTTTCTTGTCAGGCCCGGCCAGAAGATTGCCGTCATCACCAACACGTAAATCCTGCGAAGCTTCAGCGAAGCAGGGAGGCGCGACTGATGTCGGTACGGTTCGGCAGGCTCGGAAGCATGGGGCTTGGCCGGGTTCTTACGCCCGGCGGACCGCCTGCTCCGCCGCAGTTGACCGGCGGCGTCAATCCCAACATCTATGCCGACTTCGTCAACAACAGCTACCTCGGCGGCGGCGCCTCGCAATCGACCTTTGCGGCATGGCTGACCGCGGTCGGCGGCACCTACAGTCGGGCCTCATCGGCGACCTACATCGATGGTGGTGTCGTCAAGACCGCTGCGTCGGGGGTGGCACGGATATTCGGGCAAGGAATCAGGCTGACAGGTGCAGCGACCAATCAGATTACGCAATCTAATAACCTTCTTGATGCTACATGGGGAACGTACACACCTGCGCCTGTGCAGAATGTTACAGGGCCTGATGGGATAGCGAACAGCGGTTGGACGCACTCTTCGAGTGCCGCTCCAGATTCAACCAATGGGCTGTCACATGCTGTTGCTGGTAATACGACTGGGTCACCGCAAACAGTATCGGCGTTCTTTAAGCAGGGTACTTCACCGTTATTCTATTTTGGTATGTATGATATTTCAGTTGGATGGATAGTGCTTTATCAGTTCACTTGGTCTAGCGGCGTCCCAGTTGGGGGTCTTGGGGGCGGTTCAGGTAGCTACACGACGACTGCTTTGGCCAATGGATGGTGGCTCATATCCATAACAGGCACTGCGGCAGCGGCCGGTCATGGAATGAGTATCAATTTCTATCCAGAGTTAACTAGCACAGGGAACACTGGTAAATCGACGCTATGTTATGGCTTTCACGTTACCAATACAGCTTTTCTGTGCGACTACATCCCCACCACGACCGCGACCGTGGCCCAGGCTGCGGACAGTCTGAGCTTCCCGTATACGCAGACCACGTTCAGTGCGCTGGTGAATACGATCGATCAGGCAAATTCGCCAAACGCCAGATTAATTGGATCGGATTTGCCAGATACCGCTGTATACATAAACAATTTTGCCACTGCACAGTCAGGCACATTCAACGGCACCAGTGTCATATCCTCGGCGGCATCTGCATCATCATACGCTTCTCTGCACAAAGCGATGTCTGCCGGGTCGCCTGCCAGTAGAAACATTGTCTTGGATGGTGGTGCAGTTACTTCTGCTGCCACTGCATTCGTGAGCGCCAGCCCTGTCCACATAGATGTGGGGCAGCAAGGTGGTGGGTCTAATTATGCTTATGGCAACTTCCAGCAACTGGCCCTGTGGAACGGCGTCGTCGCCTCAGCGACGGATATGCAGAGGCTCACGACCTAGGTGACCACATGAGCTTTGAGATCAAATGTGCGCTGTGCGGCAAGCGGGGTAGGCGGCTACGAAAGACGGCTAAATATTGCTCGCCCCAATGCAGGATCATCGCGGCAAAGCGGGCCGACAAGGCGAGGAAACGGGTTAAACGGCTTGAGGCTCAAAATGATGGACTATCTGTTTACGTGGGCAAATGAGACCGCGGCACGTAGTGATCCTGTTGTTGGGCCGTTTTTCGTCGATAGCCAAACTGGCGGGACATGGCGCTCGGATGTCACCATCCCCAACATCTTCCTATGGAACGATCTCTACGACACTGTTGAGATAGTGACGGGCCCTGATGGCGAGGAGCATGAGGTGATCGTGCACCATCCGTTCGACTTCGAGTGGCGGGTGCTGGTCTGGGTCCCCGCGCCGCGCGACGACATGGCTACCCATACCAACATCCAATGCATCGGAAATCGTGAGACGCAGGAAGTGTTGTGGGGATACTACCCGCCCGAAACCAATGCCCATCTGCATTGGCAGCCGATATTCCATGGCACCGAGTACATCCTTGGCGCCCCCGTGGGCGTGATACGTCGAGGTCGACAATGAGCAGCAGCCGCAAGCGGCGCTTAACGCGCCTGGAAGCCACCGCCGCGGAAATCGCGGAGATGATGCGCAGTCAGGCGCCCATCACCCAGGCCGACATCCCGCCGCACATGAACGTCTATGCGACGATGGAAGCGGCGTGGCAGGACCTTATCGAGCGGGCATTTCATCGCAAGCTCAATGACGAGCTGATGGGGGATGGCAAGTTCATCTTCTATCACGGCGTTCAGGCTGCAGTGAACTTGTGCATTTTCTGCATAGCGCAACAACATGCCGAGGCAGCAATCGACCAGATCGTCAGCGAGATCATCGCCTATGAGGACGAGGCCGTTCGCCTAATGAAGGAACGCCTGGCGGTGCTCGATGACGAGCCGCCGGTGGCCACGGTGAATTAGCCCAGGAACGCTTTGACCAGAAGGCTGGCGACGCCGCCGATCAGCAGAGCCAACATCCATTGCATGAGTGTGATCCGGCCATCGATGCGCATCAGTGGGTCGTCAGCTTCAGTGTCGCTCATCCGATTACGGTAGCATAGCAAATGCGAGAAGTCATCTTCCGCGGCCGGGGTCTGCAGTATTGGGACGCCCGCACCAAGCGCAAGTTCAGGCAGCCGTGCAAGGTGGACGATCCGCAGATCGTGGCGTCGCTGGTCAGCGTATTCGAGCAGATACCGCGCGTTAAGGAAGAACTTGATCGCCCCCGCCCCTGACAGCGTCAAGATCATGCGCGTCATCGACGCCATGACGCCATCCATGCGGGCGCTCGTCCACGAATACGGCTTTACCATCGTCCACGCCATGCGCGCGGATGGCTACACCAACGCCCAAACGCTGCGGCCCATCCTCGAAACCCGCTGTAAGCGAATGCAGCAAGAGCGACTAGATGCCCCAGCCCCAATTCGGCGTGCGCCAGCCAGCGCCGCGCCTCAATCTGCGCGGCCATCTGCGCGGTGACGCGCCGAACTTCCGCGCCGAAATCTCACCCGACGAAAGCGACTGGGATGGCGACGAAAGTGGCTTCCTGCCGGTCTCCCGTCTGCGCGAGAAATACATCGGCTATCTCACCGTCAAGGTGCAGGAATACGAGGAGCAGAAGCTATCCCGCCACTACTACCATGGCAGCCAGTATACGCCGGAAGAAATCCGCATCCTGCGCGAGCGCCGGCAGCCGATCATCACGTTCAACGAGGTGGCGCCGAAGGTCAATCAAGTCGTTTGGGTGAGCCAGCGCTTCCGTGCCGATCCCAAGGCTTACCCACGCTCGCCGGCGCATATGCAGGGCGCTGAGATTGCCACCCAGTGCGTCCGGGCGGTGCTCGATGGCTGCGAGTGGCCATTCCTCGACGGCTATTGCACCGGCCAGGCCGCCATCGAAGGCATCGCCGGCATCGAGCTGAAGCTTGTCCAAGGCGACCACGGCGACCCGGACATCAGCGCGGACTTCATCTTCGGCGACGATTTCTTCTATGACCCGACGAGCTTCAAGCCGGATTTCAGCGACGCCCGGTTCAAGGGCATCTGCAAGTGGGTGCATGAGGAAACCGCCATCGAGCTGTTCCCTGACAAGGAGGACGAGCTGCGCTCGTTGATGGTGGAAACCGGGTTCGACCTCACGACGCATGCGGACAGAGAATTTAAATGGGTTTATGCAAATGAACATAGAGTTAGATTAGTCGAGCATTGGTACAAAAATAGAGGGCGTTGGCACTGGGCGTTTTACGTCAGCAACCTCCTCCTCGATCAAGGCATATCTCCGTTCTTCGACGAGAAGGGCCGCTCCACCGATCGCTTCATCATGTTCTCGGCGGAGGTCGATCACGACGGCGACCGCTACGGCTTCAACCGCAATTTCAAGGGTCCGCAGGACGAGGTCAACCAACGCCGCTCGAAAGCCTTGCACATCAGCAACACCAATCGCCTCACCCTCGAGAAGGGCGCCGTGGACGATGTCGAGACCACCCGGCGCGAGGCGGCGCGGCCCGATGGCGTCATCGAGTATAACAAGGGTTTCGAGCCGCCCGGCGAAAAGCAGAAGCAGGAGGACCTCTCGGCCCATCTCGCGCTGATGCAGGACGCTCGCAACAAGATCGTCGGTTTTGCCAATATCATGCCCGACCGCGTCACCGCAGCGGAGCAGGGCGAGCATTCCGGCGTCGCCATCGATCGCCTGCAGAAGGCAGCCAGCGCCGATATCGGCACGTTCCTGCGCAACTACAAAAACTGGAAGCAGCGCGTCTACCGTGCCGTCTGGTCGGCCATCAAGCACAACTGGACCGCTGAGCGCTATATCCGGGTCAACACCGGCGACCAGCAATTGATCCAGTTCCTGCAGCTCAACAAGCTCACCCTGAACCAGTGGGGACAGCCGGTCATCGAGAATTACGTCGGCTCGATCGACGTCGACATCGTCATGGACGAAGGCCCCGACACTGCGAACCTGATGCAGGATGCCTATGAGCTAATCAAGGACGACCCCACCATTCCGTGGCCGATCAAGGTCGAGTTCATGCCGATGCCGGCGAGCTATAAGCAGACGTTGCTGCAGAAGATACAGCAGCAGTCGCAGCAGCCCGATCCCAAGATGCAGGCCGAGCAGATCAAGGCCCAGGTCGCCCAGCAGAAGGGCCAGGCGGATATCCAGAAGGCGCAGGTCGCGGCCGACGCCGAGAAGTTCAACGCCCAGCAGGACGCCCTGGCGCGTCAGCAGGACCAGCAGCGCGCCCGCGAGCAGCATCAGAGCGACATGCAGATCGAGCAAATGCGTATGCAGGCCGAGATTGCAAAAATCCGCATGGAAATGACGCAGGCGGCGCAGCAGCATCAGTTCGACATGGCGGAACTGCACGCCCAGCATCAGACGCGCCAGGCCGATCATGAGATGAAGCGCAAAGAGATCGCGATGCGGCCGAAGCAAAAAGCGCAGGGTGCATAATGTACGCATACCCCACGCTGCTGCCGCAGGTTTCCAATCGCGAGGACCTGCTGCAGACGATCCAGATATTCGACGGCGATACAGGCGATCCGGTAAAGTTGGACGGCTGCACCACGGCGTCCGGTGCACCGTTCACCGGCAACGCCTGGACCGTCACCGATGGCGCGATCGTCACCACGTCCTCGACCGTTCTCATGATCCCGGTGTTTCCGATCGCATCGAATGCGCAAGGGGCGCTGCAACTCACCGTCGGCGTCAACCTCTCGATCGTCCCCGGCGATCCCGTCACCATCGCCGACACGCCGACCGGCCAGAACTTCATGACCGGATACGTCATCGCCTACAATCCTGGAAACGGCCTTCTGGTCTGCCAGATCGGCATAATCTTCCGCTTTGAAATCCGCCGCCTCGGCCCGAACTGCCGGTCGACCGGCGACGCCTATGTGCCGTGGTATGACCTCGGAACGCAGGGGATGGAAACCCCACTGCTCACTGCCATGCTCGGTACGGGCATCAGCATCCTCGACATTGGCGTCGTCCAGGTGCGCATACCGGCGGTCATGTTCCAGAAGCTCTTCGGCGGCACCTATGCGGCGGCGCTGGTGTTCTCCGATAGCGTCGACACCCGCCAGGTCTATATCGGCTCGCTGCCGGTCATTCCCGGCCAGCTTTCGCCCGTGCCGCTCGCAGCAAATCCGGGTCCGCTATGGAACTGAAACAGGCGATTGCGGTCACGACCTTCCTGGCGATGCTGCTGGTGGTGGTGACGATCGTTACCGCCCAGCAGATGACCTCGACCGTCAATCCCAACGTGCCGGTGCCCAATACGCCGGTCGAGCAGTCAGGGCCGCTGTTCCGCTCGAACTTCCAGGCCGTCATCAACGACATCAACGAACTGTTCCGGCGAACCGGCTCGAGCCCCCGCATCCGGCTCGCCGCCCAACTCGATCTTTATTCGAACTTTGCTGCCGGCAACGACGGCAACGACTGCCTGACGATAGCGACGCCCTGCAAGACGGCGCAGCATGCCTTTGACAAGGTCGTGCTCGGCTATGACACTGCCGGCTGGAACGTCAACATCCATCTCGCCAGTAACGACAGCACATGCCTCGTGGTCAACACGGGCTGGGTGGGCGGCGGACAGATTGCCATTCTCGGCCCGGTGCCGACGGGGCAGCCGACCGTCGGGTTTGTCGGCTGTGTCGGCAACGGTGTCGCCGTCGATACCGCGCTGCCCGCCAACTTGAACCTGTTCAATCTGGTGGTGTCCTCATCGGGCGCGGGCGCCGCCAGTGTTCTCAATATCGGCACCGGCAACCTGGTACTCGCCAACGTCGCCTTCGGCGCTTTCGGCAGCGACCATATTTCTGTGCTCGGGACCGGCGCCAGGATTTCATGCCTGCAGCCGACCACGCTCACGTTCACCGCAGGCGGCGTAGGATCGCCGGCAGCCGGCGTCGTGGCCTCGGCGGACAGCGGCGGCAGCTTTGTTTGTCTGAGCAGCACGTTCGTTTTCCCGACATCGCAGAACTACGGCGCCCTCATGGGCTCGTTCAACGTGGCGACGATGCTGCTGACATCGAGCAAGTACTGCTCGGACTACGCCGGCACCAAGTGCGCCATCAATGACCTCAACGGCGTGAACGGCGGGGCCCCGACGATCCGTGGCTTCAAGTTCTACATCTCGACCAATGCCGCTCTCGCCACCAACACCGGGAATGTCAATGTCCTTCCGGGCGATACCGCAGGGATCATTGCTTCGGGCGGCCAGTACAACTAGGACTCGTCATGCAAAAGCTCATTCTTTTGCTGTGGTTGCTGCTGGCGGGCCAGGCGTTTGCCCAGCAGAGCATCACGACGAGCTACTGGCAGCTCGGCGACACCACTCCGTTGACCACGGTGTGGGATACATTTGCCGGACAGACCGTTGCCACGACCACGCCCGCCTATCTCGCCTGGCTTCGCACCCAGGCGGCGACGGGCGGTCCCACCGCCGTGCCGATCTGCGGCGTCAACAACAATGCTGGCGCCATTCAGATCAAGGTCTGCACTCCCGTGCTGATCGGCGGTTGGTTCAACGGCCAGATCAAGACGGTGCTCGATGTTCTCGGCGCCACGGCGGCAAACGGCACATGGACAATTCGGGTCGATGATTTCGCCAACGGGCTGGTGACGCTGCTCACCTCGACCTACGGTGCGGCATGGACGAGCGGCGGCCTGATTGGCTCCGCGCCCGTGATCGACACCAAGCGCAACTTGATGGCTCAGATCAACAAATATAACCAATATCAGTATTATACCGGACAGACTTTCGCGCCCGCTCCGCCAATTCCGCTTTCCGGCGCGCTGGTATCCCTCGTCAATCCGATTGCGCCCGCCTATCAGGTGCAGATGTCCGGCGGCGAGATCGTTTTGCCGCAAGCCAATGTTCCCGGCAGCCCACCGATCGGCATGCCGATCATGTTTCAGAACACCAGTATGGCGTTCGCGATTTACGCGGTCGACGGCACGACCATACTCGCCAATGTGACCAGCAATCATCACGCCCTGGTGATGCTGCAGGACAATCCCAACAAGAACGGCAACTGGACCGTCATCACTTCGACGCCGTGACTGATCCTGTTCCGCCGAGGACGCCATGACGCTTCCCGCCACCATTCGCGTTAATACCATGCTGCCGTTCCCGTCTC
>Ga0310909_10001507_pt1 | contig 13793 bp, 10 predicted proteins | sample GREbulkMGT000H_FD_203449 | JGI IMG/M metagenome (GOLD analysis project Ga0310909, IMG submission 203449) | Lab enrichment of tropical soil microbial communities from Luquillo Experimental Forest, Puerto Rico - GRE.bulkMG.T000H | ecosystem: Environmental > Terrestrial > Soil > Tropical forest >... | reverse complement strand
TCTTTCCTTCGGCAAGGGCAAAGGCGCGCGCGTATTCCTGGATGGCGGTGTTCAAGTCCTTTTGGAGCTCCGCAGTCTCGCCCAGCCGCTGGGCCGCGCCGGCGGTTGGAAAAATCTCATAGCTGGTCCCGAGATCCTTCCGTGCCGAATCGTAGTCTCTTAATCTGAAGTAGAGGTCGCCGCGCAGGAAGTGGGTATTGGCGAGATCGTTCTTTTTCTGCAGTTCCCACTGTTCGACGGAGACGCGCGAGGAGCGCTCGTAAGGAGAAACATGTTCCACGAGATTCAGGATGCGTGTGGAGTAGCTGACGGCGCGCCGCAAGCCGGCTTCGTCCTCGCGGCGTTCAAGGAGTTCAATGGCGAGCAGCAAGTTGGAAATATCGTTGGGGTTCAGGGCGACCATGCGTTCCGAGTAGTCAGCGGCGCGGGTGTCGTCTTTAAGCTGAAGGCTGGCTTCGACAAGAGCGCGATAGATTCCGGTGCGGTTCGGGTAGTCTGCGTATTTTGCCAGAAAGTTCTCAAGATTCCGGACAAGAGCGGCGCGATCGCTGCCGGCATCGTTGAGGGCACGCTGCAGCTCCTCCTCGGGAGCCGGCTCCTTGGGGGAAGCGCCGTCCTTAGCGCGAACAGGGTTCGAAGCTTGCGATGCGGCTTGCTGATTCTCCCCGGATGGCGGGCATATGACTGCCGACGCGGAGAGAGTCAGGATCGAGAGGAGCAGCACCGAAAAAGCAGGGGCGACAGGCTGAGAGGGCATGCAAAGATTGTAATCGCAGAAAAGGGAATTGTCGCTATCCCTTCGGTTCTCGCGTTCGATGAGAGGTGATCGCGAGGAGGGCAGTCTGCTATGTCCCGCTGACGCGAATTTCACCAGAAACGGTACGTACTTCGACGCGTCCGCCGCCGCTGCCCAGGCGAGCCCGCAGCGAATGTTTTCCCTGCTCTTCGACGACAATGGGGACATCGGTACGAATTTGGCCGGAAACTGCCTCGGCGGACAGATGAAAGTTCGCAGAGGGAGGGATGCTGATTTGCACGCCGCCGGAAGCGGTTCTTAAATTCCAGTATCCTTGTTCGCCAGGATTGCCCTGCACGTAGACGCGGCCTGACACCGAATGGGCGGTCACGTCATTCCCCGCACCTTGGATTTCGACTTCACCGCTCGTGGTGCTGCCATCGACGCGCCCGCCCGGCTGCGATATGCGAATGACGCCTGACACGACATGCACGCGGGCGTCACCCTTGATGTTCGTAATGGTGACGTTGCCCGATGCGCTCGAGACTTGAACGTCGCCGCCGATATTCTCCGCGGAAATTGTCCCGCTGGCGGTGGAGAGCTGAGCGTCGCGATCAATCTTTTCAACCTTAATGCTTCCGGAAGCAGAGCGGACTTTTACCGGGCCACGCAGGTCGCGGATGTCTTCCGAGCCGGAGGCAACGTTAGCGTCGACCTCGGTGTCGTGGGGGACTTGAATCTTGTAACTGATGGAGACATTGCGCATACGGGAAAGATCTTTGCCGACGCGAATCGTGTCGCCTCTTTGCTCTACGGGAGGATCCGACACGATGTCGTCCAAACGCTTTTGCGGGTTTTCAAATCCTAAGCCGGAGGAGCGCACCTCGGCGTGAATCGATACTGTTCCGGCTGCTCCCGCTGTAATGTCCACCTCGCCCGAGGCATTGCTGAGTTCCAAACGGACAGGGCCCGATACCGTGTAGGTGCGAGAAAAGGTTCCGTTGACGGATGGGCCCGTGTAGCAGCCGGCAACGGCAAAAGCGGTCGCGAAGAGCAGCAGGGAACTGCCGCGATTGGCTTGGCGCACCATTCCTCCTCCAAAGAAGCCCGAAAACAACCCCTCGGATGTTCCACTCATAGCTACGCAAAGACAATCCATTATGTTCCGGGAGGCCTTTTGCGCGATGAGGGCCGAGGGCGGGCCAGCGCTTCGTTGAGAGAACCCTGTCGATAGCCTTCGAGATCCAGGGTAACGTAAGCAAAACCGGCCGATTTGAGGCGTTCCGCGATGGCAGCGGCCGTTTCCTGAGCGAGCGCCTTCGGCAACTCGTCGGGGGAGACTTCCACCCGTGCCAGGTTGTCGTGGATGCGCACGCGAAACTGACGGAAACCGAGTTCGCGGAGGGCAGCTTCCCCGCGCTCGACTAGCGAAAGCCGCTCGCGAGTCACTTCGCTTCCGTAGGGGACGCGAGAAGCCAGGCAAGCGGAGGCGGGACGGTCCCAGGTCGGGAGACTGGCGCGACGAGAGAGCCGGCGAATCTCCGATTTGGCGAGTCCCGCATCGAGGAGAGGCGCGAGAACCTGATGCTCGGCGGCGGCGCGATGGCCGGGGCGAAAATCGAGCGTGTCGTCAGCGTTCACGCCATAGGCGATAGCGGCAAAGCCGCGCGAACTGGCTAGTTTGTCCAATACGGAGAAAAGCTCGTCTTTGCAGAAGTAGCAGCGGTCGGGCTGATTCGCGCGGTAGGCGGGATTTTCCATCTCGTGCGTCTCGATAAACTGGTGGCGCAACTTGAGCTGTTTCACAAACTGCTCGACCATTTGTCTGTCGTACGCGGAAAAACTGGGAGAAAGAGCGGTGACCGACAAGGCGCGGTCCCGCAGAGCGCGGTGCGCGGCCCATGCCAGGTAGGCTGAATCCGCGCCCCCGGAAAGCGCCACGATGAGCGAAGGGATCGCGGCGAGGCGAGAGACGAGAAGATCTTCCTTCGCTTCCGGGGAGACGGCCGATTGCTCTCCATTGCGGATTTGAACGAAACGGTTCATCTCAACGGTGAGTATATCGCACCAGTCCGTTTTTGATGCAAAGGGATCCGGGGGCCGCGGAAATCACTTGAAATCCAAAAGCACGTCGACCGTACCGGTGCCGGCATCGGGTTCGAGCCAGTGGCCAACGCTTTCATAATGGAGCGGCAGCTCGCCAAAGATCTGTTCCTGATGCAATTGCAGTTTCATCAGGACCTCTTCGTATTTCGTCTTATCGAAGATCTCGCCTTGCGGGATGGGCCACGCGGCATGCAGCTTTTTTTCAGCGGCCGGTGATAGGCCGGTCAGCACCATTTTGCCGAAGCGATACTGAAGACCTTCGTGAATGGTCACGGAATAGGAAACCGTGTGCGCTGATTCGTCAAAGGCGGGAACCGGGTCGACCTTCGCGTCGAGGTAACCGTGATGACCAAGTTCTTCGCGAACGCGGTCCCACCCCGCTTCGATTTGCATGCCATCGGCGACATCTCCAGGCTTCAACCCTACGTCGCCGTTAAGAGTGAACTCCGAAACCGTGATATTTCCGACCCAATGGACTTCTTTCCAGTGATAAACCGGGCCGGGATCGATGGGGAGAAATACCGGAATTTGTTGCGGCAATTTCTGATTGGGATTGCCGGTCAAGCGTATTTCCGGCGGTCCGAGCTTCGGATGCAAGCAGCCTTTGCGCAGATAAACCGGCCGGATCGCTTCCGTGAGAAACAAATCTATCGTCATTCTCGAATAGGGTTTGCCAACAATTTCACTGAGATGCTGTTGAACCGCTTTGGAGGCCAAAAGGGAGGAGTCGCTGAACTCCAGTTTTTCGATGTGTAGCGCCGGGCCCTCGACCTTAAATAGCTGCACGGTACCGTCCCCGGTCGGATTGCCGGTGACCTGATGCTCCAGGGTTACCTCAAAGCCATGCGAAGTGATCAGTTCTTTGATCGCTTCTGCCGCTTGCTCGACGGCGTCTCCCGCCTGGGGCAGAGTGCCGTCGAAGTAGGGAAGTTTCTTGCGAATAGCGTCGGCGAGCTCGGAGTCCGCAAACCAGGGAATATTGTCAAAATAAGCGGGGATCCGCGGAGACTCCTCCACGTGGTAAGTGACAATGACTCCCGTGCGGGTCTCGAATTTGTAGCTGACCTTGTCGAAAAGACCGGATTTGGAGAGCTTGTCGGCGCCAGCTTGCAAATCGGAGCGACTCACCTCGGAGCCGAGGGCGAGGCCGGTCAACGCTACCGCCTGTGCTTCGGAAAGATGTTTTTGCCCATCCACGCGAACTTCGCGCAGCGGTGCCGTTGCCGTCCCCGGTGTTTGCGCGGGTATCGGATAGGCCGCTGCGAAAAAGAGCAGCACGAGAAAAGGGGAATTCCCTCCAAGAAGACGTCGCATAGATTTATTCTAGCCGAAACGACCGTCGATTACTCGACGGTGACAGATTTCGCGAGATTGCGCGGCTGATCGACGTCGCAGCCGCGGCGCACGGCAATGTGATAGGCGAGCAACTGTAGGGGAATGATTTCAAGCAGGGGCGCGAGCAATTCCGGAGCCGGCGGGAGCTCGATGATGTGGTCGGAAGCTTCGCGCGCAAGTTGATCGTCGCTAGTAACCACAGAGATGACGATGCCGTCGCGCGCTTTGACTTCCTTGATGTTGGATACGCTCTTTTCATAGCGGGTCATGGCTTCCGGGTCCGACTCATCGCGAGTGGCCAACACAACGACGGGAAGGTTTTCGTCGATCAGCGCATTTGGGCCGTGCTTCATTTCGCCGGCGGGATAACCTTCGGCGTGAATGTAAGAGATTTCCTTCAGCTTCAGCGCGCCTTCGAGAGCAATCGGATAATGAATACCGCGGCCCAAATAGAGAAAGTCCGTTGTCCGGAAAAAGAGCCGCGCGAGATTCTCGTAGAAGCCGGAGGCATCCGCTTCGAGGACCATTTCCATCTTGTGCGGAATGCGCATGAATTCCTGCATCAGGTTCCTGGCTGCCGCGTCAGAAATTCTTCCGCGCACCTGCCCGAGGTACGAAGCGAGGAGCAGTAGCGCAGCGAGTTGCGACGTAAATGCTTTCGTGGAAGCGACGCCGATTTCCGGGCCGGCGTGGGTCGGAATCGTGCCGCTCGCTTCGCGCGTGATCATCGAACCGATGACATTGCAAATTGCCAAAGTCGGCGATCCCTTGCGTCTTGCTTCGCGCTGGGCGGCCAGCGTGTCCGCCGTCTCGCCCGACTGGCTGATGCAAACGGTCAAGGCCTTGGAATCGATGATGGGATCGCGATAGCGGAATTCGCTTCCGTAGTCCACTTCCACGGGAAGGCGCGCGAGGCGCTCGATCATGAATTTTCCGGCCAACCCTGCGTGCCAACTCGTTCCGCAGGCAACGATGCGCACTTGCTGAAATTCACGGAACTGTTTCTCCGTGAGCTGCATTTCATCGAGAAAGACTCTACCCGTGTCCTGAGAGATGCGGCCGAGAAGCGTGTCCCTCACGGCGCGGGGCTGCTCGAAAATCTCCTTTTGCATGAAATGCTTGTACCCGCTCTTTTCGGCCATGATGGGATCCCAGGCGACATGGTGCGCGGGGCGCTGGACCGGACGTCCATCGTGATCCATGACGCGCACGCCCTGGTTGGTCAGAACCGCGATGTCGCCATCGGCGAGGAAAAACATCTCGCGCGTATGTTCGAGCAGCGCCGGGATGTCACTGGCAACGAAATACTCGCCGTCACCCAGTCCGACGACGGACGGCGGGCCAAGGCGCGCGGCGACAATTTTCTGAGGGTCTTTGGCGGAGAGAAAAACCAGGGCATAAATGCCGCGTAGTTCTTTCAGGGAGCGGCGAACCGCTTCCTCGAGCGGAGCGCCGCCTTGCGAATTCGTCTCTACCAGGTGCGCCACAATTTCCGTGTCCGTTTCCGTGGCGAACTTGTGGCCTTCCTTTTGGAGCTTTTCCTTCAGCTCAAGATAGTTTTCGATGATTCCGTTGTGCACGACGACGATTTGTCCGGTGCAGTCGCGGTGAGGGTGAGCATTCTCTTCCGTAGGCCGGCCATGGGTGGCCCAGCGGGTGTGGCCGATGCCGTAGGTCCCTTCGAGGGGCGAGCGGGCGATGGCTTCTTCGAGGTTGCGAAGCTTTCCCGGGGCTCGACGGATCTCCAGTTTGCCCGTGCCGTTCACCACCGCGATGCCCGCGGAGTCGTAACCGCGATACTCGAGTTTGCGAAGGCCCTCGATGACCACGGGCACGACTTTTTTGGGCCCAATGTATCCGAGAATTCCGCACATCGGCGGGACGCACCTCAGAGAGATTTTATCAACGCGAACCTGACGGCAGGAAACCCATGAGCGTCCGCCTGATGCGGCATTGCCATCGGCTCAGTCTACGATCTCAAAACGGTATTCCTCGATGACTGGATTGGTCAGCACTTCCTTGGAAATCCGTTCCAGCTGCCTTTGTGCTTCCTCACGGCCCCAGCCATCGAGATTCAAGACGAAGAATTTTCCCTGGCGCACATCTTTCACGGCCGCGTACCCGAGCCCTGAAAGGGCATGCTGGATCGTTTGTCCTTGGGGATCGAGGACCGTGCGTTTTGGCATCACCCACACGTGTGCTTTCATGCCGCCAGTATAACATTTCCGCGCGCCGCATCATGTCGTGCGCCTTTTGGAAGCGGGACCAAAGGCGTACTGGAAGCCCATTTCGCAGATTTGTTCGAGCTCGCTGTCTTCTAAGCCCATTTGCTTGGCAGCGTCGTATTCGTCACGCAAAGTGGTATGAAATAGCGCCGGATCGTCGGTCGACAGCACGACCGGTATTCCATGACGGAGAAAGGCCGGCAGGGGATGCTCCGCGATTCGCACATGTTCACGAGAAAATTGACGAGCCAGGGCGCCCGTTCGCACGTTGCTTTGCGGGCAGATCTCCAAAGGGATCTTGCGTTCCGCGAGGAGATCCATGAGCACCCGGTCCTTGATGGCCGCGATGCCGTGTCCGATGCGTTCGACTTCCAGCAACTGAACGGCTTCGCGAATTCTCTCCGGGCCACCTACTTCGCCCGCATGAATCAGCCGATGCAAGCCAAGTTCTGCGGCCCGCTCGTACACCGGACGAAACGCCGCGGTCTCTACTTGCAACTCGTCTCCGCCGATGCCGAAGGCGACGATGCCCTTGGATTTACAGGTCTTGGCGGCTTGCACCACTTCCATCGCAGCCGCGGCGCCGAATTGCCGAACCGCGTCAAACACCCACCGAAAACAAAGACCGCGGCGCTCGAATGGCTCGGTGGCACAAAGCAAAGCTTCAAAATTGGCTTCCGGTTGCTGCTTTCTCAAAAGCATGACGCCCACCGATAGCGTGGCTTCCACGTAAACCACGTTCTGCTCGAGCAGGCGCTCGGCGAGATCGCTGGCAACGAGGGCGTAGTCCTGCGGCTCACGCAAAAACGAAGTTAGCCATTTGAAGGTCTCAAGAAAACCGGGGAAATCGTGAAAGGCATACCGCTCGAGAACCTCTTGCTCGGATGCCTTGACGCCGTGACGGGCCATGAGCGTACGCGCCGTGCTTGGCTGGACGGAACCTTCCAGGTGCAAATGAAGCTCAGCTTTGGGGAGCGAGTCGATTCGCGGAGAGAGCCTTGGTGGTTTCATCCTCGAGAATCAATGCGGCAGAGCCGGCCGGCCCGCGTTGGTCCATGCGGTGAGCCAGAAGGAACCGATGTCGGTCGCCGCGTCCGAGAGCTGGCGGATCAGAATGGCTCCTGCCTCGTTATAAAAGCGATCGTAGTATTCGTCCGTATAGGAGTTCTCTCCTCGAAGCGCGTTGCGGTCGGCCAAGAGAATCGATTCGAGCCAGCGATGCGCGCTGAGGCAGGCGTCAAACGCATGGTCGGTGGGATCGCTGACGAAGGATGCATCGTTGGGACGCATGGGGAAAAACGAGGAGTAGCGGTCTGTCAACGAGCTGCCAAACCGGTCGTTGATTCCCGCTTGCCCGCTCAGATGGCCATCGAAATTATCGCTGGTGCTGAAGGGATCGTGCGCCTGCGCGACGTAGTGCGCGAGCAGAGCCGCATCGAGTTTGGCGTCTTCCCATTTTCCCGCTTTCAATGCTTCTGTGAGTCTTTCGCTGTAAACGCCGATTTGCCACGGCAGGAGGCCGCCCGCGACCAGCTTGATTTTGCCAAACTTAGTCACGGCCGACTTGTAGCTGCGGGGCAGGGCCAGGAAAGGAAAGCGTCCATATTTGTCCAGAGCGATGAAGTCGTTGCGCCGCTCGGAAGGGTTTTTCGCGAGAACATCCAGCGGGTCGGTTACGTGCTGCATCATAAAGCCGCGATTCGCCTCGAAAAAAGGGCGGATGTCGGCAGGCAGCGTATCCACTGCTTTATTGACGATGAGTCGGTGAGCGTTCCTGCCCCAAGCCATGATCGAGCCGGGAAGCACTGCAAAGGCAGTGACGGCGGCGATCAGCGGGATCGCAGGCATCCTTAAATTCTTAGCTAGTTTCCCATCCATGTCCCGGCTTCCCTAGTGCGGCGTGGGCAACTCGAGCGTGCTCCGTTTGCGGCTATAAAGGAAGTAGATCACAAGCCCGATTGCCAGCCAGACGAAAAAGCGAATCCAATTCTCCAGCGTCAAGCTGGCCATGAGCAAGAGGCAGGTGAGGATCGCGAGGATCGGGATGAAAGGCACCAAGGGCACGCGAAACCCGCGGGGGCGATTAGGTTGAGATTTTCTGAGAATCAGCACGGCGATGGCCACCAGCAGGAAAGCAAACAAAGTCCCGATGTTGGACAGGTCGGCAAGCGTCCCGATATCGAAAATCCCGGCAGGGATTCCAACAAAAACTCCGGCAACCCAGGTAGCGACGTGCGGCGTACGGAACCGCTTGTGCACTCTCGAGAAAGCGCCTGGGAGGAGACCGTCGCGCGACATCGCAAACCACACGCGCGCTTGGCCGAGTTGATAGACCAGCAGCGAAGAGATCATTCCCATTAGCGCGCCGATGGTCACCCATTGTTGCAGCCGGTCCAGGCCGATATTGTGCAGCGCCGTGGCTACCGGCGCGGCATCCCCTTTGAAGATGTGAAACGGCTGAATGCCTGTCAAAACGACGGCAACGCCGACATAGAGCGTAGCGCACACAAACAGCGAGGCCATGATTCCGAGCGGAAGATCGCGCTTCGGATCCCGGCATTCCTCTGCCGCCGTCGACACCGAATCGAATCCGATGTAGCTGAAGAAAACGATGGCTCCGCCGGTCAGGACGCCCTGCCAGCCGTTGGGCATAAACGGGTGCCAGTTCATGGGCTTGATGTATCTCGAGGCAAAGACGATAAAAAGAGAAATGGCAACAAGCTTAATGGCCACCATGATGCTGTTCGCGCCTGCGGATTCACGAATCCCCAAAACAAGCAAGACGGTCAGCAGCATGACAATCAGGAACCCGACCATGTTGAAATGAAGAGCCCAGCCGGTTGCGGGTGAATACGCAGGAGTGCTTAACGCCACAGGCAGGTGAACACCAAACGTTTCGAGCAGGCTATCAATGTAGGCGGAGAAGCCGACAGCGACGGCCATGTTGGAAACGGCATATTCAAGAATCAAGTCCCAGCCAATAATCCAGGCGACCAGCTCGCCGAGCGTCGCATAGGTGTACGTGTACGCGCTGCCAGCAATGGGAATCATGGAGGCCAGTTCTGCGTAACACAGGCCCGCGAATCCGCAGACAACCGCGACGAGAAAAAAGGAAAGAGCAATCGCCGGGCCTGCGCCGGGGCGCCCGCTGATTCCCGCCGCATGCGCGCCGTGGAAGAGCACATCTAGAACGGGGGCTTTCAAGATCGAGGGATACTGGACTTCTTCCCCTGCGGCGGCGGTGCCAGTGAGCACGAAAATGCCCGTCCCGATGATGGCGCCGATGCCAAGGGCAGTCAGCGTGATCCAACCGAGCGTTTTCTTAAGGCGTTTTTCGGGATGTTCGGAATCGGAAATCAGTTGGTCGATATCTTTGCAGCGGAAGAGTTGTGAGGCCACCCATCTTCTCCGATCACGCCTTGGAAAGCCGGCGGAAGGAAGTCACCCCGATGCGGCACATGGGAGCAGAAACGACCTCAATGTACCCCGAGATGCCCTGGCACGCAACCTGCCGCGGATCATCCGAGTTGTGCGGTTCAAGCCTGTTCGAGCTGCGCGTAGCGCTCGATGAATTTCTTGGTACCCCGTCCGGGGAAGCTTACGGAAACTCGCCGATCTTCATCGTCGCCTTCGACGGCCACGACGGTTCCGACGCCGTAACTGGGATGCCGCACCTTTCGCCCCAGCATAGGGTTCGCATCGCCTCCGCGTTTCGTGGCGGCGCGCCCCAATGCGGGTGCGGGGGTAGCCCGCCGCGCGGGGGCTGCAGGTTTTTGGTCACGGCGAACGCGGCGAAGAAATTCCTCGGGTGAATAGGAATATTCCGGATCGGGTTCGTAGCGGCGCTTTTCGCCGATCTCGGCCAGCGAGCCTCGCACCGTTTCCACCAATTCGCCGGGGATTTCCGAAAGAAAACGCGAGGGCTCGGAAGCGCGCAACTGCAGCTCATTGCCAAAAACGCGGCGGTACACGGCGCGGGTGAGCGTCAGCGACTTTCGCGCCCGGGTCATCCCCACGTAAACGAGGCGGCGTTCCTCCTCGATTCCCTTGTCTTCGTTGATTGAGCGGCTGTGCGGGCAGAGGCCTTCTTCCATACCGGTGAGAAACACATGATCGAACTCGAGGCCCTTGGTGCTGTGCAGTGTGATCAGGGTCACGCCGGGCTTGCCGTCGTATTGATCGGCGTCGCTTACCAATGACGCCCCATCGAGAAAGTCGGTGAACGATTCTCCGGCTTCCATACTCTCAGCCACGGCGCGCGCGAGCTCTTCCAGGTTTTCCTTCCGCGCAACATCCTCGGCTGTGTTGCGGTCCTTCAGCATGTCCATATATCCGGATTCCTCCAGAACAACGTGCAAGAATTCGGCAGGTCCTTTCGTGGAAAGCGCTTCTTTGAGCTTGCCGACAAGCTCCAGGAAGGCGCGTAGCGGCGCAACGGCACGCGCGGTCACGCCGCCAGAAACGGTTTTCTCAATGGCGTTCCACAAGGGAGTTCCGTCATTTCGCGCGGTTTCCCGGAGCGAATCAACGGTGGTTTTTCCGATGCCCCGCGGCGGTACGTTCAGAACGCGCAGCAGGGAAATATCGTCTTCGGGATGCATGGCCAAACGCACATATGCAAGGGCATCTTTTACTTCGGCGCGGTGGTAAAAACTGAATCCGCCAACCAGCCGGTAACGGAGGCCCTGCCGGCGGAAAACTTCCTCAAAAGCTCGTGACTGCGAATTGGTGCGATACTCGACGGCGCAGGTTTGGTCTGAGTCTTCTTTAAGAATGCGCTCCAGCTCTCCGGCAGCATACTCCGCTTCGGCTTGCGGGTCCCGCCCTTCGAAGAATTTCAGACTAACTCCGGCGCTTTTCTCGGCTCTCAGCGATTTCCCCAGGCGATCCGGATTATTGGCGACGACTGCGGCGGCCGCATCGAGAATGTTTTGCGTCGAACGATAGTTCTGTTCCAGTTTGACGATCCGTGCCTTGGAGAAGTCGCGCGAGAAACTCTGCAGGATCGAAACATCGGCGCCGCGCCAGGCGTAGATGGACTGATCTTCATCACCCACCACGCAAATATTTTGCTGCGGCCCGGTGAGCAGCCGCATGAGTTCGTACTGCACGCGGTTGGTATCCTGATACTCATCCACGTGCAGGTATTGGAAGCGTGCCTGCCACTTCTCGCGGACGGCGGGTGACTCCCGCAACATTCTCCGGGACCGCAACAGCAGGTCATCGAAGTCGAGAGCGCTGCTGTCCTCGAGCACCTCTTCATAAGCGCTGTAGATGTCGGCGGTCTGACGCCCGTCCTGGCTGAAAGCTTCGGCACGGACTTGCTCGGGTGTTTGACCATGATTCTTGGCATAACTGATGCGGCTCAGGACGTTGCGGGGAGTCAGGTCATCCGCCTCGATCCGCAGCTTGGCCATGGCCAACTTCACCGCGGCGACTTGGTCGTCGTCGTCGTAAATGGTGAAGTCGCGCGGGAGCCCGGCTGCGGGTGCTTCGCGGCGCAGAACCCGCGCGCACAGCGAATGGAACGTGGAAACCCACGGCTGCCCGGGAGGGACGCCAGCGCGCAACAACAAATTTGTGACGCGGTTGCGCATTTCCTCCGCGGCTTTGTTGGTGAAGGTCACCGCCAGAATCGATTCGGCAGGCACGCCCTTGGCAATCAGGTTGGCGATGCGGTAGGTGATCGCCCGCGTTTTGCCCGTTCCCGCGCCGGCGAGAATCAATATTGGGCCCTCCTGCGTTTCTACGGCTTGGCGTTGTTCCGGGTTCAGTTCGTCGAGAAGTTTCAACATGGGTCCGTGGTGTTCAAGAAAACTGGCACAGGTCATGGTAGCCGACCGCGACCATCGGCGCAAACCTTCGGCGAAGATTCACGTGTTCTTAAGAGAATCTGCCGTGGACTACGGATAAAACCAAGTGGATCGCCTATTGCGCTCCGGCTTGGCTCAGGTCAATCTCGAAGTACAGCAATTCACGGTTCTTTTCGAGGGCCACGACGTCGGGAACGTAGAGCCGGGAGCTATTTAGCAGTGCGAATTGGCCCTGCAGATCAAAATACAGCAGTCCTTCGACGGAACTGTGTGGCGCGACAATGCTGGCTCTTACGCCGGCATCTCGCAGCTCTTGTTCCACTTCCACCCATTTTTTGTCATGTCCCACTTTTGGCCCGCCGATAGGGATGGGAAACCTGCTCTTGCCTAGATTCTTTGTAGCCGGCTGCAATATCAAGTCGGCCGCCTGTTCGGATGTCAAGGGATCCACAGCTTGACGGTTGTCTTCGGAAAGCGTGATGTTCAGGCGGATGCGTGCGAGGTTCACCCGAAGGCTGTCACCCGAATCGTTGCGGAACGTCACCTGCACGGCCACAAGGCCGGCCGCGTAGGGCGACTTTTTGTGAAATTTTGCCTTGTAAAGCGCCGGGTCGGTCCACGGTCGGGCCGAGATGGTCATGCCCTCGTGCGATTCGAGAGCGGAGGTCCGCAGCGCGTCTTGCGACTGCGCCGCCATCTTGTTGGCCCCCCAAGGCAAAGCCATCAAGGCAAGGAGGAAAAGGGTTAGCTTTCGGGTAGGGTTATAATAGAATTTTCTCATATTGACGCCTTCGATTCCTGGGGGATTCGCAGGGTTGCTCTGCGATGTGCGCCTGCCTGCTACCGGCGGGCGCGAATGAACCGGAGCCACGCATAGTGTATTTCATTTATAGCCTGTTTATGGGCCTGGCGGCCTTATTGCTCACGCCGTACTGGTTGGTGTGGGGCCTGCGTCATGGCAAGTATTTCTTCAATTTGCGTGAGCGTCTGGGGTTATCCTATCCCGCTTTAGCCCAGCTCCCGGTCGGGCGCGCCGGCGCGATCTGGATTCACGCCGTCAGCGTGGGGGAAGTGCTGTCCGGTATTCCGCTGGCGCGTCGGTTGAAGGCGGCCTACCCGGACCGGCCTATCATTGTTTCGACCGCGACGATTACGGGGCAAGCCCTGGCCCGCGAGCGGCTGTCTTTTGCCGACGCCGTGATTTATTTTCCGCTCGACTGGAGTTTTTGTGTTCGTCGCGCCTTCGCTGCCGTGCAGCCCGCTCTTGTGCTCGTTCTGGAAACCGAAATCTGGCCAAATTTTCTGCGGCAGGCCGGTCAGCGCAAAATCCCCGTTCTTTTTGTCAGCGGGCGCATCTCGGACCGTTCCTTTGCGCGATATCGGAAGTGGTTTAAAGCTTTTGGCTTCTTCTTGCGGCCGTTTCTGAAGGATGCGCTCTCCCAAGCGAGCGCCTTTCTGATGCAAACCGAGAAGGACGCCGAGCGCATCCGCGCTCTCGGGGCGCTTGCGGAGCGGGTCACGGCAAGCGGCAATTTGAAATACGACTCAGAGCTTCCTTTACCTACCCCGCTCTCGAAT
>Ga0310909_10001504_pt1 | contig 13802 bp, 11 predicted proteins | sample GREbulkMGT000H_FD_203449 | JGI IMG/M metagenome (GOLD analysis project Ga0310909, IMG submission 203449) | Lab enrichment of tropical soil microbial communities from Luquillo Experimental Forest, Puerto Rico - GRE.bulkMG.T000H | ecosystem: Environmental > Terrestrial > Soil > Tropical forest >... | reverse complement strand
GCTTCCGGGCCGGTTCAACGTGGACAACGTCGCGGCCGCCTGCGCGTGCGGCCTGGCGCTCGGATTCACTCCGGCGGCGATCGCCGCCGGCATCGAGAGCCTGCAGCGCGTTCCGGGCCGGCTCGAGCCGGTCCATGCGGGGCAGCCGTTCTCGGTGCTCGTCGACTACGCGCACACCGAGGAATCCCTCGCCGCCGTTCTCGACGCCGTGCGATCGCTGACGTCCGGCACGCTGACGGTCGTGTTCGGGTGCGGCGGGGAGCGGGACCGCGCCAAGCGCAAGGCGATGGGGCGCACCGCGGCGGCACGCGCCGACCGGATCGTGCTCACCTCCGACAACCCGCGCGGCGAGGATCCGCTCACGATCCTCGCCGAGATCGAGGCCGGGGTCGCGGAGGTTCCGGGGGCGCCCGCGCGCTCCGTCGTCGAGCCCGACCGCGACCGGGCGATCGCCGCGGGTGTTGCCGGCGCGCGCGCGGGGGACGCGGTTCTCATCGCCGGCAAGGGGCACGAGACGACGCAGACGTTCGCCGGCCGCGTCGAGCCCTTCGACGACCGGGAGGCCGCGCGCCGCGCGCTCTCTGCCATCGGCTTCACGGGAGGTCGCCGTGCCGACGCTTAGCGTGGGGGCGCTGCTCGACGCGACGGGCGGGACGCTGCTGGCGGGTGACCCGCGCACGCCAGTGACCTCCTACGCTATCGACTCGCGGAAGATCTCGCGCGGGGGCGCGTTCTTCGCGCTCGCGGGCGAGCGCACCGACGGGCACGCCTTCGTGGGGGATGCCGGCCGTCACGAGGCCGCGGTGGCGATCGTGGCGCGGCGGCCGGAGGGAAACGGCCCGCTCCCGGCCGCGCTCATCCAGGTCGACGACGTCGCCGCGGCCCTCGCGCGCTCCGGCGCGTACGCGCGCCAGAAGCTCCGCGCGCGCTTCATCGCGCTGACCGGCAGCGCCGGCAAGACGACCACCAAGGAGTTCATCGCGAAGGCGCTGGGCGCGAGCTTGAAGGTCCACCGGAACATCGGGAACCTCAACAACGAGCTGGGCGTCCCGCTCACGCTGCTGTCCTGCCCCGACGATGCGGAAGCCGCGGTGATCGAGATGGGGATGCGGGGCCCGGGCGAGATCGCGTTTCTCGCGCGCCTCGTCGATCCGGACATCGCGCTCGTGACGAACGTGCGGCCGGTGCACCTCGAGTTCTTCGAGTCGGTCGACGGGATCGCGGCGGCGAAGGGGGAGCTGTTCGCCGTCCTGCGCGAGAACGCGACCGCGGTCGTCAACCTCGACGACGCGCGCGTCCGGGTCCAGGCCGCGCGCCACGCCGGACCGCGCGTGACCTTCGGACAGACCGCGGGCGCCGACGTGGTGCTCCTGTCGGTTTCCGACCGGTTCCTGCCCGGGGCGGCCCTCACCCTGCGCATCGGGGGGCGCACGCGCACCCTGTCGCTGCGCGTCGGCGGCGCGCATGTGGCGCTCGACGCGCTCGCGGCGGCGGCGACGGTCGTGGCGTGCGGGGTGCCGATCGAGCCGGCGCTCGACGCGCTCACGTTCATGGAGCCGGCGCCGGGACGCGGGCGGATCAGCGAGCTCCCCGGCCCGATGACGCTCGTCGACGACACCTACAACAGCAACCCCGAGGCCCTCGCCTCCGTGTTGCGAACCCTGGGCGCCTCGTCCCCGGCAGGCCGGCGCGTGCTCGTCATGGGGGACATGCTCGAGCTCGGCGCCAACGCGGCGGCGTTCCACCGCGAGGCGGGCGAGCAGATCGCCGCGTCCGGCATCGGCCTCCTCGTTACCGTCGGGCCGCTGTCGCGGCAGGCCGCCGAGGTCGCGCGGCGCGCGGGGATCGAGGTGGCCGCCTTCGACGACGCCTCGGGCGCCGCCGGGACGATCGCATCGCTCGTCCGTCCGGGAGACCTGGTGGTCGTGAAGGGATCGCGGGGAATCCGCCTCGAGCAGGTCGTCGATGCCTTGGTCACCCGGCGCGGGGAGGCGGCCTGATGCTCTTCCACCTCCTCTACCCGCTCCACACGAGGCTCACTGCCTTCAACCTGTTCCGGTACATCACCTTCCGGACCGCGATGGCGATGCTGACCGCGATGGTCGTCTCGCTCATCCTGGGCCCCTGGCTCATCCGGAGGCTCCGGTATTTCCAGATCGGGCAGGAGATTCGGGAGGAGGGGCCGGCGTCGCACCAGGTCAAGCGCGGCACGCCGACGATGGGCGGACTGCTCATCCTCACCGCTGTCGTCCCGACGACGCTGTTGTGGGCGGACCTGACCAACGTGTTCGTTTGGATCGCGACGTTCTCGATGGTCGCCTTCGGGGCGATCGGGTTCTACGACGATTACATGAAGGTCGCCAAGAAGCGGAACCTCGGGCTGTCGGCCCGTGGGAAGTTCGGCCTCCAGATCCTCCTGTCGCTCTCGATCGGCGCCCTGCTCTTCTACTTGGCGTACCGGGGCGACTTCAACACCAAGCTCGTCTTCCCGTTCTTCAAGGGGTTGGAGCCGCAGCTGGGCGTCCTGTTCCCGCTCTTCGTCGTCCTCGTCCTGACGGGGGCGTCGAACGCCGTGAACCTCACGGACGGGCTCGATGGCCTCGCGATCGGATCGACGCTGGTCGCGGTCACGACGTTCACGATCCTCGCGTACGCCGCCGGCAACGCGATCGTCGCCGACTACCTCGGCATCGCCAACGTCAAGGGGACCGGCGAGCTGACCGTGTTCTGCGGGGCGCTGGTGGGCGCGGCCCTGGGCTTCCTCTGGTTCAACGCGCACCCCGCCGACGTGTTCATGGGGGACGTCGGCTCGATGGCCCTCGGCGGAGCGCTCGGCACGATCGCGATCCTCATCAAGCAGGAGTTCCTGCTCGTCATCGTCGGCGGCCTGTTCGTCCTCGAGGCCGCCTCCGTGATCCTCCAGGTCGCCTCCTTCAAGACGCGCGGGAAGCGGATCTTCCGCATGTCCCCGCTGCACCACCATTTCGAGCTGTCCGGATGGAGCGAGACGAAGGTCGTGACCCGTTTCTGGATCGTCGCGATCGTCTTCGCCCTGTGCGGGCTCGCGACGCTGAAGCTGAGGTAGAGGATGCCGAGGCGCCGCGCGTACGACCGCTGGCTCTTCCTGACCGCAGCGCTGCTCGCGCTCGCGGGGTTGTTCATGGTGGGGAGCGCCTCGCACTACATCGCGATGAGCGCGGGGCGGGACCCGTGCGGCATGGGGTCTTTCTCGCCGCCGGATTGCTCGCGCTCGCCGGCACGATGGTCCTCCCCCTTCGCCGGCTCGACGACCGCCGCGCGGTGACCTGGCTCTGGGCCGCGTCGATCGTCACGCTGATCGCCGTGCTGGCGATGCCGACGATCTCGGGGGCGCACCGCTGGTTCCGCCTCGGGCCCCTCTCGCTCCAGCCTTCCGAGCTCGCGAAGATCGCGACCATCCTCCTGCTCGCGTACATGCTCTCGCGACGGAGCCCGGACCAGGTCAACGAGCTGCGGCCGACCCTGGTGCCCGCCGCCTCGCTCGTCGGCTCCCTGGCGGTTCTCATTGTGATCGAGCCGGATCTGGGATCCGCGGTGATGGTTCTCGCCACCGCCGCGGTGATGCTCTTCGTCGCCGGGCTGCGCTGGAAGTACATCGGTGGCACCGCAGGGCTCGCCGTGGCTTTCGTGGGCCTGGCGATCCTCGCGCAGCCGTACCGCATGGCGCGCGTGAAGACGTTCCTGAACCCCGGATCCGACACCCAGGGCGCGGGATTCCAGCTCGCGCAATCGCTGCTCGCGGTGGGAAGCGGCGGGGTGACCGGCGTCGGGTTCGGCCAGGGCCAGCAGAAGGCGTACTACCTCCCCGCCGCCCACACGGACTTCATCTTCTCCGTGATCGGCGAGGAGCTCGGATTGATCGGGACGCTCCTTCTCCTGGCGGCTGTGGGCCTGCTGTTCTGGCGCGGGATCCGGGCGGCGATGCGGGCTCCCGACCGCTTCTCGTTCTACGTCGCCCTGGGCGGGACGAGCCTCATCGTCGTGCAGTCGCTGATCCACATGTGCGTGTGCGTCGGCCTGCTTCCGACGAAGGGGCTGCCGTTCCCGCTCGTCAGCTACGGCGGATCGTCGCTGATCGCGACGTTCGCCGTCGTCGGGCTGGTTCTCAACGTGTCGCAGCACTCGAACTGACGGTCGAGGCGGATGTGCCGAGAGATCCCTACATCGTCTTCGCGGGTGGCGGAACCGGGGGACACCTGTTCCCGGCGCTCGTCGTCGCGGCCGATCTCGCCGAGCGGCATCCCGGTGCTTCGATCGTCTTCGCCGGGAGCCGTCGCGGCCTCGAAACGCGCCTCGTCCCGCGGGCGGGCTTTCCGCTCCGCACGCTTCCGATCTCCGGTCTCGCCGGCGCGAGCCCGCTTCGCCGGGTGGTCGCGGCCCTGGCCGCCGCGGCCGCGACGGTCCGTTGCGGGCTCTGGTTCGTCCGGCGCCGTCCGGCGCTCCTCGTCGGGATCGGCGGCTTCGCCTCGGGTCCGGCCGCGCTGGCGGCGCTGCTGCTGCGGGTCCCCACGATGCTGATGGAGCAGAACCACTTCCCGGGTGCCACGAACCGCTGGCTCGCCCCGCGCGCGGCGGCCGTGTGCGTTCCGTCCGAGGCGGCGCGCGGGCGTCTCGGCGGGATCGGCATCGTCACCGGAAACCCGGTGCGTCCCGAGTTCGCCGGGATCGGCGCGGCCCCGGCGGGCGCGCGTCTGTCGCTGCTGGCCTTCGGCGGGAGCCGTGGGGCCCGGTCGATCAACCGCGCGATGGTGGAGGCGCTCCCGCGCCTGGCAGCCATGGCGCCGCCGCCGGCGATCGTCCATCAGACCGGGCCCGACGCGCACGCGGAGGTCTCGGCGGCGTACGCCGCGAAAGCACCGGAACTTGGCGCGGAGGTCCGGCCGTTCCTCGACGACATGCCCGCCCGGCTGGCGGCGGCGGACCTGGTCGTCTGCCGAGCCGGAGCCACCACACTGTCGGAGCTGGCCGCCGCCGGCCGCCCCGCGATCCTCGTTCCCTACCCGCACGCCGCCGACGACCACCAGCGGAAGAACGCCGAGGCCGTGGCCGAGGCCGGCGCCGCGCTCGTCATCGACGATGCCGCGCTCACGGGCGAGGCGCTCGCCTCGTCCGTGGCGGCACTCGCCGCCGACCGCTCCCTGCGGGACCGGATGGGGGCCGCGGCGCGCACGCTCGCCCGTCCCGACGCCGCGGAGAGGATCGCCGACGTCGCGGACATGGTCCTCCGAGGGGAGGCGCGCGATGTTTCGTAAGGCGCGCCGGATCCACTTCGTCGGCATCGGCGGCGCGGGCATGAGCGGGATCGCCGAGGTCCTGGTCAACCTGAGCTATCCGGTGAGCGGATCCGACGTCATGGCGACGGACACGACGCGGCGCTTGAAGCGTCTCGGCGCCCGCGTCCATCGCGGCCACAAGGCCTCCCACGTCGGCGACGCCGACGTCGTCGTCGTCTCCTCCGCCGTGCGGCCGGACAATCCCGAAGTGGTCGAGGCGCGCCGCCGGCGCGTCCCCGTGATCCCGCGAGCGGAGATGCTCGCCGAGCTGATGCGGCTCAAGTACGGGATCGCGGTCGCGGGCGCGCACGGGAAGACCTCGACGACCGCGATGATCGCCGCGGTGCTCACCGCCGGAGGGCTCGATCCCACCGTCGTGATCGGCGGACGGGTGAAGGCGCTCCGCTCGGGGGCCAAAGTCGGCCGCGGGGAGTTCATGGTCGCCGAGGCGGACGAGTCGGACGGCTCGTTCCTGAAGATGAAGCCGACGATCGCGGTCGTGACCAACATCGACCGGGAGCACCTCGATCACTACCGCGATCTCGCGGAGATCGTGGACGCGTTCGCCCAGTTCCTCGCCCGCGTCCCCTTTTACGGCGTCGCGGTCGTCTGCCACGACGACCCGAACGTCCGCGCGGTTCTCGGGCGCGTCGACCGCAGGGTCGTGACCTACGGCCTGTCCACGGACGCCGACGTGTCCGCCTCCGACGTCGCGCTCGACGGATTCGGCAGCCGGTTCACGGTCCGCGTCCGCGCCGACCGGCTCGGCGCCGTCCGGCTCGGCGTCCCGGGCCGGCATTCGGTCTCGAACGCGCTCGCCGCGATCGCCGTCGGGCGCGAGCTCGACGTGCCGTTCGCCAAGATCGCCCGCGCGCTCGGCGCCTTCCGCGCCGTCGACCGGCGGTTCCAGCTCAAGGGGGAGGCGTTCGGCGCCACGGTGATCGACGACTACGGCCACCACCCGACCGAGATCCACGCGACGCTGCAGGCCGCGCGCGAGGGGTTCGGCGCGCGGACGATCGCCGTCTTCCAGCCCCACCGTTTCACGCGGACGGCGGCGCTTCTCGAGGAGTTCGGGAGCGCGTTTTCGCTCGCCGACCACGTCATCGTCACCGAGATCTACGCCGCGGGCGAGGCCCCTATCCCGGGCATCGACGGGGCGGCCGTCGCGGCCTCCCTCGCCCGGCACGGGCACCGCTCGTCCCTGCTCGAGCCCAACCTCGCGAAGGTCCCGGCCCGGCTCAAGGCGCTGGTGCGCCCCGGGGACCTCGTGGTCACGCTCGGCGCGGGCGACGTCTGGAAGGCCGGAGACGCGTTCCTGTCGCTCGCCGCCAGGGGGTCGCGCGCGGCGGCCTCGCGACGGAGGGCGGGATGATCCCCGAGGGCCGCCCCTATCTCGAGCCGGACCGCCGCTACTGGAGGCGGCGCGTGAACCGGCACGTCCGGAAGGCGCGGCGCACACGCACGCTCCTGCGCTTCGCCGGCATCATCCTCGCCAACCTCGCCGTGGCGGTCGTGCTCGTCGCCACGGCGATCTCCGTCGCCCGGCACTTTGCCTTCTCGAGCGAGCTGTCCGTCCGCGAGATCCTCGTCGACGGAACGCGGCACACGACCCCCGACGCGGTGCGGGCCGTCCTTCGGCCGTACGTCGGGCGGAACCTTCTCGACGTCTCCCTCGACGAGGTCGCCAAGTCCGCTTCGGGCGACCCGTGGGTCAAGGACGCGAGCGTGAAACGGATCCTCCCGGGCACGCTGCGAGTGACCGTGGGCGAGCGGACGCCCGCGGCGCTCGCCTTGATGCACGGTCTGGTTTACGTCGTGGACGACGGCGGCTACGTGATGGGCCCCGCCGGCGCCGGACTTTCCTTCGACCTTCCCCTGCTGACGGGTCTCGACCGCACCCAGGGACCGGCGCTCGCCGCCGCCCTCGGCCGCGGCGTGACCCTTCTCGCGCGGCTCCAGGCCGGGCACGCGGCGTGGACGGCGGGGGTATCCGAGCTCGACCTCTCCCGCGCCGACCGCGTGGTCGTCACCCGCACCGAAGGCGACCGGAACCTCGACGACTACCTCTCCCTCCGCCCGTTGATCGCGCGGAAGGTCGGCGGAGCCTCGACCGTCGACCTCCGCTGGAACCGGAAGATTTCCATCCTCCCCACCGGGGGCGCCCCCCCCACGGAGACCGACTAAAGCCATGCCCAAGAACGAACGCTACGTCGTGGGTCTCGACATCGGCACCACCAAGATCTCCTGCATCGTCGCGGAGATGCGCGAGAGCGGGTCGGTCGAGGTGGTGGGACTCGGGTCCGCCCCCTCCCGCGGCCTGCGCAAGGGGGTCGTCGTCAACCTGGACGCGACCGTGGACGCGGTAAAGACCTGCGTGGAGGAGGCCGAGCTCATGGCCGGCCTTGCCGTCGAGTCCGCCGCGGTCGGCATCGCGGGCGGCCACATCCGGTCGTTCAACAGCCGGGGGGTGGTCGCGATCGCGAGCAAGGAGCGGACCGTCTCGCGGGAGGACGTCCGCCGGGTGATGGACGCGGCCCGGGCCGTGTCGATCCCGCAGGACCGGGAGATCCTGCACGTTCTCCCGCAGGAGTTCGTCCTCGACGACCAGGGCGGGATCACGCAGCCGGTGGGGATGACGGGATCACGGCTCGAGGCCAACGTCCACATCGTCACGGCCGCGACGACTTCGATCCAGAACCTCGTGACCTGCGTGAACCGCGCGGGGATCGAGGTTCGCGACACGGTCCTCGAGCAGCTCGCCGCCGCCGAGTCGGTCCTCACCCACGACGAGAAGGAGCTCGGGGTGGCCCTGATCGATATCGGGGGCGGAACAACCGACTTGGCTATCTTCGAAAAGGGCTCGATCTGGCATACTGCTGTCCTCCCCGCCGGCGGGGACCATTTCACGAACGACCTGGCTGTCGGCCTTCGCACGCCGATCCCGGACGCCGAGCGTCTCAAGAAGAAGCACGGCTGCGCGCTCGCCACGCTCGTCGAGGGCGAGGAAGCAATCGAGGTGCCCTCGGTGGGAGGGCGCAAGCCGCGGGTTCTCTCGCGGCAGGTCTTGGCGGAGATCCTCCAGCCCCGGGCGGAGGAGATCTTCACGCTGATCCACGAGGAAGTCGTTCGTGCCGGATTCGAGAAGCTCTTGAACGCGGGGGTCGTCCTGACGGGAGGCGGCAGCCTGCTCCCGGGCATGACCGAAGTCGCGGAGCAGGTCTTCGACCTGCCCGTGCGGCTCGGCTCCCCGGCCGCGGTCGGCGGGCTCGCCGAGCCCGCGGCCGGGCCCCACTATGCGACGGCGGCCGGACTGGCGCTCTACTCGGCGCGCCACCGCGCCCCGGACGCCCGGTTCCCCGTGTCAACCGGCGTCCTGTTGAAGCTTGGCCACCGCGTCCGCACCTGGTTCGCGGAAATGTTCTGAAGATCCGGGATCGACCTGAGGAGAGACTGATGATCACGATGGATGATGGGAAGGGGCGGAAGAACCAGGGCGTCAAGGTGCGGATCGAGGACGTCACGACCCCGTCGGCACGGATCCGTGTCATCGGCGTGGGCGGGGGCGGCGGCAACGCGGTCAATCGCATGATCGCGGCGAGCGTCGCGGGAGTCGAGTTCCTGGCGGCGAACACCGACTGCCAGGCCTTGAAGAACAACCGCGCCCCGCTGAAGCTGCAGCTCGGCATGAAGCTGACCAAGGGCCTCGGGGCGGGAGCCAACCCCGAGGTCGGCAAGAGCGCCGCGGTCGAGGACAAGGAGATGATCCTCCAGTCGCTCGAGGGGGCGGACATGGTCTTCGTCACCTCCGGCCTGGGCGGAGGCACGGGGACGGGGGCGGCGCCGATCATCGCGCAGATCGCGCGGGAGGCGGGGGCGCTCGTGGTCGCCGTCGTGACCAAGCCCTTCTCCTTCGAGGGGCGCCGGCGGCGGATGGCCGCGGAGGAGGGGCTCGCCTCGCTGCGCCAGGTCGTCGACACGGTCATCACGATCCCGAACGACAAGCTGCTCCACACGGTCGAGAAGGGAACGCCCCTCGCCGAGGCGTTCCTGATGGCCGACGACATCCTCCGCCAGGCGGTGCAGGGGATCTCGGACCTCATCACCGTCCCCGGGGAGATCAACCTCGACTTCGCGGACGTCAAGACGATCATGTCCGGGATGGGCATGGCGCTGATGGGCACCGGCATCGCCGAGGGAGAGCACCGGGCGGTCGACGCCGCCCAGCGGGCCATCTCCTCGCCGCTCCTCGAGGACACGTCGATCCACGGAGCCCGGGGGGTCCTGATCAACATCACCGGCGGGGAGGACATGACCCTCCACGAGGTCTCCGAGGCCGCCAACATCATCCAGGAGGCCTCCGACCCCGACGCGAACATCATCTTCGGGACGGTCATCGACCGCGGCATGCAGGGCCGGGTCAAGGTGACCGTGATCGCCACCGGATTCGGCCGCGACGACATCCGGGCAGGGGCCACCGTGACCGGTTCGTACCGGGGTGCCGAGCGAATTCCGGTCCCGGATCCGATGGACGAGGTGGTCCCCGGACGTCCGACACGGGGTTTTCTCCGGAGGGGTGGACGGGGCGCCGAAGCGGAAATTGATCCCTCCGACCAGGGGTTCGCGCCGAATTTCAGTAAACTAAAGGATGATCTGGACGTGCCGGCGTTCCTGCGCAAGCAGATGGACTGAGCGCGGCGGAGGACCGGCCGCGCGCCCGCCGGCGTCCCGATCGCGTTCGATGGGGCGAACGGCGTGACGACAGACAAGAAGACCCGGATCCTCGTCGTCGACGACGACGCCGACACAGCCCGGCTGGTCCGCGACTGGTATCGCGAGAAGCCGGTCGAGGTGATCGAGGCGTCGGGGGGCGACGAGGGGATCCGTCGCGCGCAGTCCGACGATCCCGACGTGATCCTGATGGACCTGATGATGCCCGGCACGAACGGGTTCGAGGCGTCGCGCCGCCTCAAGGCGGACCCCAAGACCCGCTCGATCCCTCTCGTCCTCCTCTCCGCTCAGCGCGACGCGCGCACGAAGGCGGAGGGGTTCGACGAGGCCGGGATCGATGACTACATCGTCAAACCGTTCGAGTTCGAGGAGCTCGACGCGCGCATCCGGGCGATGCTGCGCAAGGGCGTTGTCCTCGAGGAGCTGCACGAGCTCGCCACCGTCGACGAGCTGACGCGCCTCGCCAACCGCCGCGTGTTCACGCGGCGGCTCCACGAGGAATGGATCCGCACCGCGCGCTACCCCGCGCCGCTGTCCCTCGTCATGCTCGACCTGGACGACTTCAAGCGGGTCAACGACACCCACGGCCACCCCGCCGGGGATCGGGTCCTGAGGGAATTCGCCCTCCTGGTCGCGGGAGGGGCGCGCGCCACCGACCTCGCGGCGCGGTATGGCGGGGAGGAGTTCGCGCTGATCCTCCCGCACACCGACCGGGAGCTCGCGTTCCGCGTCGCCGAGCGCGTCCGCCGCGCCGTCGAAGAACAGCGATTCGTGGTCGATGCGACGCCGCTTCGGGTGACAGTGAGCGCCGGGGTCGCCACCGTGTCGAGCGCCGCCGACCTTGGCGGACCCTCGGACCTCGTGGCGATTGCCGACAAGGCGCTCTACGCGGCCAAGAAGACCGGCAAGAACCGCGTCGTCGTCTCGGATTCCCGTCAGGCCTGAGCGCCGGGCCGGCGCGGAACCCCCTCCCGGTGACATCCCTGTCACCGTCCGGGAACTGCCCTGTCACCGTCCCGGACGGTAGCTTGTCCGATCCGCATCCCCGGAGGACGGTGAGGCATGTCGATCGCCCTCGAGCACGTCACCAAGCGCTACGGCGACCACGCCGTCGTGCGGGACGTAACGCTGGAGATCGCCTCCGGCGAGCTGTGTGTGCTTCTGGGGCCGAGCGGAAGCGGTAAGAGCACGCTCCTCCGGATCGTCGCGGGGCTGACCGAGCCCGACTCGGGGAGGGTCCGCCTCGGCGGGAAGGACGTCACGCGCGTCTCGCCGCAGAAGCGCGAGATCGGGTTCGTTTTCCAGCACTACGCCCTCTTCCGGCACATGACCGTCGCCGAGAACGTCGAATTCGCGCTCAAGATCCGGCGCGCGGACAAGACGAGCCGTACGCGCCGCCGCGAGGAGCTGCTCGAGATGGTCGGCCTCGCGGGCTTGGGCGGGCGGCGCCCCTGGCAGCTCTCCGGGGGACAGCAGCAGCGCGTCGCTCTCGCGCGCGCCCTCGCCCACCAGCCTTCGGTTCTGCTGCTCGACGAGCCGTTCGGAGCGCTCGACGCGCGGATCCGCAGCGACCTGCGGCGCACGGTTCGCGAGATCCAGCGCGGCCTTTCGATCACGACGGTGTTCGTGACCCACGACCAGGAGGAGGCGTTCGAGCTGGCCGACCGGATCGCGGTGGTCGATCGCGGCCGCGTCCTCGAGCACGGTGCCCCGCGAGAGATCTACCTCCACCCGCGCACCGAGTTCACGGCGACGTTCCTCGGTAGCGCCAACCTCCTCATCGGTCAGGTCGCCGAGCGCGGGGTGCGCGTGGGCCACGTGGAGATCGCCGCCGGCTCTTCCGCGATCTCGACCGGGGACGCGCACCGCGTCCAGGTCCTCTTCCGTCCCGAGGACGTCGCGGTCAAGACGACCGCGGACGCGCTCCGCTGGCCCAGCCTCGGGACGGGAGTGATCGAGAGCCGCTCGTTCCTCGGTCCGCTCGAGCGCTTGCGTGTCCGCCTGCCGATGCGCGGCGTGCGCGCCGTGGCCCCCGAGGCCCCCTTCGGCGAGGACTCGATCGTCGTCGAGGCGACCCGCTCGCAGCACCAGGCGCGGCGGTTCCCGCTCGAGCCCGGGGACACCGCTTTCGTCGGCCTCCGCCGGATCCACACGCTCGCGCACCCGGGGATCGGATTCCTGGTGATGGACGACCGGGAAGAAACCGGGCCGTCGGCCGTCGCCCTTGGGGTGGCGCTCGCGACCGCCGCGAAGACGCGCGCGCTGGTGGTGCGTTGCGGCGACCGCGCCGCCGAGGAGCCGGCGCCCATTCCCCTGCGCGCCGGCGAAGGGTCTCCGGAGATTCACCGCATTCCGGAGGAGTTCTCGGAAGCCGTCCGCCTCGAGTGCGAGCGGGCGCTCCCGGACCTCGTCGTGGTCGGCGCGATGCCGAAGACGGGGGCCGACGTGGCCTCGGACGTGCTCTCGCACGGCCGCCATCACGTGCTCGTGGCGCCGCCGGGAGCCTCCGTGCCGAAGCGGATCCTGATCTGCTCGGCCGCGGGCGAGCCGGGGAAGGGCGGGATCCGATTCGCCGGCCGCCTGGGGCGCCACCTCGGAGCCGAGGTCACCGGTCTCTCGGTCCTCGTCGAGGAGAGCCCCACGGCGCGCGCGCAGATCGAGCGCCACCTCGCCGCCTGCGCCCGTACCGTCGCTCCGCTCGGGGTCACCGCGCGGACGCGCGTGCGGCAGGGAGAGGTCGAGGCCGAGATCCGGTCCGAGGCGGAGGACGGGGCGTACGACCTGATCGTCGTCGGCTCCCCGCTGGGCGAGGAAGGGCGCGCTCCGGCGCTCGGGGGGCCGGTCGCGAGCCTGCTCGACGCGCTGACCCGGCCCGTTCTCGTCGTCCGCTACGCCGTCGACGAGGTTTGACCCAAGGAGAAGCCCCATGACGAGAGTCGCAGGCCTGCTGGTCCTCGCCACGCTCCTCGCCGCCGCCCCCGCACGCGCGGAGGGCACGACGATCCTCAACGTTTCCTACGACCCGACCCGGGAGCTCTACCAGGCCGTGAACACCGCGTTCGCCGCGCAGTGGAAGGCGAAGACAGGCCAGAGCCTCACCGTCCAGCAATCGCACGGCGGCTCCGGAAAGCAGGCCCGCTCGGTCATCGACGGGCTCGAGGCGGACGTCGTGACGCTTGCGCTGGCCTACGACATCGACGCGATCGCGAAGTCGGGGCTGCTGCCGCTCGACTGGCAAAAGCGGCTGCCGAGCAACAGCGCTCCGTACACCTCGACGATCGTCTTTCTCGTGCGGAAGGGGAACCCGAAGGGCATCAAGGACTGGGAGGACCTGGGCAAGCCCGGGGTCTCGGTCATCACACCGAATCCCAAGACCTCGGGGGGCGCCCGCTGGAACTACCTCGCGGCGTGGGGGTACGAGCTTCGGAAGACCGGAAGCCAGGACAAGGCGCGCGCGCTCGTCGCCGCGATATTCAGGAATGTACCCGTTCTCGACACCGGGGCCCGCGGGGCGACGATCACGTTCGCCGAGCGCGGGATCGGGGACGTGCTGATCGCGTGGGAGAACGAGGCGATCCTGGCGACGCGCCAGGCCTCTTCCAAGGGCGCGTTCGAAATCGTGACCCCCTCCGAGAGCATCCTCGCGGAGCCGCCCGTGGCCTGGGTCGACAAGGTCGCGTCCAAACGGAACACGACGGCCGTCGCGAAGGCGTACCTCGAGTTCCTCTACACGAAGGACGGGCAGCGCATCGCCGCGCA
>Ga0310909_10001483_pt1 | contig 13864 bp, 10 predicted proteins | sample GREbulkMGT000H_FD_203449 | JGI IMG/M metagenome (GOLD analysis project Ga0310909, IMG submission 203449) | Lab enrichment of tropical soil microbial communities from Luquillo Experimental Forest, Puerto Rico - GRE.bulkMG.T000H | ecosystem: Environmental > Terrestrial > Soil > Tropical forest >... | reverse complement strand
TAGTATTCAATGCGAACTTTGTGATAGAAATCGCGATATAAGTCGGGGTAGAGGTTGCCCTGCAGGATGTATTCGAGAGCCGACGATTTGCTGACTTCCTTGGACCGAAACGAGCCCGGATCGTCCAGAACTTCGCCATCCCGGTTGCCGAGAATGTTGGTGGAAAACCAGCCGCTCAATCCCAGTAGGCGCGACTTCAAGCCTGGAGCGACCAACGTTTTCATGAAGGTCTGACCGCTTTTGAAGTCCTTGCCCGCTACCGGGAGGTTCTGGCTGCGGGCCAGTTCGAGCAATGCCGGCATATCCGTGGTCATGTGCGGGGCGCCGTTGGCGTACGGCACTCCCGATTTCAAAGCGGCATAGGCGTAAATCTGGCTGGGTGAAATCTCCGGGTCGCTTTTTTGCAGCCCGCATTCAAAGTCCTTAAGCGTGGCATGTACGGCCGCAGGCTGGCGGAAGACCTCGGTGGAGGCGCACCAGATCATGATCATGCGCGACACGCCGGTGGTTTGCTTGAACCTGCGGATGTCGTCCATGACCATCTCGGCGTGGTCCATCTTGGAGCCCTTGGGCTTCATGTTCGGGCCGTTTAGTCGCTTGACATACTCCTGGTCGAAGACCGCCGGCATCGGCTTCATGGCCGAGAGCGGGACCTTCAGCTGCTCGAGCAGCGGTATTTCCAGCACTCCAGCCTTGACCGCGCTCTCGTAGGCGTTGTCCGGAAAGATGTCCCAGGCGCCCACCACGAGGTCTTCCATCCGGGCCAGGGGAACGAAATCCTGGATGGCCGGGCTCCGGCCTTCGGTTCGTTTTCCTAGCCGGATGGTGCCTAGCTGGGTCAGCGAGCCGATCGGCTTGCCCAATCCGCGTTTGATCGCCTCGAGGCCGGCGATGAAGGTGGTCGTGACGGCACCCATGCCAGGCACCAGGACACCCAACTTGCCATCGGCGGGCGCAATCCGGATCTTCTCTGTCTGCTGCAACTTAGCGATTCTCCGTGTTCAAGATAATGCTATAATACCAGCTCGATGAGAGATCGCGCGACTGGCGCGCTGACCGCGATTGTCGTTGACGACGAGCAGTTGGCGTGCGATGAGCTCTCCTTCCTGCTCAAGGATTTTCCGGAGGTCGAGGTGGTGGCGACTGGTTCGAACGGGCTGGAAGCCGCCGAACTGATTCAGAAACTGGAGCCGGACCTCGCGTTCCTGGATGTCCACATGCCCGGGCTGGACGGGATGGGCGTTGTCCGCCGCTTGCGCGAAAAGGGCGTGGAGCTACCCTTCTTCACCTTCGTAACGGCTTATGACCAGTACGCCGTCGAGGCTTTCCGGCTGGAAGCGCTTGACTATCTTCTGAAGCCGGTCGATAAGGTCCGGCTGGCCGAAACCATCGAACGCGCCCGCCGCATCATTCAGGAGAAGAAGGCGCCGGATTCTTCGGCGACCACGGGCAGCCTCCCGAAGCCGGCGGCGGCCCCAAAAAGTAAACTGCTAATCCGCGCCAGCAACCGGAACTTCATCGTCGATGCCGCCGACTTGATCTACGCCACCATCGACAGCGGCCTGATCACCCTGGTGGCGACCAATATGGAGGGTCAGTCGAACTACCGGACCATCGAGGACCTACAATCCAGCCTCGATCGCGAGATGTTTTGGCGGGTTCACCGCTCGTACCTGGTGAATATCAACCGGATCAAGGAAGTGGTACCGTGGTTTAAGTCGAGCTACCAGCTTCGCATGGACGACAAGAAGCACACCGAGATCCCGGTAAGTCGGGTGCAGACGCGACGGCTGCGGGAACTGTTTAAGCTGTAAGTGTGCGGAATCCGTTCCACAGGCCAGTTCACGGGCTGCGCTGGCCGCCGGTCAATGCCGGCAGAGGCGTTACCGAACACGATAACTCAGTCAGCAAACCGCCACGACTTGCCGTGGAGAGCCAAAAATAATAACTCTCTCTCAGGGGGGGCTCATCGCTTCTTTGGGAAGTGGCAAACCTGTTCGCCGCTCCTCCAAAGCCGGCTCCATGGTCAGCACGATTGACCGAAGCGCGTCCCCCCTGTTTGTTTTTAGCGGCTGAACACCCCGACGGGTGAGGGGGGACTGCCCGGGTTGATGGCAGGGCAGACGGATCTCTCTGAAGGAAGGACTCTTGGATGGGTAGTTCCCCAAAATCCTCGAGCGACCGCACTATTGCTGAATATTCTGCAGATATTTGGGGGGTATCACCATGCCCGGTGCAGTAAGAATGCCCGTCGCTATTTCTCCACTCGCGGGCAAGCCCGCTCCGCACGAGATGCTGGTGGACGTTGCAGATCTCGAACGTCAGTACCACGAGGGTCGCCCGAACCTGGACGAACCCAGCCAGATGGTCAGGTTCGGCACCAGCGGCCACCGGGGATCGCCGCTGCGGGGCTCGTTTAACGAAGCCCACATCCTGGCAATCACCCAGGCGATCTGTGATTACCGCCGCAGCCATGGAACGGACGGCCCGCTATACATGGGCAAGGACACTCATGCGCTGTCCGGTCCGGCGCAGCGCACCGCGCTCGAAGTCCTGGCGGCTAACGACGTAGAGATCGTGATCCAGCAAAACGACGCGGTGACTCCGACACCGGTGATCTCGCGCGCCATCCTCGTATTTAACCGCGATCGCAAGGCGCATCTGGCGGATGGCATCGTCGTCACTCCCTCACACAATCCGCCGGAGGATGGCGGCTTCAAGTACAACCCGCCGAACGGAGGGCCGGCCGATACCGATGTGACGGAGTGGGTCGAGAATCGTGCGAACGAGTTGCTCAGGAAGCGCAATTCCGGCGTGAAGCGAGTTACGTTCTCCGCAGCTATGAACGCATTGCGCACGCATCAGGTGGACTTCGTCATGCCATATGTCGAGGACCTGCGAAATGTCGTTGACATTCCGGCTATCCGAACAGCCGGCCTCAAGTTGGGCGTGGATCCGCTCGGCGGCGCCGCCAGGCCCTATTGGGAGCCGATCAACTCCGTCTATGGATTGGACATCACCGTCGTAAACCCGAAAATCGATCCGACCTTTTCTTTCATGACGGTTGATCATGATGGCCAAATCCGCATGGACTGCTCCAGCCCGTACGCGATGGCGCGCCTGGTCGGCCTCAAAGACCGATATCAAGTGGCTTTTGCTAACGATCCGGACTCTGACCGGCACGGGATTGTGACGCCCTCGGCGGGGCTGTTGAACCCCAATCATTTCCTAGCTGTGGCCATCGGGTACCTGCTCACGCACCGTCCCAAGTGGATGGCGAATGCGGCAGTTGGCAAGACGCTGGTGAGCAGCAGCATGATCGACAAGGTGGTGGAAAAGCTCGGACGGCGGCTGTGCGAAGTGCCGGTGGGATTCAAGTGGTTTGCGCCCGGCCTCTTCGATGGTTCGTACTGTTTCGGCGGCGAGGAGAGCGCCGGTGCAAGCTTCCTACGGTTCGACGGCACGGTTTGGACTACGGATAAGGACGGGCCCATTATGGACCTGCTCGCCGCCGAAATCACCGCCGTTACCGGAAAAGACCCGGGCGAACACTACCGCGAAATGGCGGCGGAGTTCGGCACGCCGTACTATACGCGCATCGATGCGCCGGCGACGTCCGACGAGAGATCGCGGCTGGAGAAACTGTCGCCCAATGCCGTCAAGGAATCGAACCTGGCCGGCGAGCGGATCATCGCCAAGCTAACCCGCGCTCCAGGTAACAACGCTCCGATCGGTGGCTTGAAAGTCGTGGCCGCGACCGGCTGGTTTGCGGCCCGGCCGTCCGGCACGGAGGACATCTACAAGATCTACGCGGAGAGCTTCAGGGACCAGGCCCACTTGGACGCCATCGTAAGCGAAGCCCAGGAGATCGTCAACAACGCGCTCAACTCCAAGGATGGGCGGCCTTGAGCGAAGAGAAGAATCCACCGCTTCCCCCGTTCTCGGGAGCATATCGTGCGTCTGGGTTGCTGATGCATGTCACCTCGCTGCCCTCGCCTTACGGTATTGGCGACTTTGGGCCGGGTGCCTTCGAATGGGTGGATCGACTGCATGAAGCGGGTCAGGGCTGGTGGCAGTCGCTGCCGATGGGGCCGACCGGATATGGGAACTCGCCGTATCAATCGATGTCCTCTTTTGAGGGCAACGGACTGTTGATCAGCCCGCAGTGCCTGATCGAAGACGGATTGCTGCATAAGAGCGACTGCGAGAGCCAGTCACTGCCGGCAACCGTCGTCAACTACGAGGCGGTGATAGCGTTCAAATCTCGGTTGCTCGAAGTCGCCTGGAACAAATTCGCTGCTGGAGTACGAGCGGACCTGCAGCCAAACTTTGAGCAGTTTTGCAGCGATCAAGGGCATTGGCTGGACGATTATGCCTTGTTCCGAGCGCTGAAAACGAAGCACAATGGGGCTGATTTCGTCGAATGGCCGGAAGACCTGGTTCGGCGTGAGCCGGGCGCACTAGCGCGGGCGCGGCGTGAACTGAGAAGCCAGGTCGATCAAGGGCGTTTTGGCCAATTCCTGCTGTTCCGCCAGGCGGAAAAGCTCAAGGACTATGCGCACGCCAGGGGCTTGCGCTTGATCGGCGACCTGCCCTTCTTTGTATCCGCGGACTCGAGCGACGTCTGGAGCAACCCGGAGTTGTTCCTGTTGGACGAAAAGCGACGGCCGCGTTTCGTCGCCGGTGTGCCTCCCGACTACTTCAGCTCTCAAGGACAGCTTTGGGGCAACCCTGTCTACAACTGGGATGCTCTTCGCCAGGCCGGCTACCGTTGGTCGATAGACCGCTTCCGCGCCTTACTGATGCACGTAGACGTGATCCGGCTGGATCACTTCCGCGGGTTCGCGGCCGCATGGCACGTGCCGGCCGGTTCGCCGACGGCTCAATCCGGCGAGTGGGTACCCGGGCCAGGCGTTGATTTCTTCTGTGCGGTCAAGAAGGAGTTGGGCGGTCTGCCTTTCATCGCCGAGGATCTCGGGCTGATCACAGCCGACGTCCGCGCACTCCTGGACCAATTCCAACTACCGGGCACGCGTGTCCTTCAGTTCGCTTTCGATGGCCGTTCCGATAACCCGTACCTCCCTGACAACTACGTGCCCAATACGGTGGTGTACACCGGCACCCACGACAACCCCACCGCCCGCGGCTGGTTCGAGGACCTGCCGGATTACCAGCGACAGAACATGTGGCGATATCTCAAGCGACCTCCGGGAGAGGCTCGCGAAGCTGCGCGGGTGCTAATCGACCTGGCATGGTCCTCAGTTGGGGCGCTTGCGATCGCTCCCTTGCAGGATCTCCTCAATTTGGGGAACGAGGCCCGGATGAACGTGCCGGGGCGGGCCACGGGCAATTGGCGCTGGCGCGCCACCGAAGATATGTTGCACGCGCCGGCCTTCGATTGGCTGCGAGATCTGACTAGGCGCTCCAACAGGAGCACGTTGACGGACACACTGTTGGAGGCCGCGTCATGACGGGGCCAAGAAACCGAGGTGACACGATGAGAGCAGCCCAATTGCTGCACAACTCCGGCCAGAGCATCTGGCTCGATAACATTACACGCGACCTTTTGGAGAGCGGCACGCTCCAGCGTTATATCGACGAATTCTCCGTCACGGGGCTCACGTCGAACCCGATTATCTTCGACCAAGCCATCAAGAACAGCTCCGCATACGACACCGCCATCCGGGACGGGCTCGCCCGGGGGAAGACCGGCGAGGCGCTCTTCTTCGACCTGGCGCTGGCTGACATCACCCGAGCCGCGGATCTGTTCCGGCCGATCTACGACCGGACGAATGGTGTAGACGGGTGGGTGTCGCTCGAAGTCTCGCCGTTGCTGGCTTACGACACGGCGAGCACTCTGCGAGAGGTCAAAGATCTAAGCGCGCGGGGGGCGCGGCCAAACCTGTTTATCAAGATCCCGGGCACCAGGGAGGGTCTGCCAGCAATCGAGGAGGCGATCTTTGCTGGCCTACCCGTCAACGTGACCCTCCTGTTTTCGCGCGAGCACTACGTGGCGGCAGCCGAAGCCTTCCTGCGCGGCATCGAGCGGCGAATGGATGCCGGCCTCAATCCCAACGTCGGCTCCGTCGCGTCGGTTTTCATCAGCCGCTGGGACGTAGCAGTCATGACCAGAGTGCCCGACGCGATGAAAGACCAGCTGGGCATCGCTATCGCTAAGCGCACATACAAGGCCTGCCGAAGCCTGCTCAGCTCAGCGCGGTGGCAGCGAGTCTACAATGCGGGCGCTCGTCCCCAGCGCCTCCTGTGGGCGAGCACGGGGACGAAGGATCCGAAGGCTTCCGACATTCTCTACATCAAGGCCCTGGTCGCGCCATTTACCGTGAACACCATGCCCGATGGCACTCTAAAGGCACTAGCTGAACACACCGACATCGGGACGCCGCTGCCCGCGGACGGCGGCGACTGCGAAGAAGTGTTGAGTAAGTTCGCGAAAGCCGGTATCGATGTCGATTCATTGGCTTCCGAACTTCAAGACCAAGGCGCGAAGTCATTCGTCAAATCGTGGAACGACCTGCTGGCCGTGATCGCATCCAAGAGCGCCGCACTCATCAAGCCCGTGCTGAAAGCGGGCGGATAATCCGGCGGGGCTTCGTAATGAATGCGCTGGTTGTCGATGTCGGTGCGTCAAGATTCTGGCGAGCGGCCAAAAACAGCCTCGCCGATTTGCGTCTCCCTGGTCGAGTTAGGTAAGGTGCTGGCGCAGCGCATCATTCCGGAATTGGAGAGCGCGGATGAGCCCACGCTCGGGCACGATAGTTCGACTAACAACCTTATCCGCCGTTACCGCAAGCTCAAGGAGAACTAATGACGACGTCGCACACGGAAATCGGTAGCGGCGCCATCAAGATCGCGCCGTCGATCCTCGCGGCGGATTTTGCCCGTCTGGGCGAGCAGGTGGCCGAGGCACAGCAGGCCGGCGCCGATCGGATTCACATCGACGTCATGGACGGCCACTTCGCGCCAAACATCTCGATGGGCGCGCCGATTGTCCATTCGCTGCGGCGAGTAACGCGGCTGCCCCTCGAGACTCATCTGATGATCTCGGCCCCTGACCTTTTCCTCGATGAGTTCGTCGAGGCAGGTTCCGACTCGTTTCTGGTTCATTGGGAAGGCAACGCCAACCTGCATCGCACCGTACAACGTATCAAAACTCTCGGCAAGCGTGCCGGCGTGGCGATCAACCCGTCTACCGTGGCGGCCGTGCTGGAGGAGATCTTACCGGACCTTGATCAGGTATTGGTCATGACGGTTGACCCGGGTTTCGGACATCAACAATTTCTCCACACGATCCTGCCCAAAATCCGGCGCGTCCGCGACATGATCGGGCGGGTCAAGCCCGCTTGCGATCTGGAGGTGGACGGGGGCGTCGATGCGGAGACTGCCCGGCTCGCAGTTGAGGCGGGCGCCAACGTCCTGGTGGCGGGATCGGCCATTTTCGGAGCGAGCGAAGGTGTTTCCGCAGGCATGGACCATTTGAGAGCGAGCCTTCATCTGGTGAAGCAATAGTATCTGGAGAAAGGGCACAGTATGCGAGTTGGAATCGCCACCGATCACGGTGGGTTCGGCTTGAAGGAAGAGTTGGTTGGGTATCTTCGTACCGCGGGGCACGAGGTAGTTGACTATGGCGCTGTTGCGCTGACACCCGGCGACGACTATCCAGACTTCGTCATTCCGCTGGCTCGGGCGGTAGCCGGCGGGAAGGTAGAACGCGGCGTCGCGATCTGCGGTAGCGGCGTGGGAGCCTCGGCTTGTGCCAACAAAGTTCCGGGAGTCCGCGCCGGTCTCGTCCACGACCACTTCTCGGCCCGGCAGGGTGTCGAGGACGACCACATGAACATTATCTGTATGGGCGGCAGGACCGTGGGATCGGCCGTAGCCTGGGATCTCGTCGAGACTTTCCTGGCGTCCAAATTCAGTCAAGCCGAGCGGCATCTGCGCCGTCTCGGTAAGGTCGCTTCGCTCGAAGCACAGACAATCGGCCGATAAGGCACAGGAGACAACCCATGAGCGTCCCGCTCGTAGCCGAACCAACGGCAGACACCACAGTCGACCAACTCTGTATCAATACCATCCGCACTCTCTCCATAGACGCAGTACAGCAGGCGAACTCTGGACACCCTGGCACACCGATGGCGCTCGCGCCTCTGGTTTACACACTCTGGAACCGCGTAATGCGCTTCGACCCTCAAGACCCCATCTGGCCAAACCGTGACCGGTTCGTTCTCTCAAATGGCCACGCCTCGATGTTGCTGTGGTCCGTCCTCCATCTCACCAGAACGCAGGCGGTAGATGCCGACTACGAAATCCTGGGCCGGCCCTCGGTGAGCCTGGAGGATATCCGCCGCTTCCGCCAACTCGACAGCAAGGCCGCCGGGCACCCCGAATACCGCTGGACTTCCGGCGTCGAGACTACCACCGGCCCCCTCGGCCAAGGAGTCGCCACAAGCGTAGGCATGGCCATTGCGGAAAAGTGGCTTGCCAACCGCTACAACCGTCCTGGATTCGAGATCTTCGATTACAACATATACGCAGTGTGCGGCGATGGATGCATGATGGAGGGCATCGGATCGGAAGCGGCCTCCCTGGCCGGCCACTTAGGCCTCGACAACCTCTGCTGGATCTACGACAACAACCACATCACCATCGAGGGAGACACCAAAATCACATTCACTGAGGACATCGAGACCCGGTTCATCGGGTACGGATGGAACGTGCTAAGGGTCGGCGACGCCAACGACATCGGGCGCATCGAGCATACAGTCGAGATTTTCAGAAAGGAGAAGGGACGCCCCACTTTTATTGTCCTGGATAGCCATATCGGCTATGGTTCGCCGCACAAGCACGATACCTCCGCTGCCCACGGCGAACCGCTTGGCGATGAAGAGATTCGACTCTGCAAGCGCTACTACGGATGGCCCGAGGACGCAAAGTTCCTCGTGCCCGATGGCGTCTACGATCACTTCGCGGCAGGGATTGGCGCGCGCGGCCGTAAGGCGCGGAGCGCGTGGACAGAACTGTTTGCGAACTACCGGAAGGCCCATCCCGATCTGGCTGCCGAGATTGACATGATGCAAAGGCGCGAGCTTCCGGCCGGGTGGGACAAAAACCTCCCTGTTTTTCCGGCGGACCCCAAGGGCACCTCGGGGCGGGAAGCGTCAGGCAAAGTGCTTAACGTTCTCGCACAGAATATTCCCTGGTTCCTGGGCGGCTCGGCGGATCTGGGACCGTCTAACAAAACCATCTTCAGCTACAAGGGGGCAGGATTTTTCCATTCGAATAACCCTGGAGGAAAGAACCTGCATTACGGCATCCGGGAGCATGCCATGGGGGCGATTGTGAACGGGCTCTCGGTTTCGAAGCTCCGGCCCTTTGGCGCGACCTTTTTTATCTTCAGTGATTACGCGCGGCCCGCGATCCGGCTCTCAGCTCTGATGGAGCTGCCGACTCTTTTCATTTTCACTCACGACGCCATGGGCGATGGAGAGGACGGACCGACTCACCAGCCGATAGAACACCTGGCTTCATTCCGCGCCATTCCCGGGCTGGTCACGTTGCGTCCGGCGGACGCCAATGAGGTCGTCGAGGCATATCGGTACATCGTGAACCTACGCCACGAACCCGCCGTGCTGGTGCTGTCGCGGCAGCCTCTCCCCACCTTGGACCGAACCAAGTACGCACCCGCATCTGGAGTGGCGCGCGGTGCGTATGTACTCGCCGACGCCGCCGGCGGAAACCCGGAGGTGATCCTCATCGCCACGGGCAGTGAAGTCAGCCTCGCCGTAGACGCGCATGAGAAGCTGCTCGCCGAGGGAATTCGCTCGCGGGTGGTCTCCATGCCGTCATGGGACATATTTGATCACCAGACGCAAGAGTACCAGGATAGCGTGCTGCCACCCAGCGTGAAGGCGCGGGTTGCGATCGAGGAGGCTTCGACCTTTGGATGGGAGCGATACGTGGGTAGGTCGGGCCGCATTATCGGTATGAAGACGTTCGGCGCCTCGGCACCACTCAAAGAACTCCAACGGCACTTCGGATTTGAGCCAGACCGCTTGGTTGCGGCAGCCAAAGAACTACTGGGCAGGAGCTGAGAGGTGGCCCTCGTTCTCGACAGGACTCCGGTCCCTCCCGAACCAGAGAAACCTAGCGGGGTGAATCCTACGCAGGACACTGGGCTAAGCTCCCCTCTTGGCGCAACGATCGTTCCCGGCGGAGTGAACTTCAGCGTCTTTTCCCGTACCGCCTCCGACGTGGATTTGCTGCTCTTTGACCGGGAAGATGATGCCGAGCCCGCGCGCGTCATCCACTTCGATCCTGTAGCGAACCTCACCTACCACTACTGGCACGTGTTCGTCCCCGGCGTGCGACCGGGGCAGCTTTATGGCTACCGGGTTCGCGGGCCCTTCGATCCACCGAACGGCCTGCGGTTTGATTCATCCAAAGTTCTACTTGACCCGTACGGCCGCGCTATCGCCGTTCCCGGGAGCTATAGCCGCGAGGCAGCCAGCCGGGAAGGAGACAACACCGCGAAAGCGGTGAAGAGCGTGGTGGTGGATCCCAGGGCGTATGACTGGGAAGGCGAAAAACCCCTCCACCGCCCGGCCGTTCGGACAATCATCTATGAGACGCATGTGCGCGGCTTCACGCGGCACCCCAATTCCGGGCTATCGGAAAAAATTCGTGGGACTGACGCCGGAATGGTCGAGAAGATACCGTATCTTAGGGAACTCGGCATCACCGCAGTCGAACTGCTACCGATTTTTCAGTACGATGCCCAGGACTGCCATGGCGTAAAACTCGGACAGCCGGACTGGAGCCCCTGGTCGCACAGCTTGGCACTCAGCGCCGAGTCCCCAAAGGAGAAGGTCCTCTTTCACGTGATCCTGAATGCATATTGGCAGCCGCTGGAATTTGAGCTGCCGCTGCCAGGCAGCCATGGAGCAGGTCCTGGCGGCGGTGGATCGACACGGCCCTCGATTCACCGCACGACATCGTCGAATGGAAGGAGGCACAATCAATTTCATCACCATCGTATCGGGCCGGGTCGCGCTCTGTAGCAGTCCTTTTCGCCACCGTCGAAGAGTTCGTCCCGTAACGGCGCTGGCTCCTCGTACTGTAAAGAGCCCGCGACTAGAATTTTGTGAGCCCCGGTAAAGCAGCCTGCATCCGGCTTGGGAAGCAACATATGTTGCCGCTCGTCGCAGCGGGGGAGAAGGAGTAAATAAACAATGCCACGCCTCAGTGATCAATCGGCGGCGGTTCTCGAGACCGAGGACATAACCGCTTACGGTAAAGCTCGTTCGACGATTCAAGGATCGCCGCTCGGCCCTCAAGAGTTGCGCAATATTGATGCTTACTGGCAGGCCAGCCTGTATCTATGCCTAGGGATGTTATACCTCAAGGAAAATCCATTACTAAAGGAGCCGCTCAAGTTAGAGCACACGAAGCCGCGGTTGCTGGGTCATTGGGGCTCGGACGCCGGCCAGATCTTTACTTACATCCACTTCAATCGGCTGATCAACAAGTACGACTTGAACGCGATTTACATCTCCGGACCCGGCCACGGCGCGCCGGCCGTGTTATCCCAGGCATATCTGGAGGGGACGTATTCGGAGGTTTACCCCGACAAGAGTGAAGACCTAGGGGGTATGCAGCGCTTCTTTAAACAGTTTTCTTTCCCAGGCGGGATCGGCAGCCACGCTACCCCTGAGACTCCGGGCAGTATCCACGAGGGCGGCGAATTGGGCTACAGTATCTCCCACGCCTTCGGTACCGTCTACGACAACCCGAACCTGATCACGCTGGTCATGGTGGGCGATGGGGAGTCCGAGACCGGCCCGCTGGCTACCAGTTGGCACAGCAATAAGTTCCTCAATCCGATCACCGACGGAGCAGTGTTGCCTGTCCTCCACCTCAACGGCTATAAGATCAATAATCCCACGGTCCTGGCCCGCATCAGCCACGAGGAACTGCAGGCTCTGTTCGTTGGCTACGGGTACACACCTTACTTTGTGGAAGGCAGCGATCCGGAGAGCATGCACCAGGCGATGGCGGCCACGCTCGAGCACTGCGTACTCGAGATCCGTAATGTCCAGGAGCAAGCGCGGCGGTCCGGTAAGGCAGCGCGGCCACGGTGGCCCATGATCGTTCTGCGCACCCCCAAGGGCTGGACGGCGCCACGGCAGGTGGATGGCCATTATTTGGAGGGCTTTTGGCGAGCGCACCAGATCCCACTGGCGGACATTGCCAGCAACCCGAGCCACCTGGCCCTCCTGGAAAACTGGATGCGCGGCTACAAGCCGCAGGAGCATTTCGACGATCACGGACAGCTGGTACCCGAATTGAGAGCCTTGGCCCCAAGGGGGAGTCGGCGAATGAGCGCGAACCCGGTCGCTAACGGTGGTTTGTTGCGCCGGCCGTTGGAAATGCCCGATTTCCGAATGTGCGCGGTCAAGGTCGACAAGCCCGGCGCAACCCTGGCCGGAAACGTCCCCACGCTCGGCGAGTTTCTGCGGGAAGTAATGCGACGGAACATGACCAACTTCCGCGTCTTCGGACCGGACGAGACGCAGTCGAACCGGCTTCAGGCCCTCTACGACGTGACCAAGAAAGCCTGGATGGGGGAGTACTTTCCAGAGGATCTAGACTGCGGCGAACTTTCCCCACACGGCCGCGTGATGGAGATGCTGAGCGAGCACACCGTAGAGGGCTGGCTGGAAGGTTATGTTCTAAGCGGACGGCACGGTTTTCTCAATAGTTATGAGCCGTTCATCCACGTTATTGACTCGATGTTCAATCAGCACGCCAAGTGGCTGGAAAAATGCAACGCCCTGCCCTGGCGGGCGAAGGTGTCATCAATCAACCTGTTGATCACTGCGTTGGTCTGGCGGCAGGACCACAACGGTTTTACACACCAGGATCCCGGGTTCCTCGACGTGGCCGCCAACAAAAGCCCCAGCGTGGTTCGCATCTACCTGCCCCCGGACGCCAATTGCTTGCTGTCGGTAGCGGATCACTGCCTGCGAAGCGTCAACTATGTCAATGTCATCGTTGCGGACAAACAGGTGCACCTCCAGTATCTGGACATGGAAGCGGCGATCGCGCACTGCACAAAGGGGGCTGGCATTTGGAGTTGGGCAAGCAATGACCAGGATGCTGAGCCAGACGTGGTGATGGCAAGTTGCGGCGACATCCCCACGCTGGAGTCGCTAGCAGCAACCGCCCTGCTGCGCCAGCACTTCCCTGACGTGAAGGTGCGGTTTGTGAACGTGGTGGACCTTTTCAAACTAGTTCCGAATACCGAGCACCCGCACGGCATGACCGATCGGGAGTTTGAAGCCCTCTTCACCGCGGACAAGCCAGTGGTCTTCAACTTCCACTCCTATCCGTGGCTGATCCACCGGCTCACGTACCGCCGGCCTTGCCAGCACAACATACACGTCCGAGGGTATAAGGAAATGGGCAATATCAACACACCGCTGGAACTGGCCATTCGTAATCAGACCGACCGCTTCAGCTTGGCTATCGATGCCATCGACCGAATACCCCGATTCCGCGTTACCGGGTCCAGCGCTCGCGAGGCGTTGCTCAACCGGCAGATCGCGTGCAAAAGCTACGCCTATGAGTACGGTATTGACCGGCTGGAAGACAGCAATTGGAAGTGGCCCTTTCAGTAAAGGGTCATGAACGGCAAACCTCCGATCATTTACCTGGCACGGCACGGTGAGACCGCTTGGAGCCTGTCGGGGCAGCACACCGGGCTCACGGATCTGCCACTGACAGAGCGAGGCGAGCGGAATGCCCGCCATCTGGGGGAGCGGCTTGGTGGACTCACTTTCGCGGAGGC
>Ga0310909_10001481_pt1 | contig 13874 bp, 13 predicted proteins | sample GREbulkMGT000H_FD_203449 | JGI IMG/M metagenome (GOLD analysis project Ga0310909, IMG submission 203449) | Lab enrichment of tropical soil microbial communities from Luquillo Experimental Forest, Puerto Rico - GRE.bulkMG.T000H | ecosystem: Environmental > Terrestrial > Soil > Tropical forest >... | reverse complement strand
GAGCAAAACCAAAGAACAGAAAGGTCAACATGACAAAGAAAACAATAGTTGCTGGCGCAGCAATCGCCGGATTAATGAGCGGCTCGTTCGCGGCTACAACCCAAGCTTCAGTTTCGACCGGAAAGCCTGGCGTTTCGTTGATGGGCAAAACGAAGGCCGACAAGCATGCCTGCCAAGGGAAGAACTCCTGCAAAGGCAAGGGCGGATGTAAGACGAGCGATAACGGCTGCAAAGGGAAAAACTCGTGTAAAGGCAAGGGCGGCTGCGCGACAGACGGCAGCAAGCCGGCTCCGTCACCGAAGTAATCGGCTAACGGTTAGTTGTTCATCGGGAGCCGGAGGTGTTTATCCTCCGGCTCTCAGACGTGATTTGAGAATCACGTAAAGCGATGCCTGCAAATTCGTTCAACAATTTCACCAATTACGGCATTGGTATCGGCCTGCGCGTTCCGCATTACCGGCACATTCTCGCCAAGAAACCGGTGGTCGATTGGTTTGAAATTATTTCGGAAAACTTCATGGTCGACGGCGGGCGCCCGCTCGAAGTGCTGGACGCAATCCTCGAGCAGTATCGCGTCGTGCAGCATGGCGTCGCGATGTATTTCGGGTCGGCTGACAGACTCAACCGCGAATATCTAAAAAAGCTCAAACGGCTTGTGAAACGAACGAATACCCCTTGGCTTTCCGATCACCTTTGCTGGGGAAGCGTGGATGGACGCTACACCCACGATTTGCTGCCGATGCCTTATACATTTGCGGCCGCGCGCGCGACGGCGCAGAACATTCGCCAGGCGCGCGATTTTCTGGAGGTGCCGATCTGCGTCGAGAACGTGAGCAGCTACGCGGAATTTCATGCGTCCGAAATGACGGAATGGGAATTCCTGGGCGAGGTAACCGAGTTGGCCGACTGCGGAATTCTCCTCGATGTAAACAACATTTACGTCTCGTCGCAGAATCACAATTTCGATCCCTACGATTATCTGAACAACGTCCCACACCATCGCGTGGGCCAAATTCACATCGCCGGCCACTCAAAGTTCGAGAAGTACATTCTCGATACGCACGATCATCCCGTGCTCGATCCGGTTTGGAAAATGTACGCGCGCGCCAGCAAACTTGTTGGCCGCACCGCAACACTTTTGGAATGGGACGATCGCATTCCCACTTTTAATGAAGTCCACGACGAAGCGCTCAAAGCGAACAAGTTCGTCAAAGAGCTCGAGACCGCGCCGGCTTGAAGTTCGCTCGCGCGCGCAACTGAAGGCGCTGCAGAGCTTGATGGCCCGCGTGGTTTTTCGTCCGCTGACCGAGCAGGATGGAATGCAACCGCGCTGGACGGACGGGCGCGGGATGAAAAACGTCGCCGATACTTTCATCACGCCTAACGACCGCCTCAATTCCTTCGAGCGCCTCGAAATTTACAATCGGGTCTATTGGTTCCGCGTTCTCGATTGTCTTTACGACGATTACCCGGGCCTCCGCGCCGTACTGGGCGAAAAGAAATTCATGGCGCTGGTCACGGCTTATCTCGCGAAATATCCATCAGAGTCATTCACGCTGCGCAATCTCGGCAGCCGTTTGGAGAAGTTTATTCGGGAAGAGCCGAAGTGGGTGGCGCCTCGTGTTCGCGTGGCACTCGACATGACGCGATTTGAATGGGCTCAGGTAGTCGCGTTCGACGATCTGGCAAAGCCCGTCCTCACCACGGACGACATTCTCGACGCACAGCCCGACAAACTGCGGCTCGGATTGCAGCCGTATCTTTCCCTACTGCAACTCGACTATGCCGTGGACGAATTCCTCATTGCGGTAAAGAAAAATGAATCGGCGGTGCTGCGCAACGAGGCGAGCAACACTTTCGAAGCGATGCCGCATGCTTCGAGGCGCAAGAAGGCCACCAAAATGCCACGGCGCGAACGCGTTCACCTCGCCGTTCATCGCTATGACAATTCACTCTACTACAAACGGCTCGAGCCGGAAGCCTTCCATATTCTGACAGAGCTCGATCGCGGATTCAGTGTCGAAGAAGCGTGCACACGTGCGCTCGAAAAAACGAGGCGCAAGAAACTGAACTGGCCTAAGCGGCTAAAGCATTGGTTTGAAACCTGGTCGTCGCTCGGCTGGTTTTGCGGTCGGTGAAAACATTATGAATAATCAAAGCCCGTTCTGGACAAGACTAGTGAACTGGTTGGCGCCAGGCCGAACCATCGCTCAATCGATCTTCCTGCTCGTGATTCGTCTCTATTGGGGTTGGCAATTTTTTCTGACCGGCAAAGGGAAATTGAGCGATTTGGAAAAGCCAACGCAGTTTTTCGCCAGCCTTGGCATTCCCTTTCCACATGGACAAGCGATTCTTGCGGGCACGACCGAATGTTTGGGCGGGCTGCTGCTTTTGGCAGGGCTGGCTTCGCGCTTCGTTTCTATTCCACTCGCCATAGTCGTGACCGTCGCCTACCTGACTGCGGACATTGCGGTAGTGAAAAATATTTTCATCGACCCGGACAAATTTTTAGCAGCCGACGAATTCCTCTTTTTCTATGCCGTTGTCCTCGTCCTCCTTTTCGGACCGGGAAGATTTTCAATTGACTGGCTGGTTGTCCGAAAGTTGGCGTCCAACCAAACCGGTTCCGTTTGAAAACGATTCTCAGCGTTGCGTTGCTCGTTGGCCTAACGACCAGTGCTTGCGCCCAGGAGACAGCCAAGATCAAATGGCAACCCTGGTCGGAATCAATCTTTGAAGACGCGGCCAGGCAGAATCGCTTCGTTCTTATCGATCTTGAGGCGGTCTGGTGCCACTGGTGTCACGTCATGGACGAAATCACGTATCGCGACGCGAAAGTGATTGAGCTCATCAACGCGCGCTACATCGCGATGAAAGTTGACCAGGATTCGCGGCCGGACCTATCGGCCCGATACGAAGATTACGGTTGGCCCGCGACCGTTGTATTCAACAAGGATGGCAGCGAGATCGTCAAACGGCAGGGTTACATTCCGCCGAAGCCGATGGCTTCAATGTTGCAAGCGATCATCGACGATCCATCACCGGGTCCATCCATTCAGGCGGAAACGGTTATCGAGCCGGCCAAGGACGGCGCGCTTTCGCCTAACGAACGCGAAAAGTTACGCCAGATTTTGCGGAGTAATTACGATCAAAAAAACAAAGGCTGGGGCACCAGCCAAAAATTTCTCAGTTGGGACATCATCGAGTACTGCTTGCGCGAAGCGAGTAAGGGCGACGTTGTGTGGGGCCGCATGGCGCGCGAAACACTCGACGCCCAGCGACAGTTGATCGATCCGGTTTGGGGCGGCGTTTATCAATACTCCACCGACGGCGACTGGAAGCATCCGCACTTTGAAAAAATCATGCAGATGCAGGCGGAAAATCTGCGCACCTACGCGGAGGCTTACGCGCGTTGGAAAAATCCCGCCGACTTGAAGTCCGCGCGGACAATTCACGAGTATCTGCGCAATTTCTTAACCAGTCCCGATGGCGCATTTTACACGAGCCAGGATGCTGACTTGAAACCAGGCGAACATTCGGCCGGTTACTTCGCGCTCGACGACGCCGCCCGCCGAAAGCAGGGCATCCCTCATGTCGATCGCCACATTTACGCGCGTGAAAACGGTTGGGCCATTAACGCCCTTGCACGCTTCTACGCCGCGACCGGCGACGAAATGGCGCGGGCCGAGGCGGTTCGCGCCGCGAAATGGATTATTGCTAATCGCTCGCTCCCTGACGGCGGCTTTCGGCATGACGCCGAGAATTCCGGAGGGCCTTACTTGAGCGACACGATTTCGATGGGCCGCGCCTTTCTCCAGCTCTATGCGGTTACGGGAGATCGAGGCTGGTTGAAACGCGCCGACGATGCGCTGCGTTTCATTAATGATAACTTTGATGGCGACACCGGCTACATTCCGTTCTCTCAACCGCTCGCCAGCAAGCTGCCGCCCCGGCCTAACGTCGATGAAAATATGGCCGTCGCACGCACCGCCAATCTCCTCGGTCGTTATACCGGAGATCTGCACAAGCACGAAATGGCCGCCAAAGCGATGAGGTTTCTCGCCACGCCCGCAGTCGCTGAAAATCGCGGCTATCAGGTAGCCGGTATTCTTCTCGGTGGCGACGAACTCACCACGCCTCCACTCCATATCACTGTCGTTGGTGCAAAGGACGATCTGGCAGCACGCCGTCTCTTCCAAACTGCGATCGCGCAACCTTCAAGCTACAAACGAGTCGAATGGTGGGATCGCAAAGAAGGGTCATTGCCCAATCCGGACGTGGATTATCCTGATTTCGAGAAGGCCGCAGCGTTTCTGTGCACCGATCGTAGTTGTTCTACGCCGATCTTCGAGTCCGCAAAAATTTCCGCCTTTACGCAACGACATGACAAATGAAGCACCTGACCGCGCTCATGGTTGCGTTGTTCGCGCTTGTGCTGGTTAGGCCAACTGTTGCGCAAGACAAGACCTCGCTCGAAATCGGAGGCGGCCATATCGAAATCGAACTTGGCGGCGCGCCCACGCCCGAGTTTTGTAAACTTGTTCTCGACTGGATCGACACCGCCGCTCGCGCCGTTGCCGGCTATTATGAGCGCTTTCCCGTCAAGCAGGTCCAATTGCGCATTGATTTCTTTGAGGGACAGGGTGTTCGCGGGGGACACACCACCGGCAGGAACGGTCCGCGCATCAGAATTGCGGTCGGAAATGCTAATACCGCCGCCGATTTCGCCGACGACTGGGTGATGACCCATGAATTTATCCATCTCGCTTTTCCATCGGTTGCAGATGAACACCATTGGATTGAGGAAGGCCTCGCCACTTATGTCGAGCCGGTCGCTCGTGCGCGCATCGGTGAATTAACTCCCGTCAAAGTCTGGAGCGATTGGGTTCGTGATATGCCCAAAGGATTGCCGCGCAATGGCGACCGCGGACTCGATTTCACTCCCACGTGGGGCCGGACTTACTGGGGCGGCGCGCTTTTTTGCCTGCTAGCTGACGTTGAAATTCGAGAGCGAACCCAAAATAAAAGAGGCCTCGAAGTTGCTTTGCGCGCAATTCTAAACGCTGGCGGAACGATTGAATCGGAATGGCCTTTAACGAAAGCGTTGCGGATTGGCGACGAAGCCACGGGCGTTCCGGTCTTAGGCGAATTGTACGAGAAAATGAAAGCGACGCCCGCGCCGGTCGATCTCAGCGCCTTATGGCAACGACTTGGGGTGGAACGAAAAGAAAACGGAATCGAGTTTAACGATTACACACCGTTGGCGCCAATTCGTCAGTCTATTACGAAAAGAGCGGATCATAGTCAGTTTAGCCTTGTTAGGCCATTATAAACGATTGATTGAATTTGGCCTAACGACAGCACTACAACTTCGAGGATGCGTTGCTGATACGAGTATGAAGTCGCAATGGAAATGTGAGCGAACTCGTCACCGTGGAGCCATAGCTCGTTCACTCCGTTTTTGTCACCTGCAGTTGATTTTCGGCCAAAGTGGCAGCCCCAAGCGCCTGCTCATTAAAGGCACCGGGTAAACAGGACCGCGCCTGCCGCCGATCGGTCCCCTGTGCATTTATTTTGAACAGTTGCGGCTTTTGTGGCCTAATTCGCTGGATATGCCGACAATATTATCAGCATAATTACATGTTAGGTCTTATGCACGCGCAAGAGCTGGTTGCGATTCTGTTCCTCGCTGCAGTTGCAACTAATCGCGCGTTCGAAGCCGCGATGCCTGTCGTCGAGCTCATTTCAGATGACTAAAACAGTCTCAGTTGAAGCCGAGGTCGGTTTCGGTGGCGGTAGCTCAGCTTTTTCTCGTCAGATGATGCGGCGCTACTTGGCGAACAGGGAAGATCCCTGGGAGCTTTTGTTTCTCCTGTTCTCATTCCTGCTGTCTGGTATCGCGTTATTTATCAGGAGATTTTTAGGCCCCGCGTGCTCGCTTTACCTCGTTGGTTTTTTCCTGAGGTGTGCATTTTTGCAATCAGCATCGGCGCAGTCCTGCGGCTCGGAGGGAATCGCGGTGCAAGTGCTTGGATCTGGTGGGCCGGAGTTGCAAGACAAGCGCGCATCAAGCAGCTATCTCGTGTGGGAAGACGGGCGAGCCCGAGTGCTGGTGGATGCGGGAGGAGGAAGCGCCGTTCGATTTGGAGAGAGCGGGGCGCTAATGTCGCAGCTTGACGTGATTTTGTTCACGCACTTCCACGTCGATCACAGCGCTGACTTTCCCACTCTGATCTTTTCGTCCTGGTTTGAAGACCGCAAACGCTCCCTTCCGATCTATGGCCCACTCGGAAACAACTTCATGCCTTCGGCTACCGAGTTTGTAGAAGATTTCTTCGGTGAGAAACGCGGTGCTTATCGCTATCTCAGTGTGCTGTTGGTACCCGGAGAGGAAAGCAGTTACAAAATGCAACCCCACAACGTGGAGGGGAGCTCAAAGCCTACAGTTGTGTTTTGTAGCGGCGACCTGGCTGTGTCTTCCGTGCGCGTTGTTCATGGAGGAGTTCCGGCCTTGGCATGGCGAGTAGAAGTGGGTAACAAACGAATCGTGTTCAGTGGAGATACGAATGGGGACGGAGAAGGGCTTACACAATTGGCAACGAACGCTGATTTGTTCATTGCTCACAACGCTGTGCCTGAAGATGCTACCGGAATTGAGAGGAGCCTGCACATGCCTCCATCGGTGATTGGGCAAATTGCCGGGGACGCCCATGTCAAGCACTTGGTTTTGTCTCATCGCATGCTGCGGACCTTAGGAAAGGAGAATCAGACTCAATCTGAAATCAAAAAACGATTTTTAGGTCTGGTAGAGTTTGCAAACGATTTAGACTGCTTCCGAGTGAGATAGTACACGTCGCTGCGCGGTGTTTCTGCTCCGGGCAACGTTTACGGAATTACGACTGGTAGGCTAGCAACACTTCAAGTCGGCCGTCTTTCTTTCGAAACATCAGCAACCCTGCACTTATTCTTGATCGTTTCATTTTATATACTGCTTTTGTATACTCGACCCCGTAATTTGAGCAAAAATTGCGCCAAATTGGGCACCAAGGCCGCACCCGCCGATGGGCCAATTTGCCTATGAAAGCTCACATGAATCAACGTGAGCCAACTTGAGCAGAAACTCGTTAGGCGATTTACGAAACCATACCGGCACCGGAACGATAACGCGACTCTTTCCACGCACACGCGCGTGCGGGTCCACAAATGATGCCGAGTCGACATCCGATGCCATCGAGCAAAAAAGCACTTTCAGAAAATCGTAGGCATTGGGAAATAATCAGGCGATTTTTCCAGATATTGGCCGCGTCTGATGATTCTCATCATCAAGTCGATCTTGCTCTTTGCTTTTTGCGGGCTTCTCTTCCGAAAAAAGATTGGATGAAATGTTTCGTCGCGCGCTGCTTATCTTTGTTCGAATCACCGGTGCCGTCGTCCTCGTGGTTGGGTTGCTCTGGTGGTTCGGAGTGAGAATGCCCGGCAAGAGTGTTTCGCGCGCTGCGTCGTTGTCCGCTGACGAGATCAGTCTGCGCGATGAATTGCGAAGCGACGTGCAAACGCTGGCCAGCGAAATCGGCGAGCGAAACATGGATCGCTATCTGCAACTGATCGCCGCTGCGGAGTTCATCGAAAGCTCGTTCAGCAAAGCCGGCTTGCCGCCTCGGCGCGACACCTACGAACTGCACGGACGCAATTGTCACAATATCGAGACGGAAATCCGCGGAAGTTCGCCGCAGATCGTCGTGATCGGCGCGCATTACGATTCGGTCCTCGGTTGCCCGGGCGCGAACGATAACGGCAGCGGCGTTGCGGCCATGCTTGCGTTAGCGCGGCGCTTTGTCGGAAAACCTGTCGGACAAACGCTGCGCTTCGTCGCGTTCGTGAACGAAGAGCCGCCGTATTTCCTTTCAACGCAGATGGGCAGCTATGTTTATGCTGGCCGATGCAAAGACCGCGGCGATCAAGTCGCGGGCATGATCAGTCTGGAAACGATCGGTTATTTTTCCGATGCGCCGCATTCCCAAAGTTATCCGGCGCCGGGACTCGGCCTGCTTTATCCGACCACTGGCAACTTCATCGGCTTCGTCGCGAACCTCGGCTCACGCCAATTGCTGCGGCACACGCTGTCGATTTTTCGCAACCAGAAAAAGATTCCGAGCGAAGCCGCGGCGCTGCCGGCTTTGATTCCCGGTGTCAGTTGGTCCGATCACTGGTCGTTTTGGAAACACGATTATCCCGCCATCATGATCACCGACACCGCACCCTTTCGGTATCCGCACTATCATTTGCCAACCGACACGCCCGAGAAACTGGATTACGATCGTTTCGCACTCGTCGTCAGCGCCATGCAAGAAGTGGTGGTCGATCTTGTGCGCTAAGGCGCGTTTCTCGGTAGCATCCAATCAAGGTCACCGTACAGGTATCCGCAGCATTCCACGCGTGGGCACGCGCGTAGTATGTCGGCGAACAATATCGGACGGTCGCTCGAATCTGGCTGGGCCAAAGGCAACCAGCGGGCAAAGAAACGGCGGACGTTTCTACTGTGGAGCAGCGGATTTGGTGACCGCTAACAGCTTGAACGGCTTGATTGCAGAAACGGGTGCCAGCAAAATTGCCAGCAAACGGCAGTCAAAGAGTTCGCGTGAGTAGTCGCGGAGTTCGCTTGATTAGTCAGGTGTAAGCTGCTTCAGTGCAGCAAAATACAGGGGAAGACAGCGCCGAATCCTACCTCTGGAGCGTTAAGTAGTTTATTATGCGGCACTTATGGTCAGCTTATCAGGGCGCGTACTTGGTGAAAACAAGATCGCGATCTTTTTCCCTCTGGTGGCAGGGAAAGCAGCTTTGCATCAACTTCTCGTCGCCCGGTTTGCCGTCGTTGTTGAAGTGACCAAACCCCCAGCCTCGGGTCGCGGCGTATTTTTTTGAATCTTTCACCATAAATTGAATGTTGGTCGGTGTCCCGGCAACGAACGATTGCTCCTTGCCAAAAATCTTGTTGTTCTCGTCCGACACAGCGTGACGATAGTGTAGCGCGGCAATGATTGTGCCGTCCGGATACGGAAGCGTTCCCGCGCGATAGGCCGCGATCGCGGTATCATTGCCCAATACGGCAGCAAAACTGTGAAGGTCGTCTTCTTCGTGAGCCACGGAGATCAACCTCCAGTCGCGATATCCCGGTGGGATTTCTTTTACGAAGGCCAGGCTGGCCGGTTGATCTGCGCGACTTGCTGAAAATATCATTAAAGTGGCGGCGCAAACTCCAATTGTTCCAATCGTTAAGTTAGTGATTCGTTTCATAAGCATTTCCTTTTTAGAATTTACTTCACCGGAACGGCGGTCGCGAAGCCAATCGGTCGCGGTGACTTGGAAATGGCTACGACTCCCTAAGTCCTATAGTATCGGCCGTTTGTTTCATTGCCGATAATCGCAAAATCGGCGTGCGAAGTCTCCAGTGGATCAGATTGCCAGGAGAAGCCGATTGAGGGGACCTCCACGCGCGCTTCGAGCTGCGCAGTTGCGCGGTAACCATCAACTCGGAATTGCTTCTGGGGATCGTCATAGAGGATTTTTTCATCCGTTGCCTTCCAGACCAGCTTAAAATTCATCAACGCCGGTGTGCCAACCGCGTCCAAAGCGGGCCACTTCGGTTGATCCACAACCGCCACATTTTTCATCTGGAGCGTTGCCGTTTTCCCGTCAGAGCTGATAACGAGCCCACCCTCGGGAACAGACACCACCCAGTAGAGCCCGGAAGGAGCAATTGGCGGGTGGAAGTCGTGTATCTGGTTTTGAGGAGCAGCCTGCTCCTTAAATAGAGTGAGTCATGTGTGAGTGAACACCCCGACTTGGCCTCTGCGGCCGGCGAAGTATTCCCCCTGCATGAATCCGTAATCAGTCGTCGCAGCGCCGAACGGTATTCGATTTCCATTGTTGTCGCGGCCCATTCCGACAAAGCCAGCACATCGGCCAACCCGGCCTTTAAAATGATAAATGTGGGACGGTTCCAACTGCGGCCCGGCTGGCTGGTTGTGACTGCCGTTTTTGTCCAGCCATAGAATCGGATAAGGCTCAGTGCCGCCGTTGTATGTCGGCAGTTTCTCTTGTTCCTGAGCGGTCGCATTGGGCCGAAGTAGCAGCGACGCGCCCGAAGCGAGGCCGACGGTCGTGCCCAAAAACCTGCGCCTCGTGTAGTCGCTCATCGTCAAAGGTTATTTCATATTCGACCGGCGTGTCAAAAAAGCGCCAATCCGCATCGCGAAAGACGGCATGGTGCCGCGGCGATTGCTGTAATCGCACAGAAGAACAAATGATGGCGGTTTTTTCATCTAACGAGACAGAGACAAGCCAACGCAGGGCGTCGTGGCAAACGCGCTGGAGTTTTCTTGTGAAGGGTGCGTTGGCTTCATCGTCTCAGAAAACCATTCCGCGCACGCGCGAGGCATAGTATGTCGGCGAACAATATCGGACGAAAAATTGCGGGAGTGCTTGGACCGCACAATGCCCTCGCGCGCGCGATGTGTCGCGCGTGTCGCAGCGGTGTCACGAAACGCTTGGCGCGGGATGAAATCGAATCAGGGCGGTGATGCAAAGCAAGGCCGAGATGATCAAGACCAAGAGCTGCGTGAGCTTGAATGGAGATTCGGTTTGGGTCGGTGCCAGCGCATGCAAGGCCGGAATCTTTTCAAATGATTGCACCACCAGGACGAAAAGATTGAAATACAAGCAAATGACCGCACCGATCACATAAATCCAGCGCCAGGCGCCAGCGAGATGTTTCGGATAGCGCGCGAAGATCGTGATCGCGAGAAACGGCAGCGATATAATTCCGAGACCAATTGCTGGCGTAAAACCGTGAAACGGAAAGAAAAATCCCGTCACGGTCGTCGCAACTGCGGTGACCAGAAACCATTTCGTCCAATAATTAGCGCGGTTGTTCGCCAACATCGCGAAAACAACAACAATACCGGTAAAGATCGCAATCAGACTGAGAGCCGTGTGAACGATTGTATAGATCTGCAGAATCACGGCTTTAACGTTTTAATGATCGGCGGAGGCAAAGTCAATCGCGCCGGTGCCATTCGTCGAAGCGATTCGTCGCGAAGCCTTTTTTGCACGCCATCGCTGCTTACAACCGCGGCCCTCGCGCACTGGACTTAGAAGCAGAAAGGAGAACTTCTGGAATGTTCTGCTGGCTTCCAGGAGCTTCAAGGCAAGAAACACGGATTCTAAGAATCGCCTCCAGCGCATCCAGAGGTAGGTCGTACCATTCCACGGGTTTTAAAGCGGGAAAGAAAAGTTCGAGAGAGGGCTTTCTTAACCGTGACCCCGGATTCAGATTTTTTAGTTGGGCCGAGTTTCGAAGAAATCTCCGCTCCTGATCTATACGACCTTAGGCCTAGTTGCTCTGAGAATTTTCTTTGGCATTTAATATTGCAGAAACAACACCCGTCGCCGTTCGTGCGAATGCGAATCATTCGCGCGGCGGCGATTGTTTTTAGGTTCATCAAAGATGGGCAAGCCCCCAGTATGACTTGATCGAACGAAACCGGTGGCATCAATGAGAGGAGGAACGCGATCCAAACGCGCAATGTGTCGTGGGGTTCGGCGCAGAGCCGCGACGCCGGACTCGCCAGATCCCGGGGCGCTTCTCCGATCCTAGCGCCACACGGCGCCCCTTGTGCCCGAGAGGGCCCGGTCGAGATAGGTTGCTGCGCTAATCAGCGCGAGGTGCGTAAACGCCTGGGGGAAATTGCCAAGATGCCGGCCATTATTACCCAGCTCTTCTGAATACAGGCCGAGGTGGTTGGCATAGCCCAGCAGTTTTTCAAACAGCAACTGCGCCTTTTCTAACTCACCCGCGCGGGCGAGACATTCGATATACCAAAACGAGCAGGCGGTGAAGCTTCCTTCAGTCCCCGGCAGGCCGTCCACCCGCGAGCGGTCAGTTTTGTAGCGGCGAACGAGTGTGTCTTCGATTAAGCGTTTCTCGATCGCTCTCATCGTCGAAAGCCACATTGGGTCCACCGGACTGATGAACCTCATCATCGGCATCAGCATCGCCGACGCGTCGAGGTCTTTTGTCCCCTTCGCCTGGACGAACGACTGCAGTTCGTCGTCCCAGAAGTTCGTAAAGATATCATTTCGGATCTCGTCTCGCGTGCGTCGCCATACGTCGAGCGGGCCCGAGAGCGAGCGCTTCTGCGCAAGGCGTAATGCGCGGTCGAAAGCAACCCAGCACATCACACGCGAGTGCAGGAATTCCTTCGCACCGCCGCGAACCTCCCATATCCCCTCATCGGGGCGTTGCCAGTTCTTACGCAGCCACTCGAGGAGACGTTGAACATCCAGCCATCCGGCATGAGTGCTTGGATGGCCATATTTATTTGCCAGATAAATGGAGTCCATCATCTCACCGTAAATGTCCAGTTGCAGTTGTTTGTAAGCGGCATTGCCAATGCGCACCGGCCGCGAGTTCTCGTATCCGGAGAGATGATCCAGGGAAACTTCCTCGAGATTTTGCCTGCCATTGAGGCCATACATCACTTGCAACGGACCGCGCTGAGCGTCGTCACCACCCAGCCGCCCTTTTAGCCACTCAATGAACGCTTCTGTTTCGTCAACGAAACCTAGCCGGATCAGCGCGTACAGAGTAAAGGCGGCATCTCGCAACCAGGTAAAGCGGTAATCCCAGTTCCGCACCCCGCCAATGCTTTCAGGTAGCGAAAATGTGGGTGCCGCAATGAGCGAGCCATGTTTGCGACTAATTAGCAATTTCAGCACTAAGGCGGAGCGTTGAACCATCTCTCGCCACCGGCCTTTGTAATTCGAATTTGAAGCCCATGCCTTCCAAAAGTGGGCCGTCTCAAGGAAGCGTTTGCCGACAAGTTCCATTCGGGGGCGCCGCGCTTCAGCGCAGACTGGACCAAGGAGGAAAGTGGCTGTCTCCCCGGCTTGCAAACTGAATTCCGAGATCACGTCCTGGGATTCCCGTTGCATCGCAACGGTCGAGTAGAGCGATATCGGTGAGCAGCCACTATCAGCCGGAAGAAACGTCGCGCAGTGATCTGAGATCTCCAGCTGATGCTTAGATGCTGCATAGTTAAAGCGCGGCTCGCAACGCATGTTGAGACGCACATTGCCTCTGATTACGGCTACCATTCGCACGATCTCATTTGGCTGTTCTGCGTCCTCCTCGATCGGCATATAGTCTGTCAGCTCGACGACACCTTCTTCGGCAAGGAATCGCGTAAGCAGAATGTTCGTATTAGGAAGGTAAAGCTGACGTACGCGCATGTTGGTCAGCTGCGGTCGAATCTCAAATCGGCCGCCTTTGTGATCATCCAGGAGAGCAGCAAACACCGTTGGAGAGTCGAAATCCGGATAGCACAAGAAATCGATGGAACCGTTCGTGCCAACCAGCGCAATGGACTGCATGTTCCCGATCACGCCGTAATTTTCTATTGGTTGAAAGGCCATGTAAACCTTGCCTCTGCTTAATGCTACACTGGAATGTCAACCCGCGTCCGGGATGTATTGTCAAGCGGGAATCGGGGACCGTTTCACCTATGCCGGCGCTTAGGTTACGGCAGCAGGCGAATCGCTAGGCCGCTTTGTTTTGAGCGCGAATGTGAGCCAGCCGCTCGCTTAGCGCCTGGACATCGCGCAAAGTGATCAGCTGTTCGATTTCTCGGCCGAACAAAAGATCCAGCGTCCAATCCATCATGACGCGAAGCTTCTTAGCCAAGCGCGGCGGTAGAATTTCCCTCTTCATACAAGTGCCTCCTCTTCTTAACGTACCGATTGCCTTCACAAACTGCGCCTAAGCAACTTCAAAAAGCCAAGTGGCGTTGATAGGGCGAGTGCGCCTCGGCACGCCG
>Ga0310909_10001471_pt1 | contig 13905 bp, 19 predicted proteins | sample GREbulkMGT000H_FD_203449 | JGI IMG/M metagenome (GOLD analysis project Ga0310909, IMG submission 203449) | Lab enrichment of tropical soil microbial communities from Luquillo Experimental Forest, Puerto Rico - GRE.bulkMG.T000H | ecosystem: Environmental > Terrestrial > Soil > Tropical forest >... | reverse complement strand
GCTCCACATCGGTTTTTGAAAAGTCGTCACCGACATAGAGCAATGGGCAGGAGTGCTCCTTGGCGACTTCGTAGGCGAAGCAGTCGCCAAAGTTCAGCCCTGCCGGATGCACACCTCTTCCCCAGCGAGCGTAGGTTGAGGCGATGCGGCGGGCTGATGCCGGCGTCACCGACACGATCTCAAAGCCGAGTCCGTCGATGATGCGGGTCATTTCTTCGCCGACATTGCGCCGCGCTGCGACGATCAGGGCTTCGGCCGCAGTGCCGGCGGAAATGATTACCTCGGTCTCGGTTTCCAGAACCCGGATGCAGTCATCCGCTTCCTTTTCTCCGAGCGCAATCGCCATCAGCGCGGAGGTGTCCACCGCGATCACCTAGGTAAGCCGTCCGCGCCATAGAGAAAGTCCTGGCTTCTTGCGGCGCTTTCCCCAGGCCGCGCCCTGGCGGCCCCGGATGCTCGTGCCGCTTCGAGCAGTTTCCTGCGTGCCGCGGGAGAGATGGGTGCTTCAACCGGTACCAAGCGCACCACCGCCTGCCCGTGCCTGGTCAGAACGACCTCTTCCCCCGCTTCCGCGCGGCGGATCAACTCCGTGAGTTGCCCTTTGGCGTTGGTCACCGCAACCCGCATCGCTGAGCCGCCTCTGTGTATTGTGCAGTAAATTTGGACCAATGTATGGTCCATGTCAATCGGGACGACATGAAGGCCGGCGAAGAAGGTCGAGGCGCACATCGCCGACGCGGTCAAAAAGGTGCAAGGTGGTCCTCGGCGGCAAGCGCGCCGCTCAGGGCGGCAGCTTTTTCGAGCCGACGGTATTGACCGATGTGACGACCGACATGGTCATCACCAAGGAGGAGACCTTTGGACCGGTGGCGCCGCTCTACCGCTTTAAGACCGATGACGAGGCCATCAAGATGGCCAACGACACCGAGTTCGGCCTCGCGGCCTATTTCTACAGCTGTGACATCGGCCGCATCTGGCGCGTCGCCGAAGCCCTTGAATATGGCATTGTCGGCATCAACGAGGGCATCATCTCGACCGAGATCGCCCCCTTCGGCGGCATGAAGGAAAGCGGCATCGGCCGCGAAGGCTCGAAATATGGCATCGAGGAATTCCTCGAAGTCAAATACCTCTGCACGGGCGGCATCGACCGCTGAGGCGGAACCTTCGCCTATCCTGGCCGAGATAGAGCGCTTCGCTTCGCAATAACGTTCTCGATGCCGTTATCGCGATCGGGTGTCGGACGACAGCACAAAATCTCGGCCGACGGATTCGCGGCCTAAATGATTTGGAAGCTGGCCGAATCGGCGTAGAGGTTTTTCTGTTCGCAACGCAGCCGAACAATCGCCCTCGGGGTCGCCTGGTTCGGTACCACCACGCGGCGCCGACCATTGTTCGGAAATCCGCCATTCCGGCTTAAAACCATCCCCGTAGTTTGGTCAATGAATAATATTTCGACCGAGTTGACCACCGGCGCGACGTACTCCGACCGCCATTCCACTCGGTAGGTTGCCCCCTGCGGCAACTGCTCCCCGCCACTCGGCCTGGTGATCGCGAACGGGCCGAGCACGGACTGGCGGAGATTCAGCCGCCCATTGGCCCGACAAATCCCGCGAAGGGCGCGAACGGGCTCGGCCGACGCCACCAGATGCTCGCGCAACTCGTGCGGGGTCCAATCGTCTATTTCCAGAAGCAGCGCTGCCGCGCCGGAGACGTGAGCCGCCGCGGCCGAGGTACCGTTATATTCGCGGTAAGCGGGATTGACGTAATAGAGACCGGTGCTAAGGATGCGGACGCCCGGGGCCGCCAGCTCGACATCGGTGCCATAATTGGAAAACCACGCCTTGTCGTCATTCTCGTCGGAGGCCATGACCACGATCATGTTGTTGAAGTCGTAACTCGCCGGCAAGGTCGGAATGCGGGTATTGTTGCTGCCATAGTTACCGGCAGCGGCCACAAACAGACAGCCCTGGGTTCCGGCATAAAGAATGGCAGGCGGCAGCAGTCCGGTATCTTCGAGCACGTGCCAGCTCGCGTTGATGACCTTGGCGCCGGCAGCGACCGCGGTAAGTATCCCCACCACCGCCGCCAGGGCAGTCGGCGGTGTTCGAGCATCGGTGAATTTGATGGCAAAAATCTTGAGATTGTTCACCTCGCCGGCAATGCCCGAGACGCCCGCGGCATTGTTGGTGATTGCTGCGATGGTTCCGGCCAGCATCGTGCCGTGCCCGGTGTCGTCAGCGAAATTGTTATTGTTTGGGGGAATGACACGCGCTCCACCGATCCTCGTCTTGTCCAGATCCTGATGATCTTGCTTGATGCCGGAATCGATGACGGCAATTGTCACATTGCGGGGGCCCACCTCGGTGACGCGCTCCCAGGCCAGCTCGACCTCGATTTTTTTCAACGCCCATTGCTGTGGGTATAGGGGATCGTCGACCGCTTGCTGCAGAACCGCCATCCGGACGTCAGTTTCCAGTCTGATGTTGGGAAAATCCGGTTGCACGCTAGTGATTACTTCTCCGACGCTGAACCGCTCGTCCCGCAAATAGAACACCTGAACCGCAATGTGTCCTACTTCAAACATCATTCTTTTGTCGTCTGCACCGAATTCCTTTAAGTTGAGAAATAATCTGTCAAATTCGAGCAGTAGACGCTCGGATTCGGATCCAGCTTCCAAATAGGCAATCAGGCGCCGTCGATAATCCGCAAATTCAGCCGGTATCTGGAAGCGTGCAAAGTCGGTTTCCATCGCCGTCGTCGCTCCGCCTAAAGAGCATATTGTGGAAATTCCGCGCGAACCTGCGTCCGAATCCCGCCGGCGCCCCATACTGAAGCGACGTTCTGTAGATCCTTGAATGTCTGAATTGCGACAGCCCGTCCTGCTCTAATATCGGTCGGATAATGGACTCCCGCCACGATCCGGTTCTGGGAAACGCGACGGGCCAAATCGAACAGCGGCCCCTTAGGGCGAGTTGCTTGCGCAAGGAAGACGGCTATTGTGGAATTGGCCGGCGGCAGTGTGTGTTGCGGCAAATTAGTATTGCCTTGCGCGTCACTCAGGCTATAGGCAAGAAGAAGCGAGATCAAATGGGATTGCACCGCATGCCCGGCCGGGAAGCTGGGGGTCACCGGCGGATCGATCATCGGCGTGACTGCCGGGCACAATTGGGAGGGTCGAGGACTCCTGAAATCTCCCTTGAGGCACATCGCCACATGTTCGCCAATGCGGCGGCCGATGTGCACCATCAAGTTGGTCGCCGGATGGCGCGCGGGATCGATCTTCAGCATTCCGAACCAGTAATTGATCGCTCCGTCCGCATCGTCCTGGTCGATGACCTCGGCAAAGCGGTCTTCGCGCTCGAGCGCCAGCTCGAGAATGCGCAATACCTCGTTCCCGATTTGCTGCCGGGTCATCTCGTGCGGCGGAATGTTGGCGCCGCCGTTTCGCGCTGTGGCCGCGTAGGCTGCCCGCCAAGTCGTCGCAGCAGCGGCAGCAGCGGGAATAACCACAGTGAGAAAATCGTCGAGGAGCATATATGCGCGCAGATCGGCGTCCCAGAATTCGTGGAACAGCGGGTAATGGGGCTGCGCGAGGGCTGCCGGCGGGACAAGCTGATCGGGCTGGGTCGTATCGACCAGCCTGCTCTCCAGGTCACTGTTGTAGCGCGGCCGAAACCGCAGGGCCGAGCCGGCCAACGGCGGGACGCCCGCATTGAAGTTGAAGTTGAAGTCCAGCACGCTCATTGCTTTCTCCCATCTTCCGGCAAACCGGCGAGCAATAAATGTGTGGCGAGCCGATTGCGCCTTTCCTCCTCGCGATAGGCGTAATTCTGGCAGAAGCTTTGCACCTGAAAACCGGGATCCAATGCCAACAAGGCGTTGCCGACGCGGCGTGCCTCGTCGATCTGCCCGCCGGCCGCGAGGCTCGCAGCGAGGGTTCGTAGATTGGCGGTGTATCTTGCGTTGTCTGCGTATGAGCGCCGCCCCCAGGCGATGGCGCTGTCGTAATCACCTTCGGTGTAGGCGGCAAAACCGAGGACTGCATGCATGAAGAAGATCTGCGGATCGAAGGGTGAGAGGCGCAGGGCCTGCATTGCCCGTCGCCGCCCCTCGGCGCCGTCGCCGATATAGCTGTAAATGGGGCTGCTGCGCGCATAGGCGAAGGCCGAGCTGGGGCTGGTGCGCAGGGCCCGCTCAAGCAGGTCGAAGGCGGAGTCGAAATCGCGGAACCACAGTGCGCGCAGCTGGCCGGACAACGCCAAAGCCCACACATCGAGCGGGTCGCGTTGCAGCGCCGCCGAGGCGAATCGCTCGACCGCCGCCCGATCTGCCGCTACATCCTGGGACCATCCCTGCAGTATGGATGCGCTATGCCAGAGCGCACTGAAGGCGTAAGGCGCGGCATAGTCCTCATCGAGGCGGATCGCCTGCTGGAACATGGCATGCGCTTGATCGAACTCGTCGCGATTCAGGCGATAAAGCAAATCGAGGCCGCGGAGGAGGTAATCGTATGCGTCGAGGTTCTCCGGACGCTTGCGGCGAATTCGCCGCAGTTCGGCGCCACGGATATTGGGTGAGATCGTTTGCACGACGCGCTCAACAAGGCGGTCTTGGAGCACGAACAGCTCGGTTGCCCCTCCTTCGCTTTGGTAGGTTTCAATCGCCGTCAGCGTCTCGGCATCGGTCAATTCGGCGGAGAGGCGCAACCGCTCGTCGCGTCGGCGGACGCTGCCCCAAACGACATATCGGACGCCAAGCTCGCTGGCGACGGTTCGAACATTTGGTGGACTCTCGCGGTACTTGAGCGTCGAGCTGCGCGAGATGACGAAAAAATCGGGCAGCGCGGCCAGCGCGCCAACCACGTCCTCGACCAACCCGTCGCCGAAATAGCTTTGTTCGGCGCCCGCACCGTATTCGACAAAGGGTAGAACCGCGATCGACGGCCGCAAATGGGGCAGTGTGTGGGACGCCAGCGGGACCGGCGGATCCCGGCGCGGAGACGTTTCGATTTTGCATACCCGGACCGCATTGGCGATGTTTTTCAGGCGTACGTATCCGAGGTCCACCACCGGAAGCTTCAGATTGTTCCCCAGCTGATCGTACACCGCACCCGAGATCAAGAGGCTGCCGGGCTCCGCCAGTTCCTGAAGCCGGGCGGCCAAGTTGACGCCGGCGCCATAGACGTCATGCGGCTCGACGACGATATCGCCGGAATGCAAGCCCATGCGAAAGGCAATCTGCTTCTCAAACGGCTGAGCGGCTTCACGCCGGTATACCTCCTGCTGGATCGTGGCTGCGGCCTGAAGGGCGCTATTGACGCTCGCAAAGCGAGCGAGAAATCCATCGCCGGTAGATTTGACGATACGGCCCCCTTCGCCTTGGACGGCAACCTCGATGACCTCCCCGAGCAGCGCCATCATCCGGGGGTGGGTCTCGGACTCATAAGTGTCCATCAACCGCGAATATCCCGCCACGTCAGCGAACAGGATTGCCGCCCGCTGGTGCTGCATTTATCGGATTATCCCAGTCGCTCGCATCGCAGGTTGAAACTATCCGCCGCCCTGGCCCACCCAAGCAACAAGATTCGAGCGGAAGGGGTGCCCTGAGATCACAGGTGGCTGACGGGTTCGAGCCGGGTGCGGTGATCGGACATTGATCGACATGAAGGCGGTCGAGAAGGTCGAGGCGCACATCGCCGACGCGGTCGAGAAAGGGGCCAATGTGGTCACCAGCGGCAAGCGCGCCGCGCAGGGCGGCAGCTTCTTCGAACCGACCGTGCTGACCGATGTGACGACCGACATGGTCATCACCAAGGAGGAGACCTTTGGCCCGGTGGCACCGCTGTACCGCTTCAAGAGCGGATGCGGTCAAGATGGCCAACGACACCGAATTCGGCCTCGCCTCCTATTTCTACAGCCGCGACATCGGCCGCATCTGGCGCGTCGCCGAAGCCCTCGAATACGGCATCGTCGGCATCAACGAGGGCATCGTCTCGACCAAGTCCACTGGCGAGATCACGTCGTTCGGTGGCACGAAGGAAAGCAGCAATGGCCACAAGGGCGCGAACTATCTGCATAGAGGAGTACCTCGAGGTCAAATACCTCTGCATGGGCGGCATCTACCGCTAGGTGGAGACGTTAAGCAGCTTCGCGGTCACCACCGTCCTGCAACAGCGAGTGGACTTTAGGTTTTCAACAACAAGGCCGCTGTGGACGTCTCGCGCTGCGTGATGCCGCGAATCTTGAAAACCAGCAAGCCGGCGCATGCGACTTCGATTGCGATCGAAAAGATCGGCAGTAGCGATTCGGCTGACAGCTCTGCTCCAGGCAGCCGAAGCGCTGTGAGCAGGGCATCGCTGATCACCGATACAATAAGCGCGCCCGTCGCTGCAGTGCAGAGCCAACGAAAACGACGAAGCTGGTTACGATATCGAGGATGGAACTCTGCGGGAATGCCGCGGCCGCAGACGTATGCCCAGCCCCCGATCCCGATTATGACCGAAAGCCAAAATGCGTAACGGTCGATCGAGCCCACGATCCCAAGGACTGCCCGTATATCGTCGCTGACGGCACACTGCATCACGGCATACCACGCGATGCGCGTCTTCATCGTGATGAAAACACCGGCGATTACCAGAATAAGGGCGATACCTGCTTCCTTCGTTCGCCTCGCAAGCGAGACCATGGCGAACTGCGCTGCGATACGTTGGGGATCGCCGAATTTCGCAATCGCGCTTCGTTCTGTCTCAAGCCCATCACCTCTCGGATCAGCAGCGACGGCCCCCCACAGATGGTCTTCGACCTCTTGGCGCACCCGTCTCGACAACGATCGATCGAAACTGAGCGCAGCCGCAAGCGACTCGAGATATTGAGAAATCACGCGGGCCTCCCGCGTGGCCGGGCTCCGGTAAGGAGACTACCAATGGCGGCGGAAAACTGCTGCCAAACCGCGCGCCGCTCGGTAAGAGCCCGCTCGCCGCGTCGGGTCAATGCATAGACCCGACGCCGTCGACCGGATTCGGCGGTTACCCAGTGACTGACAAGCAGTCCCGTCTGTTCGAGACGATGCAGTGCTGGGTAGATCGTGCCCTCCGGCAAATCGAACGCCTGGCCGCTCCGGCGTCTGATTTCCTCGATCACTGCGTAGCCATGCGCCGGACCCGCCGACAGTGCAGCGAGCACGATCAGGTCTAGGTGCCCCTTGAGCATCTCGCCTTCCATACTATGGATGACTATGCTTTGGCTGCCTAGGGGTCAAGCGCTATCAGCTGGTGTGCCGGCGCGGCAGCCTACCTGCGCGGCACGAAGACCTGGCCGTTGACGCCAAAGCCACCCTCGGCTGTTTCGAAGATCTGTACGAAAAGCCGCTTTGCAGGATGGGGTGGCTGCTTCATTGCACCGAGCACCACGTCGGTGATGCCCTTTATCAGAGCGCTCCTTTGCTCGAGGGTGAGGACCCCCGCCGGAACATGTACCTCCACCAGCGGTGCGCCGAAGGTTCCCGCCGGAATGCTGTCGGCGAGCCCGCTCGGTGCGCCGGCCAATGCGCCCGCCGCAACCGTTGCTGTCAGCAGCATGTTCCGTCGGCTCAATCTGTCGGCGCCGTCCGACGATTTCGGGTTCTTGCTCGAACTGTAACTAATGTCCATAGCGACAACCTCATTGCAATATAGGGCATTACCGTTGCGAAGCAGTGCGGAGTAGACGTTTAGGGTCGCTAGGTCGGTGTGTAGAGGGTGCCGGTATTGCCCCAATGGCCGGACGGAACCTCGTTGATCAGCACATATGTCTGCCCATCGGGTGGCCGTTTTTCGACGCTATTGATGACATCGTGGATGCCTTTGACAATCTCGCGCCGCTGATCCAGCGTGAGCGTTCCCTCAGGGATATAGACTTTGGCGACCGGCATGAGACCTCCTTTTTCATCGATATACCTAGCCATATTATGCCTAGGAATGCTAGGTGTCAACTCTCCCTCGAGCCCGGCCGCGGTGATCGGACCCTATGAGCAACATGAAGCCGGTCGAGAAGGTCGAGGCGCCTATCGCCGCGTAAGCCGCGGCGTGAGGAGCATCTGGCGTCATTACGAGGAGCGCCAGCGACGAAGCAATCTGGGTCGGTTTGGGCTCGCCGGCTCGGGATTGCTTCGCTTCGCTCGCAATGACACTTGTGACGAGCGACGTGGTCATCACTGCGAGGAGATCTTTGGGCGGGTGGCCCCGCTTTACGGCTTCAAGACCGACGCCTGGGCGATCAAAGATGGCCAACGACACCCCCCACCCTAACCCTCCCCGCATGCGAGGAGGGGGCTCGCCGCCTATTTCTATAGCCGCGACATCGGCCGCATCTGGCGGGTCGCCGAGGGGCTCGAATACGGCATCGTCGGCATCAACGAGGGCATCATCTCGACCGAAATCGCCCCGTTCGGCGGCATGAAGGAAAGCGGCATCGGCCCAAATCTATCGGGTCACTGGGGCTCGAAATTCGGCATCGAAGAGTTTCTCGAGGTGAAATATCTCTGCATGGGCGGCATCGACCGGTGACTTGACGGCGATGATCGGATATCCTACGTATATCCCGATGCCGAGTGGAGAAGCCGATGCAAGTGCAGGTCGCACGCTGGGGCAACAGCCTTGGCCTGCGCATTCCCAAGGATATCGCGCGTCGAGCGGGCCTGCGCGAGGGAGCCCGGGTCGATGTAGAGGCTGAGGGCGACCGTATCATCATTTCTCCGGCTCGCCCGCGCTATGTCCTCGCCGACCTGTTGAAGGGGATGACTCCAGAGGCAATGCGCCAGGCCTTCGATTGGGGACCTGACAAGGGTCGCGAGATCGTCGAATGAGGTAATGGCATACGCACCGAAGGCGGGCGATCTTATCTGGGTCGATTTTGATCCTCGCGTCGGTCGCGAGCAGAGCGGTCGACGCCCCGCGTTGGTCGTCTCACCAGCCGACTTTTGCCGGGTAACGGAGTTCGCGATCGTCTGCCCGATTACCTCGCGCGTTCGGCCCATTGGCACCAGCGTTGTGCTGCCGATGGGCTTGCCGGTTTCCGGAGAGATCTTGACCAGCCATGTGCGGAGCATCGATACGCTGGCGCGCCCGATCAGCTACGCCGGAGCTGCGGTTCCCGCAGAAATTCTGCATGAAGTTCGCATGAAATTGGCGGCCCTGATAGGGCTCTAGCGCAATTTTCGTCGCGTTGGGCCCCGCGCGACGCCGGCCAGATCTGTGTGTGCGCCAACCGCATCTTGGTGCAGGGCGGCGTCTATGACGCCTTCACCAAGCGGCTCGCCGAGACCGCCGGCGCGATGAAGGTCGCCGACGGGTGCGGTGATCGGGCCGCTGAGGATGAGCCACAGTTCGCCCGGGTGATCAAGAGCATGAGCCCTGATCGCCCGAGCGACGCCAGTTCAGCGACTGCATGTCCGGTTGAACATCACCCTACGAAGTGGCGCCAGACACGCCTCACCATCAAGCGCCAGCCTCGCTCAACCGTCTCGGGGGCTGGTGGCGGATCCGAGAGCCGAGAGCTCGACCACGAGCGGCTGCTGCTTCGCATCGCAGAAATCGGTGACTACCCCGGCAAATTGGCCGAGCGAATTCGTCACCGTCGCGGTCTCACCGTTGGGACGAAGATCCCCGATCACCCAGACCGTATGGCGTCTGGCGAGCACAGATTTGATTGTCGCGAGGTCATGGTGGACCGCCTTCTGGAACTTTTCGAGATCGGCGCGCTGCTGCTGTTCCCTGGCGGAGATCAGCGGGCCGATGTCATCGATGATCAGCACTTGAGCCTCGCTCCAGGGCCAATAATTGATATTGGCCGGGCCGGGATCATCCTCGAAATGCGAGCTCGACGATCGCGAGGCGCATTCGAGCAGGGTATCGAAGCTCAGATAGCGAACCTTCGTCTTATTGAAGGCGAATTCGGTGCCAATTCCGGCCGCGATCGTAGTACGGCCGGAGCCGATCGGGCCGCCGACGATCACTTGGCGGGGCAGTAAGTCCGGGTTTCGTGGCGCTCCCTGGTCGATCAGGGTCTGGATCTGCTTCGCCGCCTCCCGGTTCATGCTCAGCTGCGCGTCGGCGAGCCGGAACAAATAAGGTAACCCCGCCTTCTGCCAAATGATCTTTTGGCGCAGCCATTCCGGCGCAATTAGGATGGCGACGAGCAACAGGAGCAGGAAGAGGACGACACCCACTAACGCGGTCTGATGGAACGCAAAGCCGACCCCGCACCCTAAAATCATATAGGTGGCAGCGATGGCGGCATTGTCGCGCAAGCATTCTTTGTCGAGGGGGAATAGCGGCGTTGCCTCTTTCACTGCGGATCGGTAGGTCAGAAACTCATAGAGCGAGACAAGGATCGACCCGGCAAGGAGGCCGACAATCGCGTCCCATGACGTGTCCTTGTCGAAGAAAACGCCCCCGGACGTGTCCTTGCCGAAGAATCGCAAAGCGTAGAACGCTGCCAGCGTCAGGGCAAAATTGATCAGGATGCCGAGGCACACATGGCCCACTTGGTCGGCTATCCACGTGTAGGAATATGGCGAGGTGGTCTGCACCTCTTTGCCGTAGACGTCCTTCTTAAACTGGCCGAGGAGGTCCCAGACGGTGATCCTGGGAGCGGCAGGAAAGGCGGGGGTTGCCGCGGCCGTGGGAGCGACCATTACCGGCGCTGCTGAGCGCGCGATTCGTCGGCGTAGCCGGCCGCCCAAAGCGGAGACGTTACTTGCCATGGAACGATCCTCCTGTGCCTGAGCAGGGATAGGCAGCTCGAAATATCGGTCCCTATCATCAAGTCAGTGTGACCCACCTCACACGCGAGAGATTTTTTTGACCCCGCGGCTCGCCGCCTTTGTGGTCACCAGGCTCGGCGGTCTGAAGGAAGGCGGTGTGGCCTCGATCCGCATCCTCCCGGGATTGCGGGTCTCCCGAGAGATTCTGACCAGCCGTGAGCGTAGCATTGACAAGCTGGCGCGCCCGGTCAGCTACCCGGGAGCACCTGTACCTTTTGGAATCCTGCATGAGGTTCGCGCGAAGCTCGCCGCCTTGATTGGGCGGTTGCTAGTAAAGAGACCTCCCGAAGGCCTGAGCGGACTGGCAGGAAGCGCGCTAGGTCAGCGCGGCTCCAGCCGCAATGTCGTCGGCAGAACCTCGGCGCGGACGATCGACTGCGCGTAGGGGCTCGAGTGGTACTTTCGCAAAAATTCGCGGCTGGCCCGCACGATCGAGTCGGCGTCGATCGCCGGGAATGCTTGAACCTCCAGCCGGCGGCCGGCAAATTCCAGTGTCGCGGAGCCGCCGGTGGCCAGGTCCCTGTACCAACGCCCCTTGCTGCCGCGCACCGAGCGCACGAAGACCTCGTCGTCGGCCGCCACCACCCAGATCACCACCGCACTCGCGGGGTGTTTCTCGGTGCGGATCGCAACTTCCCGGAAATCGCGCAATTCACGCAGCGTGTCCGCATCAAACTTCGCCATCGCCTTTCTCCCTTATGGCGCCGCCGCAATATCGTGAAGTAGGGCGGGCGACCGATGCCGCCGGCGGGCTGAGCACTCGACTACGGCATCGCAGAAACCTCTCGAACGAAGATTATCAATCACAGTCGCTCGAGCGTCAACGGATCGAATTTTCCGTCGCAATATTTCCGTAATGCATCGATGAATACTTTATTATTCTTTGTGGCGTGCGCGAACAGTGTCATGCACGACCGGAATTTCAGATCGTCGGGATAGCCGCAAATCTGCTCGATCGAACGTCCCTCTGTGAGATTTACCAGGCGGGTGCATTCACGAAGCCGTGGCCCCAGGATCGGGTGTCGCAGATATGCCTCGGCTTCCTCTCTGGAAGAAATTGCGAAGCTGCGTGCCAGAGGGCTGTTACCCAGCCCTTTGATCTGCGGAAAGATAAACCACATCCAATGCCCAGTCTTTCTGCCGTCCCGCAGTTCCGAGCGTACTTTTTCAAAGCAGGTATTCTGGGAATCCACAAACCGTTGTAAATCATATGGATCATTGGGATCGCTCATATCGATCGCCTCTATCAGTGATCTCCTCCCGAGAGACTCGTTCTAGTCGCTCCGGGCCGGCACGTCGTCATCCCGAATCCGAACGCCAGGGTGATTGGGTGTTATCCGCTGGCGGTTCGCGCAGCAAGATTGGCGATCTTCGCGCTCGACCCGCCTAAACCCGCGCATCCCCGGCTTCTCGCTCGCTTGCATCGGTTCGTCGGCGGCTTTCCTGCGGCTGGGTGTACCGGGCCGGCGCGAAAGGGCGTAGGCTGATCGTCTTCTATTTCTTTCGAGAAAGCGGAGGAAGCGATGCGCGGTGTTGTCTTCACGGGCGAACGGCAGATCGAGATGATGGAGTTTCCCGACCCGACGCCGGGTCCCGGCGAGGTCGTCGTCGAGATGAAGGCCTCGGGCATGTGCGGCAGCGATCTGCACCAGTACCGCCGGTCCAAATCGGGCGGCGCGGCGATCGGCGGGCTGCCGGTCAACCCCGATCCGGTCATCGCCGGGCACGAGCCGTGCGGCGTCGTCGCGGCGATCGGCGCCGGGGTCAGCGACAAGATGGCCCGCAACGGTCAGCGCGTCATGGTGCACCACTACAAGGGCTGCACGGTGTGCGACCACTGCCGCTCGGGCTGGTCGCAGCCGTGCCAGGAAGAGCCGGTCCTGGTATACGGCAACAACGCCCATGGCGGGCACGCGCGCTATCTGAACGTGCCGGCCTTCACCCTGGTGCCGCTGGCCGACGAGCTGTCCTTCACGACCGGAGCGGCGATCTCCTGCGGCACCGGGACCGCCTATGGCGCCCTGCGCCGGCTGAAGATTTCCGGCGACGACACGATCGCGCTGTTTGGCCAGGGCCCGGTCGGCTTGTCGGCGACGCAGCTCGCCGCCGCGATGGGTGCGCGCGTCATTGCGCTCGATGTGAGTCCCGAGCGGCTGGCTCGCGCGAAGGAATTCGGGGCCTGGGAAACGGTCAACCCACGTTCGAACGACCCGGTGGGTGCCATCAAGGACTTGACCCACGGCGGTGCCGATTTCACCCTCGACACCTCGAGCCAGCCCGAGGGTCGCGTAGCGGCGGTGCGCAGCGCCAAGGTCTGGGGTACGGTGTGCTTTGTCGGCGAACGCAACAATGTGACGATCGACGTCAGCCCCGACATGCTGCGCAAGCAGCTGACGATCATCGGCTCCTGGACCTTCTCATGGCAAGGGCAGGCCGACTGCGCGCGCTTTGTCGTCGAGCGCAAGGTCGATGTCGAGAAGCTGTTCACCCACCGCTGGAAGCTCGACCAGGCCGAAGAGGCCTATCGTCTGTTCGACACCCAGACCACCGGCAAGGGCGTGTTCCTGATGTAAGAGTCGTAAGCCCGGCGTACGGGTTAAAGCTGAAATCATTGATATATTGACAATTATCGCTAGATATGATTAATCTAGCGACGCCCCTAGCTTGGGGGATCTCTTTTGGGACGAGGCCTACCGAAAGCTGAGGATTTCTAAGGAGCGGAGGGCTCGTTCGCTGATAATTTCCTGTAAATAACAGCAAAAGCAGCGGGAGGTGCTCCGAGGCCCTTCGCGATCCCGTGGCTCTGGAACCGCACGCGATTGCAACCTGAAGGAGAGAGTTTGCTGCTGAGTTGCTGCAGGTTCAACAAGGCTTAACAATCCATACAACCATTTGTTGCGCCGCGGCATAGGAGAGCCGGGGGCTGGTCTCGGATCGGGCCGTAACCATATCGCTGTTTGCGATATCGACTTTGCCTCCCGGTGAACCCAGCCTCCTTGTTCCACCCCGCGGTCGCCGCCTGGTTTGATCGCAGTTTCGCCGCGCCGACGGCCGCGCAGGTCGAGGCGTGGCCGGCGATCCAGGCAGGCCGGCATGTTCTGATCG
>Ga0310909_10001470_pt1 | contig 13908 bp, 13 predicted proteins | sample GREbulkMGT000H_FD_203449 | JGI IMG/M metagenome (GOLD analysis project Ga0310909, IMG submission 203449) | Lab enrichment of tropical soil microbial communities from Luquillo Experimental Forest, Puerto Rico - GRE.bulkMG.T000H | ecosystem: Environmental > Terrestrial > Soil > Tropical forest >... | reverse complement strand
CAATCCCGACGAGTTTGCACGATTCGCTGATGGCGCGGCTCGACCGATTGCCGATCGGGAAGGAGGTGGCGCAGGTCGCTGCGGCGCTCGGCCGTAAATTCACCTATGGGTTGATATGTGCCATCACAGACGCGATGCCAGAGACCCTAGTGCGCGAGGCCTTGGAGCGGCTCGTCGCCTTGGAGCTTGTCTACCGCAAAGGTGTTCCGCCGGACGCCGTATACACCTTCAAGCACGCGCTCGTACAAGAGGCAGCCTACGGTAGTCTATTGCGCAGCAAGCGCCAAGAGCTTCACGCACGGATCGCGAGTGTTCTCGAGGAGCGTTTTGCCGATGTCGTGCAGGATCAACCCGAGCTTGTGGCAAGTCACTGCACTCTCGGCGGGTTGACCGAGAAGGCGATAGCCTACTGGGGAATAGCTGGGCGCAAATCGGCTGCGCGCTCGGCCATGATCGAAGCGGCAGCGCAACTGCGCAAGGGTTTGGACCTTCTACCGAACCTTCCCAACGGGCTGGAACGCTGGTCTCTCGAAAGGGATCTGCAGAGCGCGCTTGGCGCCGCGCTATATGCCTCGCAAGGGCCTGGAGCGCCGGAGACCGGGCAAGCCTATATGCGGGCGCGGAAGCTGTGCGAGCAGCTTGATGACTCTACGGCCCTGATCCCGGTCCTCAGCGGGCTGTGGAGTTATCATTCCGCTCGCAGCGAGTACCAGACCGCACGTGAGATCGCGGGCGAGTTACTGGAGGTCGCTCAGGGAAAGAATGACGCCTCCAGCCTGCTGGTCGCCAGCCGATCCATGGGTACTTGCTTATTCCTGCTTGGTGATGTCGCATTCTCGCGAAAGTACTTCGAACAAGTGCTGAGGCTCTATGATGCCGATTTGCACCGATCGATCGCATCGGTTGCCGCGTTTGATCCGCGGGTAGCCGCTCTGTCCTATTTGTCTTGGAACCTCCTTGTCCTGGGCTATCCCGACCAAGCTCTCTCGTGGAGCGAGCAGGCACTGGTTTGGAGCCGGCAATTGTGCCACCCGCCTAGCTTGGGCTATGCGCTGACGTGGGCGGCTGTGTTCAATCTGCTCCGTCGCGCCGACCAGCACGCCCTACGCCTGGTTCAAGAATTGATCGCTCTCGGCAATGAGCGAAGGTTTCCTCATTATGTGGCGGCAGCAAACATCATGCGCGGGCATCTGCTCACGGTAGGCGGCGAAACACCGCAGGGAGTTGCCCTCGTACGGCAAGGTTTTGCTGAGTTAGTCTCAACTGGGTTGAACTGGAATCAGACGTATTTTCTTGGTCTTTTTGCTCAGAGTTGCGGACGTGCAGAACAATATGATGAGGCAGATGCCCTGCTCGCCCGGGCACTGGAAATGGCCGACAGAACCGGCGAACGGTGGTTCGAGGCCGAGCTGCATCGGCTTGAGGGCGAATTGCTGGCTGCTCGTGGCGAGAGCCACGAGGATCAGGCTGTGACCTGCTTCCGTCGCGCTCTTGAAATCGCGAAGCGACAAAGTGCGAGGTTCTGGGAGCTGCGTACGGTGATGAATCTGAGTTCCTTGCAGAGCCGGCGGGGCATGCTCGCCGAAGCCCGCGCACTGCTGGCGGAGGTCTGTGGTTCGTTCAGCGAGGGCTTCGACTGCATCGACCTGAGGGACGCCAAAGCGCTGCTCAGTGACTTCAGCTGACGATAAGGGCTTATGGCTTACGCTGCACCGCGCGGATGTGGAATCCGCCGATCATTGTGCGTCGTTTTAGTTCGTGCCAGGTCGCTTGTTTGATTCCGGTTCGCCGGCTTAGCGGGATGCTAAAAAAGTCCGTTTGGCTCCTCAGATCAATTTGGTATTGCAGGCATCTTGATGAAGCTGTTCGGGCGTTTCTCCGCAGCCTGCTCTATTGAAGATGGGTCGGTAACCCTCCAGCCACTCCGTCGCTCGCCCTTCAGCGTCCGTCACGAAAACGGGATTGAAGTATTTCAGCTTGTCCTCCGGCGAGATATCGGGCGGATACTCGGCATATTGCGGATCCAGAATCTCGCGACCGCCGACATAGTTACGCTTGATAGTGTTTGAGTGCTTCCTTCCGAGGTGCTTCAGGCGGGCGCGGTTACGCAAGAAGAGGTAACTTAGGATGGGGTTCTTGCGCCCGTGTTGGCAAGCGTGGCAGAGAAAACGAATGATAGTCTTCTTCCGGCTGCAGTAGATCTGCGGAGTGCGGAATATCGTTGCGGCAAATTCGCCAAGCGAAGCCAGGTCATCGACCGTGTTCCTGTAAGCGATGCAGCGCCCGTCGAGATCCCGGAGTCGCAGGTTTGGCAATAGGTCGCCCCGACCCACAGCTTGCCAGAACAGCTCGCCGCCGTCCGAAGCGGACCGTTACTGAGTTCTAACGATCCGCAGTTCCAGTCAGAGGCGGCCCCTTACCGGGTTCCAAGCGAGCGAGAATATTTGTTCGGCGCCGGTGATTGCCAGCCGGCCAACGCTCCTTCACGCGGCCGATGGATCTCGATCATGAGCGGATAGCACTTGGCCGTGTCGTCGGAGTGAGTGCCGCTGCAGTTGCCGCCGAGGCAAGCAGAGAGCGCAACCAACAGATCAATCTCGGCAAAAAATTCGATGAAATCGCCGGGCCGAACGGGACTTGCTTTCATGAAGTACTGATGCGTGTCACGCGTATAGCCAGTGCACATGAATATGTTCATCACGTCGTGAACATGAACCTCAGCTTCTTCGAGCGGCAGCTTCCGCTCGGCCGCGAGGGCCCGGGTCAAATTCGAGTGACAGCAGTGGTGGTATTCCGTCCCCTTCAACAACAGGTTGGTGTAGGGGTCGCATCGCGTGCCGATGACATCGTGCACCCCAGCGCCATCTTCGTCCCACCCATACCAGTCGAGGGTGTCATGGGTGATGGTGGCCATCGGACGCAGCTTCGGGAACGAGCTCCAGAGCCGGTCACCAGTGCTTAAATGTGTCGCGTGCAGAGCCCGCGTCTTGCCACTGTAGAAGCGCTCTGTCAGGTCATGCGCGTTCCAGAGGTTGAGGTCTCCGACTTGCGGGCCCTCGACGCTGACAATACGGAAGAAGTGTCCCGCCGGCACCTGGAATGCCTTGGCTTCCCGCGGCGGCACCGTGAGCTCGGCAACTTTGGACAGCTCAGCGCGTGCCCTGTTGTAAAACGCGGCGTCGAACATGGCAATTGCTCGACCGAATACGCCAGCACTGGCGGTGCCCTGCGCCGCGCCGCCGCGTCCGGGGGTGGCGTCGTGTGCCCTGGCTTCGTCATGCATTCAGTTCCTCTGAAAGTCGGCAGCGATGCGGCCAGAATACCCGTCACCGCGACCGGATCGTGGTCGAGGCAGATGGTCTCAAATTCCGCGACAAGTTGGTTCTGCTCGATACCTTCGCGGTGCCAAACCTCCTCGCCACGCCGTTATGAGCTGCCAGCGTCAGTTGGGGTCCCGCACTTGACCCCAGTAAATCCGTTCCTTGGGCCAACCAAACGCAGCTGCTCGATCGACATCGAACGCGTAAAACGCCCGATGGCGTTGATGGAGGACCTAGACTTCGTCGATTCGAGCGGTTTGGACAAACGGCCGATGCGGCTGCGCCGCCTAGGAAGCGATAGTTCGCAGATTCACCGCTGTAAGAAGATGGATTTCCGGCATGCTTGGGAGCACGGTCGCGCTCCCGACGATGCGTGCGCAGCACCTCGAGGCCGGCAATCCGGCCGGCATCTTCGAACTTTCGGTTCCCCAGCCGGATTGCCAAGGGTTTTGGTGGGGCTTCGTCCGAGTTGCGGCACGATCGATCCTCGCGGCGGGTAAGCCGAGCAGTTGCCGGCCCCACCAACCGATCGGGGTTGTAGGACGGCGATTCGAGAAACCGCCGCTCACCCCCGAATTAGGCGGCGCAACCAGGGACCGCGCTGTTGGCGATGAGAGCGCATCGCGGAACTGGAGGTTCGAATCCATTCCCCTCCAGCAGCGAGTCGGCGAACTTCCAAGGCTTGGTCCCTGACCAGCCTGCGCGGGAAGCTAATCCAGATCGGCGCGAAGGTCGTCAGCCACGAGCGCTGGCCGAGGTCGCGGTGTCGCGGTAAGATGTTCGCCGACACGCTGCTGCGGCTCGATCAGCGCCGCCGCCGACGAGAGGGACTACAATTTTTCTCCCGCTGAGCGGGTCTACCTGGCCTCGTAAAGCGCCAACATAGGAGAGATCAGTGGTGGGACAGCAGGTCGGGTTCACTCCTCCGGCAACCCGGCCTTGCGCATGCCCTCCACATATCGGGTGCGCACCTCCGGCGACAGAAAGTGGCCGCGAAGCTGTCGAAACCAGCAGCCGTCAAGCCTGGATTAAGTTCCAGAAGCCTCCCAAGCCAGCGACTGCCCTCGTCTACCTGACCGAGATAACCGCACAGGGCAACTTTCACACGAAGCGCAGGGAGAAACCTCGGTTGCTCCCCGAGCGACTGGTCGATCCAGAGCACGCCTCGTCGTATCGGCCTGCCACCAAGTGCGCCAGCGCCATACACTGCCGGAATAGGTAAGCGAGCGGATCCAAGGGGCTAAGTCGTAACGCCCGATAAATCGAATCCACTGCTTCGTCCAGCCGGTTCGAAAAGCAGCGAATATACCCGCTCACCATCCACGCATGAGCGCAATTCGGGTTGAGCACGAGGGCGCGCTCGACGGCCGCTGTAGCCAAAGCGTGCTCGCCCGCCAAATGCGCCACCGTAAATCCCGCCATCCAGAGGACATCCGGGTCGTCCTTCCCACCTTCGATCGACCGCCTCGCCAAGGTCAAGCATCGCCCGACCTCGCCACTGGTAGGCACTATCCACCCCTGGACTGCCTGGTAAAGGCCACACCACCCGATCATCGCCATCGCCGGCCAATAGAAGGGGTCAACTTCAAGCGCCCTCTCCGACAGGCGGATTGCCTCCCGGTGACCTTCGGTGGTCAGCTGGTGGAACGACGAGAGGGCGCGCAGATACAGATCGTAGGCACCCAGATTCTCGGTGGGCTTGCGGGCGGCGCGCTCCATTTCCGCCAACAGCAGCTTTGGCTCGATGGCCCCGGCAACGCCACTCGCTACCTGGTCCTGAAGTTCGAAAATGTCATCGAGCGCGCCGTCGAAGCGGTTCGCCCAGATGTGGGCCGCCACTCGTCGTATCGATCAACTGCCCGGTGATGCGCACCCGGTTCCCAGCTTTGCGCCCGCTGCCCTCGAGCACGTAGCGTACGCCCAGTTCGCGCGCCACTTGTTTCACATCGACCGCTCGGCCTTTGTAAGTGAAGCTCGAATTGCGCGCGATCACGAACAGCCACGGCAATCTTGCAATCGCCGTCGTAATCTCCTCAACCATCCCATCGACGAAATATTCCTGATCGGGGTCACCGCTCATGTTCGGAAACGGCAAGACAGCAATGGATGGCTTGTCGGGCAACGGCAGCGGCGCCTTCGCCGGCGCGGGTGCTCGGACCGGTATGCGAAAGACACGCACCGGCCGAGCGATGTTCTTGACCTGTTGCTCGCCCATGTCCTCGAAGGCAAGGTCGATCTTGTCGCGCACCTGATCGTGGACGATGCCGCTGACGCAGATGCCGCCAGGTTCTGCCAGCCCTTCAAGGCGCGCTGCGACGTTGACGCCATCGCCATAGATGTCGCGTCCTTCCCGGAGGATGTCGCCGAGGTTGACGCCGATACGAAACTCGATCCGCGGCGCTTCCGGGATATCGACGTTGCGCACGACCATGCCCCGTTGCACCTCGACGGCACAGCGCACCGGTATCGCTGCTGACGTTGCTGCCGTCGATGCGGGTGACTGCGTACGCCTCTTACGCGGTGGCGGGGATGTTTGTGGTATTCGCCGCCTGGGCTGCGTTCGGGTTCGCCTTTCCCGTAAAACCGCTGCCGCTCGCGCTGAACGTCATTTCGAAGATCCTGTGCTTCATAGCGGCAATTATGCTGTTCGTCTGGAGGGCGGACGGGGAACTCTCTGCAGCTAGGTGATATTCCGCCCGGAAAGGCAGGCCGCAACCAGATTGAACCGGGATCACTACCCGCGAATTGGGCAACGGTGATGGTCGACCGCCGCGAAGATCCGCAGCTGCTTTCATCTCACACGCGCCGCAGCCTGTCCTGACGACGCTTGTAGGCCAGGGCCTCCTCGCCGCCGGCGGTCGCATGATAGAGATCCAGCCGGTCGAACTCATCCTCACTGGATGGGGCGATCGCAATATCGCTATAGGTCCGGCGATCAGTTGCATTGAGAACTTCCTTTAGAATGACCCGCGCCTTTCGATAGACGGACCAATATCCCCGAGCCTTGTCAGCGGTTTCACGTGCATAGCGCGGGTAGAATACGAAAGGGCTCTCCAATGGCAGCCCGTAGCGACGGTCTCGCCGAGACTTGCGGCGAAAGGCGCCACCCTCGAGGGGGTGAACGCGCTCGAACATCGTCATCAGCTTGAACCAAAGTAACGTGGTCAATGTCGTGTGCGGCCGTCCCCGCGGGTGCGCCGCCGTGCGCCGCAAAATCGTGCGCATGTGATCCAGGCTGTAAAAGCTCTCCCACGCCGCACGATAGGCGCCGTCCCAGTCCTCGTCGGACATGACCAAATGATGCGTTACCCGGTTGTTGAGGTCGTATTTGTTGAGATCGGGTTCCATCCAGGCGCCTTGCTGCCACAGGACCTGGTGGTCCTCTGAGCCCGGCAGCGGGGTCAGCATGAACAGCTCGAGCACATCGAGCGGCAATTCCCGCTTGATGATCTCGATGTCGCGAAGGATGGATTCCCTCGTGTCGCCGGGGAACCCGATGATGTACACGGCGAAGGTGATGGCACCATGCTCGTGCCACTTCTGAAGCATCGCACGGTATTCGGTGATCTTGTTCTGGCGCTTCTTGGCTGCCAGGAGATTGTCGGGATTGATGTTCTCCAGACCGATAAAGACGCGCCGGACGCCGGCTTGCGCGGCCTTCTCGATAAAGTTCGGGATCCGGTGGCACAAAGTGTCCACCTGGATCGTGAAGCCGATCTTCAAACCCTCGCCGACCCGCAATTGGATCATTCGGTCGAAAAGCGGCTCCCAGTGACGGTTACGGGCAAAATTGTCGTCGGTAATGAAGAACCGCCGGTTGCCCTGACGGTAATTCTCTCGAATCGCGCCCTCGAGATCGTCGGGGGAACGAAAGCGGCTCTTACGCCCCTGAACGTTGATGATCGTGCAGAACGAGCACTGGTAAGGGCAACCGCGGCCGAGATCGAGGCTCGACAATTGGCCGGAGACTCGTCGAACGTGCTTGCGCGGCAGGATCGGCGCGGGCTCCCCCTCCAATGAGGGGAGGTCGCTCATGTAATTATAAAGTGGTTGAAGCGTACCGGTCCAGGCATCGCGGATTACCTGATCAAGCCGACCATCCTCGGCCTCGCCGGCAAAGAACGAAATGCCCAGCGCCGCCGCCTCGCGCATCTCTTTGGGCATCTCCGGCAGCATTGCGATTGAGCCTGAGATATGAAACCCGCCAATGCAGACGGGCAGGCTCTGATGCAAAAACGGTCTCGACAGATCAACGGCGCGGGGAAACTGGTTCGATTGAACCCCAACCAAGCCGATAAGCGCTCGACCACCGGCGCGGCGGATCATTCGGATCATCCGATCGGGTCTAACGCGGCGATTGGTCTCGTCATAAGTGTGGATGCGGATCGCCACGTCGGGGCCGAGCACCTGCCGCCTACTGGCGTCTTCGGCAAGACCGTTGAGGCAAGCAAGCGTGTTCGACGGTATCGCCGCCTTGACCCACTGAATTGGATAGCCATCGCCGTCGTAATGCGTCGGCTTGATCAGCACCACGTGGAAGACGGCGTCGTTGCGCACGCGCATGGCTTTTGCTGTCGCGGATTTGGCCGGATCGGTCTCCCGCGAGCCCCCCGCGGACCGAGCCTGCTGGCTAGAACAATCCTCATAGTCGATTGTCTTTGCGTTCGTGGCAACAAACTCGGCGAGCGAGGTTCCATGAACAGCCGAGCGATCGCTTGCCCGGTTGGGCGTGGCCGTCGGCGGTCTTGGGCGCCCACCCACCTTCGGGACGCGCCTAGGTCAGTCTGGCACGTCAGCGAGGAATGACAGCTTCGGTGTCCAAGCTCTTGATCCGGAACGAGCGCGCGAAGGTCGGGAATCGGCGCATCCTTCCCGCTCCCGCTCGCTCCGGCGGAGGGCGGCTAACCGAACGGACATCGGTCGTTCAGCCTAGGCGGCGGGAACGGGTCAAAATGCCCCACACCTGCCGTTCGCGGTATCCGCCGGGACCGGCTCAGTTGGGTGGAAGCGCGACATTTCCAATTTGCCTGGAATGTGATGCCCAGGCTTGAAAGCGGTCATTCACTGCCTGAAGCCGCGACACCGCACAGGGCCCTTATTTCACCGCTGCCGCTGGCACGCCGAAGGTCAGATGAATATCCTCTTCCATGAGGGGCTGCCGCTCCTCGGAGCGAGGAGCACCGTATGGACGTAGTGGCGTGGCTGCGCGGGCTGGGGCTCGAACAATATGCGCCTGCATTCTGCGACAATGATGTCGATGGCGAGGTGCTGCCGGCGCTGACGTCCGACGACCTGATCAGCATCGGCGTGACCTCGGTCGGCCATCGCCGCAAGCTCCTCGCCGCAATTGCTTCGCTCGGCGCTGCACTGCCCGCCGGTACGGTGGTGGCGGCACCTCGAGATGCAGCGACTCCCGCCGATGCCGAACGCCGGCAGCTCACAGTCATGTTCTGCGATCTCGTCGGCTCGACCGAACTCTCGGCGCGCCTCGACCCCGAGGATTTGCGGGAGGTCATCGCTGCCTATCACCGCGCCGTCGTCGATGTGGTCACGAGCGTTGACGGGTTTGTCGCCAAGTATATGGGCGACGGCGTGCTTATGTATTTTGGCTACCCGCGAGCGCATGAGGACGATGCCGATCGGGCGGTCCGGGCGGGGCTGGGTGCCATCGACGCGGTCGGCCGCCTCGATGTGAGATCCGTCAAACTACAAGCGCGCGTCGGGATCGCCACCGGGCTGGTGGTCGTCGGCGATCTAATCGGCGAAGGCTCGGCACAGGAGCAATCGGTCGTCGGCGAAACGCCGAACCTCGCCGCCCGGCTGCAAGCCCTCGCCGAACCGGACGCTGTCGTTATCGCTGCGGGCACGCGCCGGCTGGTCGGCGACCTTTTCGAATACCGCGATCTCGGCGGCGTCGATGTGAAGGGCCTCGCCGCGCCGGTGCAAGCCTGGCAAGTGCTGGGTCCGAGCGGCGTCGCGAGCCGGTTCGAGGCATTGCGCGGATCGGCATTGAGCCCGCTGGTCGGTCGCGACGAGGAGATCGACCTGCTGCTTCGCCGCTGGGGGCGCGCCAAGGCCAGGGATGGCCAGGTTGTGCTGGTCTCGGGCGAACCCGGAATCGGCAAGTCGCGCATCGCCGCTGAATTGGCACAGCGTCTCCATGCGGAGCCGCATCTGCGCTTACGGTACTTCTGCTCGCCTCATCACCAGGACAGCCCGCTGTTCCCGTTCATCGACCAACTCGGGCACGCATCGGGCTTCGCGCGCGATGACCCGCCGGCGGCCAAGCTGGAGAAGCTCGAGGCCGTGCTCGCCCTCGCCGCACCACCGGACGAGGATGTGGCGCTTCTCGCCGATCTGCTGTCATTGCCGGCCTCGGAGCGCCAACCGCTGCCCAACCTCAGCCCGCAACGTAAGAAGGAGCGGACTTTGGAGGCGCTGATCCGCCAGCTGGCGGGCGTGGCGCGCCAGCAGCCGGTGGTCATGGTCTTCGAGGACGCGCACTGGATCGACCCGACGTCACGCGAGCTGCTCGACCTTGTCGTCGAGCGGGTGCGCAGTCTACCCGTGCTACTGGTCGTGACGTTCCGTCCCGAGTTCCAGCCGCCCTGGATCGGCCAGCCACAGGTGACGATGCTCGCGCTCAACCGCTTGGACGAGCGCGACGGCACCGAACTAGTCGAGCAGATTGCGGGCGATAGGGCGCTGCCCGAGGAGGTCGTTGCCCAGCTCGTCGAGCGCACCGACGGCGTGCCGCTGTTTGTCGAGGAGTTGACCAAGAGCGTCTTGGAGACTGGTGTGGCGCCGCTCGGGATCCCCACAACCCTGCACGACTCGTTAATGGCGCGGCTAGACCGGCTCGGCGCGGCCGCCAAGGAGGTGGCGCAGATTGGCGCGGCGATCGGTCGGGAGTTCACCTTCGCGCTACTGGTTGCGGTCGCCTCGCGCGACGCCGACGGGCTGCAAGCCGGGATCGCGCGGCTCGTCGAAGCAGGTTTGGTGTTCCAGCGCGGCCTGCCACCACAGGCCAGCTTCCTCTTCAAGCATGCGCTGGTGCAAGACGCTGCCTATGGTACGTTGCTGCGCGGGCCGCGCCGGCTGCTGCATGGGCACATCGCCGATACCCTGCTGGTTACGAGCGGAGACAACTCCTCTGCCGCGCCCGAGATCATCGCTCATCACCTGGAAAATGCCGGCCGACCAGCGGAGGCTATCGTTTATTGGCGCGAGGCCGGCGAGCAGGCCGCGCACCATGCCGCCAACCGCGAAGCTATAGGGCACTTCCGTCGAGGCCTGTCGCTTCTCGCGACGCAGCCACCAACGGCTGGACGTTGGCGTGCCGAACTGGCGATCCTCTCGCAGCTTGCTCTCGCTTTGATGAGCGTACGTGGGCGGTCGGTGCCAGAAGTCGGCGAAGTCGTCGAGCGTGCTGCCCAGGTCGGGCGCCGGGTCGACAGCTCGGCAGACCTCGCACCGTTCATCGCCAACCTCTGGATGTTCAACGTAGGGCAGGGTCGGTTCGACCGCGCAGACGAGATTTCGCTCGATCTGTTCCGGATCGCAGACGAGCTAGGTTCTCCCGAGATCAGGCTGCAGGCACACCATTGCGCGTGGCCTACAACCTGTCTACGCGGTCTGCTCACGAAGGCAAATGAGCACATCGACGCTGGTCTTGCACTCTATGATGAAGCCCGCCACGCGCATCATCGCTACGTCTATCACGGCCACGATCCGGCGGTCTGCGGGCTGAGTATCGGTGCATCCGTGCAGTACGCGCTTGGGTTTCCGGCCAAGGCTGAGCGTCTTGCGGATGAGGCAATCACCCTAGCGCGCAACCTGCGGCATGCCCCTTCGCTGGCACAGGCGCTCGCCCTCGTTTGCGAGCCCCGCGCGCACTTTGGTGGCGGGGGAAGTATCGTTGTCGCCGCGAATGAGTTGCTCCAGCTGAGCAAAGAGCACGAGCTTCGTCTGTACCAGGGAGTGGCGCTGATACTCCTTGGCTTGATCGCAGCACGTTCCGGCGAGACTTCGGAAGGGATTGCAAGGCTGGAGGAGGGTCTTCGTGTCTTGATCAAGCTGGGCCGCCGGCAGCGAATGACGAGCTTTCTGTGCATCATGGCCGAGAGCCAGCTCTTGGCGGGGCGTCATGCTGAGGGATTGGAGAAGGTGACGCAGGCGCTCGATCTCGCCGCCGAAACGGGTGAGCACTTCTACTTGTCGCGTCTACACGGATTGCGCGCCCAACTCCTACTGCACGGTTATGGACTGGCTGACGAGGGTGTCGAGCTAAGCCTACGGCAAGCGCTCGTTGTCGCTCGACAACAGGCTGCGAAAGGTTGGGAACTGCGCGCCGCGACAAGTCTCGCCCGGCTCCGCGGCGACCAGGGCCGGCGTGCCGAAGCCCGCGATCTTCTCGCGCCGGTCTACGGCTGGTTCACCGAAGGCTTTGACACACCAGACCTCAAAGAGGCCAAGGCGCTGCTCGACGAACTGGCGTGAGCCGGCGACTGGCCTATGCCGAAATCCGGCGCGAATGTCCGCTCCTGGTTGGCCCAACCGTCCACGGACGTGAGCCAGGAATGGATCTTAAAGGGTCGAACCTCCGCGTTCGGGGGTGAGGTAGGGAAGGTCCGGAATCGGCGCGACCTGGCCCTTCGCGACGGGATCCGCGAAGGTCGGCAATCCCTGCCCACAGCAGTCATTCTCCGTAATGCAGGCGGACGTCGGTTATGGTCGCGGGCGGTAAACTCCGAGCGAGTATATGTTCTCCGAATTGCCCAGATAAAAGAATCGTCAGGAGCGCGTTTGATCATTTAGCGAACTCGCTGGTATTGTGGATCACTGCGTTCGGGGTCCGAGCCATTCACGCTGAGCTTTGACCCGACAATGCGACGAGATTATGCAGAATAGACTGGCTTTGATTCGCGAACAGAGCGTCAGTGTGGGTCACCGGCGGCAGACCGCTGCCGGGTCAATTAGGAGAACCCACCCATGCGCATCTATATCATCGGCAATGACGGAATCACGCTGTCGCGCGAGGCGCCAGCAGCACTTAATGAGGGCGAGGTCGCCGTCGCTTCGAATGAAGAATTGCACGCCGCCCCGCTCTGCGGCAAGCGGCTGCTGGCGCTGTGGAACGCTCTGCCCGGTGTCGAAAAGCGGCGGACGGTCGGCGACCGCAAGGCGCTGATCGATCGGCTGTGGCCGGCAATCGAGAACTTGCCGGACCCGGAATCGCAGCCCGACGCAAAGCGGCCATCAAAACAGTACGAGGTCATCGCGATGCTGCGGCGACCCGAGGGCGCAACCGTGGATGAGGTGGCAAGCGCCACGGGGTGGCAGCGCCATACGGTGCGCGGCGTCTTCTCGGGTACTCTGAAGAAGAAGCTCGGGCTTACCCTTGCTTCGGCCAGAGTGGCACGCGGCCGCGTCTACCGCATAGACGGACCGGGAAGCGTGTGAAACCGGCAATCAACGACGCTTCGGCTCGCCAGCGCGCTGGCGAGCCGTCGCCGGTTCACCGCCGGAACGGCAATCGGCACGATCGGCCGCGCCGTCCTGACGTCACTGAGGTCGAGCGCCAAATAGCCGGCCTGGCCGATCGGTCGACGCAAGCTCTACGGGTTGCCTGGCGCCAGCTGCATGACACTGGACCGCCGCTCGGGCTCAGTCGCGATCTCTTGATCCGAGCTCTCGCCCATCAGCTGCAAGAGCAAAGCTATGGCGGCGTGAGCCGGGCGCTGCGGCGCCGCCTACAGAGGCTGGCCGGAGCGTCAGACAAAGCCATGATGGCAGTCGATCCCGGTCTCGTGCTCAAGGCCGGCACGACCCTGGTGCGCCAGTGGCGCGGACACACGCACACCGTCCTCGTCCACAACGACGGGTTCGAGCACGAGGGCCAGCTCTATCGGTCACTAACGGCAATTGCCGAGCGGATTACCGAGGCCCATTGGTCGGGTCCACGGTTCTTTGGCCTGACCAAGCGCACGCGGGCTGTGGCTGGCGCCAAGACCAGCCGATGACGCGACCAATGAGCCTCGGCACATCGCGGAACGCAAGGGTTCGCTGTGCCACTTACACCCGCAAATCCTCTGAGGAGGGGCTCGAACAGGAATTCAATTCGTTGCTGGCGCAGCGTGAGGCCTGCGAGGCCTTCATCGCCAGCCAGCGCCACGAAGGCTGGGTGTGCCTGCGCACAGGGTATGATGACGGCGGGTTCTCCGGCGCGACAATGGGTCCGCCGACTCTGCAACGGCTGCTTGCCGACATCACGCCGGGCGCGTCGATATTGTGGTCGTCTATAAGATCGACCGGCTGACCCGCTCGCTCGCCGATTTTGCCAAGATCGTCGAGATCCTCGACGCGAGCAGCGCGTCGTTTGTTTCGGTGACCCAGCAGTTCAACACGACGACCTCGATGGGGCGCCTGACCCTCAATGTTCTGTTGTCCTTTGCGCAGTTTGAGCGCGAGGTCATCGGCGAGCGCATCCGCGACAAGATCGCCGCCTCAAAAAAGAAGGGGATGTGGATGGGCGGGGTGCCGCCGCTCGGGTATCGGGTGCAGGACCGCAAGCTGGTCATCGTCGACA
>Ga0310909_10001469_pt1 | contig 13912 bp, 14 predicted proteins | sample GREbulkMGT000H_FD_203449 | JGI IMG/M metagenome (GOLD analysis project Ga0310909, IMG submission 203449) | Lab enrichment of tropical soil microbial communities from Luquillo Experimental Forest, Puerto Rico - GRE.bulkMG.T000H | ecosystem: Environmental > Terrestrial > Soil > Tropical forest >... | reverse complement strand
CCGCCCGGAGCGGCGTAACGGCACCGAGATGGACAAGATTTGGGTTTCGTCCTCCATCGCGCTCGCCGGTGTTGTCGCTGCGCCACCGAGGAGTGCGGCGAGCCGGGTCGGCCGCAAATGGATATCGATCTGATGGGCCCTGACATCGATGCGATCGATCAGGGTGGTCAGGAATGCACGCTGTCGTGTTCTCGGCAACACGGGCCAGCTCTTCCCCATCTCAGCGGCGTCCGCAATGAGCCGGCGCTGCGCTGACGGATCGGCAAGCCGTGTCGACTGGTAGATATTGCCGGGGTCGAGAAGCCATTGGCACACTCGACCGGTCACGAGATGCTCGATCTCCCCGGCGGGAATGCGCAAGGCGGTGGAGCTTTCGCGCTGATCTTGGGTGATCAGCGGACGGGAGACATAGTAGCGGTAGCGCACGCCCTGTTTGACCGCATAGCTCGGCGTCATCCGGTTGCCTTCGGCATCAAACAGCATCCCGGCGAGCAGCCTCGGTTGGTGAGTGCGTGTGCCGGAGTGGTGCTCGGTGGTATTGCCGGCGAGCCGCATCTGAACCGCATCCCATAGCGGCTGGTCGATGATTGGCGAGTGTTCGTCAGGATGGGATTGCCCCTTGTGAACGATCTCGCCGCGATAGGTGCGGTTCCGCAACATCAGGTAGAGCGCCCCGCGCGAGAACGGCTTGCCGCCGATCACCCGACCCGCAGCGCTCGTCCACGACTTGCTTTTCGTTCCCTGGGCTTCGAGCCCCTCCTTCAACAACCGCACCGAGCCGAGTTCGGCATAGCGGCGAAAGATCGAGCGCACGATTTCCGCCTCGCCGTCGACGATGACCAGCTTGCGGTCTTGCACCCGATACCCGAGCGGCGGCACTCCGCCCATCCACATCCCCTTATGTTTCGAGGCGGCGATCTTGTCGCGGATGCGCTCGCCGATGACCTCGCGCTCGAACTGGGCAAAGGACAACAGAACATTGAGGGTCAGGCGTCCCATCGAGGTCGTTGTGTTGAACTGCTGCGTCACCGAAACAAACGAGGCGCTCCTCGCGTCGAGGATCTCGACGATCTTGGCAAAATCGGCGAGCGAACGGGTCAGCCGGTCGATCTTGTAGACGACCACGATATCGACCCGCCCCGCCGTGATGTCGGCGAGCAGCCGTTGCAGAGCCGGGCGACCCATCGTCGCGCCGGAGAACCCGCCGTCATCATAACCCGCGCGCAGGCACACCCAGCCTTCGTGGCGCTGGCTGGTGATAAGGGCTTCGCAGGCCTCGCGCTGCGCCTGCAGCGAGTTGAATTCCTGTTCGAGCCCCTCCTCGGAGGATTTGCGGGTGTAGATGGCGCAGCGAACCCTTGCGTTCCGCCCTGTGCCAAGGCTCATCGGTCGCGTCTTCGGCCGGGCTTGGCGCCAGCCAAAGCACGCGCGCGCTTGGTCAGGCCAAAGAACCGCGGACCCGACCAATGGGCCTCGGTAATTCGCTCGGCAATTGCCGTTAGCGAGCGATAGCGCTGGCCCTCGTGCTCAAACCCATCTTGGTGGACGAGGACAGTGTGCGTGTGTCCGCGCCACTGGCGCACCAGTGTCGTGCCGGCCTTGAGCACGAGAACGGGATCGACGGCCATCGTGCCTTTGTCTGACGTTGCGGCCAGGCTCTGTAGGCGCCGCCGCAGCGCCCGGCTCACACCGCCATAGCTTTGCTCTTGCAGCTGATGGGCGAGAGCTCGGATCAGCAGATCGCGACTGAGCCCGAGAGGCGGTCCAGTGTGATGCAAGTGACGCCACGCAACCCGTAGATCTGGCGTCGACCGATTGGCCAGACCGGCAATTTGGCGCTCGACCGCGGTGATGTCAGGACGGCGTGGCCGATCGTGCCGATTGCCGTTCCGGTGGCGAGCCGGCGACGGCTCGTCAGCGCGCGGGCGAGCCAAAGCGCCGTCGATCGCCGGTTTCATACGCTTGCCGGTCCGGCGACGCGGTAGACGCGGCCGCGTTCCTCTTTGACAGAGGCAAGCGTGAGCCCAAGCCTCTTCTTCAGGGTGCCCGAGAAGACGCCGCGAACCGTATGGCGCTGCCACCCCGTGGCACTCGCCACCTCATCCACGGTTGCACCCTCGGGTCGCCGCAGCATTGCAATCACCTCGTCCTGCTTTGACGGCCGCTTTGCGTCGGGCTGCAATTCCGGGTCCGGCAAGTTCTCGATTGCCGGCCACAGCCGATCGATCAGCGCCTTGCGGTCGCCGACCGTCCGCCGCTTTTCGACACCGGGCAGAGCATTCCACAGTGCCAGCAGCCGCTTGCCGCTGAGCGGGGCGGCGTGCAACTCTTCATTCGAAGCGACGGCGACCTCGCCCTCATTAAGTGCTGCCGGCGCCTCGCGCGACAGCGTGATTCCGTCATTGCCGATGATATAGATGCGCATGGGTGGGTTCTCCTAATTGACCCGGCAGAGGTCTGCCGCCGGTGACCCACACTGACGCTCTCTTCGCGAACCAAAGCCAGTCTATTCTGCATAATCTCGTCGCATTGTTGGGTCAGAGCTTAGCCTCGAATTGCTCGGACCCAGAACGCAGTGATCCGCAATACGGGTGGGTTCGCTAAATGATGAAACCCGGTCCTGATGTCCGCTATCTGGGGCAATTCGGAGAACATATACTCACCCGGGGTTTTACCGCCCGTGACCCAAACCGGCCCCTCGCCAAGCTAAGGCCGAATGGCCCGATGGTTCTGTCGATTGGGCTGGAAGGGCGCGGTCCCGGATCATTCGACCTTTTCCAAGAACCGCCACGGCCGCTTCCGCGAAAGCGCTCTGTTCCGCCGCCTATTCGAAGAGGTAGTGGCGCGCTGCATGCGGGCAGGACTGGTTGGCGGCGAGGGCTTTCCCATCGACGCCAGTGTGATCGAGGCAGATGCCAGCTGTGGCCGCAAGGTCGACGGCACGCTCATGACCTGGCCGGAAACGGAGAAGCTCACGCGTCCAGTGCGGGAGTACCTCGCGGCGCTTGATCAGGCGGCGGCCGAGGCGGCAAAGACCGAGGATGCCGATAACGACATGCCGTCCGGCAATCCGCCCGCCCCGCCAAAAGTCACATCGCTGACCGACCGCACCGCGGCGTGGACCAACAAAGGGCAGCGGAAGGTCGGATTTGCCTATGGCGCCAATTACCTGATTCATCTGCAGCAGGCGATTATCGTTGACGCTTGTGGAACGCGTCCCAGGGGTGATTTGGAGGAGCAAGCTCTTCTGCAAGCCAGGCGAAGGCGAACTGCATCGTTCGCGCGATGCGAGCCTCGGCCGCGATGACGCGCTGGTGGAGCTGTTGCTGCTGGCCGAATGCGACGCTCTGATCCGCTATCCTCCCGGCAGCTTCTTCTCGTTTTATGCAGCAGTGATGAAACCGCCGCGCGTGCCACCGCCTGACACCGTTTATGATCTGCAGCGTCCGTGCGACCCCGGTGACATGTTTGCGCCGGCCCTTCTACTTTGACCACAATTAAGTACTCGACAGCGCCGCCCTCGCTGCCAATGCGGACGCTGGCTGGCGACGAAGCGACGCCGGTGATTAAAAAGGGCAGGCTAGTTTGGCGAAGCTGGGAACGATGTCCGGTTGTCACCCGCGGCGGGGGTGGTATCTTCTATGAGGTCGTCGAAGGCGTCGCACGCAAGCATGACGAGGTTTTCGCGGTGGGTGTGTTTTTCGCGACCCGATGATGGGAGCGCGGCGGTGGTGAAGCTGGTCTCGGCAGCTCTTATCGTACGAAACGAGGAAAACTACCTCGGTGCCTGTCTGCGGTCGATTGCCGAGCTCGTCGATGAAATCGTCGTCGTTGATACCGGGTCCCGCGATCGGAGCCGCGAGATCGCAGCGGCTCACCGCGCCCGCGTCGTCGATTACGAGTGGCATGACGATTTCGCCGCGGCCCGCAACTATGCGATCGACCACGCCGCGGGCGACTGGATCCTCTACATCGACGCCGACGAACGGGCCCGCGCGTATGACCGCCGGATCCTCGAACGCGAACTCGGCGATCCGGATCTGTGTGCCTGCACGGTCCGTTTCTATCCGCGTACCGGGTGCACGGCTTACCCGGAGCATCGCTTGTTCCGACGCGATCCGCGCATCCGTTTCCGGAGCGCAATTCACGAGACAATCATGCCGGATTTGAACCGGATCGTCGCCGTAGGCGGAGGACGCATCGGGTCCTCCGGGCTCACCATCGATCATCTTGGCTACGATGGGGATCAATCCCATAAGGCCGAGAGGAATCTGCGGCTTCTGCGCAAGCAGGTGCAGGTCGACCCCGACCGGATTTATCTGTGGTGGCACCTGGGTTCGGTCTATCGCGACCTGGGCCGCCTGACCGAGGCGGAAGCCTCTTGGTTGCAAGGGGCAGAGATTGCACGGCACAGTTCAGGCCGCGGTCCGGAAATTGCGCTGTGCTTGATCGAGCTGGCCAAGCTTCGCCTGCTCAAAGGCGAGGAGGCGTTGGCGCTCGTTCATGAGGCGAAGAAGTTGCAGCCGGACAACCTGTTCTTGCGCTGGATCGAGGCGCGAGAGTTCCTGGCTGCCGAGAAATACGCCGAGGCGCTGCCGATCTTCGAAGCGCTGGCAACTGTCGACCCGGACACACTGTTGGCCGAGCTATCCTACGACCGGCGCATTCTTGGGGCCTGGGCTTTCGCCGAAATGGGCCTCTGCGCGTTCAGAATGGGCCGCTATTCGGAAAGCGAGAGCTGGTACCGTTGCGCCGAAACGTTGGAGCCCGACTGCCTAGAATTCCGCATCAAGCGTCAGCTTGCAGGGAAGCGGGCCGCCGACGGTTCTAGCCCCGGTGGCCGATGAGCAGGGAGCGTGTCTAGGATATCGAGGTCTCAGGTGTCCATTTCGCAGGAGGAACTGAAAGCCCAATTAACGGACGCGGCGTCCGCCGATCAGCCGTTTCCCGAGGATCGGTTCGCCGGACGCGGCATCGTCATCTGCGCCGGCGGCGCCCGGCTCTTCACCTGCGCATGGGTTGCGATCGCGCTGCTTCGCAGGCATCTCGCTTGCACATTGCCGATCGAGGTCTGGCATCTCGGTCCATGCGAAATGGGCCCACCGATGCGTGCTCTCCTCGAAGAACTGGATGCCCAGCCGATCGATGCGTTCGAGGTCGCCAAGCGCCATCAGGTGGAGCGGCTCGGCGGCTGGGAGCTCAAACCCTACGCGGTGATGCACTCGCGCTTTCGCGAGGTGCTGCTGCTCGACGCCGATAACGTGCCCATCAGAGACCCGGGTTTTCTGTTCGATCGGCCGGAATTCCGTGATACCGGCACTCTGTTCTGGCCGGACATCGTGCGGCTGTCGCCGGATAACGAGATTTGGGCGGTCAGCGGCTTGAACTATCGCGATACGCCAACGGTCGAATCGGGGCAGATGGTTCTCGATAAATCCCGGTGCTGGCGGGCACTGTCCTTGTCGCACTGGATCAATCAGCACTCCGATGTCTTCTACCAATTTCTTCATGGCGATAAGGACACCTTCTTGATCGCCTGGCTGATGCTGGCGCAGCCCTATCACCTGATCAGACATCGGCCCAAGCTGGTGGAAGCAACCCTATGCCAGCGCGATCCGGATGGCGCCGTGCTCTTTCAGCACCGGAACGGCGCCAAATGGATTCTCGACGGCAACAATCCGCGGATCGACGGCTTCCGTCTGGAAGGGGAGTGCCGGGCTCTCTTGGCCGAGCTCGCTATCCTGTGGGACGGGAGGGTATTTGATCCGCCGCCGCGCTCCGACGAAGCTCGGCGGCTGGAAGCAGATCTTTCAGGCAGCCGGGAGTTTCGCTTCGTCCGGGTCTCCTCCAATGAAAGGCGGATCGAATTGCTGCCAGACCACCGCATCCGCCCGGCGGGCCGGCACGAACACTATTGGCATGTGGCCGACGGTCCGCACGGGCTCGAGCTGCGCATCGAAGGGTACGGTTTGCGCGGCTGCGCCCTGCGGCCGTCCGAGGACGCGACCTGGCGCGGCCGGTCGCTCCAGTCTCCCGGCATGCCGATCGAGCTCGTTCCTGCCGGCGCACGGGGTCCGGTCGAGCGGCGTCGTCACGGCCCGGACCGCGAAGCCCTAATGTCGCTGCTCGACCGGATACTCGATATTGGCGCCTCGCTGCCGTGGGATCGCGACGTGGCGCGCGATCTGGCCGGCACACTGCGCACCCTGGCCGCCCTCGATCCGGCGGTGATCGAACGCCTAAAGGACGAGAACGGGCGTTCGATGGCGGGATCGGCCCGGGCGCAAGTGGTCCAGGCGGCGCTCGCCGGACTCGTCGATCCCGCCCGACGCCCTGACGGCGGCGGGATCGGGCCAGGACATGACTGGTCGAGCGCGCCGTTTCAACTGGGACGCGGCTACGAGCGCTGACCCCTGGGCGCCGGGAGCCGCAAAGACAACAGAAGCGCTCACCATGGCATCCGATCGGCAAACTATCCTTATCCTCAGCCCCGTCAAGAACGCGACTGGCTTTCTCGACACCTATTTCGCCGGTCTCGACAAGCTGACCTATCCGGCGTCGTCAATTTCGCTCGGCTTTCTCGAAAGCGATAGCGATGACGGGACATTCGAACGGATCCAGGAGCGGCTCGGCCATCTGCGCCGCCGCTATGCCAGTGCCGAGATCTGGCAGAAAAACTTCAATTTCCGCATTCCCGACGGTTTTGCTCGTTGGACCCACGCCTTCCAGATCCCCCGTCGAAAGATCCTCGCCAGGGCGAGAAATCATCTGCTGTTTCGAGCGCTCACGGAGGAGGATTGGGTGCTGTGGCTCGATGTCGATGTAATCGATTATCCACGGGATTTGATCGAGCGCCTCATCGCCACCGGGCGAGACATCGTACATCCCCATTGTGTCGCGCGCTTTGGCGGCCCGAGCTTCGATCGCAACGCCTGGCGGAATCACGGGCGAGTTCATCTCGACGATTTGCGCGGCGGGCCTGATCTCGTGCGGCTCGACGCGGTCGGCGGCACGGTGCTGCTCGTCCGCGCCGATGTCCACCGCGATGGGCTCGTCTTCCCTTGCTTTCCTTACGGCGCGGCGAATCCGGCGGTACGGCGCCCAGGTCCTTTGCGAATCAACGGCGAACTCGAGACAGAGGGGTTCGGCATCATGGCGATGGACATGGGGTACCAGTGTTGGGGCATGCCCAACCTCGAAGTACTTCATGCACCTGCTTGATCGTGGGCTATGCTGCTGGGGCCAGGACTGATCCTTTGAGCTACGTAGAACATATCCGGCTGCTGAGCTGCGAATTCGAAATCCGGACGAATTCGCAGGAGTTGATAGACCGACTCTCCTACATCACGCAGCGCGCGGAGCAGGACGTGTCGGTTGCCCACCGCTGCGCGGTGACCATCACTTGGACCGGGGACGAATTCAGCATCAGCGGCGACGGCATGGAGGACGATTTCGAGTTTAGCGTAACGAGCGCTCTCGAAACGCTTTACGAACGTCTGCACGGCCGCGCCATCGCCGCGCTGCCCGACCACATCCGCATCAACGCCGCCAGCGGCATTCATGCCGGGCGCAGCTTCCTGATCATCGGGCCCGCGCGCGCCGGCAAGACGACCCTGGCGCTCGGCCTAATGCTGGAGGGTCTCGACATCACCGGGGACGAGCTGGCGCTGCTGCGCGACGGAAAAGCGGTCGCATTCCCGCGGAAATTCTACGTCCGTGAGGACAGCATCCGCCACGTGCCGAAACTGAGAATCATGGAGAGGTTTGCCGCCTGCGTCGCCAATCCGCAAGAGGGCCGCCTTGTGGCGCTCGATCCGCTGGAGTTCGGAAAGCCATGGCGGATCGCGCCCGCTTCAGTCTCGACGATGCTGTACATCGAGCCCAATCACGGCGCCGGAACCACGCTGCGGCGCAGCGGCAAGGTAGAGATGACCCGACACATGCTGCTGCACTGCGCACCGCCCATTTCACGGCGCCGGGATTGGCTCGGCGATCTATGCGCCACTGTCGACCAGGCCAACACCTATGTCATCGAACTCGGCGATATCGCTTCGGCCGTGGCAGCGACCATCGGGGTGTTCGGTTAGCTACCGGATCGACTCAAGAGAACGGGCCACTGGAGAGAACCTATGCGGTCGCCTGCTTTCTGGGACTATTTCGACCAGGTCGCCCGCCCGAAACTAGCCCGGCGCGCCGTCGGCTTCAGCAAGATCTTCACCTATTTGGATCGGCTCGACCGACCCGTATTCGTCGTCGAGACCGGTTGCGTGCGGGAGAAGCATGCGTGGGAGGGGGACGGTCAGAGCACGATCCTTTTTGACAAATACGCAGAATTTCATCCCGGCTCGCTCGTCTTTTCCGTCGATCTCGACCCGGCGGCAACCGCACTTTGCCGATCGCTGGTCAGGCCGGAGGTGCAAATTCATACCGGCGATAGTGTCGCGTTCCTCAAGTCTCTGACCGACCACCCGCCTCCCGAGCTCAGATATATTGACTTGCTGTATTTGGATTCATACGATGTCGATCTACATTACCCACTGCCGGGTGCAATACATTCCCTGAAAGAGCTGCTCGCCATCGTGCCATTGCTGTCATCAGAGACGCTTGTCGCCGTCGATGATTCGCCGCTGTCTGTCCGTGGGATAGCCGACACAATTGGCGTGATAAAGGCGATCGAACCCCCTCGAACCGGCGGCAAAGGCCGGCTGATCGGCGACTATGCCAGCCAAATCGGCGCCGAACTCTATTTCGCCGGCTACCAGTGCGGCTGGCTCGGCTTCGGTCGGCCCCCCGCAATTTCTTTGGCGCTGCCCGGTGAGCGGCGATCGGATGTCACCGCGGCCGGGCCGCGAGCAGCCGTGCGCCCGCGCATGAAGATGCCGGAACTGGCTTTGCGGGTGACCGGCGCTCTGTCACGCGCGGATCGCTCGCGGCTCGCGCTCCAGCTGCTCGACGCCGAGGCCGAGGAGATCACATTCCGCCGCAACGGGACCCGGTGGACGGCTTTCCCCTGGGACCTCCTCTCGAGAGAGCTCTTTGTCGAGGGCGGCTTCCAGGAGGCCGAGGTTCGGGCAGTCGTGGCCTGGTTGACCCGCCATCGTCGCTTCGCTGCGCCCCACGATGTCATCGTCGATGTCGGCGCCAATATCGGCACCACGACCATACCGTTCGCGCAGCGCACCGGCTGCCGGGTCATCGCCATCGAGCCGGTGCCCGAGATTTTTGCCGTTCTGTGCCGCAACGTCGCCGACAATGGCCTGGCGCCGCGGGTCACCTGCGTCCAGGCCGCGATCAGCATAGCCGGCGGCGACCGCGTCCGGATGATCTTGCCGGAAGGAAACAGTGGTGGCGGCGAGGTTATTCGTCCGGACCGGGAGCCGAGCTTTGCCGGGACGGACTCGGTCCGCGGTGTGGTGGACGTGCCGGCGATGGCACTGGGCGACCTCCTCGACGCGCACGGGGTCGCGCCCGAGTGTGTCGCGTTCGTCTGGAGCGACACTCAGGGATGCGAGGCCGAGGTGATCGAATCCGGCCGCCCCCTGTGGGCAACGGGTGTCCCGTTGTTCGCCGAGTTTGACCCGACAACCTGGGGCGGTCCAAGCGACGCCGAGGCGCTCCTCGCCGCTGCGACCGCGCGCTTCGCCGGGTTCATCCCCGCCGAGACCTTGATCGCAGAGGTCGCCGTCACGCCCCAGCCGATCGCCCGCTTGGCGGGTTTCAGCCGCACGATCGGCCCCGAGGGCACCGACGTCTTGTTGCTGCCGCAAACATTCGAGTTCTGACCGAATGCCGGTCATACGAGGCGCACTTGCGATGGCCGTGCCCGCGTCCGCGCCGCCGGTCGTCCTGTTCTATGACCGCCCCTTTCCTGGCTTTGGAGACCGAGCGGGGTCGACTGCGGCGGGGCATCGCGCTCCCGCTGAAAAACCCCGGGCCAGCAATGGGTGGCATGGTCACTGGAGAGGAGGTGGAATCACCCCGAACTCGCCGACCCGGCGTTCATGTGCCGGTTCGAGATCACGATGACCTACCGGCGCGACGCCACGGTGTGGTGGCCCTATTTCGGGTCGGACACCGAAGCGGCCCTCCTGACGGCGCCTCGCCAGAAGACGGAATCCTCGCCGATGGTTTATTTCCGGTCGAGCCCCGTCGACCGCTGTGGTCGCACCGCATATGCCGCCGCGTTGGTGCGACGCGTCAAAGTGGACTCTTACGGGAGCGTGCTGCACAACCGTGATCTGCCGGGGCCCGGCGAGGGCCGGGGGACGATGATGTCGGTGACGGCGCGCTACAAGTTCGCGCTGGTGCTGGAGGACTCCCTCGCCGAGGATTTTGTCACGGAGAAGTTCTTTCGCGCGTTGGTCAGCGGGTCGGTGCCGGTTTACCGGGGCGCCCCGAACGTCCCAGCGTTCGCGCCGGCCGAGCGCTGTTTTATCAACGCCTCCGTCTTCGCCGGACCCGTCGAGTTGGCGGCATACCTCAATTGGCTGAACGAGCATGACGAGGCCTACCGGGAGTATCTGGCCTGGAAGCACACGGGCCTTAGCCCGAGATTCCGGACGCTTGTCGCATTCTTGCAGGGGGCGCCGTTCTGTCGGCGCTGCGCGCAGCTGCGGCGCGGCGCGCTGCAGCGTGACCATCTCTAGCGCGGCGCCCGGGATCGCAATGCGGATGGCTTCGTATTCAAACAATCGGCGAGGCAGCGTCCTCTACGTCACGCCGATCATGCCGCAACGCTTCGGCAATGGCCTGGCGATGCGCGCGGCTGCGGTGCTCGAGGCGCTGGCACGCCGTTTCGATGTCCATCTCTTTGTCGTGCCCGTGGCCGGGGACCTCGGTCCGCCTTCCTATTTCGTCCGCAGCAGCACGGCGCGGATCGGCGGATTGGAATTGGCGAAGAACCTCGATCCCCTGTATGCGCTGATCGCCCGCGTCTTGGACCCCGAGGCGCGCACGCGTGCCGAACTGGCCTACCCGAAACCCTACCTCAGCCGCTTCTGTACCGGCGATAGTGCAAGCTCTCTGCTCGAATGGAGCAACGAGTTTCCGGTCAAGGCCGTCCACCTAATGCGCCTTTATCTGGCGCCCCTGGCGCTGCCGTTCCTGCGCCAACCGGCGGAAGATCAGCCGTTTTGCGTGCTCGACCTCGACGATGACGACGCTCGAACCTGCCGACGCCTGATGCGTCTCTATCGTGATCTGGGCCATGGCCGAGCGGCGGCCATCGCCGCCGCGGAGGCGGAGAAATATCAGACGCTTGCCGATCGCCATCTTCGCGCTTTCGATCGCGTGATCGTCTGCTCCGAAACCGATGCTGGCCGTCTTGCGGCGCGCTTCCCCGGTGCGCACCTCGCGGTGGTGCCCAATGGCTATCGCCTGCCCGCCCTCGGTGGCCGGCGCCGCCCTTCGGAGCTCGGGCCGCTGCGGCTGCTCTTTGTCGGCACGTTCGGGTATTTCCCCAACGTCGATGCCGCGCTGTTCCTGTGTCGAGAGGTGTTGCCGGCATTACGCCGGTTGGCCGATCGAGAGATCCGCATCGACCTGGTGGGGGCCGGCGGTACGACAGACCTGGCGAACTTTGCCGGGCACTCGGAGGTGAGGCTTCATGGCTTCGTCCAAGACCTGGCGCCGCTTTACGCGGCGGCCGATGTCGCGGTTGTTCCCGTGCGCGCCGGCGGTGGTACGCGGATCAAGGTTCTGGAGGCCTTTGCCCATGGCGTGCCGGTAGTGACGACAAGCCTTGGCGCCGAGGGCATCGATGCGGCCGATGGGGAACATTTGCTGTTTGCCGATGACGCCGAAGCTTTCGCGCGCGCTTGCCTCAGGGTAAAGCAGTGCCCGGAGCTCGCCGTCGCGCTCGCGAGCCGCGCTGCCGCTCTGCTCGCCGCCCGCCACAGCCCGGCGCTGGCCGACGCCGCAGTTGCCAGAGTGTACGGTCATCCGGTCGTTTGCTGAGCTCGAATAGGCGAATAGGCTACGATCCGAACTCACGGCGTTCCCGCGGGGAAGAGGATTTCATCATGGCGGAAGTTGCGCACCACGGTCCTGTCACGGCACTAGGCCTCGAGATCAACGCGGTCGCGGACGGCTACATCGTCTACCAACCCGACCGGGATCGCGTGCATTATCTGAATCAGACCGCTGCTCTCGTATTGGAGCTGTGCAATGGCCGCAACGCCGAAGCCGATCTGCCCGAACTGCTGCGATTGGCTTGGGACCTGCCCGCGCCGCCGGTCGAGGAAGTGGCGGAGTGCCTCGAAGCCCTGCGAAAAGAGGGGCTGATCACCTGAGCCGGCCGGCTGATCCCGGTATCCACGCGCTGATCCCGCGGCCTCTGCCAAACAAGGAGGCTGATGACCGCCTAGATTTGGCTTGCTAACAGGATCGCCGCGTGCGTTAATCCACGATAAAATGAAAGCGGGGGTGCTGACATGGGTGCCGACCTTCCCGAAAAAGTGTTGCAGAGCGTGGACGAGTCCAGACGCTCGTTCCTGAGCAAGCTGATCCTGGGTAGTGCGTTCGCTGTACCGAGCATCGCTTCGTTCTCCATGAGCGGCCTGGGCGTCGGCGAAGCCCTCGCCAATTGCTCGAACTTATCAATCTTCTGCTCGAACCAAACAACGCACACCGACTGCAGCTTGATCGGTACGGTCCGCCCAGGGAATTTCAGCTTCTGCAATTACCCCGGCCAGAACTTGACGGGTTTGAACCTCAGCGGCGACTGCTTTGAAGGGACCAACTTTGTCGGCGCGAACCTGTCGAATTCCAATCTCAGCTGCAGCATCCTTACTAGGGCCAACCTGGGTGCCAACCTCACCGACGCCAACCTCGAGCAGGCTGTCCTCTTTCAGGCTAACCTGGCCGGCGCCATCCTGCGGAATGCCAACTTGATTGCTGCCAACCTAGAGGGTGCTAACCTAATGGGTGCCAACCTCGTTGACGCGAACTTGACGAACGCCGATCTGACCGGCGCCAACCTGACCGGGGCCAACCTGCGCAAAGCCAACTTAAATGGCGTAACTTGGAATGATACCACGTGTCCGGATGGGACGAACAGCGACGACCCAGGTAACGGCGGTACCTGCCTGCTGCATCTCTGACGGATCGCCCGATCGGACGCGCGCCGGAACACCCTAAAGTACCCTGGGCCGAATTCTTCGCTGCATCTGCCTCTACACCAGCGCGAAATCGAAGCGGATGAACCCGTTGAGGGGCTTGGCTGCGATGCCAACCGGCACGATCGAGGATCACTACGGCATGGGCATCGACGGCGACCTGGCTGCTGATTGCGGCGGCTCCGGTTTTTTGGACGGCGGGATAAGCTAAAGGCTGACCGGTCCAAAGAGGCGTGAGAGATGGGTGTAAAGAGGAAGCAGCACGGCGCGGAGTTCAAGGCGCGCGTGGCGATGGCGGCGCTTTCGGGGGAGAAGACCCTGGCGGAGCTGTCGGTGGAATTTGGGGTTCATCCGACGATGATCAGCAGCTGGAAGCAGGAGCTGATGAAGCGCGCGGGTGAGCTTTTTGTGCGCGGCAACAAGGCGCCTGCGGTCGACGATGCGCAGAAGGTGATCGACGATCTGCATCGGAAGATCGGTCAGCTGCAGGTCGAGCGGGATTTTCTTGCCGGGCAGCCCGCCATCTCCCGACTGCTGAGAGGCGGGCGATGATCGCGCCGACGGCGGGGCTGTCCGTAAGCCGGCAATGCTCGCTGTTGGGGATCGCGCGCAGCAGCTTTTATTACCGGCGCCGACCGGAGTCCGCGGAGGAACTCGATCTACTGAATCGGCTCGACCGGATTTTCACCGACCATCCGGTGTATGGCAGCCGCCGGCTGCAAGTGGCGCTCCAGCGGGAAGGGGTTCCGGTTGGCCGTCGGCGTATTCGGCGGCTGATGCGGAAGCTTGGTCTGTCG
>Ga0310909_10001463_pt1 | contig 13935 bp, 13 predicted proteins | sample GREbulkMGT000H_FD_203449 | JGI IMG/M metagenome (GOLD analysis project Ga0310909, IMG submission 203449) | Lab enrichment of tropical soil microbial communities from Luquillo Experimental Forest, Puerto Rico - GRE.bulkMG.T000H | ecosystem: Environmental > Terrestrial > Soil > Tropical forest >... | reverse complement strand
CGCCGCGCCTCGTCTGACGTCACGTGAAACGACAGGGTGCCGAGAAACATCGTGAGAGCGTGGAGTGGCTGGCGCAGATCGTGGCTTGCCGCCGCGAGGAACCGGCTCTTGGATTCGCTGGCCAGCTTCAGTTCCTGAAGCGCCTGCTCGACCAGCTTCTTCTCCGCAGCCAGGGAGTCGAGTAATGCTACATTTTCGGTGCGGATACGTATCGACTCGCGAAACTGCCGTGAATTCTCGCGTCCTGCGATGAGCACCACTACTGCGACCGCGAGATAGCCGAAAGCAATCTCAATATGCGGCGAGTCTTCTGAATAAAACCCGAGCCAGAAGAGGATACCGAGGCCGAAGTTTATCGAACTCGCAACTACAAAGCTCTTGAGGTGGCTGGACGCGACAATAACATAGGCAATTCCGTATAAGGAGGAAAGGAGCGTTATTACCATTCTGACAGTGAGATCACCGTTGCGCGCGACCAGGTAGAACATTGATCCGATGGCTGTGGCAACTAAGACTGCACTGGCAAACAGATACCGCTCGTAACGGTCCAGGTCCACATTCGATGCGCTATCGACGCGTTTGCTAAGTGCCCGGCACAAGACTGTGCGGGCAATGATCGAAGCCGTCACAAATCCCGCCCACCAGTACAACTGCGCCGGATTGACTCGGCCGTGCGTGACGACGACGAGACCGACTACCGCTGGTAAAAGGATAAAGGGCGTCTTCGGGAGCTGCGAGGTTCGAAACCCCATCGAAGCGCGCGCGATAATGTCCTCGAGCGACCGCTCGTTATCGCTACTCCCAGTGATCCCTCGGGACACCGCGGCACGCATGACCGAACCTTCGGATCGACTACATCACGGAAAAGCCGCCCTTGGCGGCAATCAACACGGCCTCGACCCGATTGCGCGCACCGACGATTTGAAATATAGACGAAACATGCGCCTTGATCGTGCCCTCTGAAATATTCAGTCGGCGGGCGATGGTTTTGTTACTGAGACCTTGCAGCAGATAGCGAGCGACCTCCTGCTGCCTCGGTGACAGCTTGGAATACAAATTCGATGCTTCGGGCGTCAGGGTGCCAGGCCGATGTGCGCCGTTTACTTCCGTATCCAGGACGCAGGCAGGCAAATAAATCCCGCCGGCGAGAATGAATTGCAGTGCGGCGATCATCATGTCGGAAGTGTAAGACTTCGGAACGAACCCGACTGCGCCACGCGCGATGGAAGCCTTTATCAGCTGCGGATCCTGATCCCCAGACAACACGACCATGGGAACATCAGGTATACGGCAGCGGAAGGTATCTAGCGTCTCGTGTCCGCTGGTTGCAGCGAGGTGAAGATCGAGCAACGCCATTCTAAAGGTAATGTCCCTGCATTCATCGACCGCCCCCTCCACGGAATCCGCCTCATGAATGACGATTCCCGGGCTCAGCTTCGACAGCAAAAGAGTGAGACCTTCGCGAAAGAGAGCGTGATCATCGATCAGTAGCAGGTTCATGCACCTTGCGCCTCAGCGGTGCCAGATCGTTGTTACCGGCTCGAAGCGAGGATACCGGAATTCGTCCTGGGCGGAGACGCGCTGCACGGCTAATCCTTCGTTTACTCCCCGCAGCCTGGGACGCAAAGCTCGTCAAGACAGCGTGACGCAGGCTGCAGAAGAAGGGGTTGAACTATCAATTAACAAAGCGTCGGAATGCGTCTGCTAGCACGCATCCGGCGCAATTTCGATGCCACGACGAAGTGCGTGCTGCATCGCACAACAAGTCTCCTCCGACGGGATGCGGGCCCAAATAGGAGTAGACATCAGTTTAGTCACTTGGTGGGCTGACGAACTCCGGTGGCAAGAGAAAACTAACACACATGACCAACAGGGTGCTCCCCGGTTTGTCGGTTCCGCGTAGTGAGAATAATAGAGCGAACGGGGATTCTGTGTTGAAACAGCAGGGGGTGTGCCATGGGCTCCAAGCATAATCTGTCGCTCCGACCGCGGATCTGCTCGTTGATTCTCGTCGGATTATGGTTCATCTGGCCGGCTTGGGTTTGGCCGCAAAGCATCACCGCCACCGTATCGACGGTTGGCCGGCCGTACGGGTTGGCCATCAACAGGACGACAAACAAAATCTATGTGAGCCAGAGCGCCTTCTGCATGTTCTCTTGCTCACACGCGATTTCGGGCAGCGTGATAGACGGCACGACTCACGCCGTCACGACCGTGCAGAAGCCAACCGGTGCGGGCACGGCTTTGCCTGCGGCGCTGGCTGTGAATGAAAGCACGAATAAAATCTACGTCGCGAACAGCGGCGGCACCGTTGTAATTGATGGTGCCACGAATGCGACCACGCTGGTCGTCGATCCAAACGCGAAAGGCGGCGGAGGCGGCGGCCTCGCCTTCCCCTCCGGCTTTCCCGCCGGACTGGCGGTGAATTCCTCGACGAACAAGATATATGTGGCAAATGCTGGCGGCAACGTCACCGTCATCGACGGCGCAACTAATTCCACGACCACCGTCACCGATCCCAATGCGAAGGGTATGGTCCCTACCGCCCTCGCCGTAAACCCGGTCACCAACAAAATCTATGTGGTCAATACCACCCCCAACCCGGGGCCCGGGGGAACCGGCCCTGGCAATGTCACCGTCATCGACGGGGCCACGAACTCGACGACTACGGTCACGGACCCCAACGCTTTCGACCCGGTCGGTGTCGCAGTGAATACCATCACCAACAAGATTTATGTTGCGAACTTGGGCAATTTCCCAAGCGGACCGAACCACGGGAACCTGACGGTCATTGACGGTGCCACAAACGCCACTACCACAATCACGGATCCCAATGCGCTTAGCCCGGGTTACAACAGCCAGGGACTTGCGGTCGCAGTGAACTCAACGACCAACAGGATATACGTGGTCAACGGTGGCAGTGATAACGTCACCGTCATCGACGGCGCGACGAACTCCACCAGCACCGTTACCGATCGAAATGCGGCGGTCCCGGTCGCCGTGGCAGTCAACGAGGTCAGCAATACCGTTTACGTCGCTAACTTGGGTGGCTGCAACCCCGTGGCCTGCGTCGGAGCCAGCATTACTGTGATCGACGGCAGCGCTGGCTCGACCGCGACGTTGATCGACGCGGATGTTGTCGACGCAGGGTGGTGGATGGCGATTGCGGCGGACCCGGCGACCAATAAGATCTATGCGCTCTACGGCGCGTCGGCCGGTCGCCTCGCAATCATCGACGGTGGTCTTGCTGCAACGACGCATACGCTCGCCGCACAGCTATCGGGCAACGGCGCGGGCACCGTCACCAGCAACCCGGCGGGCATCGATTGTGGAGCGTCGGACTGCGCCGCGAGCTTCGCTCTCGGAACGAACGTCAAGCTTGCTGCTTCTGCGGCTTCGGGGTCGTACTTCGCCGGGTGGAGCGGAGCTTGCGCAGGGACCAATTCGTGCGATCTCGTGGCAAATGAGGACCAATTTGTCACCGCGACGTTCAGTCCTGCCGTCACGGTGCCAAAGGTCGTCAGCATGACACAGACAGCAGCCGCAGCGGCAATCACCGGTGCGGGGCTTGTCGTCGGGACGGTGACGCAACAGTCGAGCCAGACGGTTCCCTCTGGCTCCGTAATAAGCGAGAGTCCGACCGCGGCCACGAGTGTTGCGCCTGGCTCCGCCGTGAACATTGTCGTCAGCGGCGACCCGAGTGGTAGCTCTGGGGGCGGTGGCGGCATCGACCTGCTCACACTTGGGTCAATTCTGGGTTGCTTGCTCTTCGCAGTACGGAGAGTTCGCGTACCGGCGTGACCGAGTGTGCACTTCGGGCGTCTCTCCAGGCCGCCCTCGATGACCATCCGGAGCAAGCTCTCCTCGACTGGCACCCCGCACTGTCTCGTCCCGCGGCGATCCGCTATACAGCGTCCAGCCCCCAACGGTTGAACTGGATGGCTGCGTGGAACTCCGGTAAACCGGTTGAGGCGCAGATCCGCCCGTTCGGGTTCCTGCTGTCGTTCATGACCCGCCACGGTATGTTCGGACCGTTCAGCGCCACCGTGCTCGAGAAGGCCGAATCAGGGCGGCCACCGCAGCGGGGAAAGGTGGCGCCGATAGCACCCTACGACCGCGATCCAGCGCGAGCGCTACCCAAGGTCTTCGATCGGGTGACAGGCAAGCCGGTCCGTCCGGAGCAACTCAAGACCTACGCCGAGGCGCTCGCTCAATTCCATCTGAGCTCCGAGGACAAATTCGAGAACGGGCAGTTTCTAGACCGGGGTCGGACGGAGCGGCGGCACGTTGTCGCGACCAGGTTCGTGTGGATCGGCAAGGAGGCCAATCAGGTTGGTGAGAGCGGAGAGGCCGATCCCATCTGGTCCACGGTAGAGGAATTTACAGCTACCTAAGGATCCCGCCGCATGAATCCAGAGCTTGCGCGGAGGGTCGCGCAGCTTGCGTTGGAGCTGCTCAACTCAAGGCAACAGGCCACAAAGCCGCGGCTTAGTTGGTCAAAAATGCCAGCTGGTACTCAAACCCACCGTTCGCGGCCGGAACGTCGTGGCGAACACCGGCGTGGGGGCACCGAACCCAAATCGCGAAATCGTGGGGCGACTGTCGAGCGCATTGTTGACGAAGAGCGCCACATCATAGTTCGCGCGCTGCAATACCGCCCTGAGGTTGAGGAGATTCGTCGATGGGTCAGGTGTGCTGCCTGGGAAGTAGTTGGGCGAAGCCGGATCGTCGTCCTGGAAAGGACCCGGGTTGCGGCTGCGAAAGATGTCTTCCGCTCGCAGTATCCCAGTCGCGCCTCCTGAAAGCGACACCGAGTATTCCACTGACGCCGTGACGTTCCATGGTGCGACAACGCGGGGCAGGGGGCCGACCGCCCAGCCTTGGCGAACGACAAAGCCGTCCTGTGTGATCGTATGGGTGTAACGCGCGTCCGCATATGAGACAGCAACGCTCGCTCGAACGTGCGTGCTGGCGAGCGCGTGGACTGCGACGTCGAATCCGTTGCTGGCCGCGGGACCAGGCGTTCCGAGAAAGTTTGTGGCGCAGGTCTGCTCGTATCCCGGTCCACTGTTATTCCACTGCATGTGGAAGACGCTCGTATCGAGCTGTAGGTGTCCATCGAGCAGGGCGCTTTTCACGCCGGCCTCGTAGCTCCACAAAGTGTCTTCGCCGATGCGTGCTGTCGGTTCCCCAGAGCATGCGTTGGGCACTATCCACGTGCCGCCCGTTCCGTACCCTTTCGCGGCCGTGAGATACAGGAGTTGGTGCTCGGCCGCCTGATAGGAAAGCCTAAATTGCGGCAGAATCACCGAGCCGGTTTCCCCTGTCGTATATATTGGGGGACTCTCGGTGGTTTTGGTGGCGCTCGCGTGTTCGCTGTGTAACCCAGCATTCAGTGTCAGTCCCTTCGCCAGTCGGACTGATACCTCACCGAATCCAGCAAATCGGGTTTGTTGGCTCCGGTCGGTCTCGTTGGGACCCTCCCCCGGTACCGATGCTCCTGCAGAATTTTGCGTAGTCCGTTCGTCCGTAGTGGAGTAAAAGGCTCCGATGTCCCATCCGAGCGACGCGTTGGGGTCGGCGGACCGGAGCCGCAGTTCCTGCATGAATATCCCTTGCTGGAAGAGAAACTGCGCCGCGACCGCATCGCTGTAGCTGACGGGGGGGACGACGTCCGTGATATACGTGACATCTGCCCAAAGGTCTTCTGAACGGTGGAAATAGGAACTCACGGAGCCCAACTCCACGGCACCCAGGTTGGCCGTGACCTTGAGTGCACCGACATAAAATGAGTCGTTGTAGGGCTGGCGCAGGAGGCTTCCATTCCTGAGCTGTCCGGCGGCGACATCGGACAATTCGGCGAAGAAAAACTGGGAATCGTGAAGGCGGTAAGAGGAGTAGGTGAAAAACGGCGCGATCTGCACGGCATCGCTCACGGCGAGCGTCAATGCGGCGCGGAAACTTTCGCTCAACACGTGATTGGCATTTTTGTCCAGGATCGCGCCGGTGAAGGGATCAACGCGATCCACGAAGCCACCGTCCGAGCGGCCCCAAGCGCTGACTCGAAAGCCGAGCACATCGCGAATCAGTGGACCTCCGGCCGCAATGCCCGCGCCGTAACTGATGTCGCCGAAAGCCGGGACCGCGACCTCGCCCTGGGCGAGCACCGTGAAGGTCGACAGACTCGGCTGGCTGTAGATGTAGCGGATCGCACCCGCCTGGTTGCCTTCCCCGAACAGCTGCAACTGCGGTCCGCGCAGGACCTCGATCCGATCGAGGTCGAACGTATACGGGAACGAGCGCAGATTCGTGTAGCCGATGGCTGGCGGAATCGGCGTGTCATCGAGATAGAGCCCGGTAATGCTCGTGTTGCGGTCACTGACGCCGCGAATATTCAGGTAGGTGAGCCCGCCGGCGCCGAACTCGGACGTCTGGTTGAACTGAACCGAGGGCACGAGCGCGCCCAGATCGTCGATGCTCGTGACACCCGAGTTCCTCAAGTCGTCCATCGACAGCACTGCCATGCTGATCGGCACCTTGCTTTGTTCTTCCTCACGGCGCCTCGCGGTGACCAGCACTTCCTCAAGGGCTAACTCGCCGGAAGACACATGTCGGCTGGGATTTTGCGGTGGTACCGGCACCACCGCGGGAGGTACGACGTTGGGACCGGGGAAGATTCTGACGGCGCGTTCGTTCACGAACTCGAATTCCAGACCCGTCCCGTGAAGGAGCGACGCGAGCGCTGCGGGTGGCGCAAGGCCAGACCGCGCGCCCGGTGACTTGCGGCTGCTCACGATGTCGGTCACGTAGAACAGCTGCAGCCCGGTCTGCTCGGCGAAGGCCTCCAACGCCTGATCCAAAGCCTGTGGTGGAATATCGACCGTGAGCGAGGGGCTCGCCGGTGGGCCCGCCAGCGATGTCGCCACCACGCACAGCCCCGCACAGACGCGGAGAATTCGATGCAGGGCGGTCCTGGCATCCGCTCCTAAATGGCTAGTGGGTGGGGTTCTGCGTCCCCTAATCAGTTTTCTTGAAGACACGGATGCGCGTAGAGGTCTTATCCACGGTAACCCCCGCCAGCGACGCCAGAAACGCTGCAAACGAGTCGGTGTCGTACGCATCAAAATGCCCGCTGATTCTTAGCATCTTTAGGGCAGGATCATCGATCACGATTTGCACGCGACCGTACCGATTGAATTCAGCCGCCACCTCCCCAAGCGGTCGGTTCTGCGCGACGATCTCGTGCTGCAACCACGCGACCGCCGCCTTCGTATCGACGCTCACGGGCTCCCCCCAGAGCCCTCCCGCATCCACCCCGATCTGTTGCCCGGCACTCAGCGGGATGGAAGACGCGGGTAGCGCAGTACCCTTCGCGGCCGTCGAGTCCCAAGCGTATACCCTCACGTTCCCTTGCACGACCGTAATCAGCGTGAGGGTGTCGCGGCGGTAGACATCGAACTCGGTCCCTGTCGCGATGACCTGGGCGTCACCGGCGCTCACCCGAAACCGCCGTCGGTCTCCATGCGAGACATCAAACAGCGCCTGCCCACGATTCAGCTCGACCACTCGCTCAGATCCCGAGTAGCGCACGGTGGCACTACTCTCTGTATTCAGGTGCAAAATGGAGCCATCCGGCAGGCGCCAAGCGCCCTGTTCACCGTGCGCAGTCCCATAGGTCCGCGGGAGCCCGAACCGTTCGCCGTCCCGGTTCCACCACAGAAAGGACACAGCCACGACGAGCAGCGCCGCAGCCGTGGCCAGGGACGCTGCCCAAAGCATCCGGGTTCCTCGCCTTCGCGATGTCCAGCTGTCTTGCGCAGCTTCGGGAGCCAGGGTGACGACATCCATCGCGTCGTCGGCGCGTGCGGCTGCCACAAGAGACTCGATCGAGAGGTTCGGAGCGTCCACTGCCGCAAGGTCATGAGTAATCTCGGTCACTTCCAGGAAGGCTTGCACATGCCTTGGCGAGTCTCTCAGCCAGCTAACCAACGCCGACTGCTCTGATTCTGAGAGCCCGTCATCGTTGGCCACGAACCAGTCAGCAGCCTGTCCTGCTATCGCTACCCGAACCTGTTTTTCGCCACGCATCATGTTTTAACCCAACCCAGCCAGCCGGCGCTGGCACTGCTCCAAGCCACGGGCGACGTACTTCTTAGCCATTTGCGTTGAGACACCGATATGCGCTGCGATCTGCCGGTAGGAAAGATCGTGCGTGAACCGCAGAACTACCGCCGCACGGCACTTCGGACTGAGCTGTCCGAGTACGCGTTCGAGTCGGTCGACGCGCTGTTTCAGATCGAGCTCGCCATCGAGCGAGAGTGGCGTCGACGCCTCCTCTGGCGGGGTCTCCTTCAAATCCATCCCCGCCCGCCTTTGGTCGAGTGTCGCTTGTTCTTTTACGAGGTTGCTGGCCACCGTAAAGAGGTACACCGCCGGGTTTCGGATCGTTGAGGGATCATGAACCCGCAGCATACGCAGATAGACCTCCTGAGCGAGGTCGGCTGCATGGGCCTGGTTGCGGATACGACGCCGAAAGAACGAGTGCAGCGCAGCACGGTGCTCTGCGTAGAGCCGCTCGATCAGGGATGGTCTTGGGTCAGGCACGGCCGGCTCGAGTTCCCTAACTATATAGAGCCCCCGGAGCGGCAGTTTGGTAACCCTCAGCGTGTAGGTCACACCCATAGCCCAGAGGCAGGCGATTCGGGTGTCCAAATTCGCCACCCGCGGGCTCTATACCTTATGAGCCCCTCAAAAACAGCACACAAGCGTTTATTAGTCGGCTAATCGGCACGGCGTAGGGAGCAGTTCATGAAATCCAGAGTATTGATCTCGATTGCGATGACGCTTTGTACTTCGCTGGTCTCCTTGCCGCTCGCCGCGCAGGCTGGAGACAACCTTTCTTCAGCCCCTCGCGAATACACCCTTCAGGTGCTGCGAGGTCCGCTGGGTGGTGGCGGAAACGCCAATAGCGTCAATAACCTCGGCTGGGTGACGGGTGTCTCCAACCCGCCGGAGGACACCTACGATCATGCCGTTCTCTGGCGCGACGGCCAACCGACGGACCTCGGTACATTGGGCGGAAATAACAGCGATGGGCCGTTAAACAACAGGAACGACATAGGTTGGGTGGTGGGAACTTCGGAAACGGCGGACCAGGACCCCAATCAAGAGAACTTTGCCGGCTTTGGAGTAGGCTGCCAGTCTAAACTCGCCCCACCTCCCTGCCTTCCTGTTAGTCAGATCAGCAAGGGGTACCTGTGGCAAAGCACAACGAACACGATGATTGCGCTTCCTCCGCTGACCGGAGGGAATAACTCTATTGGTTCGGGCGCTAACAACCATGAGATCTTCGGTGTCTCCGAAAATGGCGTAATGGGTCTCGACTGCGCATCGCCACAGGTTTTTCACTTCGAGGGTGTGGTCTGGAGCCTCGGATCAGATGGCACGCCGTCCGTGCCTCGGCGGCTTCCCCCACTCGCAGATGACACTGTCAGTGTCGCTGGAGGAATCAACGAAGTCGGGGACATCGTTGGGGCGTCCGGGCCCTGCACCGCGTTCGCGACGCACGCAGTGCTGTGGAAAAAGGATGGTAGCGTGATCGACCTCGGCAACTTGGGAGGCGCTACCAACGTAGCCGCTGCCATCAATAACCAAGGACAAGTCGTGGGCAATTCAGTTTTGTCGGACGGCATGACTGTTCACGCCTTCCTCTGGGAAGAGGGAATCGGGATGCAGGATCTTGGCACACTGCCTGGCGACGTCCAATCCAACGCGTCAGCGATCAATGACAGCGGCGAAGTTGTAGGCACGTCCTTCGACTCAGCAGGCAACTCTCGTGGTTTTCACTGGCAGAGGGGCGTAATGACTGATATTTCGGCTCTTCCCGCCGTTTCTCCCCGGCTTCAGGAGGTGAGCGCCAACGACATCAATTCCCGCGGTGAGATTGCCATTGTCGCTAATGACACCACCCAACCTATTGACCCGAGCACGGAGTTACCGTTGCAAATAGCGGCGGTCTTGATACCAGCCGGACATGCTCCGGCGGCGATCCCAGCGCACAGCACGCGCCCCAATGCTGGCGCGCTCGTCTCCGCCCTTGCGGGAGCGCAGCCCAGCACGTCGAACGCGGTCCAGCAGAGCTGCGGGGTTATCGGGGCTTCTTGCCGTTCAGGTCACCCCCCCTGCTGCGCCGGAGAGGCGTGCGGACGCCGTGGGCTGTGCTGCGACGCGCTTTTTAAGAATAGCTATTGCAGGACGTACTACGACTGTTGCGACGGCCTTGCTTGCCTAAACCATCGCTGCCTCTGAACTAGGTGCAGCGACAGACGCGTGAGGAGCCCGCGGTTTTGGCACTACAGTAGAAGTCGCGAAGCGGTCATCCCAATCTCCCCCTTAGCCGTACGGGTATTAAAAGCTTGACTGCGGCCGGAGGGTCTGTCTTTGTTTATTTCCGTGGGATATATCTATACCCCCTAACAATCGTTGGAGGGGTCCGTGAACGTCGGTAGTGCCGCCGCGGGTGCGGGAAGACAGTGTGCACCCGCGGCTCCAATCGGGCGCTTCTGGGCGGCCCCTCAACTCCACCGTTAGGAGTCACCAGAACGCTGTGCCAGATTCTCAAGACATCGCCCCGGATGGTCCAATGACGCCTCAGGAACAGGTTGTGGCAGATGCACTGAGCATAGAGCTGCTCAGGAGGATCGACGCTGCCTTGCTGTCCCACGCCAGGAAGACCAACCGGAAGGTCTCAATGCTTGTGGGGCTAACGATGACGGATCCTTCTCTACGTGTGCCGGGCCTCCCTGACGTGTTCTACGCTCAACGGATCAGGATGCTCGTTGACAAAGGTCTTTTGGTCGCAGAGGCGAGCCTTGGGTACATGGGCTACGGCGAAGTGCGGCTGCCGTGACGGCCAGGGTGACTCCTAACAATCGCTGGAGGGGTCCGTGAAAGTCGGTAGTGTCGCCGCGGGCGCGGGAAGACAGTGTGCGCCCGCGGCGCTAGGTGGGCGCTTCTGGGCGGCCCCTCAACTTCATCGTTAGATGTCGATCATGAGTGACGCGCAGCATAGCGATAGCAAAGGCCATCAGGAGTGGAAGGCGGGGTGGATTTGTCCAAAGTGTCGCGAGAGGGTTCCGGGGTGGTTCGAGACCTGCTGGAATTGTTCAGAAACAGCGCCGAAACTTGTCGCATCGAGCTCAGACCGAATGGTCGAAATCGACGGGCTGCTCTTCAGGAATCTCGCTGAGTTCTCTGATCACTTCGCGGAGCGGACAGGCCTGCCGCCATGCTGCGGTAACCTCGACGCCTTAAACGACATCTTGAGAGTGGGAGCGGGGTTTGGTGCGCCGCCCGGCGGCTTCATAGTTCGCTGGAAGAATCATAGGGAGTCAACGGAACGCCTTGGGTACGCCGAGACCGTACGTTTCTTTGAGGGGAAGCTGGGGGGCACGGACGTAAGTGCCCAAGGACGACTCCGGCGCCTTCTTGAGGCCGCAAGAAGGCACGAAGGGTCCACGGTGTTCGATTGGATCGTCGAGATCATCCGCGAACACGGCCCAGGCGGTGCGGAGGCGGACGACAATATTCGCTTGGAGCTAGCGTGAGCAGCCGCCAGCCCTTCGTCCCCATGGGGCGGCATCTAACAATCGTTGGAGGGCTCTGTGAACGGTTTCGGGTTACGCGCCGCGGGCGCGGAAGAGATTGTGCGCCCGCGGCGCTTAATCGGGCGCTTCTGGGCGGCTCCTCAACTTAACCGTTAGGCCGCACAACCAGCGTCATGCCAGTACCTGAGCACCTCAGCGCCTTCTGGCGCGCGTACGCCGAGTCCATTGGCGGCGCGGACGAATCGCTCTTCTACGAGGCGTTCTACTTCGGCGACAGCCAGGAGCTGGCGGCTGAACTGGCCGAACTCGTGCTCCGCGGTATCAAGCGCGCCACGGCAGGAGCCGTCTGGTCCTACGAGGCAGAGGGAAAGCGTCTGCCCCAACCAGGTGATCTCAGCATCGTTACGAAGTTGACTGGCCAACCGCTCTGCCTCATCGAAACGCAGGCGGTCGAGGTCGTGGCCTTCGGCGAGGTGACTGCGGAGTTCGCTTCTACCGAGGGTGAAGGGGACGGCTCGTTGTCGTTCTGGCGAGAGGAACACAGGCGGTATTTCACTCGCGAATGCGCTCGGTCTGGTCGCCAGTTCGGCGAAGACATGCTCGTTGCCTGCGTGCGGTTCAGAGTCATATTCCAGCCGCGAGCCAGTGCGGCCTAACAAGCGTTGGAGGGGTCCGTGAACAGCTTTTATGTCCGCGCCGCGGGTGGGGAAGAGATTGTGCACCCGCGGCGCTTGATCGGGCGCGTCTGGGCGGCCCCTCAACTTCTCCGTTAGGCCTCGCGGTGGCGATAATTGAGCACATCGCGCTGTGGACGGAGGACATTGAGCGCCTCGCCAGTTTCTACGCGGAATACTTCGGAGCGAGCGTTGGTCCGAAGTACACGAACTCCTCTAAAGGCTTTGAGTCGCGGTTTCTGAGGTTTCAGAGCGGGGCCAGGTTGGAGCTAATGAAGACATCGGCACTCGGACCGGTAAAGTATGATCCCGGCACTCACCGCATGGGCCTGACGCACCTCGCTTTCTCGTTGGGCTCGGAAAATCGTGTCGACGAATTAACCGCTACGCTGCGTGCAGCCGGGTTCACTATCGTAGATGGGCCCCGTCGCACTGGTGATGGCTACTATGAGAGCGTTATTCTCGATCCGGACGGAAATCGCATTGAGCTCACGTTGTAGACCCGCGAGCCCTAACAATCGTTGGAGGGGACCGTGAACGGTCGGCTGGCGCCTTCTGAGCGGCCCCTCGTGCGGCGGGCGAAGTCAGTTCTGTGACCAACGCAGGACTTCGCGAACGCGTGAAGTGCAGGCATAGTCGGTGAGCTCGAGGCTCCATCAGACTAAGGGGCAACTCTATCTTGATGGAGAGTCAGTGCCCGGGCGCTCCCCCATTGAGGCGAATCTCGTGCAACTCGTCAAGCAGGCTGTGCTCGCCCCCCGTATGATTGCAAGGCCGGGGTCATTTGAACTCAAACCGCCTTTCGCAGTCGCTGATGATGATCTCGAGCGCGTAGTGGCTGGCACACCAGACGAGAACCTTCGAGGCTCGTGGACAGTGTGATTAACTACGTTGAGTCCGACGCATATGGGTGTATGGTGGCACTTTCTGCTCGCTGACCGCCGTCTAACAATCGTTGGAGGGTACCGCGAAGCGCCTGTATGTGCGCGCCGCGGGCCCGGAAGAGTTTGCGCGCCTGCGGCGCTTGATGGGCGCTTCTGGGCGCCCCCTCAACTTCTCAGCTAGGCGCTGTACGACCCCAATGGGCACTTCATCTCTTCTTTGGGGATTGCTGTTCGGGTCAATTGGGCTGGGCTTCTTCGTTTACGGCAGACGGCAGAAGACGGTCGTGCCCCTGGTCTGCGGCGTTGTCCTAATGATTTTCCCGTATTTCGTGTCAAACACCATCCTGCTCGTCATATTGGGCCTGCTGTTCATTGCTCTTCCATACTTCGTAAGAATGTGACAGCGCGCCTAACAATCGTTGGAGGGGACCGTGAACAGTGGGTGGCTACGCGCCGCGGGTGCAGCAGAGAGAGTGCGCCCGCGGCGCTTGATTGGGCGCTTCTGGGCGGCCCCTCAACTTCACCGGTAGGCGGCCCACATGACCACTGCCATTGGTTGGTTTTGGCGCTGCTTGCGCAACTACGCGAAATTCAGCGGCCGAGCCTCTCGCCCCGAATACTGGTGGTTCCAAGTTGTCGTTTGGATCGTTAACTTGATACTCGTCTTGCTGAGTCACACGATTCTGCCGGCTGCGGCTATTCTTGGAATCATCTGGAACCTGGGTGTTGTCGTACCTCATGCGGCTGCGGCCTCGCGACGACTCCACGACG
>Ga0310909_10001460_pt1 | contig 13942 bp, 13 predicted proteins | sample GREbulkMGT000H_FD_203449 | JGI IMG/M metagenome (GOLD analysis project Ga0310909, IMG submission 203449) | Lab enrichment of tropical soil microbial communities from Luquillo Experimental Forest, Puerto Rico - GRE.bulkMG.T000H | ecosystem: Environmental > Terrestrial > Soil > Tropical forest >... | reverse complement strand
TTCGCTGAAGCATAGCCGAAACGTGGCGCGCGCGGACCCCGCTGGCGGGCTGTGCGAGCTCCCCGCCCGTCAGTCGCGCAGTGCGGCGCGTTCCCTGAAGAGACACCGGTCCATGACCGTGAAGATCCCCGCCTGCACCGCGCGCGCGGCCGCGCTCTCATCGACGACGCCCTCCTGCAGCCATAGCGCCGGCAGCTGCAGACGAATGCACGCCTCGACGATGCCGGCGATGTGCTCGCGGCGGCGGAAGACATCGACGATGTCGACCCGCTCGTCGGACGCCAGCACCTCCGGCAGCTGATCGAGCGAGGGGACCGCCGGCTCACCGAGGATGGACTCAGCGAACGGGTTCACAGGGATGATCCGGTAGCCGAAACGCTGCAAGGCCTTCGCCACGCCGTGACTCGGCCGCGTCCGGTCCGGTGAGAGTCCGACGATGGCGATGGTGCGCGCGGCGCGCAGGAGCTTCGCGACCTCCTCCGCCTTCGGGTTCAGGAACATGAGGGCTCCGTGGCCTTGGCCAGGCCGTACGTCTAGTCTAGCGACGGAGCCTTACAGGATCGGGACAGTGAGCCGAAACGAACACACGGTACGCATCGAGCCGCATGGGCGCAGCCTGCATGTCGCGGCGGATCAGCCGGTGCTCGAGGCGGCGCTCGCCGCGGGGCTCAACCTGCCGCACAGCTGCAAGTCCGGCCACTGCAGCTCGTGCCGCGCGCGGCTCGTGGCGGGGGAGATCCGTTATCCGGGCGGCCGCCCGCCGGGTATCAGCCTCGAGGAGGAGCGCAGCGGGCACATCCTGCTGTGCCAGGCGCGCGCGGAATCCGACCTCACGGTGGAAGCGCGCCTCATTGCGAGCGTCGCCGACGTCGAGATCAAGACGCTGCCGTGCCGCATCGCCGCCCTCACGGCGCTCGCGCCCGATGTGATGCAGGTGCTGCTGCGGCTGCCCGCGGTCGAGCGCATACGCTTTCACGCCGGACAGTATCTCGATGTGCTGCTCCCGGGCGGCCGGCGCCGCAGCTTCTCCATCGCGAGCCCGCCGCACGACAGCGAGCTCCTCGAGCTGCACGTGCGGCGGGTGAGTGGCGGCGGTTTCACCGAGCGGCTGTTCGGGGCTGGCGGCGCGAGCGATGCCCAGCTGACGGTCGGATCGCTGCTGCGGGTCGAAGGACCCATCGGACAGTTCAGCTACCGCGAGGGACAGGGACCTGTGCTGATGATCGCCGGTGGCACCGGCTTCGCGCCGCTGAAGTCGATGCTGCGCCACGCCCTCGAGACCGGCAGCGGGCGCGACATCCATCTCTACTGGGGCGCCCGCCACGCGCACGACATCTACGAGCAGGCACGGGTGCTCGAGTGGGTGCAGCGACATCCGCGGCTCACATTCACTACGGTGCTGTCGGAGCCCACCGCGCCCGAAGCGGCTCACAGCCGCGTGGGCTTCGTGCACGACGCGGTGCTCGCCGATCACCCGGACCTCAGCGGCATGGAGGTGTACGCGGCAGGCCCGCCGGCGATGATCGAGGCGATACGCGCCAGCTTCCCGCCCCATGGCCTGCCGGCCGGGCGACTGTATTTCGATTCGTTCGATTACGCGCCGGACGCTGGCCGCCGCTAGCCCTGCGCGTCTGGCGCGCCGGCACGTACGGGTCGATCGTCCGCGATCCAGCAGCTCGCGCTCATCGCATGCCGCCGAACATCTCGGCGTAGTCGTCGATGGCGGCGCGAATGACCTCGGCGGCCGCCGCGTAGCCGTAGCGGCCGCTGACGCGCAGCTTCGGCGGCTCATCGGGAACGAGCTTGTAGGTGGCAAAGTAATGCTCGATGCGCTCGAGCAGCGCCGCCGGCAGATCGCCGATCTCCTGCGCCTCGCCCCAGACGTAGTCGCCCTCGAGCACCGCGATGATCTTGTCGTCGGCCTCGCCGCGATCGATGATTTTCAGTCCCCCGACCACGCGGGCGCGCAGCAGCACCTCGGAATGATTGATCGGGCGCTCGCTGATTACGCAGATGTCGAGCGGATCGCCATCGCCGCGTTCGCAGTCTTCGGCGAGGCGCCGCACCCGCTCGCCGCAATAGGTCTGCGGGATGAAGCCGTAGAGCGAGGGCGGCTGCGAGGAGGTGCGCTGCGGGCGGTCGACGCGCAGGTAGCCGGAGGCCTTGTCGACTTCGTACTTCATGAGATCGAACGGGGTGATCTCGATATAGGCGTTAACGACGCGCGGCGCGCTCGCCCCCGGCTCCAGGCCGTGCCAGGGATGCGGTCGCCAGCGCGAGTACGAGCTCGAGTCCGCCACGCTGCGGATTGTAGCGTCGGACTGCTATTCTTACGACGCCGTCACGGATGACGCTACATGGGACCGGCCAGGTTCACGAGGAGCGTCGCATGACCCACGCGGCGATCACGGGCTGGGGGAAGTGCCTGCCACCCGCCGTGCTCAGCAATCAGGATCTGTCCACCATGCTCGACACGAGCGATGAGTGGATCGTGAGCCGCACCGGTATCCGGGAGCGGCGCATCTCGCACGTCGGTCTGGAGGAGCTCGCATACGTCGCAGCGGCGCGGGCGCTCGCCGCCGCAGGGCTGGCGGGCGCCGACACCGAGCTCATCGTGTTCGGCAGCTGCAGCTACGACGACCAGGTGCCCAACATGGCCTCGGGCGTACAGCTGCGCCTCGGCGCGCACTCCGCAGCGGCCCTGGACATCAACACCGCGTGCACCAGCTTCCTCTACGGCCTGTCGACCGCGACGGCTCTCATCCGCACCGGCGTCGTGAGGAACGCACTGGTGATCGGCGCCGAGCTCATCTCACCGTTCATGGACTGGAACGATCGCGACGTCGCCGTGCTGTTCGGCGACGGGGCCGCTGCCGTCGTGCTGCAGGCGACCGACGAGGAGGAAGGCCTGCTGGCCGAGAAGCTCGGCTGCTACGCGGACTCGCGCGAGACGCTGCGCGTACAGGGCATGGGCGGCCGCTATGCCAACCGCGGTGTCCTCTACGGCATCACGCGCTGGCAGTTCGAAGGTCAGGAGATCTTCAAACGCGCAGTCCAGGGCATGGCCGGTGCGTGCGAGGAGGCGCTGGTCCGGGCCGGAGTCGGCACCGCCGACGTCGGGCTGCTGGTGCCGCACCAGGCAAACCTGCGCATCATCGAGGCCGTCGCGCGGCGCGCGCGCGTGCCGATGGAGCGCGTGTACGTCAATGTCCAGCGCTACGGCAACATGTCGGCAGCGACTGTTCCGGTGGCGCTGTGCGAAGCACTCGAGGAGGGGCGCGTGCTTCCTGGGGCTTTGCTGCTCATGCCCGGCTTCGGCGGAGGCTTGAGTTACTGCGCCCACCTGGTGCGCTGGGGACGCCGCACTGAACCGCTGGGGTCGAGCGACGCGCAGCTGCCGCCAAACGACGCTTCAGCACTCACGCTGATCCGCCGCTGCCTCGAGCGCAAGACACACCCGGCAGTCACTTCCACGGCCGACCCGTTCGCTGAACCCTGAGGTGCTGCGCTCACATCGGTGAGCGGGGATCAGCGCTTTGCCTTGGCCGCCTTGCGCTTGTCTTTGGCGGGATCCTTGCTGCGCGATTTACCGAATGAGCCGCGGTAGATCTTGCCGCGGCGGGTCCTCTGATCGCCCTTACCCATGAGAGCCTCTTTCGATCCGTGCATGCGAAAAAGGCCGGTCGTCGCTACCGGTCAGGGCAGCGGCGTACCGGCCTCGAGTCACAGAGCGCTTACCAGCGCTTCGGTGCGCCGCCGCTGCGATTACCGCCGCCGCTGCGCTCCTGGGCCTCGTTGACCCGCAACGGGCGGCCGCCGAGCTCCTTGCCATTCAGATTCTGGATGGCGCGCGAAGCGTCGGCGCGGGACATCTCGACGAAGCCGAAGCCGCGCGGCCGGCCGGTGTCGCGATCGGTGATGATGCTCACCGACTCGACGGTGCCGTGCTGTGCGAACAGCTCACGCAGCTCGGCGTCGGTGGCGGAAAAAGGCAGGTTGCCTACATAGATTCTCGTCATGCAATCAGACTCCTGAAACGAACGGTATCAGCAGGAGCGTATGCCGAGAATCGGTGATCGTTCGGCGCACACACTGCCACCTGGTCGAGACGGATTCGGCTTTTCAGACTCGGAAGCCAACTCGCGGTCTAAAGTGCGGGCGGCAGGCGGCAGGAAAGGGAAAGGTCACGAACCGGCGCGCACGATACCCCATGGGGCGGGCGCGGCACAAGCCGACACCGGGGCTTTTACGACACTGGCGGTGGCCGGCACGGCCGCGATGGCGGTGTCAGCCGGCTCACAGGCGCGGTCGAGGCACACCGTGAGCAGCGCAACGGCGAGTCCGGCGCCCACAGCCCGGAACGGTCGGCTGAAGATGAACATTCCGTGACACTCCCCGGTGGCGGGCCGCAGCGGCGGCCCATGGACGGGGACTCTAGTCCCGGGCGTTATCCTGAAAAACAGGCTAATCGTGAATTTATTGTTCGTCTATGGCATACAATGAGCCATGGATCAGCTCGTGGCCATGCGCAGCTTCGTGCGCGTCGCGGACCTGCACTCCTTCACCCGGGCGGCGGACGCGCTCGGCCTCTCGCGGGCGGTGGTGAGCACCCACGTCGCCGATCTCGAGAAGCACCTGCGCTGCCAGCTGCTCCAGCGCACCACGCGCCGCGTCGGGCTCACGGCCGATGGCGCCGAGTACCTCACCCGCTGTCAGAGGATCCTCGCCGAGCTCGAGGCCGCGGACGAGGCCGTGCGGCGCACGCGGCTCGCGCCCCAGGGCCGGCTGCGGGTGGATGTGCCGGTGGAGTTCGGCCGCGCGCTGCTGATCCCGGCGCTACCGCAGTTCACCGCACGCTACCCGGAGCTGCAGCTCGAGGTGCAGTTCAACGATCGCGTAGTGGACATGATCACCGAGGAGATCGACCTGGTGGTGCGCGTCGGGCCGGTGCGCGAGCCGCACCTCGTGGCGCGGCGCGTGGTGACAACACGGCTCCTCACCTGCGCCTCACCGGAGTATCTGCGCACGCACGGCGTGCCGCTCGTGCCCGAGGACCTGCGCCGTCACAAGATGGTCGGCTATCTGCCGGGCGGCACCCGCCGGGCGCATCGCTGGCTGTTCCAGCGCGGCACGCAGCGCCTGCGACTTTCGCTCCCTTTCAGCATTGCGTTCAACTCGGCCGAGGCCGAGATCCGCGCGGCGATCCGTGGCGCGGGAGTGGTGCAGTCGATGGACCTGATGGTGGCCGAGGCGCTCGCGCTCGGCCGCCTGCAGGTCGTGCTGCCCGACTGGTCGGCGCCCGGCAAACCGATCTCGGTGGTGTGCCGCGCCGCCGTGCGTGACTCGCCGAAGATCCGGGTGTTCGCGGATTTCGCCGCCGAGCTGCTGCGCCGCTATCGCCAGCGCGTGGATGGGCTGCTCGGGTTACCTGCGTGAGTCGGACTGCCGCCTGCGCTGAGCGTGTGCGCCGGCCTCAGCGTTCGGTGCGCCCTGCCAGCTGATCGAGCGCCCGGATCTGCCGGACGGTGGAGTCCGAGTCCGGCAACACCTGATTCGCCTGGCGGACGAACCCTTCGACCTGCGTCGGTGCGAGCGGCGGGCTGATGAGATATCCCTGGGCGAAGTCGCAGCCGAGGCGCCGCAGCAGGTTCCACGCCGCCGCATCCTCCACTCCTTCCGCCACCACCTTCAGCCCCATGCTGTGACCGAGCTCGATGGTCGAGGTGACGATGGTGACCGCGCCGGAGTCGGCGGGCGACATGAAGGAGCGGTCGATCTTCAGCTCATCCACCGGCAGCACCGAGAGCTGCGACAGCGATGAGTGCCCGGTACCGAAATCGTCGATCGCGAATCGTATGCCGGCGACGCGCAGCCACTGCATGTTGCGCACGGCGAGCTGGGGATCGCGCATCACCGCGCTCTCGGTGATCTCGAGCACGAGCGAGGTTGAATCGACCTGGTGACGGCGTAACAGTCGCAGGATCTCATCGCTCAGATCCGGATCGAGAATGTCGGGCGCCGACAGGTTCACGGCGAGATCGAGCTCCAGGCCCTGGCGGCGCCACTCGCCCATCTGGCGGATGGCGGCGCCGAGCACCCAGTTGGTGAGCTGACGTGAGCCACCAGTGCTCTCGGCGAGCGGCACGAACTCGGCCGGCGATACCGCTCCGAGCTCCGGGTGCGTCCAGCGCACCAGCGCTTCGAGGCTCCGCACCGAGCGGGTCGCCATCGCCACCTTCGGCTGGTAGACGAGGCTCAGCTGGTCCTGGTCGATGGCGCGGCGCAGATCCGTGACGAGTGCCAGCCGGCGGCGATGCTCCTGATCCTGCCCCGGCCGGTAGAGGGCGACGCGCGTGCGCGTCTCCTCGGCGTCCTCCAGTGCCACCTGTGCTCGCTGCAGCAGCTCGTCCGCGCGCGCGCCGTGTGCCGGGAACAGACACACCCCGCACGCGAGGCGCAGATCGAGACTGACACCCGCCAGGTGGAAGCCGCCGCGAATCACGGCGGCGAGCTGCCCGGCGTAGAGCGGCGCGCGCTCGGCGCTGCAGCCCGGTGCGATCACCAGGAACTGCGTCTCGCCGAGACGCGCCACGGTGTCGGTCGTCGCCGCGTTCTGCTGCAAGCGCCGTGCGGCTTCACGCAAGACATCGTCCCCCACCTGCAGACCGAGCGAAGCGTTGATGTCGCGCAGGTTGCGCAGCTCGATGAGCAGCAATGCCGCGCCGGCGTCGCGCGCTGCGCCCACCTCGCTCGCTACACCGCGCACCAGGCTCTCGAGTGTGCGCACAGCTCCCGCCCGGTTCGGCAACGCGGTAAGCGGATCGTGGTAGGCGTGGTAGGTGATGTCGGCCTCGCGCGCCGCGATGTTGCTCTGCATGGCGTTGAAGGTCGCGGCGAGGCTGCGGAACTCCTCGCCGCCCGCGACGTCGACGGTGGTCTCGTACTGCCCGCGCTCGATGCGCCGTGCGGCGAGCACCAGCTCCCCGATCGGGCGCGTGGCACTGCGTCCGAGCACGGCACCGATCACCGCGGCCACGAGCAGCGCGAAGCCGTCGATGAGCAGCATGGCATCGCGCAGCTCGCGGTACGGCGCCAGCACGTCCTGCAGCGGCTTGAGGAGGATCACATCGACCGAGTCGCCGCGTACCTCGAGGCGCCGGGCGAAACCGAGGTAGTCCGCCTGACCCAGCCGGCTGATGTGGGGCACGTGACTTGCTGCCGGGAGCGTCGCGACTCCACTCCCTGCGGCTGCGTCGGGCAGCGGCAGGGTTGCGGCGATGCGCGTCAGTCCGTTCGCACCATGCGTGACGATGGCGACCTCCGAGCCGACCAGATCACGGATGCGTGCGGCGAGTGCCTCATCGGCCACGAAGCCCATGGCCACCCAGGCAATGGTCTCCGGCGTGCGCACCGGCGCGAGAAAGAACTGGTAGGCGTGGGCGCCGAATACGCGGAAGTTCGGCTGCTCGCGCATTCGGGCCGCGTCTTCCAGCAGCCCCGCGAGGGAGCTGCCGGCATCGTCGCTGGCGGTCGCGGTCGAGGCGAGTACCTGGCCGTGCGTGTCGAGCACCAACACCATGTCGGCACCGATTCGCTGCGCGTGGTTGCGGGCGGCCGAGCGGATCGTCGGCGCGTGCGCGCTCGCCACGGCCTCACGAAAGCCGAAGTCCGCGGCCAGCAACGCCACGCCGCTCGCCAGCTGGCTGGCGCGAAAACCGATCAGGTTGTCAGCCAGCGTTGCCCCGGACCGCAGCTGCTCTGCGGCGCGCGCCTCGACCATTCGACGCGTACTGATCAGCACTGCGGCAAGCGTCACAGTTTGGGTGACGATCACCAGCCCGATGATCAGCACGAGAAGCCGGTTGCGGAAACTACCCATGAAAACCGCTCGAATAGGCCGTCCATCGTAAGAGCCCCCGACCAGTTATCGCGAGGATTCGAGTGCGAGAATGAGACCTCCGGCACGAGCGTGTCGCACTCGATCGGCCGCCGGAGCGGCGCGTGCCTTGCTGTCGCTGTTCGCACTGTATGCCGCGGCGGGTGTGCTGCCGGCCGCGACGCTGGTCGTCAACGTCCGGACCCCCGAAGGCCATACGCTTGCCGGCGCCGTGGTCACGGTGCGATCGCTCGATGCGCCGGGCCGGCACGCCGCGCCCGTTCACGCCGTCATGGACCAGGTGAACCGCAGCTTCGCACCCGACCTGCTCGTCATCCCGGTCGGCTCGACCGTGGAGTTCCCCAACAGCGATTCCGTCAGCCACCAGATCTACTCGTTCTCACCCGCCAAACGCTTTCAGCTGCCGCTCTACCGCGGCAAGCCCTATCCGCCGGTGCACTTCGAGCAGCCGGGTGTGGTCACGCTCGGCTGCAACATCCATGACGAGATGCTCGCCTACCTGCTGGTGACCGACGCCGCCTGGTACGGCCGTACCGACGGCGGCGGCAGCTTCTCGGCGGAAGTCCCGCGTGGCCGCTATCACGTCGCGCTGTGGCACCCGCGGCTGCGCGACAACGAGACCGACCTCGAGCGGGAGCTGACGGTCGGTGACGGCGACCGCGCGGAGCTCACGTTACGCCTGACGCACGGGTTGCAGCCGGCGCCGCTCGCCGATCGGCCGCATTCCTGGGATTACTGAGGACACTACCTTGCGCTCCATGCATCGACCGGCGTTGCTGCTCGTACTGCTGGGTCTCTGCGCGGTGAGTCGCGCCACCGACTGGGAGCTCAGTCTCGATGCGCGCCTGGTGAGCTCGGATGCGTATCCGTCTTTCATGGAAGGGGGACTCGGCACGCTGCGCTTCGGGAGTGATGACTCGGGTGTGAGGCTCGGGCGCGCGCGCTTTGCCATAACGCAGCCGCTCGGTGAGCTGTGGAGCGCGCACCTCGACGCCTCGGTGTTCGACGATCAGGGCGCGAGCCCGCTCGGGGTGACCGAGGCGTACGCACTGTTCCGTCCGTATCCGTTTGCGGGCTATCGCTTCCGCCTGAAGGCCGGTGGTTTCTATCCGCCGGTGTCGCTCGAGAACCGCTCGGCGGGTTGGGAGTCGCCTTACACGCTGTCTTATTCGGCGATCAACAGCTGGCTCGCAGTCGAGGTGCGCACCATCGGCCTGGAAGGCACACTCGACTGGCTCGGCAGCCGCAGCGGTCACGCCTTCGACCTCGGGGTGACCGGTGGAGTGTTCGGCTGGAACGACCGTGCGGGCGTGGTGGTCGCCAGCAACGGCTTCGTGTTCACTGACCGGCAGACGCCGCTCTTCGGGCGCGTCGGGCAGCCGGGCGTGCGGCCGCTCAACGGCGCGGAGCCGTTCATGGAGATCGATCATCGCGCCGGAGCGTACGCCGGACTCGAGGCGCGCTACCTCGATCGCGCGGTGTTGCGCGTGCTGCGTTACGACAACCGCGCCGACCCGACCGATATCGACACCGTCTCGCATGTCATCGCCTGGGACACGCGTTTCACGAGCGCCGGAGTACGTCTCGAGGGCGACCACGGCTGGAGCGCCATCGTGCAGTGGCTCGGGGGCGTCACCACGATCGCTCCGCAATCGATGACACTCAACTGGCCGTTCCAGGCTCAGTTTGCGCTGCTTTCCAAGCGCTTCGGCCGCAGCACGCTGAGCGCGCGCTACGACCGTTTTGCCGTGCAGACCAATGCGCCGGAAGTCTACGGTGCTCAGGACGGGCACGCGTGGACGGCCGCCTACCTGTTCGACGCCGATACACACTGGCGCTTCGCGCTCGAGTGCATGCGGGTCGTGAGCAGCTCCGCCAATCGCGAGGAGCAGGGGGGCCCGCCGCTTGCCACCGAGACGCAGTGGCAGCTGGCGGTGCGTTACGTGATCGGATCGGCTATCCGCTGAGACGGCGCGGGCGGTGCGCCTATCGGCTCAGCGGTAGCGCGCCAGTACCTTCTCCAGGCCCTTCGAGCCCGGCGACAACAACTCGTACGGCAGGCTGTTGAGCGGCGCGTCGGGCGTGCCGTTCACCTGGTGGAACTCGTTCTGCGAGCGCTCCACGTACAGCAGGCCCGTGAGGTACTCGCCGGCTTTCATGCGCTCCTGGATCTGCGCGGCGGCGAGCGGGCGGTTGGTCGGATCGTAGGCGGAATCGAGCTTGCGCAGCACGATGCGGCTGCCATCGTGCAGCACCACCGGCAACGCCTCGCCCTCCTTGTAGTCGGCAGTGATCTCGCGCTCGAGGGGTATGAAGTCCGCGTGCACCGCCGGCTCGTAGTGCTCGCGCGTGTAGGCGTAGCTCTTGGTGGAGCCCTCGTGATCGTTGAAGGTCACGCAGGGCGACAGCACATCGATCAGCGCGAAACCCTCGTGCTTCATGCCCGCCTGGATGAGCGGCACGAGCTGCTGTTTGTCGCCGGAGAAGCTGCGCGCCACGAAGGTCGCGCCGAGCGTCATCGCCAGCAGCACCGGATCGATCGGCGGCTGGAAGTTGGTCTCGCCTTTCTTCGCCCGGGTGCCGACGTCGGCGGAAGCCGAGAACTGTCCCTTGGTGAGCCCATACACGCCGTTGTTCTCGATGATGTACAGCATGTTGAGATTGCGGCGGATGGCGTGGCAGAACTGCCCGAGGCCGATCGAGAGCGTATCGCCATCGCCCGACACGCCGATGTAGGTGAGCGTACGGTTCGCCGCGTTGGCGCCCATGGCGATCGCCGGCATGCGACCGTGCACGGAGTTGAAGCCGTGGCCGCCGCTCACGAAGTAGGCGGTGGTCTTGGACGAGCAGCCTATCCCCGAGAGCTTCACCAGGTTCTGCGGCTCGAGCGCGATGCCCCAGCTCGCCTCGACGATGGCCGCGGTGATCGAGTCGTGTCCGCAGCCGGCACAGAGCGTCGACAGCGCCCCTTCGTAGTCGCGCCGGGTGAGACCGAGCGCGTTCTTCGGCAGCGACGGGTGGGCGACTTTGGGCTTGGCAATGAAGGTCATGTCAGGTTCTCACGCAATGCGATGGTCAGCCGTGCGCTGCGTCCCGCGACGCCGCGCGCTCGCCGGGCTGCAACTCGGCGAGCACGCCCTCGACGATGAAGTGCGAGGAAATCGGCAGCCCGCTGTAGTGCAGCAGCGAGCGCAGCTTCGCCTTGTCGACCGCCGTCTCGAGGGTGAGCAGCTGACGCAGCTGCGCGTCGCGGTTCTGCTCGACCACGAACAGCAGCTCGTGCGCGGCCAGGAACTTCTCCACGTCTTCGCTGAAGGGGAAGGCGCGCACCCGCATGTAATCGAGTGCGACGCCGCGCTGCTTCAGCACATCGAGCGCCTCGCGGATCGCGCCGTCGCAGCTGCCGAGCGACACCAGGCCGATCCGGCTGCCGGCGGTCGCATCGATCAGCGCGCGCGGCACGAGCCTTTTCGCGGTAGCCCACTTCTTCAGGAGCCGATCGAGGACGATCTGGTATTCGGCCGCATCCTCGGTGTAGGCGCCGTACTGGGTGTGTCCCGAGCCGCGGGTGAAGTAGGCCGCCTTGGGATCCACGCCCGGGAGCGTGCGGTAGCCGATGCCGTCGCCGTCCCGGTCGAGGAAGCGGTAGAACTTCTCGAGCTTGAGAACCTCCTCCTTGCCGAGCATCTTGCCGCGATCGGGACGGTAGCTGTCGTCCCATTTCAGGTCGCGGCACATCCAGTCGTTCATGCCGATGTCGAGGTCCGAAAGCACGAGCACCGGGGTCTGCAGGCGCTCGGCGAGATCGAAGGCCTGCACCGCCAGGTAGAAGCACTCCTCGGGGTTCGCCGGGTAGAGGCACACGTGGCGCGTGTCGCCGTGGGAAGCGTAGGCCGCGAGCAGCAGGTCGCCCTGCTGGGTGCGGGTCGGCATGCCGGTGGAGGGGCCGACGCGCTGGATGTCGAAAATCACCACCGGCACTTCCGCGTAGTAGGCGAGACCGAGGAACTCGTTCATGAGCGAGATACCGGGCCCGGAAGTCGCGGTGAAGGCGCGCGCGCCGTTCCACATCGCGCCGATCGCCATGCCGACCGCGGCCAGCTCGTCCTCCGCCTGGATGAAGGCGAAGTTGCGCCGCCCGCTCTGGGGATCGACGCGCATGCGGTCGGCGAACATCTTGAAGGCGTCCATGAGCGAGGTGGACGGCGTGATCGGGTACCAGGCTGCGACCGTGGCGCCGGCGAACAGGCAGCCGAGCGCGGCGGCCGTGTTGCCATCGATCATGATGTGCCCGGCGGTGTGGTCCATCTTCGCCAGGTGCAGCGGCAACGGGCACTCGAAGTTCGCGCGCGCGTAGTCGTAGCCGAGCTGGATGGCCTTCATGTTGCTCTCGACCAGCTGCGGCTTCTTCGCGTAGGTCTCGGCGAGCAGCGCACGGATGTGCGCCAGGTCGAGATCGAGCAGCGCAACCAGCACGCCGGCGTAGCAGATGTTCTTCATCAGGATGCGCGTGCGCACGCCGTTGAAGTTCTCGTTGCACAGCCGTGCGAGCGGCACGCCGAGCACGCTGATGTCCTCGCGCTTCAACAGCGCCGGCCGCGGCCAGGTGGAGTCGTACACCAGGTAGCCGCCCGGGGCGACCTCCCTGACATCGCGCGCGTAGGTCTCGGCGTTCATCGCCACCATGATGTCGACGCTGCCGGAGCGCGCGACGTAGCCGTCGCGGGTGACCCGGATCTCGTACCAGGTCGGCAGTCCCTGAATGTTGGAGGGAAAGTAGTTCTTGCCCACCACCGGGATGCCGCTGCGGAAGATCGACTTCATCAGCAGCGTGTTGGCACTCGCCGAGCCGGTGCCGTTCACCGTGGCGATCTTGATGGTGAAGTCGTTGATGCGCGTGAGGTTGGCTTTCGACATGGTGAGCTTCGCTTCAGGCAATCTTGGGCTTCTTCGCCTCGAGCGCATCCGCCTCGTCGGTGGCGTGCGGCCAGTGCAGCTCGGACTTCTGCATGTCCCAGGCTGCGGTCGGGCAGCGCTCGGCGCACAGCCCGCAGTGCACGCACAGGTCTTCGTCTTTCACCATCAGCCGGCCGGTCTGCGGCAGCGCCGCCGACACGTACAGCGGCTGGCTGAGGTTCTTCGCCGGCGCCTTGAGGCGCGCGCGCAGCTCCGCCTCGGCGCCGTTGTGCGTAATGGTGAGACAGTCGACCGGGCAGATATCGATACAGGCGTCGCACTCGATGCAGAGCTTGGCGGTGAACACCGTCTGCACGTCGCAGTTGAGGCAGCGCTGCACTTCCTGCTCCACCTGCTCCGCGGTGAAACCGAGCTCGACCTCGATGTTGAGCTTCTTGAAGCGCTCCTTGAGCGACACGTGCGGCATCAGGCGCCGCTCCACCGGGGTGTAGTCGTTGGCGTACGACCACTCGTGCATGCCCATCTTGCGGCTCTGCAGGTTCATGCCGGGCGGCAGACGGTCGTGCACCGACTCGCCGTGACAGTGGCGATGAATGGAGATGGCCGCCTGGTGGCCGTGCTCGACCGCCCAGATGATGTTCTTCGGCCCGAACGCCGCGTCACCGCCGAAGTACACCTGCGGGTGCGTCGACTTGAAAGTCACGGTGTCGATCACCGGCACATCCCACTTGTCGAAGCGGATGCCGAGATCGCGCTCGATCCAGGGAAAGGCGTTCTCCTGGCCGATGGCGAGGATCACATCGTCCGCCGGCAGGAACTCCTCGCCGACGGTGCGCTCGGCGCTGATGCGGCCCTGCGCGTCGAGCTCGTACTCCATCTTGTCGAACTGCATGCCGACGAGACGGCCGTTCTCGATGACGAACGCCTTGGGCGAGCGGTTGACGACGATCGCGACGCTCTCCTCCTCGGCGTCCTCGAGCTCCCACTCCGACGCCTTGAAGAAGCCGCGCGGCTTGCGCGCCATCACCTTGACGCTCTCGGCGCCGAGCCTGAGGCTGGTGCGACAGCAGTCCATGGCGGTGTTGCCCACCCCGATGATGAGCACGCGCTTGCCGATCCGCTCGATGT